>Ga0247774_1000376_pt1 | contig 21983 bp, 12 predicted proteins | sample UWRJL001104B6_FD_179933 | JGI IMG/M metagenome (GOLD analysis project Ga0247774, IMG submission 179933) | Plant litter microbial communities from Arlington Agricultural Research Station in Wisconsin, United States - UWRJ-L001-104B-6 | ecosystem: Environmental > Terrestrial > Plant litter >... | reverse complement strand
GTCCTCAAAGCCTGAACATTCGCGAAGTTGCCCGCAGCGCAGTCCCTCCGTATCCGCACAATCTGCTCCGCGACCTGCCACAGACTAGGATCCCCTTCCTCGAGGATGAGCTCGAACTCATCCTGCATCACCCCTGCGAGGAATTCCTGCACGTCCGAGTTGTCGAATTCCTCTCCTGGTTTTATTGTCCCCGTCTGGTTCCCGTTGGGCTGCGTCGATGAGGTGGCAGGGCTCGTAGCGGCCGTGAATTCGGGGTAGAGGTCTACGACGGCGCCGCAGAGCCAGTCGCGCTTATCGGCGGAGTCGGGCCCGCCGAGGGAGTCTCGCACGGCCATGGTCAGGTCGGGCCAGAGGTTGAGGGCTAGGGCTACGCCTTGGGAGAAGTTATGTTGGCGGGGTTCTGGGAAGGGGGGCACAGTTAGCTTTGGTGTGGCCCAATGGGTTGGAAAGTAACATCCGTACCTGGTGATGGGGCTTGCGACGCCATCTTTGCGGTTTTGGATCTTCTCTGCTCGTAATCTTAGATTGTCGCGAAATTCTTGCGTTGCGTCGCGCAGATGCTAAACTTTTTTTTTGGTGGGGTTGCGGGGCGTTACAGTGCCTAATGTGGGGCGAGAGGACGCTAATACAAAGTAGGGTCATGATCATAGGGTTACGGCCAAACCCCTTGCATCTCGGTCATTTTCCCGGGCTAGTTAGTGTGAACAAGTGACGTCAAAGTCCGTCTAGTGAGTAAGGGCGTTTTGGGCGTTCTTCATCAAACATACCAAGTCTCGAGAGTTCGTCGTGGCAAGAGGTATCAACTCCCTGTCATTATTCAGGGTCATCTTTTCGACAGGATTCAATGAATCCTCATATAGCGAACTGGATTTCTGGCACGTAGCAGCCCGTCGAAATAGCCATGAACTCGCTCAATACGGCAACGGTCTCATTGGCCGTTACGCCAACGGTTATTTCCACCTTTTTCTCCCATGTAGGCCAAGTTTCAACGCATCCAGGTTTTTGGCACCGAGCTTAATATGCGAGCATCCGATACCCGGGATCAGCCGCTTTAGACTCCATGCCATCAAGAACTCAGTTCTCTTGAGGGTGATACAGCAGCTAACGGTGTCACAGTATCTAAACCGGGGTCCCCTTCGCCAGAAACCTACAGCTCACCTGCCCTACAACGAAGGACTGCATCTGGTCCGCGCATTCATCGAGTTCTCATCAAACCACACAGTCGAGGACCTCCAGGCTTTTACTGCGCAATGGGTGCCGCACCCTCAATGGGTCAAGGTTATTGATGTGACCATCCCCGACGCGCACCTCGACCGGGCCGCGTCGCTGCTGCAGGATCAGCTAGGGCAGGATGGAATCCAGATGGTTGGCGGGCGGAAGTGGTGGCAGTGGCGGAAGCCCAACTCCCCGCTGACGGCCGAGTGGATTGAGATGCGCGAAGACTACAACGAGCGGAAGAAGAATGGGGACCCCGGGAAACGGGTAATGTACTACGTTCATGGCGGGGCGTACTACTTTGGCAGCGTGGACGAGCACCGGTACCAACTTCAGCGACACGCGCGAAAACTGAAAGCTCGGGTTTTCGCGCCTGAGTACCGCCTCGCGCCGCAATTTCCTTTCCCATGCGGGTTGCAGGATTGCCTGGCCGGCTATCTGTACCTTTTGACCGTCCAGGAACCGAGCACGATTGTCCTGGCGGGGGACTCGGCCGGCGCGGGCATGATTGTGAGCACCATGGTCACGTTGCGAGATAGAGGGCTGCCGCTCCCGGCGGGGGCGGTGCTGATTAGTCCGTGGGTGGACCTGACGCATTCGTTCCCGAGCATGGCGGCAGAGCAGCCGATGGATTTCATACCTGCTGCAGGCTTTCATCACAAGCCTTCCAGGGCGTGGCCGCCGCCGAATGAGGATGATATAGAGATGATGAGAGAGCAGGTTGGGAAGTTGAAAGGGAAGGGAAAGGGGGCCGTGAAGAGGGAGTTGCCTGTTGAGAATCGGCATTCTCTGGTGCAGGAAGCAAAAGACGAGGAGGACAAGGAAGAGGGGCCGGTGGATCGGAGTGACCCGCCTCATGGTGTGCTCGAGATTGCTATTAATGGGAAAACCGTTCTAGTTAAGGATCAGATCCAGGTAAGTAGTATCCTTCCGGAAGCAGACTTGGAGCTCTAACAAGAACAGATGTACACTACGAACAATCTCCTGTGCCATCCCCTGGTAAGCCCAGTCAAGCAAGCAACACTAGGTGGACTTCCTCCCCTCCTTATCATGGTCGGCGGAGGCGAACGGTTACGAGACGAGCAAATCTACATGGCCCACAAGTGCGCAAATCCCAAGAAATACGCACCTCCGGAAGAATCCCTCACCGACACCGCAAAGGCCCAGCTGAAGCAGTACAAGCCGACGGACGTCCAACTCCAGGTATGGGACGATTTGTGCCATGTTGCCCCTTGTCTCAGCTTTACCCGTCCGGCCAAGTACATGTATAGGTCTATCGCGCAGTTTAGCGCTTGGGCTCTCGCACGAGCTCAAAATACGGGCATTGACATTTTAGATGACGATGCCATATCTATTATTTCGTCGTCTGGTTCGGACGAGGACGGGCTCGAGAAGGGGAAGAGGGAAAAGGCCAAGAAGAGCGACGAAGAAGAAGAACCGCCTGTCATCGGTGAGCCCAAGTCCGGCGCCGTGGGCAAAGCGGGCGACCCCCTCCCCCCTTTCCGATCGCACATGATTCGCCAATGCGTTACCCGCCACGGCAATATCCTCCCCCTCGACCCCGAAGCCGAACTTGCCGGCTGCACAGTGAAACCCTGCGACATTGGCGTCGTTAGAGAGGAAGTGGTCGCAAAGTGGCTCGAGACCAAGCAAACCTCGGATAAGCGGTACGCTCGGGAAAAGGCAAAAATCTACAAGAAAATGGTCAAGGACATGGCGTCTGGCTACCTCGAGTTTGGGGATGGTGAAGACCCGCCACCTAGCGCGCTAGCAGGAAGGAGACAGTCTCCGTCTGCTCTGACGGAAACCAAGAAGAAGAAGAGTCTTGGGCTGTCGCTGTGGTCTCTTTGGGGCTCCAAGCATGATCAGAAGACTGTTGCTAGGGAGCAGAAGGCCGACGCCAGTCCGGAGACGAAGTCGGCTACGGCAGAGGAGGGCACGGGCGCGAGGTCCTTCCCAGATTTGGAGAGGCAGGATCCTGCACCTATGTTCGACGATCAGACCCACACCCGGTCGAGGAGAAGGACTGTCGTGGATGAGAACCAGACGGGTGGCGGTGGTGCCAGTAACGCACCGGACAGGACGCTTGTTGAGGAGCTTATTCGGCAGCGAAAAGTAGCCGAGGCTGAGAACAAGGCGAGACCAGAAGAAGAGCAGACCCCGGATACGGGAATTGAGGGGAAGAGGCCTATGATTGACGGGATTGCGGTGCCATTTTCTCTTAAGAAGGAGCCGGACTCGGCTAGTCTTGTGACCCTGCATTCGACCGGGGGAGTTACGAGTCCTGTTTCACCAATGGCGGTTGTCGTTGTCAAGGACGAGACGGCTGAGGATACGAATGGGGAAGTCGAGCATCATGGGAAGCACCCTGTTATAGAGGGGGGCTTATCCGTGCCATTTGCGGTTAGAAAGGAAGCGGAGACAGCGAGCATGGTTACGCTTAGCTCGAATCTGAGCGGGCCGCAAGCTGTTCCAGCGATGCAACCTGTCGATTCGATGATGGATGACGCGGCGTCGACAGATACCGAGAAGGGCCCGGAAAGGCCCCCGATGGAGACGTTTGTGACAGCTGCGGAGGAGCTGCCGACAATTGGGAAGGACGAAGCTTGAGCCGATGCTCAAGCCCCATGGTTTAGTTAGTGGTGTATTCCTTTGTCATTCATTCATCTTAGAGATGCATTGGTGCTCAAGGCATCCTGCATTGGATTCAGTTCCCATTCTTCTTTCTTCGGTATTCCACTTGAGGCTTATCCTAGAACACAAAACGGATCAAGGCAACATCTAATGCACAAAGAAACATATTGATTAGTACATTGGCGTACAATATAGATTGAATATATACACAGCCCATTGATGGCTTCTATAAGTCTCTTTATGTCGTCATCCGTCGCCAATTCTGGTGAATCATGATGCTCCAGCAGTAGAACACCTCGCCCGAGCAGCCTGACACCATCCAGTAAATTATTTCGCCATGGCGTAATCGAGGTCGTTTTATCGCGCACCGATCACTTCAATCCACCCCATTCTCAGCCTTCCACCTCTCAAGATACGCCTTCGGATCCTTGGGTCCCATCGGGTTTCCCTGATATAGGCCATACACTGGCTTAATCGTCTTGCTCACCCATGGCGTCAACTATATCCCGTAGTGTTAGCAAACTGTCCCTTGCTCTTGTCGTCTCCCTTATCTGCCCTGCCCCCCAACCCGTCCCCTCCAATCCGCCTCGTCTATCCTTCCCTTTCTTCCCTCTCCTTCCCTCTTGTCATTTCAGCCAGGGACCACGAGCCCAGGCTGCCGCTCAGTGGCAAAAGGGATAGGGACAAAAGCCTTACCGTGCACTCCTCCAAATGTGGAACGGGATATGTCCGAACCTTCTCCCACTCTATCTTGTACCCCCCAAACCGCGTGTGACGCCCCATGGATCCCGTCCGGTTGCCCTTGTAGAAGCCCTTGTTGACGTCCTTAGTCGTCAGCTTGAGCTTGCGGAACTTAATCGCGAGGGAGGTGGTGGGTCGCATTTTGTGTTGATCCCGTGACGTGCGCGCGCGTGGCGCGTTCGGTTTCGTGTGGGATTCAGGGGGAAACGCCGACGGTCGTAATTGAGGAGGGTTAGGTATGGGCTAGGGGGTTTGTCGAGGGGATCGTGATCTTTGCGGCTTGGCAGTTTACACTCGGGAAATTTTGCCGTGGTTCGTCGGGGAAGCTCAGGTCGGAAGATTAGTCATCACAGTGTTATGAAGGTGCGCAAATCTTGCATACTGTAGCCCACTCAAGACTGCTCCCCCCACCATATAAGCAACATGTGACGCAAACCACTCGCGGTTTGCCTAAAGGGCCTCGAGGAACGAAGCTGAATTGGCTATTTTTAACGTACTTGAAAAATAATCGTTTTATCAATAAATTCCCATGAGGTTTATTCAGAAGTTAGCGACCTGTGAGTTTAAGGTGGCTTGGCTTGGTGTTGGATTCTGAAAAGGCGGCGGGCATCTGGTCATAAGGTGCAAAGGCAATAGGGATCTGGCATCTGGTTATATGCGATTCGCGGCTGGTATCACCCCAAGGTCCTTAGACGTCTTAGAGTACTTGAATTGTCTTGTTATTATGTTTTTTAAGGGAGTATGTATGTAACTTTAAGGTACTGGCTGCTGTATTTCTATCGCCGCTTGCCTCGCAACCCGATAGGTAGCCTCGTACAAAATGGAGGGAAAATAACTCTCATCGCCGTTCGGTAAGGCTACAATGGCCAAGGGGCTCCTGGGAACGCGATGGCGTTTCTCCTTCACTTAGATTTCATGCCTATTTGTTATGCATAACAAGGCATGCGACAGACGAGCCTCGATGTCGGCCCGCCCAATGTGGTATATGAAAAGAAATCGGTTTGCCTGTTCGAGGCCAGGAGGCTTCTCTAGGTATTGTCTTGGCCGCGGCACTATCTGCTTAATCTGGTCTCGAGACATCTCGAGCCTTCTGTACTGACGGATGAGCCTCCACAGAATACCAGGCATTCTAACCCGAAGCATCCCTTTGACGAATGTTGATAGGCTAGCAAGCGAGAGCACTGAGGACGGTATTGATTGCTGATCGATAAGTACAGTGGTTCCTCCATCATCTGTGCATAAAAATTCTTGTCTTCGATCTCCAATCCAGACTATGAAGTGGACCCTTGACACGCTCTCAGTTGCACTCTATATTTCGTTCCAAACCCCTTCCTACGCCCTCCTGTCTAAGTCTGTCGAAATTTCCCAGGCAATCTCCTTCTCTTCTCCGCCGCTTCGATTGCCTCCTGTATTATTGGGCCATCCCGTAGCTCGTTCCGTTTCCTTATCCGCTGATGCCTAGCATCCAGCACTCCGGTGGTCTGCCTGTCGAGCCAGCCGACAGGTCTTTCGGGGCGACGCTCGTCGATAAGAGGTTCTCCGCGCAAGGGGTTGAAGGGAGTCTCGCGCGATTGAGCGGTCAGTCTGTCCCAAGCGACTTGGAAAGAACTACCGAGGACGAGCAAAGAGTATTTCCAGAGCCGGCCAAAACAGCCACGCCAGTACCACAGGTTTGGGCTCTTGACGGCTAAAGTTAGGGCAATGAGCCAGGTGAGGGCAGACACCGCAGCTGAGTTCAGGGTCAAGTCAGGATTCAGTCGTCAATAGAGAGACAAAAAAAAAAGAGAACAGGAAAGCAAGAATAGTGAAAAAGAAATAGATAAGAATTGCGAAAAAACGCGAAATGACAAACCTAGTACTTTCAACTGCCCTATAAACGTCACCGGCATGAAGTCTCTTATCACAAGGTCCCAAGCCTTAATGGAACTACTGGATGTGTCGCTGTTCTCCGTCGAAGCACCACTGTTGATGCTGAGCTCACGGTTGTTCATGCCAAAGAGACTGGTCATGAATGACAGAGGAAGCTGTGATCCGGGTGAGCCAGGCATGTCACGCAGATTGAATGGTAGGACTCGACTTACGAAGATGACGGTGGCGACGGTGAACACCATAATTGCTTTCCCCTGCGAGACTGTCTCGTTACCTTGCCGAATAGCTTGATGCGCCTGTATGACGCCAGCGTGTTCTTGCTTTAGGCTAAGGAGGTCATTTACCTTCAAGGACCGTCAGTCGCTGTATGCTTGCTCAGGATGGTAGCACAAACGAACTCACATTCTGCGCGATGCCTTCAGCACTCTGTCTCAGGCCCTGCAGCTCCTTGATCTTCGTAACCACTTTTGACAAGACATGCTGTGATCGTTTGCCGAAGCTTTTCAACTTCATGCGATGCACTTCCTTGGCATCCTGGGAGGAAGGTAGATGCTTTCGTTCGAGGATTTCCTTGGCCAACTGAGTGAATCTCCGGATGACTTCCTCTTGCTGTCGAACAATGTTGATTATTATGTCCAATTCTTCAATAATGTCGCGTATGTCCCTTTGCATCTTGCTCTCCCGCGTTGTGTCAAGAAGGGACAGGAGGGCTGACGGAATGGTGTTGTCCTTCCAGATGCACCTCGAGGACATCTTTTTCAGATCATCTGTAATTTGCCAGAGATGCCGGAATGCAACCACCTGCTGGTTTGCCTGCAAGGACCCGCGTTAGTACGAAAGACAAAGCCTCGAGCTAAGTTCTCCATCGTGAGTAGTCCTACCACATTGCCGATAGACTCGGCGAAAATATCCATCACCTGCGGTCTTTTGTCATCTGTCTTGCTGCAGTCAAAAAAAACACCGAAGCATTGATCAATAATGATGAGGGCGAGGTCGAACACGGACCGGACGTGGTTTGACGGGTTTGTATGGTCGGCAATCCGCTTGCGGATTGAGGTATGCACGCCGATGGGTCTTTCATGCTATCGATGCCGTATCGCTGAGGAAAGCATGTGAGGATTGTAGATTCGTCGAGGATCCATATCCAAAGCTGGTCAACCATGACGGCTCGGGCTACCATTTTGATGTCATTGGTGCACTGTTCGCAGCCATTCTCATCCTCGAATCTGCCATGGCCGGTCCACTCCCAGCCCGACATGTCATCCCAGTCCCCTTTATGTTTTCCAGCATCTTTCCCCTCCACCGGTTTGCTCTCGATTCCCTGCGCGGCTTCTGTCCATTTTCTTGTTAGTACTCGCGTTTTGATTAATGTCTTCCGTTAGCGAGGAAAGCAGATCGACACTAACCCAACTGCCGCTGAACCCATCCCTTCCTAGGCTTCTCGCGGAAACGATGAGGGAATTCGGCGCGAGTGTATCTGTACACCACCTGATCCCGATCTCGACGCCTAGTACTCTTCAGCTTCCAAAAGTACGCCTGATCGAGAGTCCTCCGTGGGTGGAGACAGAGTTCATCGGCTTCATCCTCGCTGAACAAGAACTTCTTCAGAGCCTGCTTGTCTCTGTATGTCCGGATGGCTTCATACAACCTAGCCACATCCACGAGGTACTGAGCTAGCGGATGTCTCGGTCTCAGCCGCCCAGTAGAGTCGATCAGACTTATCTGAAGCATTCTATCTTTCTCCACGTCACCCACCGTTCTTACCTCGTCTCTGGATTGGGTAGTGTCGGTAGAGCTGTATGTCCCGTTCTCCAGGTCATCATCGCGTTTCTTCTTCTGACCCCCAGAGCGAGCCCTGTTCCGGTTGTTCAGGTCTCGACGAAAGGACTCCTTCGTCACATGCCAGAGAATATTTTCGATCTTGCCCGGAGTAGCAAATCTCCCGCCTTTATCCCCATGATCAACATAGTAATTCGGAAAATCGTGTACAATTTTCGGTAGACCAGGAGATATATTTGCAAGGCTTAAGAATTTCTTAATCCTAGCAGCCTTTGCTTCTTTATTCTTCCTCCGCAAGCGTCGCTCGCGGTTTTCACCAATCTGGTCCGCGACCTCGGCCATCCTAGACCGGTTTCGATCAGTTTCCCAGTGAAGATACGGCATCTATTTTCTGGATTAGCCCCCCCTAGAAATTTCATCCGACGTCCAAATTATGGAGGACTAACATATAAGACGATGCTGTTCTGCGTGTCCTCGTCATAAGAAGAGGCAGGGTCTTCAAAACGGTTGGAATTAGATACGAGTCGTCGAAATGGCACTAAGGGCAGGACTGGGGATATACTTACCGGTGCAAAAGCTTTCGCAAAGAGGCCGCAGGTACCGATAGTGCACTATGGGATCAGTGGCGGATCCGTGGAGTTGTGCCGTCCACAGGCAAGGCCGCAGTACCGTGTCCATGGCGGCGGTCTTGATAGTATCATCTGGATGATTGAAGTAGCGTTCTATTGCGCGCTTTAGGAATCATCAGCAAGTCGCCGTCACGTTGGTCTCTGCGCCGATAGCAAGAGGACTGGAAATACCTTGACCCACTTCAAAAGCATTCAGTTTTCAGTCAACCGGATTAGTTCAACCGATTTGAGGTTAGGCTTCGAACTTACAATCATGTTATTATAAGGGACGTGAAAGTACTGTATCATCTTTTCGCTTCCCGGGAAGTCCAGCTTGCAGAATTCCTTCCCCACTAAATGTTTCATAGAAAGCTGCTGGTGTGGAAACTGGCCAGTGAAGGCCTCGCCATGCATGCATTTACGACGCGGCACCATCAGTCCCATGAAAGGTGAGCCGGCGACTGGCTCCATGAGGATATACTGTGCTTTGACGTCCATCTCGATATCGTAGGACAGTGGAAATGGAGATGACTTGTCCCCATCCTCGTTCTCGCTCGCATACTCTTCCTTCGCCATGTTGATACTCGTCCCCTTCGCTGGGTTCTGTGGTATTTTACCGGCTTCGATCTTGTCTCTGGCAGAGTCTCGAGGCTGAGCTCTATTGCACTTACTCTTCCCTGACTTGGCTAGCTCTTCCAGCTTCTCGGTGATTTCCCGTGCGAGCCTTTTAGCCACCTTCTCCGGCTCTCCAGACAAATTGCAACACGCTCTCCAGTAGCGGCGGCTTTCATCCACATTCCTAACCAAGTGATTCGTCATTTCAGAATTCGCAAGCTCCCGCCGAATGGTTGAAATCCACTCCAACTCGTCCTTAAGGTTTGCAACACCGACATATCTGAACTCGAGTCCTGCATTTTCGCCGCATGGAGTTTCTGGCTCCTCCCCTGCCCACAGGACCCTCGGCTTGTTAACTACGTCCGGGTTCTCGACCGCCTTCTCCCACAAGCTATCCAAAAATTCCTCGCGGTCTTTAAACTTTACACAGTTAAAGAAGTGGCAGCTGATATCTCTGGCATCTTTCGGATAGTGGTGCAGACAGGTCAAAAGCCGCAAGTTTCCATGACTTGATGAGTTCAATGACGGCGATTCGGTCGCGGTGGTCGTGGACGGCGCTGGCATCGTCAGCTGTTTTGGTGGTCTGGCCATTTTCAAAATTGGTAGATAGCCGCAGTCCAATAAGTTTTTGGTCAGTGTAGGAAATGGTGTTGGTGAAGGAGCACAGTTTTGGGTACACCCAAGAGACTGCAGCCAAACGCGTTGACCACGTTAATTTAACTATTAGATGTTAGACAATGTCAAGCGGGTCGAGTGTTGTCAACAATCTTGACAGAAGTGAAGGAGCGGTAGGTAATGGTCACATATATACTCTGTGCCTCCGTACTAGACGTTTCACAATTTACAGAGGTGCAGAGAGATACAGGGGTACCAATTACTACCAAATTACCACTTTGGATGGGACCCCACAATCAATACTGGTGGAGCTGGCGAGCCTTGTCTCTTGCTGCATGCAGCTTTCACAACTCCGCCGCGCCCAACCAACCAGAGGCCCCCAGATTCGAGCGTCGGCCCTCAACTCATGGTCTCGACTCGGTTCTTTGGTAGAGTGTCTCCTTCGGTGTCAACAGTAGATATCAGACCATCCCGCCCTAATTGGCCCACAACGACTGTCGCCGAACGTAGCCTTGCGCGGGTTCTACCAGTAGCTATGCAATAAGAACATATTTCGTCGTCCTGGGCACTTCAGCTGGCCCCGACACGCTCCGTTTTTGGCACCCTGATCACCCTCCAAGCACCAGCCAAAATCCATTTTACATCGGCCACAATACAATGCTGCCAAACTGGCAAGAAAATGGGATGATTGGCAAAGGACAGTCATGTGTTGAGGATCGAGTATTTATTAAGAACAATCAACGGAGGGTATTTCGACCGTGGAAAACGGCGAGTCACTTTGGAGCATAGTTAAATTATAGTACGTATTGCTCTTAAGTACTTCAACGCACAGACCAACATGAGACAGTATGACTAAATTTGCCTCACTTCGTAGTTACCGCAACGAACCAGTATCCATACCATGCACCCAAAGCTCAACCCAAAGCGGCCGCTAATTGCATCCATCCTTGCTCGCCGCCAAGCTTGCAAACCGTTGCCTGGCGCTCAGACGATCGTATATCGAACATTGAACATTCAACGCGTTTCATTAAATCTACGGAGGGTATAAGGCGGCCGCGGTTGATTCGTACCACTGGTGGGCTTTGGTGCGCCCAAGGAAATTCCCGCATTAGTGCCCAAGTCTATGTGGTGGTTCGTCTGGTTCGTCTGTGCTTCCCGAAAATCAACAGAAGTCTGAAGCTAATCCCTTGATAGACCAAATGGACCCTCTCAGTGCCACGGCTAGCATCATCTCTGTCATCCAACTATCATCCGATGTCGTCAAAATCATTGGCGCAGCCACTGGGGCAACGAAAGAACGGAAACGTCTTCGCGAGGAGGTTCGGGCCTGCGCCTATACCCTAGAACGACTGAAAGACGAAGTCGACGATGCGGAAGAAGGGGAGGCATGGTCGGAAACAATAAAAGCACTCGAGGCACCTGAAGCGCCGCTGGGTCGACTTTGGACTATCTTGGGCGTCATCAAAACCAAGACCCAGCCCGAGGAGGGCATAAAGAAGATATGGACGTCCTTGAAATGGCCATTTGAAGGGAAAGAGGTGGAAAAGATCATGGCCGCGATCGAACGCGAGAAGGTTTTATTGGGGTTGGCTTTAACCAATGACTGTCGGAAGTTGATGCAAGAAATCAAGAAGAGTGCGGGAGAAAATACTAGAGAACTACTGGAGCTGATTGAAGTTGTCAAGGAAAGCTCTAAGGATAGTAAGGACCGGTTTGCAGAGCTAAGAGACGACCTAGCACTTGTCCAGGAATCTCAGGCTGGCTTGAAGAATGGGATAGATCGCCTGAATCATCACGGAGTTCATCGCGAAGCCACTGACAAGTATAAGGTCGTCCTTGGCTGGCTTACGCCGATCGACTACGCTCCTCAACAGAGCGATTTCATCGGCCGACGACAACCAGGAACCGGGCAATGGCTTCTTGATTCAGAGGAATACCAGTTGTGGGTACAGACGGCCAAACGGACGCTGTTCTGTCCAGGAATTCCGGGAGCGGGCAAGACAATACTCACTGCGATTACCATCGACGATTTGATTACAAGGTTCCAGAGAGATCCGGACATTGCAGTAGCTTACATCTATTGCAACTTCCGGCGACGAGACGAACAGAAGGCAGATGATCTACTTGCAAGCATATTAAAGCAGTTGATCCAGAAGAGATCTACCTTGCCGGAGGGCGTGAAGGCCCTTTATGACCGCCACAGTGACCAAAGAACCCGGCCATCGCTTGATGAAATTTCAGGAACCCTCCAATCTGTCTCTGTACTGTATTCTAGGGTTTTTATTGTCATTGACGCGCTTGATGAGTGCCAGACGTCCAGCGGCTGCCGAACGAGACTTTTGACGGAGCTCTTCAAGGTTCAAGCTTGGTCAACAGCAAACATCTTCTTGACCTCAAGGTCTATCCCCGAGATTACGGAAAATTTTGAACCGAGTATTTCACTAGAAATTCGTGCCAATGAACATGACGTGCGAAGATATCTTGGTGGCCACATGTTTCGACTGCCAGGCTTCGTCAGACGGAGCCCGGAACTACAAGAAGATATTAAGACCGAGATTATCCAGTCGGTACAAGGAATGTGTGTTACCTCCACCCATATATTAACCAAAACGCTAATGTTTCCTCAGGTTCCTCCTTGCGCAGCTCCATCTTGATTCCTTAATCGGCAAGAGATCCCCAAAGGCCATTCGAACAGCTCTAGCAAGACTACCTACCGGTTCAGAAGCAAAAGCATATGACTGTGCGTACCAGAACGCTATGGAACGGATTAAAGGTCAACTAGCAGATCAAGAGCAGCTTGCAAAACAGGTTTTGTCGTGGATCACCTGTGCGAAGAGACCGCTTACCACCTCGGAGCTTCAACACGCGCTTGGAGTAGAAATTGGGCACCCTATGCTCGATGAAGACAACTTGCCACAAATTGAAGATATAGTCTCGATATGTGCTGGATTAGTCACCATCGACGAAGAAAGTAGGGTCATCCGACTAGTCCACTATACAACACAGGAATACTTCCAGCGAACACAGAAGGATTGGTTCCCGAATGCAGAGACAGAGATCACGACAGTCTGCGCCAGCTATCTTTCGTTTAAAGTCTTTGAAAGTGGATTCTGCCCCACAGATGAAGAGTTTGAGAGACGGCTGCTGTCAAATCCACTTTATGACTACGCATCACACAACTGGGGCCGTCACGCTTGCCAGGCTGTTACCTTGGATAAGGAAGTCATGGACTTCCTCGGCTTTGACGCAAAGGTTGAGGCGTCGAGCCAGGCCATGACATCGTTCAAGAGGTGGCCAGAACGTTCAAATTACAGCCAAAAAGCTCCACGGAAAATGACAGGGCTACACTTGATGGCGTACTTTGGAGTTGAACGACTGGCCGGGATACTAATTAACGACGTGGCTGACGTTGATGTAAAGAACAGCCACGGCCGGACGCCGCTGTCGTATGCCACGCAGGGCGGACACGAGGCCGTCGTGCGGCTGCTGCTCGAGAAGGGCGCTGACTTTGGGGCGAAGGACAAGCGGAACCGGACGCCGCTGTCGTATGCCGCTGGGGCCGGGCACGAGGCCGTCGTGCGGCTGCTACTTGAGAAGGACCCTGGCCTCGGGGGAAAGGATTCGTGGGGCCGGATGCCGCTGTCATATGCCGCCGAGGGCGGGCACGAGGCCGTCGTGCGGCTATTGCTCAAGAAGGCGGCCGATGTCGAGGCGAAGGTTGAGGGCGGCCGAACCCCACTGTTGTACGCTGCTTGTAACGGTCATGAGGCCGTCGTGCGGCTATTGCTGGAGAACGGCGCCGCGATCGAGGGACAGACCAAGGGGGGGCAGACACCGTTATGGTGTGCTGCCGAGAGAGGGCACGAGGCCGTCGTGCGGCTACTGATCGAGAAGGGCGCCAAGATCGACGCGAAGGATAAAGGCCACCTGACGCCACTTTTGTATGCCGCCTGGATTGGACAGGAAGCCGTCGTGCGGCTATTGCTCGAGAACGGCGCCGATATCGAGACGAAGCTTAAGGGGTGCCGAACTCCAATTTTGTATGCCGCCTGGAACGGCCACGAAGCCATAGTGCGGCTATTAATCGAGAAGGGCGCCAAGATCGAAGTGAACGGCGGGGGAGGGCGGACGCCGCTGTCGTTCGCCGCCGGGAACGGGCACGAGGCTGTCGTGCGGCTATTGCTCGAGAAGGGCGCTAGTATCGAGGCCAGGGGTAAGGGGGGCCGGACGCCGCTTTCATACGCCGCCGAGAACAGACACGAGGCCGTCTTCAGGCTGCTGGAATCACAAACACAAGTGGAGCAAATTGAGACATCTCATTCAGCTGGAGCCGCTGATCTGCCTGTTATTGCAGGGATCAATAAAAAGTAGCCAGAAAACTCGCACCCCGCTATACCATACCAGGTCAACTCCAGAATGACAATTGGGATATGGCAGTATTCGAAGCTTTTTTGCGGAGCGATTTGCGACCACAAAGTGGCAACAGATGGATTTATCAAACGCCAGCCTACTGGAGATTCTCAATACCTTGATGCCTGGGACGAACAGCCCGTCCCGTATGATGCACGCTTGCCAGGACTGCTCCATCGTCACGCTTGAGACTTCAACACGCCTGATGTGGGGCCGCTGAAGGCTCGTCAAGGGGATTCCATGCCCGGAGCCGTACAGGTGGCGGTGCAGGGGTAGTGGTGACGATCGTAGGCTGCCAGATTGGGGAAGCGACCTTCCGGTGCCGGCAAACACCAGGGAGAGTGAATAATTCGTCAAATCGTGCGGTAAGTGCCAAAAGATCAAGGCCAGCGAGACGACGGCTCCGCGCGGGATGTGAGGACTCCTACCCACCTTAAGCCAAAATATCACCACGATTCTATGCCGATTGGAGTTACAAGGAAATCTGGTTATGTCTATCTCTAGCGTGTTTCCACAGCGGGGAGGATAAGCATAACGACTCAACGTCCTACATCTTTAGTCCACAGCTGCCTCATTCCAAAAAAAAAAACAGGTAAGGGGCTGTTCTGTTGTAAGCTTTCCATCCCACTTTGTTTATGGTTGCGCAACGAGGACTCGAGTCCGTGGAGATGCCCTGACTCGCGACATCCAGCCTCATTACCTTTTGAACGAAAAGCTAGCGCACAATAACCTATCGGACCTTTTAACCCTACAATGATTTACCAAAGGAGAGAAAGTCTGTTGTCTGTGGGCTCTAGCGTGAGTACGAGGCGCTCGACAATCTGCTGAAGAAGAACATTGCCCTTGTGCTGTCTCTGCCTTCTCAGCATCACTGCTGCAAGGCGCGTTGTCCTGGTTTGTTTCAGTATACTGGATTGCATTCCGCCTCGCTAGGCTTGAGACTAATCCGACATCTTCGGTACTACCAATCGACGCCGGAAGAGGCAAAGGGGAAAACCAGGCAAAGTCGACATAGGGTAGGTACATTATACATCCGAATACAAATCGCTTTCCAGACGAAGGGTTAGTTTCGAATCCCAATTCAGCGGACCGCCATGAGATCAATCGCATCCTTCGGCGGTCATAATCAGATCATTCTCTTCCTCGCTACCTCCTATTCCATTCTATTTCATCAAGACTGCAACTGCGAAACTTTCGATTAGAGTACATGCTCCCGCCGCTCTCTGTCTCTTTTTCCACAGTACCTTCGTCATCAGAAACCTCTAATGCGCTCTGATGCCGAGTACGACGATGCGCTCTTCCGTCCCCTTGACTCGCGAGACGTGCGGTCGAGGTTGCGGCCAGTGGGTTGGGAGGTGTCCGGGTGTGTATGATTGGGTTTTTCGGGGACGGATGTTGTTGAGGTGATGCGGAGTTCTGTTCTGGAGTTTGGTGGTAAATGTACAGAGAGACTCCAGGACTTTTTTCTTTTAACCACGGTTGGATGAGATTTGGCAGCCGCTATTTACCTCCTGCGGCTGGAGGTGTCAGTCAAGGATCCACCAACCTTTCCAAAAGTTACTCACACACGTTAGTAGCACATTGACACCAATTTATTTGGGGCCTGTCAAGATGACAGTTAGTCTTTCTGTCACTTGCCTACGTCTCGACGGCCAGAATAGATTTTGAGTGCTAGTGAGGTGGCTGCATTCCAGTGTAGGTTAACTAGGGAACAGATATTCATGAACAGCCAACAATAAACAACGAACCACAAAGGAAGTGCAAAATACTTATTTAATCTTGGGCAACATCACCCCTACTAAGTTTAAAAAAAACAGTGCAGAACAGGCAAAAAAATGTATAACTTCATAAGATGGTTGTGAAAACGGGAGGTTGCGGTGGACTGTTCTATCCCGTATAGCCTTCTCATCAATGGAATCTCTGCTTAGGGAATTTCTAGTGCTGCAGCTGGACTCAACGCCATTAAAACTCAATGAATAGCCTTAGCCTCGAGATATAACTTCAGGCCAATACAGAAACAGGGAAACCAGGGATATGCGTTAACACTCTCCCACAATGTAACCGAGTGCAACAAGTACTACAAATCATCTTGAATCTTAAGACATGTCCAGAATCCGGAATAGCACCTGCCAAAATATATACCGAATGTCATCATCGTGTCTCTTTTATCTTTTTGTTCCCTACCAGAACAATTAATCGCTACACTTACGCCAATACCCTACTTTCAGCACAGAGATCATATTTCCGAGAGCCCTCAAAGCCGGCGGCTACATAACTGCATAATGAATGCCCATTATTTGGGGGTTGTGGTGGTATTCCCGCCGACCAACTGGATGCCACCCATTGGAGAGCACAAAGATGAGACGATATCGTTCAAAAACTGTATAAAGAATGCCCCCAACTGGGCTGACTCGAACGACCTCCATATAGCAGTGTTACACACAGCTGTAATGCTAGCACAAGCTTACCACCACCTTTCTTCTATTCAGGGGGGAATGTACGCAGAGTTCACAGAGGATCATGTTAAGCACGAGCTAGAAGTTATATACAGCGGCATCAAAGACGCCGCTAGTACGTTCGCGAACGGCAGGGACACCGATGGGACGAAATTAGCATCAAATGGATCTTTCTTCACAACCTCGTCGAACAGATAAAGGGGCTCACACGATTAGATCCAAGCCTCAGGGGTCTGGTACGTAATCCACTGTCTTCTCGCTAGGCCCTCTTTCCACGTTCAGGGCTAACTATAGACTTCAGAATCCACTGCCAATCTGTTACCTGGACGAAGGTGTCTCTTGGAGCCATATGTTGTCGGGAGACTAATAATAAGGCTACATCTAGGCTAAATGGATCGAGGGGCTGTGAACAAAAGGCTGAGGAGATGGGTTGGAAAATATCAAGAACGTAAGTACAAGAGCTGGCCATCGCTCCAAAGTGATAGAATCGGATTTTTGTGCTAATATAGACGCAAATCAATTTTGATTCTGTCACAAGAGGAACTCAAGTCGTGACAACAACCATACTGTTGAGATATTGTGATTTGAGCAGCAAAAGCTACGTATATGTCCGACTTTGTTGGGGGTTAAAAGCATTCGTTGGAATTGAGGCGCCGGAAGAGGGGGTTTGGGTAGATATTGTCTGTCAGTTTTGTTATTGCTTTGGGATCTGCTATTATTTCATCACACAGCTTATCTCGGCATTTCTAGACAAAATTACCGAAGGACTCGCCTTCTTGGCGTTTGGAGGGCCAGTATGCCGTCAATAAGGTGTCTATGCGAAGCTGAATCCTAATTATCTGCATATCGCTGCTACTCGTAGAAACAGAGGTATTAACAAAATAGTGGAAAATCCAACCCCGTCTCATACTATTACGATTATATTCAGGGTTTCTATGCGGGGACAAATGACAGGGCTGTGTTAGATTTATAAACCATTAGCTAACTTCTCCTTCCTAATTTAGATATGATTAACGAAAGTAGTCGTACTATAGGATATATAGCTACCGCTCTCGAAGGCTACAAGCTGAGGGGCCTCACTGACATCCTCCGTTGATTCGACGATCGGGCGGTGACGATATAGGCGACTCGATCATGGGCCAGGCTGTCATGATTTTTATCAGAATCTACCGAAAGAAACCGATACGGGAGGTGGCTCGCAATTTGCTAGAATTTACTTTCGGCAAATTTCGATCTCGTAATCGTGGTTCACAAACGCTAGAATAGGAAGACGGTGGGAAATGCGAATAGGATAAAGATGAGAGTGTGTGGCGCTAACTGGTGGTAAACCTGATATTTACATCAGAATTGGAGAGAAACAGCCCTAACCATAGCCACACAGTTCCTCCCCACTCCATATAATTTAAAATCATGATTAGTATACAGCAGTTAAGTAGACACGATAAAAGTTGGAAGATCAACAAAGAATTATCTTTGTTTCTTTTTGGTTTGGCCAATAGCAGGGGGGGATAGCGGGGTGAAATGCCACAGCTAGTCATTCACTAAAAGATAAACCCCGATAACAAGCTTGTGAAGAACCCCGCCAAGGTCAAGCCACTCATGATCCATCACATCAAACACACCCAAATTTGAGTCATCTCGCAGCCTTGCTCTGATCCGAAGGTATCACGTCCTAGAATGCATTTCTTAGCCCCTTTAATATCACACGGCATCTTACCAAATGAACAACGACACTCTAGCGGCCGCCTCAACCTTCGGCCGGGTCCCTCGCCAGGCGATCGTCATCGTCGACCCTTCCACTCGTCAACCCCTGGCCCTGCCGACGGCAGGAAATTCCGGCATTCCCAAGGCCCCTGTCTTACAGCCCGGAGACGTGCCGAAGAGAAGCAGTACAAAACAGTCCAAGGATCATCAGAAGCAGGCCCGGGTCACGGCGAAAGACCGGCTCAGCAGGCTAAATGCCGCCATCGCTGGAGGCGCGGCTGCTAGAACGAGCAGCGCCGGCCTAGCTAGTCCGACAACGCCGTCGCTTGCCATCGGAAGTAGTACAGACGGTAGCGGCTCCGGCAGCGACGTCCGTGAGTTTGAGGATGAAGACGTAGAGCGGGCGTTCAATGTCTACGCCACCCCGTTCGTACCTCGGGTGTACACAAGCCTCAACACCCTCCCAGGCCCTGTCTTCGACATACCGCCTACGAAGCAGATCGATTACCAATCTTATACGCACCTAAGACTCAGCCCAAGCCTGCTGATACAGATTGACAAGGGTGCAATACCGGATATTAAACCGCCACCACCGACCTCGGCATTCTTGGAAACCGGAAGCTTGACCTTTTTGTACTACGAGCAGTTCTTTCGCTTCCACTTGGAAGATGAAATAGTTTCTCAGTGCAAAGAAAACGCCACATACTCCCTCTACGGCCACATAGTTCATGCCGGTCTCGGAACCCTCAACGAACCTGCAAAGGCGAGGTGCTGGATTGATGTCCCTGGGCTGCGCGAAAACGCCCCTTTCGTCGAGGAAGAGGACGTTGTCGAGCTTCGCCAGTTGAATTATAACCGCGATGGACACCTTTTGGGCTGGACCGGCTTCATCTACCACACAAGAGTGGAAGCGGTTGTTCGCAAAGAAGAGAAACTGGTCCTCAAAGCGCCGCCCGCACTCGCCATCAACAACCACCGGGGTGGAGTCCAGATTGGAAAGCACAGCTTGAAGTTTAACGTGTCATTTCCCGTCCCGAAAGAGAGATATCAGCCCATGCGGGAAGCCCTTGCAGACGTGCAACGGTCTCTGATTCAGAACGTCAAGGACCAGGCGACTAAGATCCAAACTGGTCACTCCTGGTTCCAGGCCATGTTGTTCCCCATGACAGTTCACTGCGCCATGCAGGAGAAGCTTCATTCCGGGAAGTTCAAGCATGGCTTCTTCGACGAGGAGCTAAATTGGGAGCAAAAGAGAGCGGTCGAGTCGATTTGCCTCCAAAACTACGGCACCTTACCGTATCTGGTTTCTGGACCGCCTGGCACTGGAAAAACCAAAACGGTCATTGAATCTGCCCTGCAGCTTGTCCACAACGTGGACGGCGTGAACCATATCCTTGTCTGTGCACCGTCTGAGACTGCCGCAGACACGCTCGCCATCCGTCTTCGGGAACACCTTTTGCCGAAGGATCTCTTCAGGCTCAACAGGGCGACTCGCACGTTTGCCGAAGTTCCTGGACTCATCCTACCGTACTGCCATGTTGAAGACAACGTGTTTGCCCTCCCACCGATGCCTCAGCTGCTGGCATACAAGATTGTGATTGCAAGTTGCCGAGATGCCGACATTCTGCTCAAGGCGAACATGACGAACGCAAATCTCTACGCCATGGAGCGATCCATGAGCAACCTGCTGCATCCAGAGGACGGAAGCGCGACTCCCATCCGCCTACACTGGGCAGCACTGCTCATAGATGAGGCGGCGCAAGCCATCGAGCCCGAGTCACTGCTTCCCATGGCCGTCGTCGCGCCGCCGCCAGCGCCCGCAAGCATCCACATGACGCCACGGTTTGTCATGGTCGGAGATCAACACCAACTTAGCCCACGAACGTCATTGTCGTCCTCTCCATTGAAGACCTCGCTATTTGCCCGCCTTTTTGACCGACCCGTCTACTGCGAGCACCCACTCGCCCGAGGCAAGGATGGTAAGGACCCGCCACCGCTCTCCGAGTCCATGCTACCCATGCTTCGGCCGGCCTTTGCGAACCTCATCCGCAACTATCGCTCTCATCCTGCCATCCTAGCCGTGCCGTCGGACCTCTTCTACCATGACACTCTCGAAGCTCACGCAGCAGATACCGACGCCCTTCTCCCGTGGCCTCATTGGCTTGGCCGGCGCTGGCCCGTCATCTTCCATCCTAACCCTTCCCCAGACGACCTCGAACGCGACGGCGGAGGCTGGTATAACCTAGGTGAAGTCCATATCGCCGTCTCGTACGCGCACAAGCTAGCCCAATCCGGCCTCATCCCTCAGGAAGAGATTTGCATCATGAGCCCCTTTAAGGCGCAGGTCATGCACATACGGAAAGCATTAAGGGAACGCAATATGTGGGGTGTTAATGCCGGACCGACCGAGGTATTTCAGGGCATGGAGTACAGCGCCGTCATCATCTGCACGACGCGGTCGAAGGCCAAGTTCCTTCGAAAAGACATGGAGAGACGGTGGGGGCTGGTCGGTATGCCGAACATTATGAATGTCGCGCTCACGAGGGCGAAGCACGGGCTCATTGTCATTGGGAAGCGAAATATCCTGAATCAAGACCCTAATTGGAGCCGGTTTATCAAATTTTGTGACCGTAACGGTTTGGCTGTCGAAAAGACGCCAAGGGACACCTGGAAGAGACAGGATGGGCCAAGGACGCGTCTAGAGAAGAGTCTTCTGGCGAGGGAAACCGTTCACAGCGGTCGGAGGACGTTGGGGGTCTCGGCGGGGGGTGACGACGATGAAATGTGGAGGAATGGCGTCCGAGACGACGGCGTCATTGAGACGAACCCGGAGGATGAACACCGGGTTTGGTATGAATATCAAGAGGGATATGAAGATGATGTAGACGAAGAGTCATAGATTGAGATTTTTTTCACCGCCTCCGAGCTATTTTGTGTAACCAGCCGGTGGATAGTGTGGGATACGTACTTATGTAGTTTATCAAGATTGTCGGTATAATTTTTTTGGAGGGCCTCCATAATCTCGACTTCGTGGTGGATAAGCCAATAGAACGGCGGTAGAAGTATGAGCAGCGGCAGTGGCAGCGGCAGATCAGTCGGCCTCTATCCCTTGGGTTCGCTTATTCTATCATGTTTGCTTTGGTCGCTTGATTCTCAAGGCTCAGGACGTCGGTCTTTCGAATTTCAGTTCCACGACAAGAGTCTCGGAAGAGGTTTAATCAGATAGCCGAAACCTTGAACATTGTTCAGAAGCTACAGTCGTCGAATAGGCGGGAGCTTTTTCTTATGGTCAAGGCTATTTCGTCCTTTTCTATTGGTAGGTTATTGTGCAGCCCCT
>Ga0247774_1000375_pt1 | contig 22005 bp, 24 predicted proteins | sample UWRJL001104B6_FD_179933 | JGI IMG/M metagenome (GOLD analysis project Ga0247774, IMG submission 179933) | Plant litter microbial communities from Arlington Agricultural Research Station in Wisconsin, United States - UWRJ-L001-104B-6 | ecosystem: Environmental > Terrestrial > Plant litter >... | reverse complement strand
GGGGGTTCTTTGCTGCAGCTTCGAGGAATAGAAGCTTCAACTCCGCTCCGCGCTCAAAAGTTCGGGACCAATGTTGCTCGACCAAGTGCTGGCGGCCCGTCCCGGCCTTGGGTTAGAGCATAGGCGGATTTCACGTGACAAAAATTTTCTACGGTTGCAAGAATAGCTTCAAGCTTTGAAGGCTCAATTGGACGCAAGTCCAACCACTATCCCAATTCGGCCTTTTCGCATTGAATGCATTCACAATGGCAACCAGGCTGGCGAAGAACTCGCCAAACTTCAGAATAGGAACCAAAAATATCTACATGTAAGTTTGTGATCATCGTCGAGATGATTCCCGACCAACTCCCCTGCGGTTTTCTACCTGTCGCGGTCTTCTGACTGTCGCGTCGTAGGCCCAGCCATACCATATCTCTCATCCACAGGGACAATCAGCCGCCTGACTGGGCCACCTTCCAGGTGCCACTGCGATTTACCAAATTCGATCTTCGCGACTACCTTTGGCACCTCTATGGCGTCGAGGTCACGGGCGTGCGGTCATGGGTGTATCGGAAGTCTACCCCGATTCGATCGCAGCGCGACAAGCATTGGAAGATCCGATCGGCTGAGAAGTGCATGACGGTCACGCTGGTGAAGCCCTTTGTGCAACCTCAAACCCCGACAGATCTGGATCCATGGGATAAGAATATGTTTGACTTGAGGGAAAAGTACACAGACAAGGTAATGGCGAAGTCTTGGTTGAGGATGAAAAAGAATCAGTTCCAGGAGATGAACCGTAGTCCGCTGTACCCGTCTGCGGCGTCGGTGAAAGACAAGGCCAAGAAACTGTTGAGGGGACGAGAGACGTGGGGTGGTCAGGTAGAACTGGACGAGAAGTGGCAGACGGCCACGATTCAGGAGGAAGTAGAAGAGGAGCAAAGCCCGAGAGCTGCAGAGGCCAGCCAGCCAATAGCGGATGGCATGAAGGACAATGCAAGGGAAATTGAAGGGGATAGTGAAGCTTACGAAGAAGAGGAGCCTCAGAAACCCAAGTGGAAGCCATGGCTGCGAAGATACGCCTGAGGTGTATCCCCCTTTTCTGCCGTCAGATAGTAATTGTACAATACAGGAGAAACGGGTCGGGCATGTTGCATAGACGCGCATAGATAGATATTCAGAAGCTAGAGGTCGTTCTTGGTACGATTATTTGATAGCACCCAGCTACCTTCGGCCTGAAACCGAGTGACCTCGTCTCCCCAGGACCACCATCCGGCAGTTAGATTGCGAGCAAACACTTCCAGCCCCAAATATCCCGGATCAAGAACATCGTCAAAGAGCCTCCTAAGATTTGGTTTCCTGGAATGCATGTCCGGAACCCCAACCAGCACCCGCCTGTCTAAGACCTCTACCAGGGGGTCATCTTTTCGCTTAGCTATGAGAAGCCTCTCCCATGGCTTCCTCCATGTCGATTCCGGGTCAACAATGGGCTCTCCTAATGAGGTGATCTTGAGCCAGATCCACTCTCCAACGAGCTCCAAACCCCACTCGGCGAGCACTCCGCCAGGCAACGTAATCATCTCCACGACACTGTGGCTGTTAGTTGTCCAGATTGCTACGAGGCCCTTCCGAGCCAAGTGCTTCTGCACTGGAATCAAAGAGAGAAGGTCGCGGGTTTCATCAAAGCCCTCGCAGGTCGAGTACCCTCCCAGCTTCCGCGTCTTGCGTTTCGCCGACCGATTCGGCCACGGGGGGTCCATAACAATCAAGTCAAATTTCGGTGCAGCCTCCATGAAATCATCTCTGAGGTCTTGAATCGTGCCACGCAGGCAATGCGAATGCTCGGGCACGTACAGGCGCGATTCTTTTTGCTCGGCGGGAAGGCGTTGCGAAGATGCCATGCGCTCAGTAATCCGAGGGAGAAGTAGGGGGCCCGAGTACTCTTTTGCTAACTCTGCGAGTGCCGATTGGACAGTGGCACAGGTCATCAGCCTCGACAGCTGGGCGGCCGGCGACGACAATCCGGCTATCAGGGCCTGGGCCTCGGCATTCTTGGGTTCCGGAGTCGGAAATGGGACACTTGGAGGCTCTGTGGAAAGTATTCTCCTGTCGGCAGTTTGACCTGGCAGTGCCTGGCTCTCCTCGATCGTCCGTGGGACGTCCAAGCAGACGATTGTCTTGTTAGAATTCTGAAAGAGTATTGAAGATGCTCCAGGTTCTATATCTCCCTCCATATTGAGATCATCTCGAGGCCATGTGACTTGCTGCTAGCAGAGTTGCGTGGTGAGAATGGAGGAAAGGTAGGGGAAAGGCTAGATGCGGCACTTCGGCTTGCAGCGGCCCGGTGCAAGGGAAAAATTCTTGCGATCAATTGATTCAGCAGGCTCGGGAACCGGATAGCAGCTTGCCAGCCGGTAATAAAGGTAGACCACCGCCGTATGACGTCTCCGGGACCGCACGAAGCTCTCACTTGTGTAGTTCATTTTCGCAACACCCACCCGGCCAACCCGGTGGGACTTCGAATAGCTACACGCCACCACCAAATAACGACCCCCGACCGGCACATCATAATTTCAAGACCCCGGACCTGCATATGCTCACACCGGGAACGCAGGGCAACCTCGGCGCTTTGAAGAGAGAACGATTTAACGACTAGACGCGGCCGTCGCGCCGTGTACCATGTGTTAATGTCGATAACGTATAGTGGCCCTCGACAGAGATATGATAGTTCCATCGCGATGGGACGCGAGGCTTCAAAGGCGGCGGATCTGGAGGAGGACGATACGGTAGCCTTTAGGGAACGAACTCGCACCTGGGATTATGTTGTCCGGAGTGGCGTCGCAGGAGGGTTCGCAGGATGCGTGGTAAGCATCAACTTTCTGCATTTGTCGGGAAAGCCTCTGACACCGAGTCTTTATTTCATAGGCGAAAACAACAATAGCACCGCTCGACCGAGTGAAAATCCTTTTCCAAACGAAGAACCCCCAGTTCGCAAAGTACACAGGCTCATGGGCTGGAGTCGCCTCAGCAATGAAGGAAATTTATGCCCATGATGGATTCAATGGTCTCTACCGGGGACACTCGGCGACACTGTTTAGGATATTTCCGTACGCCGCGATAAAGTTCCTTGCCTATGAGCAATTCCGCGCGCTATTCATTCGGAACAAGAAGCAGGAGGTCCCCTGGCGGCGGTTCGTCAGCGGCGCGCTGGCAGGCGTCACCGCGGTGGTGTTCACATACCCGCTCGAGGTCATGCGGGTGCGCATGGCCTTTGAGACGAAGCGCGAGGGACACTCGTCTATGACTGCCATATGTCGCCAAATATATCGCGAGCAGCCGGGACCGAAAGTCAGCCCTGCCTCGGCCGCGTCACCCGACGTAACGCCTCAGGCAGTTGCGCCGCGATCGGGGCTGGTGAATTTTTACCGCGGATTCTCGCCTACTATCCTGGGGATGCTTCCCTACGCAGGGATGTCCTTCCTAACGCACGATACTGTGGGCGATCTCATGAGACACCCCTCAATCGCGATCTACACTACTCTACCACAACGCAAGAAGGCGCCAAAAGGGAAGCCGGTCCCTCTCGTCTCGTGGGCTCAGTTAACAGCTGGTGGAATAGCGGGCATGATATCCCAAACTGCCTCCTACCCGCTAGAGATTATCAGGAGACGGATGCAGGTAGGCGGCGCCGTTGGGGATGGGCGCCGGTTGCGGATAGCAGAAACCGCCGCGCTTATCTTCCGGGAAAGGGGCATTCCCGGCTTCTTTGTGGGCATTACGATAGGCTATGTCAAGGTGATACCCATGGTAGCAGTCAGTTTCTATGTATATGAGCGGACGAAGGGGTTGCTTGGCATTTAGAATGGAGAGGCTTGCATATTTGGAGTCGGGTCATTGCATAGAGGGTATGTTTAGTTTCTTACAAGATACTGCTATTTCACATCTCAATCGAGTTTAACTACGATAGAGCGGGCAACAGCCAAGTAAATCCCCCCCCCCCGGCATTGATCCACCGCTGATTCGCGCCTTGTCAATTGAGAGGGCGTGTGGAAGAATCGCAATTGGGAGATCTCGTGCCAATACGTGTAAATTCATGCTAGCTCGGCGCCAGTCCAATATGTCCCGTCTGCCGTTACTTGGAGTGCATGTGGGGCACGAGTAGCTGCGTGCGGCTACGCGCGAGACGCGACCGCTGTATTGCTAGGCAGGGGCAGCCCAAAAAATTGGAAAATCATTGGTTGTCAAAGGCTCAAAGCTCGAATGTGAAGCACATCCTTTCCGTGCATGACTTGAACCCGAGACGAATTTACTACCCATCAACCTCATGGCGACTTCCCTACGCTAGAATATTTATTCAATGGACGAAAATGGAGGCTCCAGCCGGCGGAAACGTGCCCGCCAGGGAAGCGCAGGCATCGCACCGTCCGAAGATGTCTCCAGCAAGAAACGACGCCTCGACCACGAAGCAGCCGCGCCAACACCGCCATTGAAGCCGACGCAGGCACCGCCAACTAGTGGGTTCCGTTCGTTTGCCTCTGCCATATCGAATGCAATCGGGGGCCTCGGAAAGCGGACGACGAACGGGATAAAACAGAGCAGGTCGCACGAGAATCTCCAAAGGACAACATCGAGAGAAGAAAGCGGCGAAAGCTCCCCAGTCCGGCCGGCGTCTGCGACAATGCCGGCGAGAAGGGCAAGGTACTCCGCCAGGCCGTCGATACTCGGCAAGTCGGCCGAGAGCATCTACGATATCCCCGTTTCAGATCACGAGGAGGACCCCTCTGATCTCTTAGAGCTGACCAGGACGAAGCGGAGTGCACCGACGCCAGCGGTTATGAAGACGGGCAAGAGAGGGAGGCCGAGAAAAGCTCCTGCGGTTCATAAGACATATAGCGTCGAGGATGACGAAGATATGGCCGATGCGCCGGCAGACGGGCAGGACGTCCCTCCTAGTGCGGGAGCGACTCCGCCGAAGAAGCGACGGCCTGGACGTCCTCCGAAGAAGACCTTGGATCGAGCTCCGCCCAAGAACCCTATGGATCGGCCTGTTACAGCAAGCACTGGTCGTCGTAATCTTCGAGGAACCCGTGGGCTTGAGGAACCCGCGTCAGCGAGTTCGCCTGTTCTGAAGGGCATCCTGACGCCGTCCAGGGGTCGGAACCAGGGCAGTGAGAAGCGCAGGAAGACGGTAGCCTTTGGAGATGATACTCAGAAGGATGCTGAGGAGGTCTTCTTCGAAGATCTGCCTACGAAGAAAAAGGCCAAAGTTGCAAAAGGGTCTGCACCGGTACAGTTGGCACCTCGGCAGGAAACAAAGAACACTAAGCCCCGTCCAGAGGAGGACAAGGAAAATGATGCATCTAGCGGGGAGGATGATGAGGAAGACGATGAGGTTTGCGAAGTTTGCCTCAAGCCCGACTCCGAACCTGGAAACGAGATCATCTTCTGCGATACTTGTGATCTAGGCTACCATCAACGGTGCCATAATGTGCCAACTATCCCGGACGGCGATTGGGTTTGCAAGTCGTGTCTGCAGGAAGACATTTCAAAAACACCCAAGAAATCAAGCGCCGTTGCTACCACGCCCGTTCCGGCCGACGCCCCTGACATCCTAAATCTTGATCAGCATCTCCGGTCTCTACAGCGGGTCTTATTAGATCGATGCACAGGACAGAAGTCTCTCAAACTTCGAGGACAGGATGATGCTTATGTCAAAGTTCGCCAGGTAGTTGAGCAAACCATCGTGGCCGGAGAAGGAAACTCGATGCTGCTGATAGGCGGCAGGGGATGTGGCAAGACGACGTTGGTCGAGGAAGTCGTAACCTCGATGAGGGGAGCACACAGAGAGGACTTCCACGTGGTCCGACTGGATGGGTTTGTGCACACTGATGACAAGCTCGCGCTAAAGGAGATTTGGCGTCAGTTGGGCAAGGAGATGGAGGTTGAGGATGATTTGCTACATCGGGTAGGTTCAGTCGTCGCCACCATATTTATGTTCCACATGCTAACAGGTTTCTAGTCCAATTACGCAGATACTATGGCTTCCCTCCTCGCTCTCCTGTCCCACCCAACCGAGATCATGGGTGAGGCAGGCAACGAAGAAATAACATCCCAGTCGGTCATATTCATCATCAACGAATTTGACATGTTTGCCTACCATCCAAGACAAACACTGCTGTACAACCTGTTCGACATTGCGCAGGCTCGCAAGGCACCTATTGCCGTTCTTGGGTGTACCACCAGACTTGATGTTGTGGAAATGCTAGAGAAGCGAGTGAAAAGCCGCTTCAGCCATCGACATGTCTACCTAGCACCGCCCAGGAGTTTACCAGCATATTGGGAAATTTGTCGCCAGGGTCTCACAGTCGACAAGGAGGATGCGCTCGATGCAGGACTGAATACGGACCTTGAAGGGTTCGATGAATTCATGGAGTATTGGTCAAGGAAAATTGAGGTGAGCAGTGCAATTACCTCAAAATCACGTCGGCACTTCAAGCTAACAACATGACAGCGCCTCCACAAGCAAGACGCCTTCCAGAGGCTCCTTCAGGGCCACTACTACACATCCAAGTCAATACCCGGCTTTCTGGCTACGTGCATCCTACCCATTGCCTCCCTCTCATCATGCAATCTCGCCCTCCAGATTCCCCACCCCTCTACCGCCATCCCTCCTCTCTCAGCACCGCCATCGAAGCTTCACCTTCTCGCCTCACTCTCGGATCTCGATCTTGCGCTCCTGATTGCGGCGGCACGACTAGATATCATCGCCCATACCGACACAGTCAACTTTGCCATGGCGTACGACGAGTACTCGTCGCTCATGGGCCGTCAGCGTGTCCAGTCGGCGAGCTCAGGCATGCTTGCATTGGGAGGGGGGGTTCGCGTCTGGGGCCGTGGCGTGGCCGTCATTGCGTGGGAGAGGCTTGTCGATTTGGGTCTTCTGATCCCCGCCGGCATGGGTGGTGTCAGAGGCGGACCTGGCGGGTTGGAGGGCCGCATGTATAAGCTGGATGTCAGCTTGGAAGAGATCCCTAGTGCGGTGAGGCTGAATGCCGTACTGGCTAGGTGGTGCAAGGAGATATGAAATTGGTGACATGACCACAGCTGTATTCCAAAGCCTTGTTTGATAGGGTTTCAGACGTCTTGTTTTTGTGGGAAAACATGCATGTTTTTGAGAGGTAGAGAAAATGAACAAAGCATGGTAGGGTATGGCATATATTAGCATTGCTCTTACATATATATCTAGACTAATGCATAGATGTGGTCGTACACATTTGGTATGATCTAGGCGGGAAGTAGCACCGCATTTGACTACCCGTTGTAGTTGTCGCAAGATATCTGGACTTACGGACCTCAGTCTTCCAAGCTGATTGGTTCCTCATTTCCTCGCAGCAAAAGATTCCGAAGGACAAGCTTTGATTACCATTAATGAAAGAGAGCTTTTGAGAAGGCTTTCTCCTTTAAGACCACTCTTTCCGCAAATCCCTGATCCCTGCATCCCGGTCGGGAGAGCAGTGACGCCCCTAGATGTAAGATTAGGGTTAAGCCTCCCATCCCAACCTCTTTCTTACTCCTTCAACATCTGAAGCTTTATCTCCGCCTTTCCCACTGGATAAATGTTAATATCGTCCATTGCTGGAGTGGAAAGCGAACCTACAGTGTTGAGGGTGTTCTTTGATACCGACTTATTCATAGATTTCTATCCCTTCTTCCTCATGAATGTGGGGAGTATTTTCAATCAACCTACTTTTGTTCGGTCTATTTGGCTTAAGCCCTCGAGAGGTGGATGGAGTGCTCACCTTGTCAGAACTAACGGCATGTGAAGGTCTTCAGATAAAGTTCAGCTTGTCATCTAGTCCGCAGTATAAAAGGGGTCCACGACGTCATTTAGACGAGCTTTAGAACGCAGACTTTTCATGACCTGAATAGACATGATCTACGGAGAGCTTTGAAGTTCAGCCATCGAAATCTGACACATCTTGATATCGAGAGAAAGTTTAGGCCGTTGGAGAAGCCGCGTGACGGATCGAATAAAACGATAGACAGCGGCATCGGTACTCCCCTCTCATCAGACTCATCCACAACCGAGTACGCCGATTCCAGTATGTCCACCCCGGTAATGGAACAGGCAACATCCACTGCAAGAACTACAGCAACAACTAAGGCCAGAACCGCCTCTGCCAGTGGAACTACCATGCCCCAGGTAAGCGGTACACGTCTAGTCGAGTTCATCACTCCGAGGGTCTGGAGGAAATTTTGGGTCTGGGGCACGAGCAGGATTGCCACCTTCGTCCCCATGGCGGCGTGGTTGAGTCCGCCTTCGACTCCTTCCACCAACGATGGTGGCCGGGGAGGGGCATGCAAGAGCAGATATCCGCCTTCTCTGCTGCAATTACATGAAAACACGGCAGCTACTACATGTCCGGGGATCGATTGGAATCGCGTGCGGATGGCGATTACGAAGATTAATGCCGCATACCAAGAAAAGGAAACTCTGGCAGTTGCGGGGGCCACGATCAGCATGAGCCTTGACGTCGCGCGAGGCGTGATTATGATGGATGATGATGACGGGGAATACGACGGCGGCGAGGAGGAGGTAGAGTCTTTGGCCGTGTCAGTCTTGTTTCAGAGGGAAGAGTTCATCGGTGGGGTGATGCTAATGCTGAGGGCCTTGCCTCAGAACTTGACTGACGGGGAAGTGGAAAGTCTTTGTCAGGTTCTGCCAACGTCGGTGGTGTCGTCCCGACGGCGGAAGAGGAGTGTGTACTATGACCACCATGACGGTACGTACTCTAAGAAAAATTCACAAGTGCAAAAACGACGATCACCGCCGCCGGCACCTCATAAACGACCAGATCAGCGCGAGGAAAATGGTGACCATTTCTCTCAAGACCGTCGTCAGCAATCCCGTCGCCGCCATCTGCAACAGCACTCGTCGCGAAGGGACTATCAGGATTGGGAATCCATGCCGAGCCTCCGCCGAGCCATCGCGTTAGCCGTAACAATGAGCTTCTGGATCGTGGCCTGGCTTGTAACCAATCTGTACGTGCTTGCGAAGCTAGCTGCACGCTTCGAAAGACGACACCGAGTCGGTACGATGGCCATAGAGAAAAGTAGCGACTTGGGAATGCGGGTGGTCGGGGCGGCGGTTGATGGGCTCAAGGATGGTGTCTCGTCTGGCTTGGTGGCTGTCCAGGATATCCTCTTGTCTGATTGTGCTACATAGGGATCTGATCAGTCCAAGAAGAGAACTGGGCCGACAGCGGAGAGAGAAGTTGGGACACGGAACCGAAGGAGTTTGAGTGAGCCTAGGGTTATCTAGATGGCGATAGCACAGCACAAGCAAGGGGTAAAAAATAGATTTTATAAATACAGCATCCCGGGTTTGGTAGAGACCAAAAGAGAGTTTGATCATAGCGATGGCTTGTCGGGTAAAACTCAGGTTTTACTCGCAGCGAAATATGGCTCTCTCTATCCCGTCCTCCCTCTCTGTCTACGAGATTTTTACCGTTCCAGCGCGCCCGCGAAATCCTTCTCGAAGGCCGCGCGTGACAGGTGCCTCCCAATGAGTACAATCTTGCCCAATGCAGACCCCGCCTTCTCCTGCCCCTCAACTCGGTCGGGCGAGTCCATAATTTCAAAGATGTCCCGCACGCCCTGGATCATCTTCACTTCCCCGGTATCGAGAACGAGCCGACCCTTAACGCGGTGTATATCTATTTCCACCTCCTCCATCCCTTCTTCGGATTCGTTGTTAAGCAGCAACTTCCGGTCCCAGAGGAGGGAGCGGAGCCAGGCGTCGACGCGGTCAACTTGACTGGGTGGCAGGACCGGAACCGGGACCGTAATGGTGGAAATTGTCTAAAAAGTGACGCCGTTCGTGTGAATAGGGGGTGGAGACAAATAGGGGATAGGGTAGACAAGAGAAATAAAGCGGTGTTTTTCACGGAAACCAAAACAGAGCGAAAAGACCTTACCGGATCCAAGTGACTATGCCCTTTCTTACTGGTATCAAGCTCAGAAACTTGATCATACGCATGCAAATCCAACAGAAAACCCTCCAACCTCGGTACCTCGCTCCGCTGGGTGACATGCACCTTTGCAAGCTCATTTATAGACTCAATCCGGTCCAAGACAACCCGGAGCTCCTCCTCGCTCACCAGGTCAGACTTGTTGACGACAATGACATCCGCGTGGGAGAGCTGAACATGCGCAGTGGTCATGACAGGGCCATGCTCATCATGGCCATGCCCAGCCTCGCCACCGCCCTCTTTTGTAGTGCTATTGCCTTGCTGCAGCAATTGCTGTACTTGATGACTTTGCGCCGGATCATCAAGACTCTCTAGAATATTCTTGGCATCCACGAGCGTCACGATGCCATCCAGGTAAATCGTGCTGCCCAACCCGTCGTCGACCCAAAACAGGGGTGCGAGATTGCCTGGGTCGGCGAGCCCGGTGGTTTCGAGGAGGATGTAGTCGAAGGCGCCTTTCTTCTCCATGAGAGACTCGATGGCGTTGACTCCCGAGTCTCTTTTTGATTATCGTAAATTAGACTTTAGTATTTGGAACCGTTTATGTATAATGTGGTATATGAAAGGAGGAAATTTGGAGGTGTTCTTACTTCACTGAACAGCAGATACAGCCGTTGCCGACTTCGAGCCATTCTTCGACTTGTTCGCCACCTTTGTTTACAGTTAAGGACTTCTCGATGTCGAGAGCTACATATCCCCGGTTGACTGTCAGCATTTTGTGCCGACAAGGGAGATTGACCAAAAGCCCAGGACGTACAATCTCCGAACTCTGGTGTTTAAAAATAAGACTGTTAGCCCGTTGGTTCCTTGAATTTCTTGGAGGAAGAGTTATGTACCGTTCATAATCACCGCTATCTTCTTGCCATGCTGGGCCGTCAAGATGTAATTCAGGAGCGTTGTTTTCCCGGCGCCGAGATATCCTAATACACAAACATACAAAGTCAGTCATTCACTCTCATTCCTATCTTCGGCAGCAGTCAATGTGTGTTAACAAAAAAAGTATATATGTATATACCCGTGACAATTGTGATCGGAACCTTCACCGTTGGACCATCCTCATCGGCTTCGCTCACATCGATGGTCGCTTCAACAAGATCTGGTGGCGCGTCGTCGTCCATGGCTGTCGTTTCCAGAAAACCTCAAAAAATATTCGGCAGTGTGAACAGCGTGAAGCGTTTGGGGAGCGACGCACCATGGCTTTTGAGCAAGAATGAGAGATGCAATGGGTACGCCAGCTGCATCCAGATGGCAGTCAGGGAAGAACACTGAGACAATACCCGAATTACGTTGACCGCGAGGCTGGAACCTCTTGAAGTAATAAAAGAGGTAGCAACGGACATACCTATCTCGTCTATCCTCATTATTCATGCAGCAAAATTCCAAGCCTCATAGGGCTTCAAGGAAACCGCAAACACCATAAAGCAAATATGTGAAGCCACCTTCTCGCTCTCCCACTTCCCAAATCCTAGGAAAAATGAGCCTTAGCCAACCCTATGCTACAATCCTACGTCTCCCAAGCCGTAATATTCGCCATTTTTCACTAAGCCATTTCTCTGCTCAACTCATACGTCCACCCGCCATCCCGTCGTAGCTTATCCCTCCCTGCCAAATCCTTCCGAATGTCATCCTCCGTCAACCGATCCGTCCCGCTCCAGTTTGCGCTCGAAGATCGGGCGCGGAACTTGTGCCACCGGTCCTTGTTCTTCGTAAACACCTCCTCCATGACGATCGGGCCCGGCACGCCAAAGATCTGGGACGGATCCATCGTCTCCTGCTGCATGAGGGCGCGGCGCAGGTCCGGCGAGTTTGCCCAAGCTGCCACGAGGCCCATGTCCGGACCTTCGTCGTCGTCCTCGTCTTCGTCATCGGTCCGAATTTCGGGAAGCTCGATTGAGTCTCCGTTCGGGAAGTGCGGCGAGCTACGCGGCGCAGACTTGGCGGCCGACTTGGCTCCTGGAGCGAGCCCGGGACGAGCCGGAGTCTTGGCGGCGGGGGGGTTGGGATTGGCTGCAAAAGGAATGGCGCCCTTGGAGAACTGGGCCATGTCAATCTGGTGAGATGCTTTGACGGCGCTGGCAGTGACGGTGGCCTTGAAGAGATCACGAGATGCGCTCTGCGGTGGGTTGTTATAGCCATAAGACTTGGCAGGCATGTCCTAGAGAAGTGTGAGCATCGGACCATGTCGGTTGCGGGGAGAGACTGCTTACCTTCTTGAAACCCGCAGAGGGACGGATGGGAGGACCCTTGATGTTAGGCAGTGTCTCCATCTCGTCTCCATCCGTAGGCTCCTGGCTAGTCCGACGACGCTTGGCGTCCTTGCCCTGGTAGGTAGAACCGTTCCGTGCCTGTTGGCCTCGGGCATTGGCAGCATCATCTGGCAGAGCGCGCTTTTGAGTGGCTTTGCCACCATTAGAGAAAACTGCATTGACTGGCCGTGCTAGGTCCTCCTGTGGCCTTTGAATGGCCGCGTTCAGGCGAGACGGAGGCCGGGGAGGCTGTCCTTGAGCGGCCTTGTCAGCTCCGTTGTAATCTGGTGGACCGTTCGGCTGCGATCGAACCGCTGGAGGCGGCGCGCGCGTCTGCTTGGCCCTCTCTATGGCAGCCTGTCGTTGAGCCGCCTTCTTCGCCTCCGCCAACTCCCGCTCCTTTTCCCTCTGCCTTTCTGCCTCCTGGCGTCGTTCGAGCTCAAGGCGGCGCTCCTCTTCTTGAAAGGCGGCCCTCTTGCGCTCAATTTCCGCCTTGGCTTCCCTCTTCCGCTGGGCTTCGCGTTCCTCCTGTTCCTTCCTCTTGGCGGCTAGCTCCAAAGCTTTCGGCCGACCGCTGGCGGACACAGAACTCTTGAGGCTCTGGTTTGAGGCCTTTGTCCTAAGAGATGACTGGCTGGCCTTGCTGTGCAGCTGCGGCTGAGATGAGCTGCCCTGGCCGAAGACATCCTGAAGATTTGCCGCCAAAGTGCTATTGGAGGGGTGATACTGTGAGTGCTGGGATCCCATATTGACCTTGATGACCGTTGGCGCAGGATTGGCCTTTGGCGGACGACCAGGGCCCCTGGCCTTGGGCCGGATAGCCTTCCCAGGACCGGCCGATCGCGGAGCCGACGGAGGCGGCATGAGTTGGGCATCTTGCATCTCAACATCTCCATCATTTTGAGCTTGTGCCTTTGCCTTTCGAGGGCTGGTGCGCGTAGGTTTAGGCCCCTCTTTTTGGACAGTCTGCTTTTCTTTCTCCTGCTCTTTCTGGGCGGCCACCTGCTTTTCCATGGCAGCAATGCGCTCCTGCTCTTTGCTGAACACCCTGGCCTTCTCTCGTTCTTTTTCCCGTGCCTTCTCGAGTTTGTCCATCTGGTCCGCTAGCAGCTTGGCGTCTTTCTCTTTTTCCTTCTGCCGTTCTCTTTCCTTGCGCTCTTTCTCTGCCGAGGCTCTTGTTTTCCGACCAGTTCGAGGTGGACTTGCCGTGCTCGATATGGTTTGGGCGTCAGGGGCCATGCGGCTGAGGTCGGGATAGAGAGGTTGCAGCTGTTCAAAAGTCGCAACAGACTGCTGCATCGACTCGGAGGACGACGCGTAGTGAAGACCCAGACGTGTGGCTGATGGCGACGATAGGATCGACGACTTTCCTTCGGCACTGATAGCGGCGCTGCTAGCGAGCAGTCCCTTGGAGCTCTTCAGAATAGAAGACAGTTTGTTCTTAACCTGTTTGAGAGGGCTATCGCGGAAAGTTCGCGAGGGTGATTTGCTCGGAGTGCCGAAAGGCTCTGTTTCTGAAACGGTCGCAAGGGTTGGGTTGGAGACTGATATCCCCTTCTTGGGGGACAGGGAATCGTGATCCATATGGCGACCGCCGTCGGGAACGGCCGACACTGAAGCCGCCTTCTTATGAGATGAGGCGCTGGTAGTCCTCTCGGGCACAATGGGACGCCGCTGAGGGGAGACAGGCCTGCTTTCAGGTTGGCGCTGCTTAGGCAAAACAAACTCGGAGCCGCTAATGGGGCCTTTCGTGATGCCCTCCATGACGTCGGTGGAGTGGCTCTTGGTAGCAGCGGAACGAGGGCTAAAAATGTTGGCGGCGTGCTGCGGGACGACGGGCGGGTCTATCCAGTCATCATCGTCTTCCTCAGGAAATGCGCCCGGTCCCATCGATGCGACGGGTTTTCGAGTGGGCGACGCCGTCTTGGGTTGTTCGGGTTTCCGGGCCTCTGCAGCGAGGACCGGTGTTGGTGCAGCAGCAGGAGTAATTGCAGGTGCCTCAACAGGTGCCAACGCTGAGACCGGCTGGGAAGCAACGAGGTTTGCAATGGACTTGGATGGTCTCGCTGCCTTGGCCTGCGACTGTCCAAGCATGCTGATCTGATCCTGCAGACGCTGCGTATATGTCTTGTTGTGCGCGGCAATTTGCTCCTCAGAATTGGGCTGCTTCTGGGTGATGGTAGGCTCATCGTCCACATCCATCTCATCTGCCGGCATTACACCTGCCACATTACCCAAGCTCTTCCCTCCTGTTGGCCGGCCATAATAACTGGTTCTGTTGTGATCCATGTTTCCGGCCCGAGACATGCGGCCACCTAAGCTCTTGTTGGTCAACGGCTCACGTGCTGGGAGAGCAGCAAAGTTGATGCTGCTCTTGCGCACGACGGGCCGGATGGGACTGGATCCATCTGAAGGTGATCGAGCCTCTTCGGCGTTGGTAACGGGTGTGCCCTGCTTGCTCATAGCTGGACTGGGCACAGGCTTCCGAGCGATGGGAGAACGCATCTGCCCCTTGGCCGGCAAAGTTTTCACCGGGGATGACTTAGTGGGAGAAGACTTGCTTGGGGATGGTGATGGTGCCTGTCTGACAGGCGACGGAGACATGGGTCCTGGTGTCTCCATAGACTTCGGAGTCCGTGTTTGATCATGAAGAACTTTGGTTGTTTGCTCCTCCTTTGCTGTCATAAAGGTGGCCGTGGGAGACTGCAGAGGACGCGTCTTCGTAGGACTCGGCCGTGGACTGCTGCCCGCGATCTGGAAAGCCACATGCATTTTCGTCGGACTTCCCGTTTGCATCGGACTCCTCCCGTTATTGGGGCTATAGATGCCCTGTGAAGTCTCTTGAGACTGGCTGCCATGGTAGCCGGAATCTGTGTGGGGAATGGTTGGTTTTACCGGGGGTCTTGGGGATGCTACAGGGCGTCGAATCGGTGATTGCGTCGAAAGGGGCGCTGCTTTTGGTGACGCAGCAGTATTTGCGGGTGACTGTAATCGGTTGAGTTGCTGAAGGAAAGGGTTTGGCGCGCCCTTGGGGGTGCCAGAGAAGATGTCACCTAGCGGCTAGGGCTTGTTAGAACTTGCAGTCTTCTCCATCTTGGGGAATTGGGCATACCACTCTTGGCTCTCCGGCGTTCAGCTTCCTCGCAGTCCTGGGCGTCCGTCCTCGCAGTTTTCCTGGGGTCTTGAAAATCTCGGCCACGTTGCTATGAACTGGTTAGTTGCAACCTCGACAGTCAAATGGAAGCGGCCAACTTGCATCTCGTTCTCGTCAAATATGCCAGCCATGTGCTCGTTCAGCCATTCGAAGTCGTTTCGGGCTGAGAAAGAGAACTCCTCGACTTCGGACTCGGTTATTTGAGTCGCCGCTGCCCGTTCTTCCGCGATCCAGGGTGATGAGCCCACGGCCAGACGCGAGCCTCGCATGGTGGCCATGTTGACAGGGCAAGGCGCGTCGATTCAGTAAAATCGATACCGGAGGCAAGAGGGATATCAACCGTCGAAGAGATTCGGGGAGTGGTTGGGCTCCCCTAAGCGTAAGACAAACTTCAATGTTTGATGTCGAAATTGATCATAGAGTCGTAGGTCAATTGACGAGCTGTTGGAGGTTGTGTGGTGTACCATGTCGCGGAGTGAGCTCCCGCAGCTTCGCTTCTGTTTGGGTGGGAGCTGGTTGCCGTGGTGATGCGCGTTCCGGCGGCGGGAAAAAGTGGGGCGTTCAAAACATGCACCCCATAGCGGAGTATGACATCCGACCGCGTCTTGACTTTTGTCGTCAGAATCGACGACTCCAAGGCTCTGACTCAACCGCAACGCTTTCACAAGTCAGAGATACGCCATTATGAGGATCATCGAACTGATTATAGACGTATGCGACCCGGTGCTATATGTGTTAAGACGTGTACTGACAGACAGCAGGGCTTTAAGTCGTACGCCGTACGGACGGTGATCTCGGGATGGTACGTTGTTGGTGTTTGTTTGAGACCTCTAGCATTGCTGATGTGTGTGTAGGGACGAGAGCTTCAACTCCATCACCGGCCTCAACGGTAGTGGCAAGTCCAATATTTTGGACGCTATTTGCTTCGTTCTTGGCATCACCAACATGTCAACCGTTAGAGCCCAGAATCTCCAGGTACGATCTCGACCAACTACGGGAAAGACGCGACGGGATCGCTAATAATACATCCATGACAGGACCTGATCTACAAGCGCGGCCAAGCAGGCGTCACCAAAGCGAGCGTAACCATCGTATTCGACAACCGCGACAAGAAGAAGTCTCCCATTGGGTTCGAAGAATATGCGACCATCAGCGTCACCCGCCAGATCGTGCTGGGCGGCACGTCAAAGTACCTGATCAACGGCCACCGCGCACAACAGCAGACGGTGCAGAACCTCTTCCAGTCGGTGCAGCTAAACATCAACAACCCCAACTTTCTGATCATGCAGGGCCGCATCACCAAGGTGCTCAACATGAAGGCCGTCGAAATCCTGGCCATGATTGAGGAGGCGGCTGGTACGCGCATGTTTGAGGACCGGAGGGACAAGGCGCTCAAGACTATGGCCAAGAAGGAGATGAAGCTGCAAGAAATCACAGCCCTGCTCAAAGAGGAGATTGAGCCCAAGCTTGAGAAGCTGCGGATGGAGAAGCGAGCCTTCCTCGACTTCCAGCAGACACAGAACGACCTGGAACGGTTGGACCGCGTTGTCGTTGCCTACGACTACGTTCACAACTTGGAAAAGCTGCAGCGGTCAGCAGCAGATCTCGAAGCCAAGAAGCAGCGACAGAAAGACCTTGAAGACTCGGCAGCACGGTTAAAGAGCGAGATTTCCCATCTCGAGGAGGATGTCAAGAGGGTTCGTACGCAAAGGGACAAGGAACTGAAGAAAGGCGGCAAGGCCCAAGCCCTTGAGGACGTGGTTAAGAAGCATTCGAACGAGCTGGTTCGACTTGCCACCGTCGTGGACCTCAAGAAGTCGAGCTTGGCAGAAGAGAAGGAAAAGAAGACAGCCGTCGAAAAGAACGTGGCCGAACTCGAGGCCACGCTGCAGGAGAAGACAAAGGCCTTTGAGAAGATCAAAGCCAGGTATGATACTGCAAAGGACGAGGTAGAGAGACAAAGCCAGGACGCAGAAGCCAAGGAAGAACTTCTCCAGACCCTCCAGACCGGCGTTGCGTCCAAGGAGGGCCAAGAAAATGGCTACCAGGGCCAGCTCCAAGATGCCAGGAATCGCGCCACTGCAGCTGTCACGGAGCAGGAGCAAGCCAAGATCAAGATTTCGCATTTTGAGAAGCGCATCAAGGAAGAAGAACCACGGGCGAAGAAGGCGAAGGAAGCAAACGCCAGTCTTCTCAAGGACCTCGAGGGCCTCAAGTCGCAGGCCCAGAAGCTCGAGAAGGAGCTCGCCAAACTCGGCTTCGAACCCGGGCAGGAGGAGGAAATGTACAAGCAGGAATCCTCTCTGCAGCAGCGCATCCGCCAGCTGCGACAAGAGTCCGATGCGCTCAAGAGGAAGGTGGCAAACATCGACTTCAACTACTCGGATCCGGCGCCGAGCTTTGACCGATCCAAGGTAAAAGGTCTTGTCGCCCAACTCTTCACCCTCGACAAGGAACACACGCAAGCTGGGACTGCTCTGGAGATTTGCGCCGGCGGTCGCCTCTACAATGTTGTCGTCGACACCGAGGTCACGGGCAAGCAACTCCTCCAGAACGGCAAGCTCCGCAAGCGGGTCACCATCATCCCTCTCAACAAGATTGCCGCATTCAAGGCTTCGGCCCAGACCATTGCTACGGCCCAGAAGATTGCCCCTGGGAAGGTTGATTTGGCTCTGTCACTCGTTGGCTACGACGACGAGGTCTCGGCCGCAATGGAGTTTGTCTTTGGCAACACGCTCGTCTGCGCCGATGCCGACACGGCCAAGAAGGTCACCTTCGACCCCAGCGTCCGGATGCGGAGCATCACTCTTGAGGGCGATGCCTACGATCCCTCGGGCACACTTTCGGGAGGCAGCTCCCCCAACTCGAGCGGCGTGCTGGTCACCCTGCAGAAGCTCAACAGCCTTACCAAGCAGCTTCGGGAGGCCGAGGCGTCGCTGAAGGAGCTCCAGGTTAAAATTGCTAAGGAAAAGTCTAAACTCGACAAGGCGCGCCAGACCAAGCAGGAGCTTGATCTCAAGTCGCACGAGATCAAGCTCGCCGAGGAGCAGATCAAAGGCAACTCATCATCGTCCATCATCCACGAGGTGGAGTCGATGAAGGAGCAGATTGCGCAGCTGAAGACCGACATTACCGAGGCCAAGAAGCGGCATGCCGAGGCGACGGCCGACGTCAAGACCATTGAGAAGGACATGAAGGACTTTGACAACAACAAGGATGCCAAGCTTGTGGAGCTGCAAAGGTCTCTCGACAAGCTCAGGGCCAAGCTCGGCAAAGATCAGGCGGCAATCAAGGCCCTACAAAAGGAAGTGCAGAACGCGCAGCTCGACTCGGAGCAGTTGGGCGGCGACTTAGCCGCAACCCGCGAGCAGTTCCAGGAGGTTGAGCTGGCCATCACAGCGCAGGAGAAGGAAATTGAGGACCTTGTGGCCGAGCAAGACGCGGTCAAGGAGAGGCACGAATCGGCGCAGGCCGAACTCGAGGATGAGCGGTCCAAGCTCAACATTTACGACGACGAGCTCCGAGCTCTCGAGGAGGCTACACGTTCCAAGAACAAGCGCATTGCCGAGGAAGCCCTCGAGATGCAGAAGCTAGGCCACCAGATCGACAAGTTCGACAAGGAGCAAGGCCACGCGGCCGACGAAGTCCAGAAGCTCGAGGCCCGCCACGAGTGGATCGCCGAGGAGAAAGATAAATTTGGGCGCGCCGGCACGCCTTACGACTTTAACGGGCAAAATATCCGCGAGTGCCGAGCCACGCACCGGAATTTGACGGAGCGGTTCCAGGGCATGAAGAAGAAGATCAACCCCAAGGTCATGAATATGATTGACAGCGTTGAGAAGAAGGAAGTTGGCCTCAAGCACATGATGAAGACTGTCATTCGCGACAAGCGCAAGATTGAGGAGACCATCTTCAGTCTAGATGACTATAAGAAGAAGGCGCTGCAGGAGACTTGGGAGAAGGTCAACGGAGACTTCGGCCAGATTTTCGCAGAGCTGCTCCCGGGGAGCTTTGCCAAGCTGGACCCACCGGAGGGGAAGACCATCAGCGACGGGTTGGAGGTGAAGGTCTGTCTCGGAAAGGTGTGGAAGCAGAGCTTGACCGAATTGTCTGGTGGGCAAAGGTATGTTCCGGTCTCATCCGTCACCGTTGCGGTTTTCGAAAAAATACTAACAGTCTCGGCCAAACAGGTCCCTCATCGCCCTGTCACTCATCATGGCCCTGCTGCAGTTCAAGCCCGCGCCCATGTACATCCTCGACGAGGTCGACGCCGCGCTTGACCTGTCGCACACGCAGAACATTGGCCGCCTCATCAAGACGCGCTTCAAGGGCTCGCAGTTTATCGTGGTGTCGCTCAAGGACGGCATGTTCCAGAATGCGAACCGCATTTTCCGGACGCGCTTCAGCGAGGGTACCAGTGTAGTCCAGGCACTGACGCCTGCGGATCTGAAGTAAATAGAGCCTTGGTTGTACATCAGATCGAGGGGGGGGGGGTTATGATGACTGTATGGATTCTATGTGTATGATGATTGGGCCAGGGATTGAGACATTGTTCGGCTTGGCTTCTTTGCCAATGGGGTTCTGGTGTAAAGGAAGAACTGGATACTAGGATTGTGTGGTTTGCAATGCAGGATCGGATGCTGTGGGCTAGAGAGGGCCGACTCCCCGTAATACGGCCCAGCTGTTGATGTTTGGGGTTCGGGATAGCGAAATTTGGGTTTTTACACTTTCAATTGTCTGCTTATCAATACATGGCATACCACGTTCATGAACAAGGAGATCAAACTCTTCTTCTAACCCAGACAGGTGGCAAGCCAGATAACAAGTACCAAAACGCCAGCTCTTTCTTACCCCCATGATGATGCGCATTCTTACAAGTCGCCATGCCTCGAAAAGGAGCGGCGTTTTTCCGTCTTCCCTTCCCACCAACTCCATTCACATCTTGACATAAACATGTTCCCCCGTTTCCCCCACCACAATCTCCATCCCCACCTGAAGATAGCTCACCATGGCATCCTCCCCACTCGTATCGGCAAACACGGGTGTCACCATCATCCCCAGGCACCCATTCTCGGGACACCCGGAATCCACATTGCGGTGGCACCGGAGGAATGCCTCGGTGTCTTTCTCGTCCGGACGCCGCTCGCCGGTGGCTTGGTCGACGTTGGGGAGCTTGCAGCGCGCCGCGCGGCAGGAGACGTGGAAGGTACACTCTTGGGAATCAATCGACGAAGTGCCCTGGGCGAGGCGGAAGGATTTCCAGCTCTCCTCCGAGTAGGCGGGTGCGTTGGAGACTTTTGACGAGACGGTGTTAGCAACAATGGAAAGTAGTAGATCGGCAGAGGAGGGAAGGGTTTGGGGGTGGGGGTGCAGCTAACTGATGATGTTGGCTCTGAAGCGGTTAGGATTGAGGGGCTTGGCTTGTTCGTCGTCTTCCATCTTCTTCGCTACGTCTTTGACGCTTTCGAGGTTCAAAAGATGCAGTGGATACTTTCGAGAAAAAATCCATCAGTATTTTCCCGCAAACAAACCATCACTAGACGTAGGGGGGTGTTTTTTCACGAGCAACTCACTGCATCCGCAAATCCCACCACGGGCTGATACCCAACCTCATCCCTCCTCGGCGCCGCCCTAAACACCTCCCGCTCTCCTCCGACCCCGAGCCTAAAAACCCCCAAGCGTAGAGGATCAATCCCAAGATACTTCCCCAGCTGTTCCCTGGGCAACTCCCTACTCACGTCGAGGGCTTTGACCGTATCCTTCCAAATCTTGACATCCACGGTCCGGTACCCATACATGGCCATGTCGCTCAGCGACACGGGGAGCAAAATCTCCACCTCGGGCACCCCCCTCCATCCCTTCCCCATCTTGGCCGCCACCCACGCGGCCGCCCACCGGAAGAGGCCGGAGGGGGCGTGGGGAAACCGGACGATGAGCCAGTCCTCGGTGGGGGCCACCTCGTCCAGCTTCACCTTGCGTCGGATCTTGGCCGCGTCGGGGACCCAGAGGTCGACCGAGATGGTCGCGAGGCGCGGGCATTGTCTCTGGGTCAGAACCTCCCAGGCCCCGTCATCCTCGTCTCTCCCCCTCCCTGCCTCCTCCTTCTCCACCACGACCACGTCCGACGGCGGGGGGCTCTCCCTCCTCTTGCTCTTCCGCTGCGCAAACGCATACAGCCGATCGTACTCCAACCCCGTCGGGAGGACCTTGCTCTTCGTCACCGAAACGCCCCGGCAGGACTTGACCGGGTAGGTGACCAGCTCCTCCACCGTCGGTACTCCCTGCTTCCCCCTGTTCCCATTTGCCCGTTTCCGTGCACCGGCCACGACCTCCTCCTGCTGCCTCTCTTTCTTCGTCTTCTGGACCAGCCCCAGCTTCGTGTGCGTTTGGTCCAGCGCCTCCGAAATGCGGATCGCTACCGGCGGCCAGATCATCAGCACGGGGATCATGAAGCTCAAAATCGTCACCACCAGCATCGCCGTGGCGGGGAGGGTGAAGATGGCGTCCAAGTCCTCCTTTGTGAGGGACGCCATGCGCCTCAGGAAGCCCGGGTCAACGACGGTTTGTGTTGTTGTTGCCGACGCCATGTTTTTGGTTT
>Ga0247774_1000374_pt1 | contig 22028 bp, 23 predicted proteins | sample UWRJL001104B6_FD_179933 | JGI IMG/M metagenome (GOLD analysis project Ga0247774, IMG submission 179933) | Plant litter microbial communities from Arlington Agricultural Research Station in Wisconsin, United States - UWRJ-L001-104B-6 | ecosystem: Environmental > Terrestrial > Plant litter >... | reverse complement strand
GTCCTTCATTCCATTGGTGATGGGCACCGAGAAGGATGTTTGCGGACCAGGTTGTGGTTGAGCGGGGGGCGAAGAAGGAGGGGGGCTCGAGGCCGGCGTGGGTTCGTCGATATCCATTGGCGTAGGGTCGGCCATGTTGGATAAGGTCGAATAGCGTTTTCTCTCTTCGGGGGGCAAATTGAGCGGGTGCGTGTTTAGGTCAAGTTTCGCTGTTCGGCGTGAGGGCGAAGAAAATGCCGGTTCGGTCGACTGACGGGTAAAAGAACGCGAGGATCGGGGCTTGGCGTCCCTGTCCTTCTCCTTGCGCCCGGGTGAGGCTGCCCTCGAGGACCTCTTTGAAGGGGATTTGGAAGAAGACTTGGTTGGCGATTTTGTCGGAGAAGAGGCATTTGAAGTATTTTCGTCGTCGTGGGAAGAGTGCGCTTTGGACGACTTCTTGGTGGAAGAAAAGAGATTCTTCATGTTCCCGCGGGACGTAAACTTTGGGTCCACTGGAGTGCCGTTGCTTGACTGGACTTTTGCTGCGCCGGCGGTGGGTGTTTAAGCTTTTTCCCGTTTGCGAGGTACGCGTGGTTATGCAATGTGCCTGCTAAGAATCGAAGAGAGCCAGCAACCAACTAACACGACGGCGGAAAAGCCTTCAACAAACAATTGCTGGTGACCACGAGCAGAAACAAAGTTGCCAACTCGATGAAGTATCAAGACGAAGACAAAGGAAGCCGTTCGAATCTGGTGACCGCAGACATGCTCTCCACCAGAGGGCACTACGAAGTTAGGTCTGCGGAAATCTGCTGGCTGGGATTAACAAATTTTGCAGGCACCTGGGCAAGCTTCCGTCACTTTGTTGTAGCGATACATGCCTCACCGGACAAAATGGCGGATGCTTTGAGTAGTGGTACGAAGACGCCACACCCCACTTATTGTCATGAGCTGTCTGGATGCCCAGCGCCAGAGTCGACCAATTAAACCCTGGATGGCTTCGAGTTTTGTTTATCAAGAGCCTCGAATGGTCAGTGTAGTCTGTCAAGGCTATCCAATGACTTTGGAGATCCAGTTTCTAAGCAACCGCGGCGACTGGGCATGTTCGGATGGCGATATCACGAAAAAAAAAAAAAACCAGAGTGCGTGTCGCTGTAGAAGCAAAGCCCATTTTGCCGTGTTTCCAGCAGAACGGAACGGTCCGTTGACTTACAAACCCCTATTTTAAGGGTAACGCACACTAAAACAATAGCCTGGCACCTGGTAACCTCGACGGCGACCAGCCTCCCTGGCCCTGGCGCATCTATTTAACGGGGCATGGCTGCCTTCGTCCCGCAAAGCCCTGAGCGCAGGTGTTCTCGAAGATTCCACATCGGGAAGCACTTCGGCTGGTCAGCCGGAGGTTAGCGTGCAGCCTGCAGTCAGCTCTCAAGTTGAACACTGGCAGCAATATTTCAAGCGCGGATGGGGGACCAATGGGTTTCAGTGCAATAAATAGGACGCATTGCGATAAGCATAGGGTATTAATTCCAAGACTGTTTTTGTAGGGATAGGGGGTGTTTGTGCTACTACGAGGATATTGTGAAGAAATTCTCGTGGCGGAAAAAGAAACGCGACATTTTCTGTTGATAGGACCAGCAACGACGGTTCCAGGGAGGCAAGCCGCCGGTAGGCAGCACTGCAGCGGAGACGTGGGTGCCTAGCACTACCTAGGTGGCAGGACGGGAGGCGGATACAACACGGCAGTAGCCTCTCGTAACGCTAGGGCTCCTGACAGATCAAGTAGCTGTACAGAGTACGGCTACACACTACACAGCAGTAAGCACGAGCATTTGACGTACTGAAATCCAACCGCAGACGGACATCGGAAACGGCGCGATAAAGCACAATCGCACGTTAATCGCCCTATTTTGAAGCCCGCACCAGTGCCGGCGGGTGAGTTGCGAGTTTGAGGGCAATCAGGAAATGTCGGCCATGGAGCTCACACTGGTTGTTGCGGCCACCAGAAACATGGGTATTGGGGCGCGTGGCACCTTGCCATGGACCGGCCTCAAGAGGGAGATGGCCTACTTTGCACGCGTTACCAAACGACTCCCGCCTCAGATTCTTGAGGTTCGACCCGAAGCACGAAATGCCGTCATTATGGGAAGGAAGACGTGGGACAGCATTCCCCCAAAATTCCGGCCTCTGAAAGGCAGACTAAACATTGTTATCAGTCGCTCTTATCCAACGCCTACTCGGGATGCCCAGGACACTCCTAACCCAGACGTCGATCCAGTCCAGGTATCGTCCCTCCGCCAGGCGATATCCTATCTCCTGTCCAAACCGGAGGGAAGCGTCGGCAAGGTCTTTGTCATCGGCGGGGCTCAGATCTACGAGGCTGCTCTGCAACTCCCAGAGGCGAAGAGACTGCTCATCACCAGGATTCACTCCGACTTCGAATGTGACACATTTTTCCCGCTAGTAGTCCAAAACGGCCAGGACTGTGCACCTGGTTGGTCGATGAAGCCCAAAGCAGAACTCGACGACTGGGTAGGAGAGACGGTGCCACACGGCATTCAGGAGGAGAACCACACCCAGTATGAGTTTCAAATGTGGGAGAGGTCGTCCGATTAGACCCGCAAGGAAACAATGCAAACGGCACCGCCGATGGACTTGATCTGCGCATCATTGCAAGAATTACTCAAATTCCCCAAACTTAGTCAGTCTCGGGGGTCTCGATGCTAGCTACAACTGCGTCCATACTCCCGCCAACCGAGGAATCTGTATCCTGTACCCCGATGATTAAAATTGCGTCTCCAAGCTAGTCCGAGTTTTCGGTTGAATTGGGCTCCGGGCTTCCACTGGAGGCCATGATGGAGTTGACAAAGTCCTGGTATTTGAAGACCTCGCCACGTCTGCCGAGCCCAGCGTGCATACTCCGATCAAAGGCCCGCCGCCCTGTGAAGCCATTGATGACCTTGTCTATCTCTGTCTCAGTAAGTGCTCGCTCGCCGGGCTCCGGGGCCGTGTGGAGCAGAGCATCGCGGAGTTCGGCCAGATCAATCTGCCCGCTATCGTCGTTGTCAAAGGCGGAAAAAGCTGAGAGGAGTTCGGTGTTGGGCGACATGGCCGCAAGTGCATCGGCCAGTGCATTTATGAAGACTGGCATGGCCATTGTTTGGGGGGCTGATGGCGGGAAAAACCGAGAGACGTCTGGCGGGTTAGATGGGAGACCTGAATACAATCGTTTAGCTTATTATCGAGAATTCGGATTCAACTTGGCCCGACGTACCCAGCTGGGTTAACATGTCAGCAACATCCTCTCTGTTGACGATACCGTCGCTGTCTCTGTCTAGGATTTGAAACCCCTCTCTGAGCGTCCTCACTTGTGATGCTTGTAGCTTCGAGAGAGAATTCCCATGTGACGGAGCAACGCTTGTTGTTGTTGTTGCAGCCATGCTCGGTCCGGTCCTCTGGGGAGACGACTTGGGAGTGCAGTCGGTATCAGCCTTGCCTTTAGGGGTCCAACTCCCTGCCGTGCCAGGAGAGTTTGGCGCCACCAATGTATGGCTTGTCGCGAGCCGGCCTGTGCTGATGTTGGTGCTGTTGCTGATGCCGGCTGCAAGCTTTGTTGGAGACGCTGCAGGAGTTGATGATCGCAAAGGTGACGGAGAGGCAGGAGATTCCGGGCGGCGAAATGGGGAGCTTCGAGGAGATCCGTACGACAGGGGCGACGGTTTATATCCAGCTGGCATCGCCTAACCATGAAGTCAGTACCAATAATTGGCAGGAAAAGCATTGCGCCTTTCGAGGAATACCTACCATGATGGGCCTTTTTCGTGTCGGAACTCGGGACTTAGGACTCGGGATGCGTCGTACGGCAATGGCGTGAGGCCTCGAAAGTAATTAATTAGCAATCCGTATCGGGCTTTAGGCTTTGTGGTGACACTGGTGAGGCTGAATGGGCGCCGTCAACCCAAGCACTATCTACTAAGTAAACAAAGCGTCGCTGCTGGCAACCACAGCCTTGCGGGGGCGGCCTCTGCGAAACCAGGCTTTCAATGCGGGGTCGCAGCTGCGGGGCCAGCCGTGCTGGAACTGCCTCCAAGCCAAAGGTCGAAGTGAACCTTGCTCATTGGATGAATCCTTCATATTTGGATAAGTCATGAACCTTTAGAAAACAATAGGACGATGATTGGTGGGAAGTCTGGATTAGTTACAAAAAAACGAGTTGCTGCATTTCCATCGTCTCGCGAATGGCTTTCTACCCAGGCACTTCTGCTACACGCTTCGGTCTCTTTGTGACAAAGTTTAGCATCCCACTGGGAGGGGCTTTGCCGCCCTGAAGTTCTAGTGACGTAGCAGGCATACAACCTACATTCTTCGAAGCAGCCAATCCAGCGGCATTGACTGGCACTTGACTCTTCCGCCATCTGCTGAACGCTAAACCTAATCAGGCGCAGCAAGGGACTCATCATCCTGAGACCCGATTGAGCGTGCTGAGCACCGAATAGGGGTTCATCAATTGGAGAAGTTGGATCACCCCGCCTTTCCCATGCAGTGCATGCACAGAATAATCATAGAACTGGTTCGTTTTGACTTGTTGAAGCGCCCATTGCAATTTACAAAATTAAAACATTAGGATGCAGAGAGGGCTGCGCACATTGAGCCTGTCGGGAACACCACACCACCACGAATCGAGGAACGGCATATTTGCAGGCAGGTCCCGGCGGGACGCAGCAGAAAGGAACGCGGGCGGATTCCTCTTTCGAAACTGCTGCATCTGGAACTCTGGAACTGACGCCTGAAGCATTGAAACATTTGTGGGCGGGGGTTTTTTATCAGTCCAATCTCCCTCAACTACCGCGCTCGACCACCCAGCCCACGCCAGTGACCACACCTCCGCAACATAAGGACAGGAAGAAACAGAAACTCGCTCAGGGGACGTGCATTTCCCCCTGGGCCCGAGGCGAGTCGGCACTCCGACGCTGACGGCCAACTTACCCAACAGGAGTGGTGCCAGCTGCACGGCGCAGGAGAACCCGAGTCTATTTCACAAATTCACCGTTCAGTCGCACTGCTGTCTTTTGCAGTCAGTCGGACAGACCGACAGAGACGGTTGACCTTGGTACCGCGTATTCTGGGTCCCAAAGTTCGCCAAAGACGTTCAGCTTTTTAGAAAGGCAAGCTGTTGGTCGCCACTAGCATCTTCCAGCTGCAAGGAACGGTTCTATCTAAGTTGGCCAACTGCACGACACGCCCGTCCCGACCAGCCTGCCACCCGTCTGCCTCGCAGTCCCAGACTTCCAGGACCCAACATCGCGTGGTAGCAGATCATGTCTCGGTACAACTATCTTGCACGCATTGACTTCAAGCAATTTATGTAACTTACGAATACTTTCCTGGTGCCACTCCCACGGCCGATGCGCACGTATGCCGACCCATCTCGCTCTCGCCTTCTCTCGCTTTTCCGTACCCCAGATTAGTCCCAGCAAATAAGGGCCTCGTCAGTGTCTCGATTGTTGATCTAAAGTCGATCTCTGCTCACGCCGACCACATACGCGCCGCTTCTCCCGATAAAAGTTCCAATCAACCGCAGCCAGATCGTACCAGGCATATATCCTAATGGCTTCATCCCAGCACTGGCGCCGCAACCCATAAACCCCCATCCAGTGGCCATTGATAGCCAATGATGGCTTCCACCCAGATCGTGCCACCGTTTCTGACGCGCACGGTAACCAGCAAGAGCTCGCAGTCAAATGGGCCTTGGCCGAACCGTAGAACGTCACTATCTTCGTTTCCTGCCTCTGCATCGCGTTCCCCTTCGCAAATGTCGCACAATTCTCGGCCCTCGAGGTCACCGCAGCCCCCCATGGCAGACGCCGATCGGATCTCGAACCCAAGCTCCAAGTCCAAGACGCCGTCAATAGGAGTGTCGTCGCAACACTCGTCGCTCTCGGGTCCTCGCCGCTACAACCCAGATGCGCACCCGCCGCGCAAGTTGCGCCCGCAGTATCCGCGAGGCGCAACCGAGAACCATGTCGAGTACATACTAGTCGCCTCGTTCGATATCGACCGCGGTCCCGTCATGGAACATCAGTATCCCGTGGCCATCACGGGCGACGAGAACATGTTGGCCGAACTCATGTTGCCGGACCAGACGCACAACCGAGAACAAGATTGGACAATATTCTTTCTCCACAAAGACACGAGTCAAGAGGAGGAGGATGAAGAGCTCAGACAGAAGGATGAAAGGCGCAAGAGGCGGCGGAGAAGACGAAACAAGGCGGCGGGCGTAATAAATGAGGAGGACGAAGACTACGACGACCAAGAGAACCAGGACGATGGCAACGACCCGGACGACTGGGACGACGATGGGTCGACAGACACAGAACCCGAGGGCGGGGAAGGCCCGCCACTGATATACGTGCTAAACCTAGTCAATACAAAGCAGGACAAGTCGGTCAAAAGAGGCGCTGTGGTCAAGGCCATGGCCATATGCACACGACATCCGTTTCTGCATATATACAAGGTTCGTGGCCCCCCAAAGATGCATCGAGTTCTGCTTCCGGCCGATGGGCTAATGAAGTGGGGGTCCTCTATTTCTTTCAGCCTCTGTTACTCTTGGCGCTCGAAGAATATTTTAAATCGCCCGTTCCCGAGACTCTGGCGCTCCTATACGATTCGGTGAACGCCATGGATCTTTCCCTGATGCCCCGACTCAGCCTCCTGGAGAGACATCTTCTCCAGGCCAGCGATAACAAGGACTTATTCGTGGAGAAATTCGAACAAATGATCCAAATGCGGATAGCCGAAGACAGGGGAGAACACATTTCGGACCAACCGTTCGACGCCAGCAGGAGCCCGCCGAAGCTACCGGGCATCTCGAGAGCGGGGACGAAGGCCCATTTTGAAGGGAACGCGACATATTCGGTTCCACGGGACACACACGAATTCGAGAGCAAAGTGCTGTACAAGGGCATCCCCATTCCCATCAAGGTGCCCGTGGCTGTCATGCCCGAAAGCGTTGGCGACTTCTCCCTGGTAAAACTGATACAGAACTTCTCAGGTCCGCATGTGAAGCAACCGCAGGCTTACACGCCACACCCTCACTTGACCACCAACGGGCCGAATACTCACCCCATCATAGTTCTGGTCAATGCTTTGCTGACGCAGAAACGCATAATATTCCTGGGACATAACATGCCTTCGGGCGAGGTTGCCGAGGCCGTTTTGGCGGCATGCGCCTTGGCGTCTGGAGGCATTCTCCGAGGCTTCACACGCCATGCCTTTCCCTACACCGATCTCACAAAGGTGGACGATTTGCTCAACGTTCCCGGCTTCATCGCCGGCGTAACAAACCCTACATTTGAGTTACATCCGGAGTGGTGGGATGTTTTGTGCGACCTTCCCAGCGGCAGGATAAAAATCAGCTCCAAGGTCGAGCAGGCTGGTCCTACCGAGGGCCTAGTCTACTTTCAGCAACAGAATCCGTCTTACGCGCCGCTGGTGAGCAGTTACTCGTCAAGCAGTTCGTCGACGGCCGACCTAACTGGCGACAACGTCTTCATTAATGACATCCTGAAGAGCATTGCTGCCCGCCATGGCGAGCGCGTCATCCGAGCAAAATGGAGAGACTGGGTAGTCAAATTCACGAGGATTGCCGCGGCCTTCGAGGAGTCCGTGTATGGCGCGAGCGCGCTCTATATCGGCGGCGACGATCTCGAGGCAACGGCGACGGCAGGTCTCAGCGGCCATGGATACGTCTGGGCAGATGAGACGGCTAAACACCGAGAGCTTGCCGGAAACGTCACTCGAGTCGAAGGCTGGCGAAACACAAGGAGTTATTATAGCTTCATCCAGGTTTGTCTCTTTGTTCTTGTCCTCTTTTCCTCCGGCACCCCCGCCCATGACATGTCGGATATACTAACCATCTCTAGGATCTGGCACAGCTCTATACGGTTCGCCCGCTCAAGGGCCTCGATCTACATCACATGCACGACCGCTTGCGAACGCAGAGACTCACGCCATCCCAAAGCAAGGACGTGTATCTTGCTTTCTCCAAATACGTGTATTCGTACGACGAAATCTGCCTCCTCCTGTCCGTGGCGCCCGAGTCGCACGCCGGTCTCTTTTACATTGCACTGGGCCTCTTCCACAAGGATCGGGAGGTGCGCGTCAAGACGGCCGACCTACTGGAGCGCATCGCCGAACACGAGGCCGGTCAACATTGGTGGAAGTCGCTGAGCCGATTCGAGAAGCTGGCGTTTAAGCGGATCCGGAGGGAGGTCGAGGCCGAAATGCGGGCTAAGCTCGAAAAAGAGGGCGTGAATCCCGATGATCGGCGAGTTAGTTAGGGGGCTCGTGGCCAGTTGAGGTGTTACTCCTCGTGGCCAACCAGGTCTACCAGTGGCGTTTTTAAGGGGAAGGTGTCCGGGCAAAAGATGGAGACAAAATACAAAGGGCTAGAATCATGGCACGGCGTTGGGGGATGGAATGGCGTTAAGTAGCAGGTGGGAATGCAGATGACGTGGCCATGATATCAATTGATATTTTCGGTCTCGATTCTTATGCACTACTTTATAGAACGCGGAAATTTCGGCTGTATTTTGAGTCACACCTCCCGCAAACTCGCTTCTTTCGCGAAACCACATCACCTTGGGATATCGAAGTCCCGCCGTATATTTTGTACGCAGTCGGCAGCATACTGGGCCAACTAGAGGGGGGGGACACAGAAACGGAGAGGAAGAGAAGAGGTGCAGGGCGAGAAGATGCTAAACCCCCAAAAAACCCGAACTTTGTAAGAAGAAAACAATTGATACAACGTTGGAGGACGAAAGCATACGAGAACGCTGGAGATGGTGGCACGTCGACATAATATCAATTCATCTTTCCGTCTCGTTTCACACTCGATTGAAAGGCAACAGGTCCCGTTGTGAGTTAAGGCACGCCTACAGCCAACCAGTACATACCATGAGCTTCCTTTATTTCAAGGAAAGTAAAGCTCAATTCTAACCGTCCCAACCATTGGATCACCGTGTCTTCTCTCTGATGGGTACCGCGACCCAGCGAAACTCTATTGTTTCAGGGATTCTGTGAGTCTTAACCAGCCCGGCCAGGTATCGGCAAAATGGAAAGGTCCAATGATTCGGGGCAAACTTTCTACCCTTGATGGATCTGGAAGAACTTACTCGGGCCGTACTTTTCAAAGCAGCCCGAGATACTTTGCGTGGTGCTTAATATGATCCTCGCCAAAGGTAGAAATGAAAAAGTACGAATGATCGTACCCCTAGTCCTATCAGTGTCTTACTCCTGAGACGTTCTTGGGTGTGACACAGGGCGAGTAAAGCGGACAATCTCACCTCGTGGTACCGCACCTCAAGGCCCCCAATGCCCGCATCCTTTGCCGCCTTTTCAAAGTTCTCAGGAAGAAGTTGGCCCTGCTTGTAAAAGTTGTCGCCAGTTCCCTAGCTCACGTTGTCAGTGGGAAGAGTGCACCGGGGGGGGTGGGGGGGGATTGAGGCGAGGAGCACCGACAACATCAACAAGGCAATTCAGCGCTCCATTCCACCCCTTGACCAACTCGGTCGCGTCATGTTTCCGCCACTCATCCTTGTCGCTCCCCAGGTAGGCCGAAAACGCCTTCTCCCCCCACGGGCACTGGCTCGGGTTGGAAATGGGCGCCCACGCGCTCACGCTCTTGTATTTTCCCGGGTTCTTGAGATAGAGCGTCAAGGCGCCATGCCCGCCCATCGAATGGCCCGCGATCGACACCCTCCCAGAGTCGACCCTGTCGCCAAACTCTTTGAAAACCAACTCGGGCAGTTCCCGCGTCAAGTACGACTCCATGAGGTAGTGCGACGACCACGGGCCCTGCTTCGCGTCGATGTAAAAGCTCGCGGCCGACCCAAAGTCCCAGCTGTCGTGCTCACCCGGGAGATCAAGCCCGCGGGGCGACGTATCGGGCAGGAGGAGGGCGAGGCCGAGCTTGGAGGCGTGGGCGTGGAGGAAGCCCTTTTCAGTGCAATTGTCGGGGGTGCAAGTCAGGCCGGAAAGGTAGATCAGGAGCGGGGACTTGGCCGAGGACGACAACTTGGGCGGGAGGAAGAGGTTTAAGGCCATTGGCGTGCCTGTCGTCTGGGATTGGTGCGAGAGCTTGAGGAGAGTGCCGCCAAAGGTGGTGATGGTGGCTTTGGTCTCGAAGACCGGAGACGAGGAGGTGGGATCGGCCATTGTTGATAATTTTGCTTGGTTGGACTCTTTTCGATTTCTCTAGGCGGGTAGGAGATACCTGTCCGGTAGGCGTTGATGATCAGAAGAGTAGAATGAACGAGAGGAACAGAGAATTGAAAAAGGATTTCCCCAGAGTAAGCCTCGAGAAGATATGATGCCGCAGCCCCGTGTTCGCCTCGAGACCGGAATCTCGGGATGGGGAAGTATAGCTTTCGGCAGTTACAGACGTAGTCGTACCCCGCGTCGATGGAGGGGCAAAAGACGTCAACCTTCTACCCGTCCATGCCGCCCCCACGTGGCATCTTAATAGTGACGATCATGAACTAGTTTGCTTGCGGCAACTCCTACGACCAGCTCCCAAGAGCTGACAATCAAGTTCTCCCTGTGTGGCCGTACACTTGAGGTCTGCCAGTGACTTTTTAATGCAATTGACTGGAAGATACAACACAATAGAAGAATAAAATGGTAGACCCCGCTCATTTGATACGAGGAATCTTAGTCCCGACCCTCCGCCTATACACCTCATAATCCCTCCCAAAGAAACGCACCAGAATCTCCTCTTCTCTCTTAATCCGGTCGTTGAAGAACTTGTGCATAACCAGAGCGTACACCATAAACGACAACGGATTCCCCAACACGACCTGCGTCCCAATTGCCCACCAGAAAAATCCAAAGTATGACGGGTGTCGCAACACGCCGTAAATCCCCGTCGTGACCAGCTGATGAGTCTCTCTCTTCTGCTGCTGGACAACGTGATTGAAACTCCTTCCGGCCGTGACCATAGCGAGCGAGCGGACGGCCTGGCCGCCAAGAACCAGAACGAAGCCTATCAAGACCACTAGGCGCGTGGCGGCAGCGGGCAGAAACTCGACATCCCAGGCGCGGAAGGCGAGGTTGCAGAGCAGGCACTCGACCGACGCAAACGTGTGGGCGATAAAGTAGGCGGGCCAGTTGGCCGTCAGGAGAAAAGACCCGATGGTGGCGGCGGGGGTGTTGTAGGCGGCTGTGGTCCAGAACTCGAGGAAGTGGAAGAGACTTAGAGCGGCCCAGAAGAAGGGCAGGCGCCAGAGGGGGTCGGCATTTAATGCTAGAAGGGCCGAGCCGGCAAGGGAGCCAAGGAAGCTGATGCCTAGGCAGAAGGACCGGATCGCTATGCCAGCGAGGGATATTGGGCCTGATGGGTAGTACTTCGCTTCGGCAGCTGTGGCCGAGTTGCCCGGCGGCCGGGGACTGGGGTTCGGAGTCAGCTTATGCGAAGGCTGAAGATTCCATAGTACTGGATTAGTTGCTTTGTGGCGGGGTGAGTGATGGTGAGGTTCTATGTGGGTGGATGCGAATGGGGAGAGGAGAGTCGATGGCGAGGCAGATGAAGTGGCAGAGGCAGGTTGTGAAGTCGAGATGAGATCTCGACAATCACGGAAGCGAGCAATCGAAGCAGAAGACGACAAGATATCTCAGATACAAAAACGGGGCTATGTAGTTCTCCTGACGGCAGCGGATAATAGGGATATGCGAGGTGTACGGTGAGAAGCGAGAAGGCTGAGGGGAAATAATAGAGCCTTACCTGTCCTCCCAATCCGAGTCTGACATTTCTATGACGGCAAGAGTCGGGGATGCCAAAACGGTTTTCGTTCTGCCTTGTCTCCTCTGGAGCGACTCTTTGGGTAGACCGAGTAGCCGGGAAGTTGCGACGCTCGTTGGACTTCCAGGGTCCAGGGAGACCTGGTAACTAACGCACGATACCCGGTTCTAAAATCTCGAAGCATAAGGAGCGTTCGTTGAATAACGAGGCTGAGGGCGTCGGAATGAAGGAACGGAGTTTAGTGGTTCTAGGCCTCTAGCGTCAGGGAGCGGCAAAGTCGACGCCCCTGGCAGGTGGAAATTTCGGGGGCCCCACTCCTCCAATGTCCTGCTGCTGCATAGTGCATACGGCAAGCCCGCTTGCAATTCATGGGATTCTTTACAAAGTTCCGTCGGGAATTCTCGTCTCCCGTCCATCTAGATCTCCTGTCCATCTAGATCTCACGTACACCTGCTCGTCAAGGAACAAGTTTCGATTCAAATTTCACACAATGTCCTATCGAGGTATTGATGAGGAGGAGAATCAGAGGCGGAGACAGAGTGGGCAATTGTTTTTTTCATTTACTCCCAATCAACTTGTTGACCGAAGGAGCTGCATAGTTGCTTGTAGAAAGTTCAATGCAGCATGGGGAGAGGCCTCTCGACGGCGTCTCGTCGAATTGTGGAAGCAGTACGTCCGCCTTATGTGCTCTAATCCTCAGTCGTCCTAAGTCGCTTTCCAGGATCAACCACGACACATCGCCCCTCCCCGCCCCTCCGCCGTCTTCTCCAGATCACGAGGAAATGGACGACGAACTATTGAAAGACTTGCCCTGGATCGATGGTCCCATCAAGATGGACTATGGATACAACGTTAGGTAAGGCTTTGTAACACCTGCAAGGCCTTGAACTTACACCATGAAAGGCTCGGGAAGGGCGTGTACGTGAACTCCAACAGCGTTTGGATAGACACGTGCCTCATCACGATAGGCGACCGAACCCTCATCGGCCCCAACTGTTCGTTCTACAGCGGGACTCACCCCCTCGATCCAGCGGTCCGTAACGGTACCAACGGGCCTGAATTTGGCAAGCCAATTACCATCGGTGAGGATTGCTGGCTGGGAGGCAACTGTATCATCCTTCCTGGCGTGACAGTCGGTAGGGGCGTCACTATCGGGGCCGGAAGCGTGGTGACAAAGGACGTGCCCGACAACGTGTGCGTAGCTGGAAACCCCGCAAGGATTATAAAGACGGTTGGGACACCGGGATCTCCTGCTGCGAAGAGAGATAAGTGATGATGATGCTGTTATCTTCTTGGGAGCCTCATAGACCGCCCTGTATCGAGAAGGATGATATGACCAGCACGAGAACGTTTATCCAACCCCAAGCAAAGGGGATCCAAGGGGACATGTGAATGTAGCCAGAATGGTACACGGCGCCGAGTCTAAAATTAGCATTAGCCATGCCAATCTTGATACCATGTGCCTGCCAAGAGAGAAACGTACATCAGCCCAACTACGCTTCCTGCGAGGAGCGCATGGATGGCTGCAAAGATGAGGTATGCGAAGGGAACAATCCACAGATACTTCCACCCGGACCGCTTGTTCCCGTGCATGCACACAGCAATCGCCGCAGCGCCAAGATGGAAGAGGACGAATATGAGAATCGTCCAAAGAAGTGTGAATCGCCATATGTCGCGCAGGTAGAAGAGGCTCCTCTCTTTTTTTTCGGTGCGGTCAATCAGCTCCCAGCTGAGGCAGGGAAAGGGAGGCGTCTCGTAGCCTGGTGGAGGCTCATACTTGTACATCTGGATGTTGGGGACCGTTAGACTTTTGAAAATGAGATGTGGCTTCGATCTTCGCCTGACAGCGGGCCGGGCGCGTTACCTTGAGGGGTTTTCTTCCTCATCATTCTTGTGGTTTACTTCGTATGGCAGTCTTTTTTGGTTTTGGCGTGATCGATGTTATCGATAAATTTCAGCACAGCATGCCTGCCTCGTTGGTGCCGTTTCCGGTCCACCCATTAGCTCAAGCACTTGGATGCAGTGCGGGGCACAGCTGCCACAGTGGCTCGGTTGGATTCGAAAACCTGAAATTGTTAGTCACTACGGACAGTGGTCGTGGCCAAAGCTCCCACACGCGCGACGGCACCTCAGGACAGGTGCCTCGGCAAATGCATTTGAAGATGGATTCGACATCCGCCCAAAAACCTCAACCGAGACGCAAAGGATGAATGCCCATCGCTTTCAACTCAATTTTGCAGCAATAGTAAGCTTAATTATGGGCAACGGCACTTACCGGGTCGCTCGCCACCGCCGAAAATGCCTACCGATCACCTGAACACGATTCTCGGCCTCTTCCAGACAGTCCACGACGCGCCAAAGACGGACCAAATCATCGGGTCGACCGTAGCCCTCCTCAGCAGCCTCACCAATCCGTTAAACTTGGGCGTCCTTACAAGCCAGCTACTTGTTGCACCGGCAATATGGTACCGCCGCGAGGGCCTCGAAACCACGTTCCGCATCATCAACATCTATAATTCAGCGGCGATCCGGATCCGCCAGGGCGAACAGGGACAATATGGGCAATCTGCTACGCTGCTGAGCTGCGACGAGTGGGCCAAAGCTGTCGCCAAAGGATGTGATGACTACTCGACTCGGTGGCAACATTTGCTTGTGTTGACGGGTGTATTACAGGGGATGGAGCAGCGAGAAGGACCGAGAAATTTGTCGAGGGGCGTGAGAAATACATTAGAGCAAGCTGTCGTCACAGCTACAAACTTGGCACTGGACCGGCCGATGCGGGACGGTCCAGTCGCGGCCGCGTCGATCGCCGTTGCCACGAGTCTCGTGCTACCGCATCTATCCAACTCTCACAGGAACTCTATCAACTCCAACGCCCTTCTGCCTATCATGATGCAGACGATAACTGGACCAGAGGGTTTCAACGGTGGGGAGTTCATCGCTGCAGCGGGAGCTGAAGTTGAAACGCAACCGGGGCCGCGGATACAGTGGCACTCGTCGTCGCCCTCGTTCCAGCGTCTAATCGAGCTTGAGAGCCGCCACCTGATAAGGGGAATGGGTTCCTGCGTGAAAGTGGCAGCGCACACGATTCATCAAGCAAGCGACACCGCTGTTATCTTACGAGCTCAAGACGAGCTTTTGGCTTTCACGCAGAGGATATTAGAAGCATGGCAGTCGACAATCTTATCCGCAACGGAACCGGCCGAGGAACAGCTACGACTAGGCGAAGAAACACTCCGAGAAACATGGCCGGCCCTTTGGGAGATGTTGAAAAGGGTCATGTACACGTCTATAGCTCTACTTCAGGCGGTCATGTCCAGGTGCATCCTCGACTGTCGCCTTGGGAGCGATACGGTAGCGCCTTCAATATCTACGAAATCGCTTCGTATTCTGCGAAATCTCTACTTCATCTCTTCACGAAACGGCAACGCCAACTTCCAAGCTTACTCATTTACCCGCCTAACTTCGATTGACATCCTCTCACGCTATCCCGATGCGGCGAGATCCCTTCTCCTCGAACTACGGCCAACCACATCTGGGCTAGTACCCATGCACGCCTTGCATCGAACACTAGACCTCTTCTACCTGAATCTCGCCGAACACTTCCCCTTATCACTAAGCGCGGACGCGTGCGAGTCGACAATTGTTCAGCCAGCAACTATATACCTCTCGCAAACTCTTCCGCACTCCCCGCTGCTTCAGGAGCTCTTCGAGGCAGGCCACTGCGCCATTCTTGCCGTGCTTTCCTGCCCGCACAACAGCCCCCTGGCCGTCAAGCTGGTCCCTTCCTACGTTGACGCGTTACTTTGCTCTTTCCCAGAGCAGATCTCACCCCGCCAGTTCCGAATAGCCTTCAAAACGGTCATGCAAATCGTCTCGCCTCCTTTCCCGGTCTCGGCCACGAACCCCGAACTGTCCGAAATCCTTCTCGAGATGATGCGGTTCCGTTGCATGACAGCCAGAGCTGAACGCCGCCCACCAGCGGCAGACGTCGGCTTAGATCAGCCGCCGTGCTCGGAGCAGAGCACCCTCGTGCTGGCCATCATAGATTCGCTGCCGTTCCTGCCGCTGCCGCTTGTGGAGGAGTGGCTCGATACTACATCTCAGCTAATGTCGCATGTGACGGACATGGACCTGCGTATGCCGGTATGGAAGCGCTTTTGGGAGGTGCTGGAGAGTGGCGAAATGGATGTCGAGAGGTCGTTCTTAGCGGTGGCATGGTGGCATTCAAGCGGAGGCCGGGACCGGGTCTTTGCGGCTCAGGGAACACCAAGAGTGCCGGTCATGAGCGGAGCGATTGTGCAAGGGCGAGTCCAGGACATGGACGGTAAGAGTAGACTCTAAGCATGCATTTGTTTTATATTTTAACTACTTAACGCTGAAACGCCAATCCCCTTCTTTCTTCTATATTCGGTTCAAGACCCATAATGTTTGAAACCCAAACAAATGCTGAGATAAATGGGGAAAATATTAGCCAAACCACTGCATAACCCAATCTCCCAGCGCCGTGCAACCCTTTCCCGTGCGCCAATTTCAAATCAACCCTTCCATGCCTTTCTGCCAAGCAATGCCACCAATTAGTAGTTACATCTTCCCAGCGCCAGCTTCGGTCTTCTCCGCCACTTTCGGCGTCCCGCATCATAAGCAGAGACACCTACGTTCCCGCATCCTAAGCAGCACTCCCCGCCAACCGAACCTGCACAACAGGATTGCTCGGGGGCACAGTCTCGCCCCCCACGGGGCACGAGTCGGACGAGCACTCATGGTCCGCACACCCGAAAATCAAATCCATGACGGTACCGTAGACGTTCCGTCTCGGGATCTCGACCTGCCTAAGCTCGTGCACCTCCGGCTCCGTGCCCGCCGTGGCGGCCGAGGGAAGGATTCGGATCTGAACGACGGTTTGGTGGGACCTGCCCTCGCCGTCCTGCCACGCGTACTCGGCCACGGTGGTGTACTCGGGCATGGCGAGGAGGAAGCCGCCAGATTCGCGGTCCGCAGCCGAGTTGGCCTCGTCGATGAGCATCTGCGCCACGGCGGAGGCACCGCGGCGGTCGGCGGGGCCGGGGGCCGGGGAGCAGCTTCCCCGGGGGGTGAGGACGGGTTGGGCGGGGAGGGCGGCCGCCGAGATGTGGTTGATGAGGGTTGAGGCCACGAGGGTGATGAGGTTGACGGAGAGTGCGGAGTGCATTTTTGTCGCGCGTCGTCGTATTAAAGAGGTGATGGTTGTATAGTTGGTTTTGGTTAAAAAGAGGACCACTGAAATTTGATGCGGTCTCTTGCTTCTGTATTGTTCTTGATTGGCTTTGCAATAATAAACAGCGGAAAAGCAAACAGTTTACAGCAGCTGGTGGACATATCCAGGCTTTTATAAAACTCGAACTCAAAAAAAGAGGGTCGGAATGCTTTTTCGTAGGAATTCTCCGGAAGGCTTAGGTTGACGTCACGAGCTTCAAGACGGATGATGTTCACCAGGTGTGTGTGTGTCAGTGGACAGGCGAAGTCGTAGTATTCCGGGAAAAACGGGGTTTCAAAAACAATTTGTGCTAGTCTGTCCCCCCCATTCCACTATTCTGCCAGATCTCTATTGCTATGATCTCCATTGCACCGCGCCGTTGGTTTTGTAGGCATCGTTGATTCATGTCGTGTTCGGGTAATCACGAGCTTCCCTTGGCTTGTGTGCCTCCAAAAGCTAGCTAACATCCAACCATCTGATGTGGCATGATCCAATGCAAGGTCAGAGGCGGCGCAGAAAAAGGAGACGAGGAGGCTCAATGGCGAAGCGAAATTCGAGAAAATACTTAGTAGGCCCGACGAAAATAACGGCGGCGGCGAAAACACCCAAAATAGGTCTGATTTTTTTTGATAAGCTTCGCTGAATTGCAAGTGTGGACTTAACTATTCGTAGGTGGTAGTAGGCCATCGAATGCCGCAGTGCAGTGTAGGAACTTCCTCCGGCCAATAGGAGGATCCGAACTCGTTGCCTTACGGGAATGACGAGCAGGCAGGCGCAGCCGTCGGGTGTGGCCAAGAGCCAATCATAAACCACGGACGTTGCCTTGTGCCATGGAGTGTATGTTGCAGTTTTTATGTACACCATAAGATCGTTGCTCAGGTTTTCGCCCCAAGAAAATCTAGGCGAAAGAAATCCAGGCCTCCTTGACTAGAGGCACAGATTTTGTTCCCCGATGCTGATGTTGCTCCCTCTGATGACCAGATCAGCGGTCTCTTATACATCCATATCTGAATCCCCGTGTCAGCTCGCCTGCCAAGAAACCTGATCGTTCGATCTAGCTTCGGCGCTTCTCTAAACACCTCGACGCCAACATCAGTGACCGGTCCCTGAAAAGGTTGTGCGATGAAATCATCTGTCTGCGGCGGGCTTGTCCGATGTAACCGAGAGGGACTACTTCATAGCATATGAGGACGGAGCAAAAAAAGAAAAAAAAACCGGTCCACTCGGGTTGGCAAAGTGGCTTGGCGCATTCAGCCTGTTTGCCCGCCTGTCCAGGCTTTCGGTGGGGCGGCCGCACTGGACTATCCCCCTAGGGCACATTTGCCGATGTGGTGAAATGATTTCATTGATCTTCATAACACTACATCACCGTCTATAAGTGCTGAGATGCTGCTGCCTTGGCGCATATCTTAGCCTGCGTATCCCAGGCAGAGGGCCGTGACAGGCGTACCTCGTGTGCCACAATCTCAACGCTGTCCCCAACAGCGGCTCCAGGCACCATATCCCCGAAACAGGTCTCTGACGGAGAAATGTCCGACACGTATCGCCAAGTTTATTGTCGTCATTGCCAAAAGCATATCCTGATATTCAAACCTCCACCAAATTCACTTTCGATAGAGTCGTTATCAGGGGAAGCCGAAGCCGGTCGAGAGACTTGAATAGACAAGCCAACCCTGAAGTTTTAAAAAAAGCGGCGACCCGTGATGCTAACGCGGAAAAGATATCGTATGGTGACATGAGCAGGGTCGTACATGACATATTCGTTAAAGCCTAGGCTGGCTGGCATCAAGCTCGGAATGTACGAGCAGTTAACGTCGGGCTACCAAACATCTCGCCATCAGTCATGATCAGTTCAGAGGCGACGCAGGCACCCAAGCGGACCGGCACTCACTAGCCATACTGTCCCCTGCTTTGGCTCGCCAGGCATCTCCCAGTCGGCCCTCTTCCAGGAGGCGGGGCTGCTCCGCCCCATACCTTGAATGCATCTCACCCCTAGACTCTTGGCGTCCTGGTGGCCGTTGGCATTGCTTATATAGTTGAGCATCCGGTCCTCGCCCGCATCCGCCTCGCAGAGAAGCAGCACAGAGTCTGAGTCTTTGAAGTTTGTGTGCTTGCAGAATCCTGCCGACTTGGATGACGTATCCGCCAGGTAAATGGCGTTGCCGTACATGGTTCCCGTGAACCGAGCGCCTTTCCTCCTGACCTGCAGACCAACGTCTAGAATGCCCATGACCGAGTCAAGAGATGTACCGTGCCACAATAGCAGCCTATCCAGACTGTTGACATTTCGACTTGGGTTGCTGTCGATCCAATCGCGGTAGGGGTTCGGCGCGCCGGTCTTGACAAAAACGCTGTAGATTTCTTTGAGCTTGATCTGGAGGTTGTGTGTCGAATGGCAGGACCCTTCCAGGTACGATCTGAGCTCCCTGTATTCCGTCGAATTTATGTTGCCCAGGCGGCGAAATCCGTGGCGAAGGGAACTGTAAGCCTGGTAGAGGGGTTGTGCAAGGCTCCTGTAGGTAGTCATTTGCAGGCAGCCATGGCTGTACGCATCGATGAGCATCGTGTCCACTTCTCCTCGAGGCCACAGAGAGCGGAGAAACCTTAGCTCGAGGTACAGGGTGTGGTAGTTGGAGATGACGGGCGGCCGGTCGGTTCCGCAGCAGCAAGGTATCAGGCTTCGGTACCGGGTAGAAGCCCTCAGGAGGAACCTCCAACGAATGGGCTTTCCCGAATTGAGATGGCCCCAGATTGCTTGAAGCGTCCTGAAGGCCGAAAAGAATGTCCAGGGGCTAAGGGAGCCATAAGGAGCTGTAAAGGGATCCCACCCTGTAGCGGAAGCTTGGCCGGCCGCTTCCCCCCGACCCCCTTGGGGACCACCGTATAGCATCAACTCCATCAAATCTCTCACCTCCTCCGGGATTTGCTGTTCTGTCGTGCCATAGTTTGGGAAAGCCGTCTTCTGGGGCTCCCTGGACGGGCTTCGATAGTCCAACTCGACGAAAGAATAGAAATTCCGTAAAGGCGAGCGTGAATTCGGGTATCTCCTCTGCCACTGAAATAGGGTGTCCTTTTTGAACGTGGAGCGAAACTTGTTCGTTACATCTTTGACGTTTGTCGATTCGAGCTTCTCCAGCCTCGAACCATACAAGGTTCCGACCCGGCCGCGGCGTACTGTTGCCCTATACATTCCACTGGATTTGTCGTAGACGACCTAGTGTCCCATCAGAAGTCTTGCCTTCTACGTTTCCTAGCAGGTGATAAACGCACCTGCTGCCGACAAAAGTCGTTCATGTTTTGCATGATGTCAACCCTCAGAAGATATGCATCATAGATAGTTTGCGAGGTGCCCTCTTCGATCAGGACTTGGCAAGAGGTCGAGTTCGCGGGATCAACGGCGACCGTGATAGCAGGTCCCTCAGTTTGACTTCGAAAAAAGGCTTGGTGGGAAATGGCCTTCATCCGTTGCCGGCCTCTGTTGGTGCCGTCTTTGCCTTTGCCATGGAAGGCCTGGAACTCTCTCCATGTTGCCTCGTTCCAATCATCACCCTCTTCGCAATCGGTGGATATTCTGCGCAGACGCGGAACGCCTTGTGGTATGCTGCCTCGCCTCGCACAAACTTGTGGATGGATCGCTTGCTTTTCGAGACTCCGAGGAATTGGTGTGTCGACGAGAGTCGTGGGCTCTAGGTTCTGCGTATCCGAGTCGTCCGGGACAGTTGGGAATACATAAAATGGCTCTGCAACGCCCACAGCGAGCCGAAGCGGGTTAATGGTCCCCGGCGGATCCCGGAATGACCAGTCCATTACTAGAAGAAGTTAAACTTCGGTCAGCAATGAAAGGTAGCTCAATCCCGCTTCCAACTGCAGCTATCATCTATCATTGCCCCGACAAAAGTCAAATCCAAAAATGCCGGTAGCGTCCGGACGGAGCATCTGAGCCTACAGCTGCGGGCGTCTAGTCATCGATATATCACTCACTTGGCCTCCGGGGTTTGTACACTCGGTAATGGCCGCGTTGGCCCTATCGTGGCTCGTTGGCAAAGCCCGGCTGAAGGTTGGGATTGAATCCTCGTCAAGCAGTAGAGCGGGGCTTGCGCTCTGTGCTGGCAACGCCTGCCATCACCGCGGCGGATTCAGCCCGGCGGACATGGACTTCAAGTCGCTGAAAGAGGTCCGATATCGTCAACAGGATGGGAAGGCAATTACGTTTCAAGACAGCGGCTATTTTTGTGAGAGAGATAATAATCCATCCGCCGTCTCCGACTCTCCATGCAATAAACGTGTCGAAGGATTGGTCACAGGCAGGCGCTACCCAGTTGGGCAACGAGGCGGCCTCTCCACTCCCTCACCCACTGGCCGATTCCGAGACATTTCGGTGTCGAATGCTCAAGCTGCCGACCGTATGCGGGGCTTGTACTGGTACGAAGTACCCACGGCAGCGAACATGCTGCAGCTACAGATACAGCCGGGAAAGCAAGCACATCGATGCCAGCTGACTTTGCTTGCAGGCAGCAGAGAGGCACCACTAACATTTCAATTCTGCTGGCAAGCGCCTGGCATTGTTGAAGTACCACGAGACACTGTTGTCAGGAACAACGAGTAGGCGTCTAAGCGAGGCGGAAAGGCGCGAGTTACGGCGGGAAGTGAGGCAGGAACTGCAGGCAGAATGTCGCGCATATGGTATTTGGACTATCTCCGCAGCTGTGCGGAGAGAGAACTCGTGTCCCGGCATTGTTTGTACCTTGGTTGTGTTCGCAGGGGAATGCGAGCCAACCAAGCAGCTGGTTCGCAGGACTCGGACCCAGCGCACACGGTATTATTCATACCCTAAGAAACCCTAACTGCGTTTCTCAGGAGAAAGTACGCTGTCCGAGGTGGCTGTATGTCACTACTGATAAAGGCACTGAATACCGAGGCTTTCGTTATATAGTCGCAGCTGGTGCCTCGGCCAGTCGACTGAGAACCCTTCCCGAGTCATGTCTTGGGAGAATGGTCGTTGAATGTGGAGGATTT
>Ga0247774_1000372_pt1 | contig 22060 bp, 17 predicted proteins | sample UWRJL001104B6_FD_179933 | JGI IMG/M metagenome (GOLD analysis project Ga0247774, IMG submission 179933) | Plant litter microbial communities from Arlington Agricultural Research Station in Wisconsin, United States - UWRJ-L001-104B-6 | ecosystem: Environmental > Terrestrial > Plant litter >... | reverse complement strand
TGGGGGAACTCCAAGTAAACACTACACGAGCTACGTCGATTGAAGCTAAACATTCAGGGTCGATGCCAAAAGCGCCCCGCCGCATAATTTGAACCTTATCCCAGATTATTGGACTGGCATGCCACCGGGGAGTTGCTCGAGCCCTAAAGCACACTTTAGTATAAGTTTTTTCACGGGAAAGCTGTACCTACAACTATCTGCACCAATATCCTCCTTGAATTGCTGTTGCTTAGTGCACCCGATAGCGTTCTCGCTAGATTGCAGCTGTAGAGCAGGGCAGGTCTCGCTCCAGCAGTTCGTCCCAAGAGCATCCATGGCTCGCTGAAGGGCGTCGTCTTTCCAGCCGAAGAGGTAGTCGCCGTGCGCACCGTATCCAGTACTGTGTCTACTGTTAGCAATGAGATACGTAGCAGATATGGAGAGAGAGAACTGACGGGTCACCAGTACTATACACCAGAGGCTGCTGGCCGTTGGTGTAGTACTTTGGATCGGCGAATCCCGATGTATCGTACATAATCTCATACATGACTTGGGGAATTCGGACGGGATGAGTGCTCGGGCACGTGTCGCCCGCGAGCGCCGAGCCTGGCGCATAAGCTACATGACTTTTGTGATCGGCGCTATCGAAATTCTTCCCATCCCAGCATGAAGGGAAGATAACAGTGGCGCGGATTCCACCTGGACACGGCTTGTTGGGGAACTCGGCCGTATCGTTAGAGTCACAAGGAGCACCACTGCCACCCATTATACGCTCGCTTTCAGCAAGACAACGATGGCATATAGCGACGCTTCCGCTTTGCTTAGTACGGAGCGACGGGTCTCCTGTAAGCATCCGGAAACCCTTCAAGATATCAGCCTCTGCGCCTAAGTTGGGATATCCCATTTATACTTACAGTTTTCATTGCTGTCACTTTTTTGTTCCTGCCGCTGAAAGGCTGCATATAATATACAGTTATCCCTCCATCCTGCTCTAGCAAAGTGCCGTTCAAGCGACCATTCGCCATCTGCGGAACTCGCATGAAAGTTCCATTTTCGGGAGATCGGAAGTAGATGGAAGCAGTCCAATAGTTGCTAAAGTCCTCAGACATTTTACAAGATGTGCATGAGGATGTCGTAGGCGGATCGATCGTCATAGGGTCCATCTACGGAGCGCCATTTAGCTACTATCTCAGCTACAAGTAACAAGGAAATGCCATACGGTGATGTTGAAAGAGTCTCCCCCAACGATTTGATGCATATGCGGGGTCGGCATCGTTCCAGGGTTAACAAGCGGATCGGTACGCTCGACGACGAGTTGAGAGCAACCGAAACGTAGAAAAGTTGATCCTCTAGCATTCCCCGTTTGAGCAGATGCATCTCTCCCTAGTAGCGCTACAAGCGCAACGAGCATGAGTGTAGGAGAAATCATTTTCTGTGAAGTTTAGGTTGAATCTGTGTAGAATAGAGGCAATTTCAACTATTCCGACTGTTCGCCGCTTCATGGGAAGACCCAAGTCCTTTATACCGAGAAGGACGCCTACCGTCCCACATCAAGTCTTCTCCCTAATATTTGAGATAAATTAAGTGCATGTGAAGATTTTTTTTCTGTTAATCTAGCAATGGTCGCAATGACGGCACGTATGAGCGCTTCAATCCGAAAACGGCGCCTAATAATGTCTGGCCCACTTTGTCGGCATATCCGGGAAATGGGCAGCTCTGGATGAAGGCCGGCTATACAAACGCCGGAACCACCCGCGATACTAAGCGATTGTTATTCAACAAGCCATGTCCCCCACTCAGACGCTGCCAACTCATTGCACTCATATATTAGATACTCCTTCTTCCAACCTGTTCGCATTGCCGTTTATCTCCCAAGACCCGATTCCTTCCTCTCGGCCTTTTAGTGCACCTTTTCGCCGTCCACCCCGTCATCTATGACCAACAAAGACACACTGGTATAGAGCTCAGGCGGATTGCCATAATGGATCCACAGGTAGACCTGGTTTATTTAATGGATCTTTGTTGATACCAGGCGCATGACCCCCGGAACCTTGTCTTCTGGGAAAATGTATCTCTAAGGTCTGCTGTGCTTATGGTTGTGATGGGAGAAGAGTTTCAGGTAGAGAATCTTGGGTTGACACTGATGCCGGCCGTGACTATTTGGTAACCGCGCTAATCTCTACTAAGAACGATTTTTTACCACACATACTTCAATCTCCAAGCTCAAGCAATTTCAGATAAGCCGCAATCATCCTCTTGAAAGAAGCTAGCCAAGTTTTAATCCTCAGACCACGCCTCGGCGCTTTTCGTTGTCTGCCCCCCATCGGAGAATCCATCGTCCCGCAATGCTTTAGACACAGCTAGTCTCAATCCTTAGCATCTGATAGCCTTATCTGACATCGTCAATGAATACCGCAAGGCCGTCGGCATCAATAAGTTTCCAAACTCGACAACGACCTACACAATCGCTTTGACGATTGTTCAAGTGCATAACCTTCCTTCTGTTTCCTGATCTCCAGCAACCACTCACACTGCCTCTGACCTTGTCTGTCTCTAGCTCGCTGATGAAACAGGTTAGCGAGGTCCTCGTAGTGCACATGATTTGTCTCTTCATACTCATCTAACACGTCGACAAATATGCAAAACCAGTGATATTTGCGCCACTCTTCCGCACTCCCGACAGCGCAGTTTCCGTAGAGACCTACTAATATCTTTGGGGCAACCAGTTATGATGACGACCGGCACGCTAGCTTCTAGGCAATGGCGTTTGAATACCTAGCTGCGGAAAAGAATCCGTCCCTAGGGAATTCAAGCTTGATTTTGATTGCCGTCTTCATAGATATCGAAAAACATCTGGTCATTCCATTTTGAACCTCACCTTCGTCAATCCCTTTACTAATTCATGTAGCCTTTTTATGTGTCAGGTTTTTCATTCCTAAGTAGTAGTAAGAAATCAAGAGGAATAGGCGTACGGCGCATTTGGGGAGACTAAAATCGTCGTCATCGTCCTCGCACTTATTGTTCTCTTGCTTAGGGCGAAAATCGGGGGAAACGAAAAGGGGCCCATGAGAGTGATGACTGAAAATGTCGATCCTCAAAACGCCGCAATAAAGGGACCATCTCGTCTCCTCCAGTTTTTGCCTTCTTCTGTCGTCATTCCTGGGTTCAGCGTCTCCAGAGACCGGTACTTTTCGGCGAATATGGCATGCAGGGAACCAATCGACCTATACCATTCATTGTACACATAAAGCAATAATTATCACTGGGATGTTATGTTCAATCTCGATTGCCCATTAGCTTGGCTGATTCCGTTTCTACCTTGCTCATCTCGACTCGGTCCAAGCCTCTGCAAGAACACATTCAACTGCACCGATCTCTACGCCAGGCAAGCGATGGATTTTCACCACCTTCAAGCCCGAACGCTTGGCAATGATCTCAAATCCCGCAGGTGTCCTCTCCTTCCCCCCGATGTTCAGCATGATCATGTCGGCGGCGGCGTTACGTGGTGTGGGCGGATCCGAGACCACCTGGTCTAATATTACAACGCGCGCTCTCACGTCATGCCTTGGCAATGCCACAGCGAGATGTGATAGAATGTTGACGCAGACGTCGTCGGAGTGATTGTGAAGAACGCGGCGAAGGAGATAGAGTAAAGCGCCTGTTTAAAAAAAAAAAATCATTAATGTCTCTGTGCATTCTTGTCAGTTTCGCATTCGTGATGAACATACCTTTCACCGGCTGCTCGTGGTTGAAGTTATGTCCCATCATCTGAATTCCCTGCACGAGAACGCCACCATTCGCCTTCGCCCCCTCTATTACCTCTGGCAAATCTTGCACCACGCACTTCTCCCTCGGGATGCCCGGCACAGCCTCCAGAATGGTGTGTACGGTCTGCCCAAGGTTGCCCCCAACGTCAACTAATGCCATGCCATTTGCGGTCTGCGCGGCCTCGGCCAGCCATCCAAAGTTGTACACCTCGGTTGGCCCGCCATGCCTTTGCGAAATAGAGCTCTGCGAGCCCATCCCCGCGTCAAACACGCGCTGCTTCTCAGGGTCTGCCTCCAATATCTCCCAAACGCTGAGATCGGGCTGGCCCCAGCTGTACGTGAAGGGATTGTGCCGATCGTGCGTCGGCTCGCGGTTGCCGTAGTCGGCAAAGTACCCGGTCCAGTGCGTATAACCACGCAGACCATGCTCAAAAGTGACGCGAAAGAGGCTGCCGGCATGGTGGGTCGACGTGAACATGCGGGAGAACTTAGAGTGGGCGACGCGGCCGGGGCCGGCGTAGGTCAAACGGCCAGTTGAGACAAGCATTCCGCCGATACGGGCTAGATCTCGTCGGGTTTAATGATGAGCTGCCTATTTCCACTGATCTGGCAAGCAATATGGTGGACTTTTTGGGAGTGGCTTACCGACGAGGGCCTCATCAGCATCAATTGTGTCTGCAAGTTCTTGATATGAAATGCTGCCACTCTCCGGGATTTGGTCAAAGAGTTTCCACGCCATGAATTGGTACGTAGCTCCAAGCTCACCCATCTTCCCACGACATTAGCAAGGCATCGCAGCAATTTCAGGGAACGCCTCTCGTTCTGGGCGATTCTTGCATACCGAAACGGCCATGCCTCCGATCAACGCTTCAGGCTCGAGCAAGTCTCCCGCAAGCCTCTTGGCTTTCATGGCCATTCTTTGTTTAATCTTGACCCCATCTTTCCAGGTTGCTATTTGTAGCAACCTCGAGTCGTTGATAAGATCCTGGGCGGCGCTGGTGATGGGATCAAGAAGAGAGATATGTGTCTCGGAAGGAGTACTCTCCTCATCACTCGTGTTTCGAACTCCATTTGCCTTGTCGAACTTGTGGCGTTTGGAACCATCAGCTGCTGTGTAGGCTGGAATGGGCCCCTGAATAATGCGTGTCAGAAAGCCACCCATTGTGTAGGGCTTAAGCTTGCAGTGATAAGGATTTTCGCAATCGGCGGTTTAATCGGGGGTCTTAAGCATGTAAAAGCCTAGAAAGAGTGGAATGACGAAGGCCAACTCGAAAATTATGTTAGCTGTAGTGCACTGATGTTTTCATATTAGCATTGGGGACATCAACGCGTGGACTTGGTAGGGTGTCTGGGCTTAAATGACGGCCACGCGCCACGGACTACCACTGCTGCTTCTCATTGGTCATGTTGCCACTGATCTCAATTTGGTTCTTTCTCTTATCAGACGACCTCGTAACCGATGGCCACTATATGTTAGTGGATTCGGGTGCATGCTCTATGTAATATCAACCGTACACTCCGTCCTATCAATTCACGACACTAGCTACTGAAGGCGTAGAACTCGATGCCTAGACCGAGGTCATGCGGGCCTGAATTACTTCTCGGAACGCACCGTCCTACGGAACGCACCCAAAAACTTTGGATGTGGGTTCGTCTCAACAGGGCCTGACATCATCAAGATTCAAACGGGCCTATAAGAATGAACCGGTTTGGAGCGAATTCCAGTGTCCGCAGCGGTTAGCACCTCCAGTTAGAACACACAGCTTTGCAGCGAAGCTATATCGTCTATATCCTGATGACGCTATCTACTCCACACATTTTCAATGGGGTGCTTGCTTCATTTCTCTCGATGTATTTGCCAAGAACCTCTGGGCAGATATTTAGTCTCGCTAATTATGAACGGAATTCTACGCAATGATAGGCAATACATTCCTTCCTCGGATGATAGATTGGCATATACACGCTTGCTTGGCAGAGGACTTGGAGGTCAGCGTCCGAGAGTACGGAGCTCCGAGCAAAGGAAAAATTCCGTCATTCAAATTATTGCTCGTTTGTTTATGAGATCCAGGATCAACCCACCATCCTCGACCTTTTTTCGATCCTCAACACGAACGATGAGGAGTCATGAAAGTCGAAATACATTGCACGGGCCGTGACTCCCACAAAGGCGTCTTGGGCTAACATTTGATATCAAATGATGAGCATGGATAAGGTGGTCGGCTGATGCACTGCCCGATAGCCAAGCCCACGGATATGTCAACAGCAATTGCGTCAATCTCTAAATGCCACCCAACTGAGCGAATTTATGAGCTACTCAGTTGTCTCCACGCGGACAATCATTAGCCCACACACTTACTGGTAGCACCGACCCGGGTCCTTGGATCAACTGTCAAATCTAGACAAATGGCAACGGATGGTTTCGAGGTCACTCTTGATTCGCTCGGTATTCAGCACATGCGGGACACGGGACGCGGCAGTAGACATGCATCTACTGGCCACTCGAAATGACACGGCACAAAGAGGGGCACAAACAGATTGCGGCCGAGTATACAGAGGCCAAGACATGGTAATATAAAAGAAGTTTCTCGTAGCCAACAATTGCTATCTCAATGTTTCCGGAAACGCAAGCGAGCGGGGCACCGCCCGCAAGATCGCGGGAATGTGGGTGCTTCTAGAAAGTGAATACATGGTCGCGGGACATGGACGCTATGATAGGCTCGCTAACTTCCTGGGCACATGGCAGAATATTGCATTGCATACCCCACTACCTGATCCTCCTTCCCCTTTATCGAGCCATGTATATCGATTAGTGAGGTCTCACCGAGATGGGAGCCAGATCAACCACGGAGCTAGATCTTGGTTCAAGCAGAGAGGGTAAATCCGCGCTAGCGAAATTGACTTTCTGATATGTCCCTTAATTCCAATTGGCCTCTATGATCCCACTGTAACTGGGCAACCTTCAAAATTAACAACTATCCTGGGCAGCTTCCCCAAGTACTGACAGCCCCGTTTTAATTGGACGCATATCGCCAAGATCATATCGATAGATAGGATATGATGTAATTGGTCAAATGCGCTTTGCTACACAATATGTACTCTCTTGGCTTACTTCTATCGAGAAAAAGGGAGTCCGCACAGATGATGCTCCTCGACCGTATCAAATTCGATTCGTATTCTCTCACTCACTCCGAAGTATCTAGAACAACCCAAGACTGACAGATTGATTGCCTTTACCCCTCAAGCTCAAACTCGGCCTCAACTTCATCCACAACCGCCTCCGGACTTTCCCCAAGCAAGGATGGATCCGGATTCTGCGGAGTCCATGTCTTCCCCTCCCAGGTGTAACTACCGCCCATATTCAACAACCAGGTAAGCGCGTTAAACTCGACCTCGATGCTAAGAATCTTCCACATGCCCTCCTCCACGACCATCTTCATGATAGTGATCCCCTTGGACGGCAGGTTGGCCTCCCCAAATGAGGCCACCCACTGCAGAGCCACCGCGTCGCAGTCGCGTGCGTCGACGGAGAGGATCTCGATGGGAAAGTGCTGGTTCCAGGACTGAACCTCCATGAAGACCTCCTTGGTGGGAAAGGTGGGCCCGTCGAGCGGTTGGTGGATAAAGGCGTTAATGGATTGACTAATGTCGACGAAGTCCTTAGATAGGTATTTAGCGGCGACTTCTTCGGTGTATTCAGCAATGATAAGGCGGTATGCTTCAATAATTTCATCCATTTCTGGGGCGGTCATGCAGAGGGGCTCCTCCCCCTGGCGGGGCGAGAGGGGCAGACTGAGAACTGGCGTTGCCAAGGAGGCGCGGACGAGGGCGGACAGAAATCGCATACTGGGCAACAGGTGTGCTTTTTTCTTGGTTGGCTACTTTGTGTTCTAGGGGATGGCGAAGAGCTGGAGGACGGTGCGATCCTGACTTGTTATCGTCTCCAATTCGATGCTGTAAGAGTCAGCAACCAGATACATGGCGATGAGCCAAGGTTTTATTAGATGCATTCCAACGACATTTCAAGCAACCAAGAATCTATACGTAGGACTTCGCCATCGCAACCCCGATCAGAAGTGTGAGTGTGCAACTCCGCGTCAGATTATGCATCCGGACTCTCCTTGAGTGTACCTCAATAATTTAGTAAGTGAGACTCACGGAAAGTAACTGTATTATTCCGGTAATGCTTGTTCAACGGGAAAACAAGATGCAGCTGTCCGGAGTTCCAGTCCAGCACCGGCTACTCGTCTAGCAAGAGTCCGACCGGCCTTCAACCGCCGCCAAGTCCTGTAGATGATAGCGGTCATACATCAGATGGTAGTCCACCGTGCTCGTCTGCAACCATGTCGCTTTTCAACACATCCTCCTCGCAGAGTCGTTGCGAAAGGGCCAGATTAAAGGTGGGCGAGGACAGGCTAAAATGTGGCCGATATTGGGATGGTATTGAGGCGGTGCCACGCCCATCCCTTGGCAGTCAATTACCAAGCCGCAGCAGAATCTGATATGAAGTCTTGGCGACGCATCGAACCCGGTCGAAAACATGGTCTGTGAGGCGAGAGTGACGGATGGACCTGCTCCGTTAAATTTGAGATGGAGGAGTAGAATTTTTTATTTCCTCTATCTTCCTAGGCCTCGTGGTCTACCGGGAGTGACGCGCTTCGCAGGTCCTGATTCTGTACTTTCCCTGCACATCGGGATTGCGCCTGAAATGAAGTTAAATCTTCGCGCCGCCGACCAGCCATATCGCCATTTGATTTCTTTTTTCGAGGGTCTTGTCTGAATGGAAGAGCAGAACTGATTCTGCTAAGTTTCTTAGAAAACTAAGCAATGGAAAATCTACCGAACGCATTAATGGTGCGCCCAGATGTCGGCCTCGCCAGACTCCGTCAATTAAATGGCTCTCTATATCCACTAAACCTTCGTATTACAAGAATAGGTTCCTTCAAACGCGACCTAGTAGCCCCTCCCTAAATTTGGATTTCGATAAGAATGCAAGGCCCGTCCCAGCCATCGTCATCGTCCCACTAAATATTGATATCTGGAGGAACCCATGGTATCGGTCGAGCAATGCACCTGTGATGGGCGGTCCCATGAGGATGGCAATGGATGCCACTGCGATCCCCATCCCCATATACGTTCCAATGTCTTTAGGAGAATCCGGACACAAGCTGAAGACGACCGACCCACCGGATATAATTGCCCCGGACGTGAAGCCGAATGCAACGGAGTAGACGATGATACCTGCGTTTGACGAGACTTTGGGCCAGCAAAGTATTATGAGGGAGGTAGCCAGTCCAGCAGCGAAAAGACTGTTGACCCTTCCAAACCTGTCACCTAGGATTCCCGGCATGATCCTCCCAGGTATAGACGCGGCGTTGATAATGGCAACCAAATATCCAGCCAGCACCTCATCCATGCCACGCATGACTGCAAAAGTCGGGATGTAGAAGAGCGGCGTGAACATGCCGATGAAAAGAAAAAAGACCGAGCCAACAAGGAGGGCATATTTTCCCATCCTGAAGGCATCCCAGAGGAAAAAGCTACTTTTGCGGGGCGGAAGGCGGGCTTTGATGGTGAGGCAGGAGAAAATAAGAAAAGGACCCATAACAAAGCCACAGACTCGGACGGCCCACCCAAAACCGACTTGGGAGATGAGGCGGGAGAGGATTATGGGGAATATTATAGCGCCGACGGAGGAGCCGGCGACGGCGAGGCCCATGGCGGCACCGCGACGCTTCAGAAAGTATTGCGGCGTTGCCGCCATGGCGGGGAACATGAGGAGGCCGTTTGAGATTCCGGACAGGATGCCCTGGCAGAGTAAGAAATGCCAGTATTCTTTGCAAATGCTAGTAAGCATCACGGAGATGAGGTAAACCACGGCGGCGGGTCGCAATACCTGGTTTCCCTGACGCGTTAGAGCTACAAATTTCCCTTGGCATTGTCATGTCGACGGGAAGAACTTACTCCTGCTCCATAGCGGTCAAAAATGGGGCCTCCGACGGCGCCAGAAGCGAAGACGAGGAAGGCTTGCGTTGAACCAATCCACGAGACGGCGTCGGGCGTCTCCTCCTGGAGCTGGTGGAACATGTAGTAGGCCTGGAACACGCCAAACGAGTTGGTGTATCCAAGCGTGCAGAATAGAATTGTGGCCGTGCCGGCGGCGACCAGCCATGCCTCTTTCCCTCCATCCGGGAAGTCTAGCAGCATGGGAGGCTCGCGGGCGAGGCTTTCGTCTTCGATGTCGATATTCTCGGCATGTGTCACCGGCGCTACGAGAGACCCCTCACTACCTTTGTGTTTTATATCCATAATGGAGGCTGCGAAAGCATGTGATTCTTGTCGGGTGGGTATTATGGGGGGGATCCAGGCTCCCAAAATTGAGTAGTCGAAAGGGGAGGACATTATGTCCCAAAACATCAGCGAGCTGCAGGCGCTTGTCGGAATATCAGGGCAGACGCCACCGCCTATATAGTGTCCGAATTGTCGGTAGAAGGTCCTTATCAGTCCGGGACATGCGCTCCCGGTTGTTCCATTGCATATGGTCGGCAGTCCGGCCTTGGCAGTTTTTACCAAGCAGGCTCATCAGGTACGTCCAATAACCTCAACGGCCTCGACCAATACAATGAGAGAACGCACCACCATGATTTGAATTACCAAACTAAACGTCTTACGGGCCGAAAATAAAACTATAATTTATTCCAAGCATATTAAACATCACTTTGTCACCGAATTTTGCTATTCCTGAGCTTAAATTTTCAAGTTTCACTCTACATGTCCACATGCAGTTTCGAGTATGTAAACCAGACGCCAAATCCGATAGCTAAGAAGACTGCATCAAGTATGACGCTTTGTTTTTCCGACCCTCCATCAGAATCTTAACATATTCCATCTCCATATTATCATCCTAGATCGGCGAAAGCGTCATGGCAGTCGTCTCCATCATCCAGCCCAGGCAGCCTCCGCCAACATCCATCCCAGGCGCGCTCGCCGCAGCACAATCTTCAACATGAAAATCAAGTCCTACGCCACCGAACAGTCCACATGGCGCTCGAGAAGGATCCTTGCAAAGAGTACTCGGACGACGACTCCGTTCCGACTCATGGATGCAAGGCCCATGGCCTACTAACGCCGAGCCAAGTCCACTGCGCGCTAGATGGCGCGATTAGCGCCGCATCGAGCTACCGTACCCATATCAGTTTGGCTAGGGTCGCTATTTTGATGAGAGGAGGCGCCGGTGGCGAGGAACGACCACTTACCACCAAACTTACCGTATGTGGTCGGGATCATAGGATTGGGTTTATGTTTGCGAGAATTACTCGCACGATTTCAGTATCGGGAATTAGGTCGAAGGCTGTACCCAGTTTTTAATCGGACGTATTCGCAGCGGAATTGCGATGCAATCCGGTCGAACGTAAATTTCATAACATCTAAATTGTCCAAAACGCCGATATATTATGGATGAGGTGTGCAGATGAAGACTTGGGAATAACTATATTTCATATATTTGTGCGCAAATCTCACCTTAATAGTTGAGAGGCCGGAGCCACCAGGCGAGCGTTGCATGTCTCTTCTCGAAATTTTCATACTATGGCCAGTCTTGCTGGATGTACCAGAAAAGTCAGACCAGAAGGGACTCCAGAATCTGCACTTATTCCTGGTGCTGGAAAGCATCAACGCCTTCCCTGGGTTGGCCGATGCTGCGAGCCGTGCTGCTTTGTGCTGTTAGGTTGAGTTGGCCCAAGCCTTGCCTATTGATACCACCAGTCTTTGTTGATGCGTTTTTACTACCACGTATACGTTCTTTAAGCAAGATGACGGAGCCGCAGCGAGCCGTTTTTAGAAAGGTAAAGAAGGCGAAGCCTATCCCAGAACAATCAACTTTCGCGTCTTGTCCTTTTCTTGAGCCCAGGCATCCATGTGCATCTCTCCGATTCCAACTCGGGAGGCAATACCATCAGCTCCCCATGTCACCACAAGAATCTCGTACAAGCAGAATGGCTTGTAGGCGTCAAAACGCTGCCGGTCAAAAGAAAGCCGGTTCTTCTCCTCTCCCATCGACACCTCATCTGGGAAATATGCCGGCTCCAGTGTCTCATCGAGGCGGTCATCGTAGTCCTCGAGTGGCTTGGACTTAATGTCGAAAGATCTGTCGGCTGTGGCTGCATCACGGTTCTCGACGGTACCATCTGGCTCGCCCTTCCGGGCCCGTATATCTGCCGGCGAGAGACTGTGTCGGGTCCGAACAATTTTGACCATATCCAATTTCTGCGTCTTGAGTTTCGGAATCATTTCGCGAGGAGTTCGAAACAACCCAGACGCAAATCCCTGCTTGTCGCAGAGCCCGAACTCCAGGATTGGATCCTTAATCTCCTCTACTACTTTCCAGTCCATATTGCTCTTGGGAATGTCGATTTCGATCGTGTCGGCCCAGAATTTGAGGTGTGATGAGTTCATCTTGTGCGGGGCTCTTTCCGATTCAGGAGCCGTCTTGTTCCTGAACCAAACATCTGGATTCGCCACATGGTGGAAATAACGGAAGCCCCAGTCAATCCAGTTTTGCACCCACGATGTTTCCCAGTCGGAGGCATCAGATTTAGGTCCGGCTGCTGTCGGAGCCCGAAAGCATCCGCTAGTAAATTGTTGCCCATTCTCGTCTACCCACTCCACGCGGGAAAGACGTTCACACCACGCGTACTCGACAGGTCCAATCCAGCCGGCCCAAGTCCAGCTGGGAAATATTTCAACATCTTCCTCCTTTTCACCACTCTTCTTCTTCATCTTTCTGCGAGTCAGCCCAGAACCGCATGGCTGCCAGAGCAAGCAGTAATCAAGCTCTGCTTGCGGCAGCCCGGACAGGAAGTCGCTTCGGAACAGGCTTCTCATTCGCTGGGCAATTCCGTCAAACGCGTTGAGAAAGTCATCTTCGAAGGTAATCTCGCGCTTCGTGAAGTTTTCGACAACTTTCATGTAGGTCAGAATGTTGATGCTGCCCGTCTCGGGTATTGTGTCAATGCCTGTGTCGTCCATCGGGTGTGTCACTTTCGAGCGACATACAAGGCTATCGTCCGTATCCTCGGAGTGATGTACAGGCGAGTGATTACATTTGTAGAACATTTGCTGGTCCGCAACAAAGAGGGTTCGCTTGGACAAAAGTCTTTCCTGGCATGTCCAGGCCCTCCTGTTCCAGTTCGAATGCTGGACACTCTGGTCCCACGATCGCGGCGGGTTAGTTAGACGAAGTCCCTGAATGTTCGCTACACTCTTATTGGGTTGGCGTTCTGTTTTAGGTGTCACGCCTGGGAGCCCGGCTGTCGCATCTTTACCGGCCGTGGCGGCAATTGTCAGCATCGCTAAGCCGTAGATCCGGTCCATGGCGTTGATCTGAAGATCCTTATCGGCTTTGTCGTCTTGGATGATGCATAGAGCATCTACCCAGAGGTATTGATAGGCGAGGCGCCCGACGAGTACCATAGCGTCTTTGATAGTTTGAGGGATTCTGTTCTTAAATTCAACTTCGGAGAAACCCTCGGGTCCCATGAGTTTGCTCAGGGTTTCGGAGCCCTCAACTACGTCATCCTTTCCTCGCAAGCAGAGCTGACCATCACTAGGCCAGACATAGCTTAGGGTTACGTATTCCATGCCGGGTTTGTAGCAAACGACACGCTCTGCCTTGACATCGATGACCCGAAAGTTCGCGGGAAGCCCTTGATGCTCTTCACTCTGGGAGGGATCGTCCTTGTGTATCCCCATGCCCTTTTGGCACGTTCTCGTCCAGTACAGCGCCAGTATATAGTCCAAGGACTCTGACTGAACCAGCCGACCCATTCCCTTCTCATCTAGCCATGAACCTTCTGGCGCGTAGTGGATCCTGAGATCTGGGATCTTGCCTTTATTAGGGTAGGGATTTGGCTTCACCCACAAAAACAGGTGTCTTGGTTTGGAGGTATCGTCAACCCATTTCTTCGTTGAAATCATGGATATCATGACATCCTTTTCCTCATGGCGAGAAGGCAGCTCTCCCTCCCCGAACCAGTTATCCAGAGTAACCTTAACGAGCTGACAGAAGGCGCAGCAAGCTTTCTTCGTAAGAATATTTGAGTATGAGTCTAGGGGAATCTCTTCGAGAACCTGCCATGCGGTGCATTCGAAGATAAGGTGCCGAAAGTTGATGTGTCGGCAAATATCGCAGAGAGACGACGGATCCTCACTACAGGGAGCGTCAGGATTCTCGATCCACCACTTGCGGTGCGGCACTTTTGCATTATCAGTCATTTTACGACTCTGATTTTGCAGATTTATGGAAAGTCAAAGTTCGTGACGAAAGGGTTTTTGGAGATGAAAAGAGCGCACCTGCATGCATTATTTGAGGCACGTGCCACACGTGGTCTGCGCCAATTGGCCCCGCCTTGTCATCAAAATTAATTACTGCCTGTTGCTCGTCAACCCTATTGACAACACCACCCCTCGCCACTTTTGCTCAGGCGACAGCCATGAAATCACCGGGGAAGTGACTGAAATTAGCTTAGACCGGATGGGCAGTGCCGGAGCTCAGAAAATGGAAATTATTAACTTTTCGCGAGGGAAGTGCTTATACCATAACTAGACCCAAAACTAGAACCACTTGCCCGCCTATTTTTAAAAATCTACTAGTAGAGCGTAGTTTATAGACATCTCTATTATTTGCCTCTTAACCTTTTGAAAAATTTGCTTTGCCATTTCCTCCATCCATCTCAAATAAACCACAATACCAGTTCACAATTCTCTAGTGTAACGTATTAGTATACAAAGCATGCCATTGCGCCACAAACCAAAAGGCAGTCACAATCGGCACTTCATGCCGGTTGCAGCCCGTTTGTACTGGCGCATGGAGGCGCACCAATGCATGACAAGCGTCCGCATTTTTAGCATCAAAATTTTCTAACACAAGGTCATAGCAGGGCTTATAGACGCGCGTAAATCAACGAACCGTCTCTACAATAAAATTGTGGTGCTATAGTGCGTACCCAATCTAGGTTCACGAAATTTATCCCTGGAGGGTTTTTGTCCATTGTGGTAAATGGCAACTTTCGCCGGGGTGGCCAGAACGAGGCTCGGGGGCTGTATAGTACACGCACATACTGGGATCACCACAGCTCAGGGTAAAGCAGCGGTAGCTTAGGGTCATGTCTACCTATGGAAACTACTGAGGGCAACATTAGGGGGGCACATTGTGATGTTGAAAGTACCACTGATTCTTGGTTCAGCTGGAATCTTGATCTGCACGTATTGGAGCTTAGCCGATACGTGACATGTTCTTTTTCTATATTTTTCATTGAAACTTACGACAGGGTAAAAAAGGGACCGCATATCAGGATAGGTTCAAACAACCACAGGAGCATGTGCAACACCAAGCAAAGACAGAGTGTGATAGATTACGCATATGGTCTTGGAATGTCGGGCTGATTTCGAATATGCTGGTAAGCAGCAGGGAGATGCTTTCCGCAAGCCCACGGAGGATAGTCGTAAGCTGAGCTGCGGGAAATTGAAGATGATACGGGCTGGCATTACTAACAAACTAGCCTGCAGAACAGGTGTTGAAATAGTCCGACACTGTTCATAGGCTATCATGTCAAGGCATACAAGTGAGGCACCATCTGTCCCAGTGCCCAAACTGAATCCAGGTACTAGCTGATGGGAATCAGGAGCGACCGCCCTTGAAATCATCGCTGTACATAGTTATACGCGAGAACCTAGTATAGAGAAGATGGCCCTTAGGGCCGAGGCGTTGGCTAGGACGGTCGACCCCATGATTCTTATACTCTCGTGTAATTCTCGGGCAATGGAAATCTCCAGTTAGCAGTCTCTCAGAAGTCAGGGTTGGCTTAAGAATAGCTGAGTCCGTGGGCTGTAGCTTCATGGCAGCAGGTTCATATTACCAAAATGCAGAGATTGAACCAAATCGCCCAGCTTCAAAGAGAATAGAGTAGTACTACAGAGACTTAAACTAGAGCCACAGCAATAAACCCAAAGCGAATTCCCCGCCCGAAACACTCTCTATTCACCACGAACCGCTCTCTGGAACGACGCTAGGTCGCCTTGCCCCCGTGCGATTATATCCCTGATCGCTTCATCCTTCGGGCGAGCAATATGCAAGAACTCAATACCCATGATTGGTTCGGCCTCGCCATCGTGACCCATCATTCCGGGGTGCAGGGTCATATCATAAAATGACGTTATTGTAAACTTATTTTTGGGGCTAATCATCCCGATGTTCGTGCATTCGGTGATGGATGAGATATGCATGATGTGGTCGCTGCTGCTATGGTCGTGCTCGCTGCCCTCCTCATCGCCTTCGTCGTGATGGTGTTCGCCACCCTCCTCGTCGCCTTCGTCGTGATGGTGCTCGCCGCCCTCCTCGTCGCCTTCGTCATGGTGGTGTTCACCGTCCTCCTCTCCGTCTTCGTCATGCTCATGCTCATGGCTGTTCTTCTCGTGGCCGTACATGCCCACATGGGTGACGAAGGCCTCATTTTCGCCATATCGTGATAGATTCTCGCAAATCTTTTTCCCGTCCATGTATATCTCTTGTTTGGTGTTTCCGTCATGGACATGGCCTGTCAGCAGGAAGAGGTCCCCGCTAAATTGGGGAGTCCATCCAGTATTTGTTGTGGCATTGAAAACCGTCTCATCTGCGCCAACCCCCATAGATTCGTTTAGGCAATTGCCCTTCACGTTGAGCCAAACAGGTATAACCACATCGAAGCCTTCCGGTATACCTTCGACGTATTCCCACTCCATCGTGAGATATACAGTACGATCCAGCTCGGACTCGTTCATGATGTCTGTGGCGAAAAAGACCTGATCGTTCTCTCGCAAGTAGTAACCGCCTTTTCGAGTTCTATATGCCTCCATCAGCAATTGTCGCAGATTTTGATTGCAAAACCGCACCGAGAATCCACTTACCCTCCAAGCGTCATGTCGACTGGAGACCTCTCGTTGCCGTTGGCGATGAATCTGTCCGGCCATTCTGTGCAAGCAGCGTCGGTACGGTTCAGATTCATAAGCCCGATATGATGCAGCCACATTCCTGTATTGGCGTTGGCCGTCTTGCCATCGGCATATTGAAGGTCCGGCACGTATCCTGTGACCAAGCACTCCTTGCACGGCATTAAGGCGTTGTAGTCCAAAAAGGACTTCATTCCCTGGGTCTCTTCATCGTCTATGCCGGGTACCACCATCGGTCCATATGTGATCTTCACCCGTTTCGCCCCCAATTCCTTGAAGTATTTCGGCTCGAGGGCCTGAACCTTGGCGCCTGCGACTTACAATGAGAAACATGTCAATTGACGTTGAAAGGAATATACATGCCTGGGGGATCATCTCGTGGTTTCAAGGCCACACCGAGCCCGCCTTGAATCACGGCAAATATTAGAAGAGTAATACTGAACTTCATGACGAATCAAGTTCACGATCAGAACGACCAGTGAGATTACCTAGCTATCTGGAGTTGTGATATTGTGGATAACCATCTTATTAAATACATCAGACGTCCAGTCGGAGCCTAGACAAGACAAGCCAGATATACATATGTGCTCGCAATATCAAGGCCAGCCGGAGACCGACAGAGCTCACAGGCTAATCAATTGCCGCACCGCACATATATATCCAATTCTGTGGACAGGACAACAGGCCAGCCTAAGGATTCATGACAGAGGATGAAAGTTTTGCTATTCTACACCATTACGGAACTATTTGCCTTTGCCGGCGGCAGGTTGCTAACCGGATAACTTTAACGCCGCGGTAAATATATGCCGCCGCGGGTTTGCGGGGAGGTCAATATCTAAAGGCCGTCGGGATTATTGTGGACCGAATCGGGAGAAAACCGGCTAGACTTTACGCGTCTTTTGTTACACAGGTCAACACCAATGAAAATGCTCAAATTGATTAATCATAGCAGGCCCCTCAATCCTCACTAACGGCAGACGTCCACCACCGAAGCGAACAATCACAAAAAGTGCCCATCTCGAAGAACCAGAAAGCTCTTCGCCCAGTCCTCACATCAATTAATCTCGAGCCGTTCTCGTCTGGCACACATAGGACGGGCAAAGCCTTCTTAGAGCGCTTCACACCGTAGTCCCTGAATTTTTTGGAAACCCAATGGCATTGATCGATTTAACCCTCTAAACCACGAGTGTTGCTATTTACAGTATTTTCAGACAAACACAATCTAGAAGGCTTTCTGTTATCTTCTTTCGTACCTTACAAAGGAGCAATACCGACGATACTTATGAAAGGTTAACCTCACGCTCAACGTGAAGCGAACATCACCCAGCTTAGGGCAAGATGTTTGCAGTTATTAGATGATGCACACCGCTAGATTCTGCATCTAATGTCCGAGGAGTGCAACTGAAGCCAGCTATATTTCCTGCCATAGTCACCAACTGATCAGGGGGCCTAGCACAAGTGGTGGCCGTAGCAATCCTCTATCGGCACATTTTGTCGAAGCTGTGAACCAGATCAGTGTAGAGTTCCGTCAGATCCGAGGCGCTGGCAGAGAATACCATAGCCTGATAAGAGACGATATGAGCACGCGTCATCAGATAGGCGGTGGCACGCTTGTGCTGTAAAGTTCGCATCTCACCCTTCACTGTATCCGCAGATCGCCTACCAGTCAGTAGCGAATAAGCATAACACATACACCTGGGTACTCGAATCCTTCACTCACGAGACACTAACCACGTTGGGCCCGAAATCTAAATGCCGGTACTATTGGTTTACCCGCATCCTGCGGCGGTCACGATTATACGATATCTCACTACGGAAATGAATACCCAAGATCGACTAAGGAGGGAATGTGAACGCTATACGGTATCCTAGCAGGTGGACGGGGTCTCGGAGGCAAATCAGGATATTTTGGCCAAGAATGGAGAGCGTCCGAATGCTACTTATATAATAAGGGACTCGGCGCCAGATTGGTGCCTCGAGCATCCATATAGATTTAAACCTATTCATTGGCCGAGTGGGAATCAATAAGCAGACAAAATGGGTCTTTCCAACGCGCTTACCTACTTGCTCCTGGCAATTCCCTTGGGTCTAGCCCACCCCCCTGGCATGGAGGAGAAGGTCTACCTTCACTCGGCCCAGCCGCTCTACCGCCGGTCTTTGTCGCACTGCCAGTCGACGTTCGAGGAACCAGAGTTTGTCAAGAGAACAATAGCACGCCGACAGAGCGAGGTCTACAGGCTGAAGAAGGAGCGTGGACTTGAGCATCAGTAAGTTGTGAACCGGGAATTTGTAGAATGGGGGACGTCAAAGACTCTAACTGTGGAGCCCCGAAGTCCAACTGTTCATGGACGTCAGTTTGGCAATTTCCTCAACAAGGATCATCAAGTCACAAAACCGTTCACCAAAGATACCAAGGCTGCCGATCTCTTCGCCGACTCCGGGGCGTGCATGATGGCCCCCTTGGTGTCCGAGGGACCATTGTGTGAGCAGTAGTGACCTCCCCTCCAACCACCAAAGACTCGATGCACTTGATGCCTGATACTGTTTCAGATGTTAGTGGCGAGCAGGTTCGACGAAACCTGACCGAGAATGAGACAGGCATTCCAATGACCCTCGACATCCAGGTCGTGGATGTCAAAACCTGTCAACCGTTGCGGGATGTAGCCGTCGACATCTGGAGCTGCAACAGCACTGTGAGATTAGAGCAGCTTTGCAGCCACTTGGAAGCCGTACTCAGTGCTGACCGCCCACAACAGGGCATATACAGTGGTGTCTGGACCTACTACAAGCTACCCAATAAAGGTGAGGGCTACAATAGGTCCGTCATCAATTCTACGGCCCTCCGAGGGATCCAATTTACCGACGAGGATGGCGTTGCTGCCTTCGACTCCTTTTTCCCCGGCCACTACGATGGCCGAGCCGTCCACGTCCATGGTTAGTGTGCTCTGCACGCGCCCCCCGCCATTCAGGGCCCACCTTTTAATCAGACCATATCTCTCCTAGCAATGGTCCACACCGGCGTCAAACGCGAAATCAACGGCACCATCACGGGTGGAAAGGTTGCTCACATCAGCCAGTTGTACTTTGACCAGTCTCTCATCACGGCTGTTGAGAAAACGGCCCCCTACACGACTAATACGCAGGTCCTGACGCTCAACACCAATGACGGCCTCTTGCGCCAGACCACCAACAACGGCGGTGACGATCCCTTCCTCCGATACGTTATGCTCGGCGGCAAGGTTGAAGACGGCATATTTGCCTATACCCGCTTTGGCGTTGACGCGTCGGCTGGGTGGAGCGTCAACCCAGCGGCGTGGAGGGACGAGAGCGGTGGACACCAGAACCCAACAGGGCCGCTGGGCGACGGCTCGAAGAGGCCGGTCATTCCCCCGAACCCGGGAGGACCGCCGGTTGGAGTGCCGGGTGAAATACCTAGAAGGCCCGGGATGCCCACATCAGGTTAACGTGGAGGGCTCATATGGAAACTCCTCGACTGACGGGATTAAATGGCGAGGCTGGCGAGGCGTTGCTTACGGCGGGTGTTAAACAGCCGTGCTTAAAATGGTATGACTTAACGTGTCGCCAAGGAAAAGAGAGAAAGAGTAGGGAAACCACCTCTTTGCTGCTTACTCTCGTTGTTATCTGCACACTGAGATATAAGAACTAAAAGGTAGGGCGGTGGAAGCTTGGTGGTTCTAGGCTGACTCGCCTCCTCAAGCCCCATCAAAATCTCATCGTTTGACAGCTTCTTTATCTAGAAGTCACTGCTACTATTCTACCACAAAGTTTTTATTTGGAAGGAAGGGAAAAGGAGGGAATTATATAGGAACATAATGCTATCTCGTAATATCTATAGATCTAGAACGTAACTACTAGACGGAAGCCCTCCTAGCAAAACAGCAGACCACATCGGAATTCTTTGAAGGCTTGGACCATGCCCTCCTCCGCCTGAAATCATCGCCTATAATACACGCCAAAAGATCTCAAGCTTTACAAAGCAGGAGAAAAGGTCAACCAAGTCCAGTCGATTGCCATGTCCCTCAGCTCGTAGTCTGTTCGGCGAGTCTTTGAGACTGTCCACATACGCCGGCATTTAAACCACCAGATTACCGCACCAAAAAACGACGCTACAGGAATTGCCAATCCAATCCCAGCAGCAGGGGCCCAATACTTGACCACGTTAAATAGATCTCGGAGTTCTTTCGTGTTTTCGAACGTCATATAGCCCCCAAAATGTGGATAGGCAAAGTGCGCGGTTTGGCACCAACATGTGTTCATGCCGCCAGTGAGCTGTTCGGTTTGTCGTGAGCACTTTCTCATTTCAGTAGCCAAAGGATGGGGCTTACCACTAGCACTGTAACGGTTACAAGCCACGAAATAGACAAAAAGTTGAAAAAATGGCAGATGTATGTCACAATAGGCGCTGGCTTCCGAAACAGAAGCACAAAAACCCAGCAGACAGAGCTCAGTATCCCGTAGAGAGCAAAGCTTCCGGACCAGCAGCCGAGACCGACGGTCGGAGTATTGAATGCTAGCATGAATGCCAGCATTATCTCGGTCATGACGAGAAGCTGGGACAATATAGCCGTGATAAACCATGGCGAAGGGCGAGGACCATTAAGTTGGTTGTGGACGTCTTTGGCAAAATCACTGTAGCCTTTGAGGAGTTTCGGAAAATCAGCGTGGTTCGGGTCTATGTTGCCGTCCATTGTGGTCATGACCGCCTGGGATAGACCGGCGTACCGCGTGACGCGGCCTTGTCCGTTGAACTTCGCAAACTTGAATGGAAACCTGTCCTGCTCTCCACCGGCCTGTGGTTTAGTTTTCCACCATTCGATTCCGCCCCCATCCGCCAACCCGCGAGATCTGACAGCTTTTACATTGTACAGCCACCTAGATAACAAGTGGCTGTGAGATGCGTTAGAAATGATACTACGTCTCTGATAAGGAACCCCTGTAGTTCGGGCATGGGACCTACGCTGTGCGATCTGAAGAAACAGGGTTTCGATCGATGATCATAAATATGACAAGTATCGGCAGCCAGCTGAACAGAAGGCCGAGAATGAGTGGATCAACTGTGGCGCTCTCTCCAACCTCCGCCAACGACAGTACGACGGAGAAGACGAAAGCCACCAAAAATATTGCCAGGCCAGCCAAGGTAGGAATGACGGCGCGACGACGTAGCGTGCGAAGCTGGAACGCCAGTTCGTAAAGGAGTTGTCGAAGCAACTCCCCGCCAACCTGTCCATTCTCGCCAACCTGTCCATTCTCGCCAACCTGTCCATTCTCGCCAACCTGTCCATTCTCGCCAACCTGTCCATTCTCGCCAACCT
>Ga0247774_1000371_pt1 | contig 22095 bp, 9 predicted proteins | sample UWRJL001104B6_FD_179933 | JGI IMG/M metagenome (GOLD analysis project Ga0247774, IMG submission 179933) | Plant litter microbial communities from Arlington Agricultural Research Station in Wisconsin, United States - UWRJ-L001-104B-6 | ecosystem: Environmental > Terrestrial > Plant litter >... | reverse complement strand
AATGTGCGCGCAGAATTCGACGGCGATACCGACGCAGATGATGAGGTTGACGAGGGAGACGGCGTTCAGCGAAACGTTGAAGACGGCCATGGCACCGATGATGTCCACAACCACCATGACGACTGTTAGGCTTACAATCAGGGCGGTGAGGACGGAGCCCAGAAGGAGGCAGGAAATGACGAAAATGATGCCCACCGCCGATCCGAGGAGCGTGCCGGTGAGACCCACGATGGAGGCGTACTGGTCGAAGAAGATGTAGAAGACGCTATACGGGAAGACGTCGAGTCCTGTGCGCTCCTTGATGTCAGAGCAGATGCGGCGCGCCTGGGCGTACGCGTTGATAAAGTCATCCTGACTCCGAAGGGGCACGTGCATCGTGCGGAAGTGGCTGGCAGGGACGGTGACGGTATCCGTGTCAATCACCACAGCGTCGCCGTAGGACGCTTGGCCCCCTAGAGGACAGTCGTCGTTGGTTGGCGAAGCAAGGAACTTCTGGAGGTAGTAGATAAACTCGTCTCCCTCGGGCATTCCTGCCAAAGTAATGTTCCAGGCTGGATCGCGATTCGTGAAGCACGCCCGGCGTTTCTCGACGCAGCACTTGTCGCCAATCTCGGGGTTCAGCCACTGGAAATAGTCGTCGAGCCAGTTTGCTGTCGGAGAGTTGATGTAGGAAATGTCGGAGCGCTTCCGCTCCCCTTCCAGGATGTTTGTCAGTGACATTTGCTCGCACGTGGTGAACCTCGCGCAGATCTCCTGCTGTTCCTGGCGCCTGGTAAAGTTGGCATCCCTCGCTACAAAGTATACAGGCGGACCTGAGTCGAAGTAGTCGTACAGATCGTTAAAGTATGGGATGAGATACGATTCGTCGGGAATGGCGACGCGCTGATCAAGCCCCAGCTTCACTTCGGGGATGAGTGCGACGCCGGCGGCAAAGATGCCGAGAAAGATGGCCACAATGGCCATCTTGGCTTTCTTTCCGAGGATCCACGGTGCGTAGTAGATGCGGATAAACTGCTGGAGGAAGCTTTCTTCGGGGACTTCGAAGTATCGGGCAGCGCCATGGCCATTGCTTCCACTTAGATGGATGCGGGCCGACTTGACCTGTATGCAAGGAATGCAGTCGGCCCTGTTGTCCTCCACCCTCATCTGGTTCATGGCCAAAACCGAAATGAACATGGTCACCTGCAGGACTGCGTTGATGAGGACCGCTCCGGCTGCATACACGGCAAAGTTGCGAACGGCGGGCATTCCGACAAAGGCGCCAAGAGCAAAGGACACGGTTTCCGTCAAGGCCGAGAAGAGGATTGACGGGCCCATCCGACCCAAAGCCCGAGCAATCCGCTCCTCTACCATCTCGTCAGGGTGACTGACATTGACCCGTTCAAACTCGTGGACGATGAGGAAGATATTGTCGACGCCGACAGCAAGAACGATGAAGGGAATAACCTCAGCAATGATCAACGTTGCTTTGAGTCCAGCCCACGAGAAGAGTCCGATAGATGCCGTGATGGAGAGAAGAACAATAACGATACCGACAACGCCGAGCGTAAACTTAGACTGCACAAAAGCCACAGCAGGGTTGCGGATAAACTCTTGGAGAGACAGAGTCGTTGAGCCTAGAGCCAGAGACGCGTAGAAGAACATGGCCAAGTAGCTGATGACGACAATCTTGGCGTCCGTGTTTGTCGACTTGTTGAGCTCCTCCTCGAGGCTGATTTCGGTGGAGAAGGATAGACGCAACCCATGAGCCTCGGCTTCTTCCTGGACGGCCAATAACCTATCCCGCATGGCCACCTCGAAGTCCATGGCTCGGAGGGCTTCCGGACTCCCCTCCGGCGCATTCTTGACCACCCACGTCACAGTCATTGCCTTGGCGCTGGCAACGTCGTCTTCGTAACCGCTGAGGATCATGGTCGGCTCGATGGGCTGGCCGTATTCTGGTCGGCATTCCACTGGCGACTGGGCGCAAGCTCGGAGGTAGTCCCGCCAACCGTCTTCCGTGACAAGGGAGGGCTCGTTGCTCCAATACGCTGCGACGGACTGAACGACACAGGCATCGCCGGTTGGCTTCAGACAAACGTCGTCGAGGGTAGCCCCCATCCTTGGCCCCTTCAGTTGGTGGATGCTCCTCTCCACATCCATCCACCACCGGAGCGTCCCGTAGCTGAGGACGGGGCCGGGTCCGGACCGAAGCGTGTCGTTGACCAGGAATATCTTCTCGGCACGGTAGAATGGCCCAAAGTTTTCGTCAAAGAAAGCCTTCTCCTCGGCAGCATGCGAGCTCGGGCTGACCCAGAGCCGGGCAGGATCTCTTTCAATGTCAAACCTAACCCAGCCAGCGCTCAGCACGGCAACCACAATCAAGCTGGACATTATGGTAATGGCAGGGAACCTCGCCGCCGCGTGTCCAAGCTTGCTGAAGGCGGCATCGCACCAAGTATTGATGCGGTAATACCGCTGCGGCTGGTCAAACATTGCTCCGTTGTGAACAAGGTCTCCCTCGTCCTCGTCGTCACTCGGTGACGCATCCTGGAGCAGTCGCAGCCGCTCGGTCCGTCGCCTCGAATGTCTCTTCCACATAATATGTCCGACAATGGCGGCGAAGATCGAGAATGCCAGCACAGAGTAAGTGAAGATCGAGGCGAAGGACAGACAGGGTAAGACACCGACGTGGCAAGACCCGGACAGCTTTACCGGAGGAAGCTCGGGGCAGACAGAAGGACAGTCGACGCAGGCGCATCGGTATCGCGCGTCATCGCCGCCGCAGTCTTTTGGCTCCATCGGTAGCGGCGCCATGCTCGGTTCTGAGTATTCCGTGGGGAAGTTGATCTGGAACGGCGAGCCGATCGCTTTTTCATCACCTAGAAACTTCAAAAACTGGCTCGGGTCCTTCGCGCCCCCGCCTATAAAGTCCATCGCGTTGGCATTTGACGGGCCGAACTTGACGTCCTTGCAGCTCTTGTAGAAGCCTTCTCTGTATTCTTCCGACAGGAGCTGGTCCAGCTCCGTCACCAGCGTCTTCCCACCCTTCTCCGTTGTAGACGTGACGTTGAGGAACAGTGACTGGTCAGGCGAGCACGTAAAGGTGCAGAAGAGGTTGAAGAAGTTTTCCTTGCAGGCCGGACATGTCGAGATTATCTGGTTTGCCGTGGCAAGCTCCGATTTCAGCGATGTTACCTGCACAGAACCGTCAGCACACGCTCTTTTGGGAGGCATTAAAAGCTACGAACTTGTTCTGCAGTACAGCAGACTGGCCCTGATTCCCATTTTGACCCGCAGAGCTCAACGAGTTCTTGCCTGACCTCCTCGGGTGGCTCCTCTGCCGGGCCATTGTCTGGACAGGGCAGTTGCTTCCCGAACCAGCTCTTGGAACCACACTGTCCTCGTATTGCGCATCGGCCAGCCTCGTGTATAGGTGTTAACGGGTCTGCGACTCCTTTCCCAGCCATCAAGAGCGCTCCGGCGGCGAACATGGCGGAAAGGCGAGCCATCTCTCCAAGGCTATGCCGCACAGCGGCTCCGTAATATGACGTCGCAACCAGCACGGCGAAACCGTCGTCGCAGGAAAGCCTTGCTGGAGAGCAACCTCGTCGCAAGACTTAGAAGGGCAACTTTCAGGTAACAGCGATCGCGACGAGCTTCTCCGTCGCGGCCAGGAAGCTTAAGCGGGCTGGATCGAGTGTGGGTTGGTTTGGGCGAGAGTTTGACCTCGTGAGTTGTGTTGCTGACGAGACGTAATGAGTGCTTGCTGTCGCAGCCAAGGCCGAGAAAGCTTCGGGCCTAGCGGGGATGCTGATAGCCTATTCGTCGAACTGCGTCATTCGGCATCTTTATGCTGGTTCTGCCGCATCTGATTTGATTGCCTGCAGCAAGTGGGTCGGGTCGGTCCCAGCTGGCAGGTGGCTGGGAGCTCCAGTTCCTGTTCCTGATTTAGCCGGCAGCTGAACACGTGCCAGAGATGAACCTCCCCTAACCCTAATATTCCAAGTCGAAAGCTGAGGTACTGGCAGGCGCGGGCAAGCGGTCAAATAAAGAAAACCGTTCAATCCCCAATTTGGACCAAAAACCTTGACTGCCCCGCGTGAGAACTAGTAGGGTAGTGTTGAAAAGGCAGACCTATCAAATGTGAACTGATTTTGTTCTTGCCGCTAGACAGGATGATAATATGACATAGACTTGAGCCTCTTGTACTCAACCGCGCCCGATGAGCGTACTTACCAGTTTTCTGTATTTGATAAGAATATGGCGGTCTGGGGAAGTTATAGCGATGGCCTGCGACGTTAGGTCAAGGTGGATGTGTGACAAAAAGGAATGCGTAGCTTCTTTGACGTCATGTTCATCAAAGGGATTCAAAATGCACAGCCCTTCCCTCAACGCATCCCACATCACATCACCATACCGTCACAACAAAGCTAAGAAACGTCCGAACACTGGCCATACGGAATACGCTATATTCAATACAAGTAAAGTACACCTATTCCTTCTCCCATCTAATGCAAACTCCGGACGCAAAAATGATTGAGCTTTACCAGAAAGAGCCGCACCCCACTCGAGAGTTGCCGGACCTCATCGTTCTCGCCGCCGACCACTTGCTCTCGCCGTTCGCATCGCCTCCAGGCCAGCTCATCCCATTTCCATCCATCCACTACGGAGGGGCTTGAACCTCTGTTGGACCCCTGCCCCGTGTGCGATGGTTGTGGCCAATGTATATAAGAACCCCTTGCCTTATCCTCCTCTAATACGCAATGCCTTAATTCGTAATGCAAGAGTCCTCGCTCTTTGCTAGAACAAGAGTGATCCAATATACACTTTGGCAGTCCCGTGGTATTTTCCCCCAGCGAAAAGAACCTGAACCCGCGGAATGCATCGCGTCCATCCGTGCTCCTCGTTTCTAGCCGTCGTTGCTTGGCAGTCGTCTGGAAGGTCGAGTTCGCCACTGAAAAACTTCCTCCCTTAACAGGTTTGGGATTGTGGTGGCTCAAGCGAAGTAGCTCTTCCAGAGAACACCCTCCAGGTCTTCGAGCTGGTCTTGCGTAAAGTACTGACAATAAATTAGCATATCCGCGTACAACAAATGAGCTTGCCGTAGAGAGCTTACCTTCTGATCAACAGACCAACTATCCTGCCTCGTCTTCTTGAACTCTGACAATATGCTCTTGGTTGCTTTGCCCACCACGCCAGGGTCACTAGCGGCCCTGCGCGCTAGCGTAGCCAGCACCTCAGGCATCCACGGCGGTGGCGGCGTCGCGTACGGGAACGCCTCAACTAGAGCGCCAAGACCCAAGACGGCTGCGTGCCGCCGAACGATCTGCTGCTGCACGTTGACGGGCGTGTCGGTCCCCGGAACCTTGCGCTTGGGCATTGGGTTCTGCCGTAGCTTCGTCTCAAACTTTTTCTTCAGCGTCGGTATGGCTTCTTCCCGAATACGCACCGGCGAGCAGCGAATCATGCCGGCCAGCGTGGCAGAGGCCGTCGTCCGAACCTCGAGTTGCGAATCTTCGAGCATGTCGCCCACCGCCTCGAACATGGCATCGCGCTGCGCCTGTGTCGTGAGGAAGATGCGGCGGAAGTAGATGACCTGGAGATTGACCAGAGACCGTAAGCGCTGGTGCCAGCTGGTCGCCGTCCGTCCCACGCGGATGAGCGCATCGATGAAGGGGCCGTCTTCGCCTCGCTGGAAGGGCATATTGGGCAAGAGTCGGTAAACGTAGTACGACATTTTGAGCAGTTCCAGGTCCTCCTTAACGTCCATCATGTGCAGGAGCGCGTCGATGAAGTGTGTGTGGAAGAAGGGAACGAGCATGGTGCAGTCTTGACGGGATAGCGTACAGTCCATCCACGTCAATACCGTCTTGGACCCAGACGTATATGCGCTTGGCGTCTGCTGGCCGGGAGTCCGCTCCTGGCGCCACTTCTCAATGCGCGAGAAAACTTCTTCGATGGTGGCCTTGAACTCGTCATTTGGCTTGTACGGACGGATACCGATCGACGAGGCCGCCTTGTTTGCATCGAGAAGAGCCGACACGTTGGGGAATGATTCGTGGTAGCGCGTTCCGTAGATGATGGCAATGACGCGGCCGATGGCCTCCCTGACCGTCTTGTACGGGTGGTCAATGTGCTGCAAAAAGTCCTCCAGCAGCGGCTTTTCGTGTCGGTAATGCCACCCCGCCTCCGAGACCAGATACTCGAGCAGCTGAATCTTCGAACTCTCCTTAAAAGCCGCGTTGGACGTCATGTCTAGCCTGAATGCCCCGAGCGCCTTCTGAATCTGATGTGTGCGACGCGGATCCTTTGAATCCATAATCAGATGGAGGCAGTACGTCCAATACGACTGGTTCTCGGGCGTCAGCTCCTCTTGCAGAATGCGAAGCAGCATGTTGGCGGCAAAGTCCCACACGGGCTTTCGCATCTCGATTGGATCATCGCAGGAGCCGGTGAGCAGTGCACCAAGAATCTCGGCCGTGGCACGGTGCTGATTCCGGTCGCTGCCGTCGCCGTACACATCTTTCACCAGATCAACAATGTCGTCCAGCTTCACCTTGGTTCGACCGTAATGCATCAGGTCGAAGGCGTGCATGAGCATGTAGACGTTGCTCATACGCATTCTGTCCGACGACTCGCGGGGTTCTTGCTTGAGGTAGTCGAAGCATTGCTTCATCCACTCCTTGGTGAGCATGCCTCCGATTTGGTCTCGAATCGACGCTTCAAGCTTGTCGTACGCCAAGAAGGGCTTTGGTTGTGCTCGGTATGCCGTGAACTTTTCCCCCCACACTAGCCAGCCCGGGCAGTCTGCATCGACCAGATACTCGGCATCATCGGGATTGGCAAAGCCCTCGAGGAACTTGGAGGTAAACTCGGGTCCTCCGCCGCCCGCGACCGTGACTTGGAGCTTGTTCACGTCGTTCTGCTTCTCCATGAGATAATTCCGGTAGCTATGCTCGTAGGCGGCTCGGTGGTCGACAACCTGGAAAATGGACGTGAAGGCCTGGAGGTACTGGCCACGGAGGTTCGGGTGGGGGTCATTTACTCCCATTGTCACCAGCTCGACAAACTCGGGCGGGGCGATTGTCTCGAATCGAAGGCAGAGATTGTTCGCGAAAATGCTGCACCGAGATTCTACTTTCCAGTGAGCTTCCTTGGCGAGCTGGGTGAGTTCGAGACCTAGCACCGCCTTTTTGTCCTCGACACGCTTGCGACGCTTGACGATAAAGTCATGGCGCGACTCAATAGCATCCGAACAATCATCCGCGGGCTTGATTGTGTCGACTAGGTCCTGCTTCATCAGGATGATCTGGTCAAAAACCTTGCCAAATTCAATCAACGCATACATGGCCGTGCCACCCAGCTGTTGGATCGAGGGTTTGTCGATGCTAGCCGTCTTGATGTAGAGACGAAGGGCGTCGGGCGCAAACCTCCAGTCCTTCACCAGTGTCTTGGTAAGCGACGTGTAGAATAGCGTGTACATGCCTCCCTTGATACGGTCATGGTCCACATCGTTGATGGCCTTCTCGAGCGAGCTCAGGATGACGGGAATGACAACGGGCCGGCCGCCGATGAGGACGCGAAGGGAAGAGTCTTGCGCGCTCTGGGCGGTGCGACGGACGTCGGCGTATGATGACATACACGACTCGGCGAGATCCAGAAGGAGCTGCTTGTCCAAATCGCTCTTGTGTCGAGCTGAGGCATTGTGCTTCATGCGTGCCATTTGGTAGGCATCGGCGCGCTTGATGAGCAGCGGGCGAGGATATTGCTTTCTGAGGCCGTTGATGCGGAAGGATGATATGTCGGCCTTGTACAACCGCACGTGCCGGTCAAGTGGTCGCGCCGAGCGCTCGATACCCACATCGGTAATCCAAACACGATAGGCGGCATACAGTGCTTGGAAGCATGCCACGTCATCCTCGGCTTTCTTGTACAGGAAATGGTGGATGCGAGAGAGCAGCCGTCCTACATCCTCGCGGAGTTCGTGGATGCGCACGTAGGCTTCGTCCGTCGGCTTCAGGATGTAGCCAGACTCGTACTTGAATTGGGGCCGCATCTCGGCGTCGTCTGCGGGCTCGGCAAGTGGATCGTCGTCGTCCTCCATCTCCACGTCTCCTTCGCTGTCCGTCGACATGGCCGCGTCTCCGTTTTGCTGCTGACCCGACGCCTTCTTGGGATCGAACAGCGTTGAGATGCCTGAGATAGCGAGCCTAATTTGGCCCAGAAGTCTCCCTACTTCGTCCGACCATTCTTTGTTCTTGCCCGTCCGAGGTACCGGCGAATCATCGCCCATGAGCAGTTCGAGCTTTTCAGCACCCGATTTCGTTTGAGCTTCGAACAACTCGACGGCAAACTCGATCTCGTCAGGAACCGGCACATGCCATTTGATGGACAGCTCGCTAGGGGATGTCATGTGGCCCCAGTCGTCGACATCGAGGCCCCTTTCGATGACTTTGGGCTCGTAGAGAGCGTGATCAACGGGGTAGGTGTGGGTTAAGTTGAGGAGCAGGTGGTGGATGTAGTTGGAGATGTGGATGGTCGGAAGACCACGGCATTTCTCCTGCATGTATTTCATGATGTCGAAGAGTTCTTTTCGGAACGTGAGCACCTCGGCACCGACGTAGACGACCACCATGCCGAGCATGCTCAAGTGCCATACCAAGGCTCGGTCTCTCGGGAGGTACTCGGTCCCGCTACTTCGATCTGACGCAGCATTATTGTAGTCAATCTCGTTGCGGATGTTGACGATGAGCATGGGGATGAAGATCTTGAGCGTCTTTTGGGGGTTGACGCGGCAAAAGGCATTCAGAATCCAAGCCATGGCATCTCGAGCCTGGTGCACTACGTGCGTGGACACGAATTTGGCAAGCTTCTCGAGCACCGTGTCATAGAGCTCAGGCGACAGCGACGCGAACAGAGGCGACAGCGCAGCCGGGAGTGCGTTGATAACGTTGTCCTCCTGCGTGCCTCCCCTGAGGTGCGACGAGTCGGGGAGATTTTCCAGCAAGGTAAATACCTTGCCAAGCAGAGCCAGGACAAATTCGCCGAACCCGGCCGTCGAGGAGCGAAGGACGTTGGCTTCGTCTTCGTCCGAAAGCTCATCCTTGTAGTCCAGCTTGACATCCTGGCCTTCGCGCTCCATGTGCTCCAGCTGGCCTTGCACCCACTGTTGCGCGATGCTCGTGTCGTGCACCTGCTTGTCGTCGCTGGTCAGAGACTGGATGGGAATGCTGTAAGCGACGCTCTGGATGAAGTTGAGCGTGTAAATCGTCTTGGTGAGGTCGTTGGCATCGATGCCGGGTAGTGCCAGTGCCAAGAGGGGCGTAATATGGCAGCGATATCCCTTCTGCCTAGACATGATGTTGGCAATCATTTGAAGACCGTTGAGACTCGAAGTGGTGCGGTGCACCTCCACCAAGCCCTGAAGACTGGGATAAAAGCGTTGAAGAGCCCCCGGTAGAATCAGGTCCGGCTCGAGGAACGCAAGGCCCTGGAGCGTGGCGTAGTAATAGCCTGCAACTCTGCTGCTCTTGGAGTACAGACCCATAAAGGTTGCGTCTTTCAGGCAGCCCACGAATCGCTTCTTTAGGGTATCGTTGATTCGTCGCTCCTTGGGTGTCGCGAGCTCGCCGCTTGCCTCCCGATTCCACCGGGAAACAAAGGCATCCGTCAAGAAAACCACAAACTGCGCTAAAAAGACGCTCCACGAGCCTTGGTTAGACGGGTGGAAGAATGTGTCAATCGACTCGAGGAATCCTTCTAGGCTTGCTAGGATCGAGTCCTGGTGCTCCAAGCAAAGCGGGGACAACGAGTTGACAATCCACCGAGCTACCATGTACGACAGAGGGTACTTCTTCTTGTCCTTTTCCAGGTACAGGCCTAGGCCGCTGGTAAGGTCTATCGACGAGTAGGGACCCAGTGCTTGGCCAACTGGTATCTCCGTAAGACGCAGAATGGCCGTGAATATGTGGTCCGACTGGTCGCGGGTGAATATGCCGTACTCTGAAAAGGTGCCGTGCTCGTAATCCAGGTAGTCTCTGGCGAGCCGCGAGAAGAGGTCGATGAAGAAACTATCGGCAAGCTTCGACCGCGGCAGCAACGACCAGAGATGGAAGAGGGTAGGCAGGTATTCGTCGGGCGGACAGTCCTCCATCCTGATCGCCGGGTCAGGCACCGTCGGCAGCAGTGCGCAGATGGCGCCCACTGTGATGAAGCCATATGCGATGTCGGACGCACTAAAGTATGGGAGGATGGTCTCCAGTATTTCTCTTCGTTCTTTCGGATCGAAGTACGACTGCACGTGTACCAACAGTTTCCAAAGCTGCTTTTGACTTTTTCTTTGGTTGCCTTGATGTGTAGCCACTTCTCCTGGGAGTACCATAACCTTAATTTCCCGCCACAACGGCCGCCAATCGAGGACGAGGTCATCGACAACCCTGAGATAGTGATATTTCCTATGAAGTCACAATTGGTTAGCCTCGTCGCGAATCTGCGTTTGAAAGGTGTCGGCTTAGCTACGGAAGGAGAGGGACAACCTACTTGGTAAGAGTGACAAGCATCCTAGCAAATCGATCCGATGTCGTAACGTCGAGCCCAGGTGCAAGACACATGTGGTAGTAGAGGCGGGCGAGCTTCGCGCGGAGCTCCCTCGTCATCTCGAACTTGAGATTCAGCCATGCTTGCAGCTCTCTTGTCCAATGCAAGGCGCCAGGTGAAAAGTCTTCGGCCTTGACGGCAATGTAGAGTTGCTTGAGAATGCCGGTAAGGGCTGCATCTCGTTGTTCTTGTGGCTCGACGACGAAGGGAAGGTGGTCGAAGTACCCAAAGGTCCGGGGGCGATATCGCTTCGAATCTGGCCCCAGCTTGTCGGCATTCTTCTTATCGAGAGGATTGACGGGTGTCGTCGACCGCGAGATGGTCTCTACAAAGAGGTATTTGCTTGGGGGCAGACTGGCCTCGCTGGCCGCCTGGAGCACCGCAGCCGCGTTGGCGGGATGGGAGACAGACGTGTCGTCCATGGCATTGGAGAGGAATTGAGAACGGGCGACGATGACGACCGCCGTGGCTTTGGTACGAGATGTTTTATCCACGTGTTATCCGAGTCTGCGCCGTCGAGTCGCACAGAATCCCGAGTCGTCGCTAGGCTCGGCTGATGGAAGGCGGAGACGGCGAGGCGTGTAGATTGACGAGGCCGAAGTTTTTTTGGGGGGGTCGCAAGCAAGGCGGCAAAAAACTTTATGGTTCGGGTCTGAGGTCAGGTCGCGACCCGCCGTCGGCACTGCTGCAGGACAGCAAGGAGCCGTACCAGGTAAGCAGTCGATCCGGATTTTTCGTCTTGACGGAAGCTATTGGTGCACGCCTTTTCAGGTAAATCGGGAGCGTAACTGCAGCTGTCTAGAGATTTCTTTAGTTCAGCTGGCCCAAATATGACGAAATAAAGGCTACTCTGGGCGACAAAGAGCGTCGCAACGGACGCAAATCCGGTAGCAGCCAAGGAAAAGCACTGCAAAGGGGTCGCCTACGAACCAACAAGGTGTTTGTTGAGCTTCGGTCGTTTGCTGAACGCAGGTGTATGAAGTACTCGCCGCAGGAGCACTGTTGAAGCTGAAGCTGGCAAGGCACCTGTCGGACTCGACGCGGGAGGCCGGACCAACAAAACGCCAAGGCTGGGGTAGCGGCAGCTGGCACTGAGAAACGACTTGTGCTCGAAAGTACTGAGCACAGGAGCAAGGGAGACTTGCTGCCAGCCTTGCGAATATTTCTCTCTCCCGAAAAATATATATGGGTAAGTTCGTTAGGCCACAACGCATTCGTAATTTTCGGCATGAACGGTACTTTCTGTGTCCGCCGCAGCAGCTCGACGCAAGTTGGAATAAGGTACCTCCGTACCCTCGTACCTGTACAGGGGGGCATCACCAGCAGGTAGCAGGAAGCGGGTAGCAGGTAGTAGCAGGCACGCGGCTACTCACGTAAGACGATTTCCGCACTCCAATCGGATGACTGACCACTTGCCAGAAGTGGAACAGAAGGCTCAAGTCACTGGTGAGCGACGCACTGGCTGCTGCCTTGCTCTCCTCCATCAAGCACAACCAAGTTATCGCGAGTCCTCGATTCCGTCGGCATTGAATCCATGCTATCGTCCCATTGTGTCAGGCTCAGTTACGCACACCAGACAGAACCCTCCTTCTAAACTATGGAATGTCGGAGACCAGCCTAGTCACCCAGATTAGAGGCGCGCGCCAATCACAAAAATCGCGCATTTCTGCAGGGCCGGCAGTCCAAGAACGACAGTACACAGCATCGTCAAGCAATTGCCACAGTGACGAAGTGGCCCTTGTTGAGTCTCCTGCCTCGAACGCGGAGTAACAATTTGTTAAACCCGGCATCTACGGTCCTTGCCAGCACTGCCACGGCGAGTTGCAGCTTCCACCGCACCAATTGAAGTTCTGCGGGATCGGCATGGTTTTCCTTCCCAATGGTCTGTCGACATTCCAGATCAGCTTATGGCCATTTGTTCTCGAGGCTGTCGAATTGAAACCGAAGCGAAAGCGCCCGCAATCCAACCTGACGAACGAAAACGGCAGAGGATATGGGGAAGTAGGTGACTATTGGTTCTCCAAACAGTTTAACGACTGCACAGGGACCTTGTTCACACGTGGTCGGCACCCGCGCCCCCGAGGATCCCGCCTCAGCACGGCATGGAGAAGAGTCAGACCGGTGTCGCTTGCGTTCCTGTTCCGGTGGCCCAACCCGCCATGATCTTGGATCCATATGCGGTCCTCCCGTGCTGCCCAGGTTCCGGTGCAGGTGCATGCCGGTATTGCATGCATCGCAACCACTCCGGGGCCGATCCGGAGGGCACATGACCCGAGTGGGTCCGTTTTTCGGAGCAGCAGCGACAAGGTGGTTCCTTCAGCTTCGTGCCAGGGAACATCCATGTTTTATGTGCTGTTCTGGCATTTTATCCTTGTGCCCACGCTCTTATCAAACTGATGATTGGGTCGTTACAGGATTTATTTACATCTGGTGGCTGATAGATACAAGAACTTTTCGCAAGTGTGATGGAGCTGCACTCGAGTGGGAGGGCAGCAAAATGCTGCTGTCTGTCCTTCAAGCAGCCCCGTTCCTCCCACGCCATGCGACCGACTCCTTTAGGTGAGCTTGCTGTTGATGAAGGTGAGAATTTGCTGCCTGTACTTGTTTCCATATTGCTGGTGGCTGTTTGCGTCGTTGCCGTTGCAACAGTACGGATCGGTGCTGTCGCAGAAGAGCCTGACGTGGTCCTCGACCGGGCACTTATATCCATTCGGTCGGGGGGCGAACTGGGAAGGGTCAGACGAGATGGTCACGTTTTATGGTTTCACACTGTCAACTTACGCCGCTAGCCTTGCATGTGCCAACGTTGTACGAGCTGCCGGCGATGTGGCGCGGGTCGCCCAAGAAAACGGCAGCCTTCACCATCACCTGGGCCGCGGGGGTCAGGGGAATGGACGTGTCCGAGATGCCCGAGTTGCTGTCGCCACCGCCGCAGACGGCATTGTCGAAGATTTGGCCACCTTGGGAATATCCAACCAGGACAATCTGCGTCTCGGGGCACCTCTGGTTGAACGCATTGATAGCCCTGGCCGCCGCGGCGGTACCCTGCTTCACAGAATCCCCATACTGGATGCCACCGCACTGTGACTGGCCACCGCAGGCGGGATAGTTGATGGCCTCAGCGGTAGCACCAGGATGGGCCTGCTGCACGGCCTGCACGATAGACTGTGAGGTACCGTAGCCGGCAGGGGCCGTCGTCTCCCTGGCACCAAAGATGTGGACGCTCGGGCAGTTGCCCTGACGTTCGGCCAGGATAGACGGGGAGGCCAGAGCCTGCGTGGCAAGCATGAGACCAACCAGGAACATCATCTTAGCGATTTCTTTCAAGGTCAGAGACAAGTAAGGCTGAAGGCTGCTGGGGAGATTGGTTATAACGCAAACACACAAGACCAAATGAGAAGGCTCAAGGGTGCCGGGAATCACTCAAAATATGTATTCTAGCTTTAGTTGCTGGGCAGACTATGTGCCGCCCAATTTCAGATGATTCGCATAACGAGGCGTATATTAAAGTCCCGCCAAAGAGCTCTGCCCTGGGCTAACCCACGCCTCACGATCGCCAGCCAGGATCAACGACGAGTTGCGCCTCTGCTTACCTAAGTTCCTTTCTTCCGCGCGACCGAGCTACCGAGCCCAATTTACCCTGGATGCTTCTAGAGTGGCTTGAGAAAATATTTATCATGGACGCCCGATTGCAATACTGATTATTGTGGGTATTAGATCACATGAAACCCTGGGGTAGTAACCCATTTCGCTTGCTCACTCACCATCAAGGTTGGCCAAAGAAAAAAACATTTCAGCCGACAAGTTGTCCTTTACCCACCTCTGCACCGCAGCACGGGCAATTAACAACAACCAGGAACCGCTGCCAAGCAGCGCGCGAAAGTATGGGGCTCCCGTCTTGTTGCATAATTCTCTACACCTCAGACACTTCCATATTGATGTCACTCCTGCCCCAAGTGCGGAGAGATCTAGATCGAAAGGGACAGAATGCGGGGCAGACCATTCGGGATGATACCGGTAGAGGGCCGGCATATTGCCGGCCTAGATTGAGCCTCATCGCTAACCTTCCAAGATATTAGTACACGGCCAGTGACCCAAACGATTCGGCTTTGTGGGGATTGGATTCTTTTGATCGAGTGGCCACATTTCCGCATTCCGAGGCTCGGCACCAGGAGCATACGTACCACATTTCAAGTCCAGTGACCAGGTCTGGGTATGGAGGTGTGGTGTTTATTGCGTCGAGGGGGAAATTGCCCGATGGGAGGGTTCCTCCAGGAGAAGAAAAGGTGGCCAACATCGCGTCGATTGGTTTGGATAAAATGCTCGTGGTAGACAGATTGCTAGGTAGCCGATGTGCTCGGGAAAGACCTGAGGGACATGGCAGAGCACCACGGGTGGTCGATAGAGTGGGGCCGGCCAGTAGCAAAATGGCCCACAATGGATCGAAGGTGTTTGTCCAATGCTCCTTTGGGTTAGTTATAGTTATTCCACATTTTGATTTTATTCATGTTGCAAATGTCCACGTCAGATCACTTCCTGCCTTGTTGTGACATCATGAAGACTAGACCCACACTAACTAGGTTGAGTCCGACTCGATACCGTGAACAGGTATCGTAAGTGAGGTTACTTTCCACCTCTAACACATACTTCCCCAAATTTAAAGAGATACACTCTTACCTGTACTAGGAGAAGCAACTAACTTATTGACTATTACTCAATCCGAAAAGAAGGGATGTACTTACTCATAACTATCCTCTAGCTACGTTCTTAGTAGATGGCGATGGCGAACAGGGTTCACCCAACCTATTGGAGCTGACTCGGATCCGAGGCAAGGCTCTCGTACGAGACATGGCATGTTGTTCTCACGGTTTACCTGCGGAGCCTGGCCTGCGCCTTGACAAGATTCTAGTGCAATATTATAAGCCAATCATGCTTCGACATTTGGCCTTTTGTATTTACCAGAAGAAGATGGGGTCCCAGTTTGAATAGGCGCTGGCATTGACAACCTCATCATGGCACTCTGATACATCAGTCCACTTTTTCAACTTGAATCATCCAAGCCGGTATAATAATAGACTTCCCTTAAGAGGGCGAGATCACAGCAAAACAAATTTGGCAAGCTGATCCGTCTTGGGCAGGTTCATATGTCAACTAGATCGCCTGCGTAGAGTGTTGAGTCGTAGAACCGATATTCCGGCTCACTCTCTGCAGCCTCTTTAGAGGAGTTTCACAAGCTCTTTCGTCAGCGAACCTGTGTCGTGACGCTCGGTCTATTATTGAACGGCTTAGATCCGCGGTGTTAAGAATGTGTCCAAAATGTGGCTCTATTGTCGCGTTACCACTGTAGCTTTTAGTACTGATAACTCAGTAATTATCCCTCTCTCAAAGGATTAGAATGACTTCCAAAGTATCATATGGCCGTCGAGGCCAGCGTTAGAAATGCTCAACGGAACGACCCGCACCCGCACTGCCCATTCAGGCACCGCCCACTAAGACACCTTGTTGGGAAAATAGTATCATGGGGGACGCGGACCATCTAACCGAACGGTTTTAGAATCCACCTTCCCATTCACCTCCCAGGGTTGGGACGACGGAATGTTACACCATGATGTTCTTATTTTTCCAACGATCGATTGCTCAGAACCGTCGGTTGTCATCTGGGGGCAACATCTCTAGGTGACAGTTTGGAACCTCGATATTTGACTCGGGGCCAGACACCTAAAGGGAAAACAAGAAAATGGGTCCTGAGCTAGTGGGCGAGGGGAAGCCCGAATTATCGAAAGCACACTATTTACGTCGGTAGCAACTGTCTAGTTGCTGTGCTGTGTTTGGTGCTCCGTCAGAGGTGAGGTTGCACACGGCCATCGCAGTGCTTGGTTGAAGCTCCTTTCCAATTAGCCCTGCCTAGGTTGGCTCGAACTTCCCATGCCACCTGCCTGTATATAAAACCCCAACGATCCCATACCGTTGAAGGAATCTTATCTTATTCAATCGGAAGGACTCCCGTGAGCTTCTGAAAGGAAAGAAGGTAGGGGAAGGTAAATCGTTAACGTAGTATAAATATCGACATGTTTTTGTCAAATCTGTTATAACCAAATTCGTTCCCTCAATCCCCTTCTTCATAGGTCATTCTTTTTCTCCATCTAGCGAGTCTAGCCCCTCCATCTCTATGGGCAGGAACTTTCGAAGCTGTTTCTAGTTGGGAAGACATCCAAGTCTTGCGACTGTTTTTGTTCCGTTTTCCCTAGGCAGAAATGGTAAAGACTCTCCCAGAAAGACGCCAGATCCCACCAGCACTTTTCATCCATAGCTACTCAACTTTTTTTCTCTTTTCTCTCTCCCCGTCGGGGAGCCATGGCGGGAACTCATCGCAACCTTTCGACAAGAGAGATCCATACACAACCGTGCGACAAGCCTACTTCGCTTCACCGTCCCCATACCCAATGGATCGCTGAAACAATCAACGGCTCAACAGAGCTTCCAACGACAACGATCAAGGGATAATACGTCTTCCTCCTAACCACTCACACATATCAATGGATATCGTAGCAACAAATAAGGAGAGAATAATCGAGAAACATAGAAATGAAAAGCAGACAATTGTCCATTCAGAGGCTTATCAACTACAAGAAGTAAGTATGAATAATCACGCGAAATTTGCTCCCAACTTCCCCCGTCCGTTTTAAGTGTGTTTAATACCCACGTACCGAACAACACTAGAGCAACCTCCATTTAACAACTGCAACAGCAATCGCCATTCATCAACATCATCATTGGATCTTTCAACAGCGGCACTAGTTTTTCAGCATCACAGCAATTGCTTTAGAAATCAAAACGCAACCGCTCCTAGGAACAGCATCCATGTCTCACTCTCCCCTAGCCCGTGAGGCTATGGTTCACCATCTTGTCAAGATCGAGCGTCGGCTACTTTCCCACCACGAGGAATTCTCCCGTATCCTTACCAGATGCCGGTGGGCCAGACAGAGCCCGGAGGATGACCTCCTCTTTGAGGTGCTGGGCGAACGATTCCAGGGTTTCCACCGCACTGCGAAACAGTGGGCTGCCGGGATACAGATTATTCCCCTTGGTCTCCGCCCTGTCTGGACGGAGAATGGTAACGAGGGGAGAGAACGCGGGGGTGAGGATTGTGATATTGTTGTTTCTGTCAGTGATGATCGCGGTAGAGGGGGCACTTCTACCTGGCGACGAAATGATGAGTCGGACGACCAGCAGCTAACACAAGATACCAATCTCGAGAATTTAAACAACGACGAGATCGCCGCAACTAGCCACGTGCGACGCGCTCTCGAGGGCACCGAGTTCTGGGCTTTGATTCTAAATTACATACTTAAGATTAAGGCAGAACGAAGTCACTTCTGGGACTTGAGGGACTTTAAAGTTAAGGCAGAACAGCGAAGGCGGTACTGGGAACATGAGAGGATTAAACGGGAGAGATGGAGCCGGGAAGATACAAAGCTGCGGGTGAATAACCCCCGGTCCGTGCTGGTGTGGCTCAAGGCGGAGAGGTCAAAAGTCGAAACCCCTAGGATTGCTTGGAAGGATGTACTGCTCCGTACGCAGTATTCACATTATATACAGACTGGAGTCGACTATGGAGACGAGGATACCGAGGACGAGGATGAGGGAGTACGGAAAGCGAATATGGAAGAACGGAAGGGGAATGAGGAAGAACGGAAAGGGAATGAGGGGGTGTATGAGTGGAATGTGGATAGACGTGATTATTGGGCGGTGGTGAGTCTGAGGCTTACTAGAAGGTGATACCCGGGTAAGCTAGCGATCTAACGATGCCTAGGTGTTGGGGGAAGACCGGGGACTGCGCAGCCTCGGTACCGGACCGGCGGTGGAGGAACAGCGGGCTGACCGTGACCGTGACCGTGAACCTGGTCGGTCGGGGGCCGGGCGAGCGAAACGCAGTCATTCTGTCGGCGAGAGGAGATCTTGGGTGGTTGGATCGAAGGGCAATAAGAGGCGAAGAATCGAGAATGTGGCTCTGTATGCTCCGTGAGGAGCTGCCTTCCGTATTGGCACAAATAACCTGAAATCTTGACGATACCGGCGACACATTGGAGTAGGAACTGGTCTTCCTGTATCAAATCTAACCGTGCCATCACCCAGCTTTCCGTGCACCAGTCTGTAGCGCGCGCCAATTCTCTATAAAAACCTCTCCGGCTTACTGGGTATCAGCCTCCTCAGAACCTCAATCTGCGCTAGCATAGCCTGATTCCTTGTACTCATAATGTCCCTGCCATCCGTCCTCCGCATATTATTTGCATACACAACCGTCGAATCCGGAATCTCCTCTCCGGGGGCGATAACTGTCCTTGCCGCAATCGTGCAATTCTGTTCCCATCGCAAGTCAGGACTCTGCATCATCACCCCACCGGTATTTTCACAAACTCCCCTCCCCGAAGCAACTCACCTTTCCAATCTTAGCCCCAGCTCCAACCCTAGCTCGTATCCCAATCACACTCCCCTCCCCAATATCCGTCCCCCCCGCCTCAATCACCGCCCCCGCCTCGACCATCACGTACTCTCCGAGCGCCACCCCTCCTCCGCCCCCAGCTTGTCCCGGCGGCACCTCTCCAGACGCGCGAGGAGCTCCCACGTGGGCGCGCTCGTGCAGGATGCACCGCCGGTCGACGAAGATGCTACCCGCCATGGACTCGAGCCTGCACCGCGGGTGGATGACGGTCTCGGACCCGACGATGATGGAGTGGTGGCCGACTAGGACGGCCGAGTCGGCGATGGCGGCGATGTTCTTGGAGAGCTGGACGGGCGGCTTGGGGCCGGCGGCGACGCCGGGGAGGAGCGATTGGCGTTTGGACATGGTTGGGTTGGGGGTTCTGCGTGGTGGCGGGATGGATGCATTCTGGGGCGCTCGGAGGCTCTGTGAAGCCTTTGGGAGCTGGAGCCGTCGAATCGTGACAGGTATTATTAGGCGTCTGGATCGCGTCTAGAAAATTAGAGCCGAGGTTGGTGGGGCTGTCCTGTTAGCAGTGACTTTTCCTGGTACGCATCTTCTCGCTGCAGGAAAGAGTACACCCACCATTGCTAGGTTCGCCGCATTGACCAATCAAATCTCCCCAAATCAAATGCTTCGACACAACTCGCCCCAAAGTGCCGCACATCAACCGAAAGCTCTCCTTCGAACTCCGACTTCCACACAAAAAACCAAGCAAATCGTTCCGCCACGTCTCTCATCGACGGCTGACCGCAACGATGCTAGCACCGCGAGCATCAGCAGTATCGACGCCCTCGCGGGCCGTTGCCGGGCTCGCCCGCACGGCCGCCGTCCGCGGCCTCGCGACAGTTCAGGATGGCACGCCGAAACGAACCTACGGCGGCTTGAAAGACCAGGACCGCATCTTCCAGAACTTGTACGGACGGTACCCGCCCGACCTCAAGAGCGCGAAGAAGATGGGCGACTGGCACAAGACAAAGGAGATTTTGCTTAAGGGACACGATTGGATTATTAATGAGGTCAAGACGTCCGGATTGAGGGGACGGGGAGGCGCTGGATTTCCGTCGGGGATGAAATGGGTGGGTTTATTATTATTATTATTTCCCCAGAGTATCCCTGCGCTCTTTTCTTAGAGCTTCCAAGGCTCGGGTGGGAGATGTACGGGCGGAAGAGAGGAAACTCGGTTGCTAACCTGTGTTCTGTGCGTGCAGTCGTTCATGAACTTCAGGGACTGGGAAAAGGATACCAAGCCGCGATACCTTGTCGTCAACGCCGACGAAGGCGAGCCCGGAACCTGCAAGGACCGCGAAATCATGCGCAAGGACCCGCACAAGCTCGTCGAGGGGTGTCTCGTCGCCGGTCGCGCCATGAACGCCACGGCCGCGTACATCTACATCCGAGGCGAGTTCTACCACGAGGCGGCCATTCTGCAGAATGCCATCAACGAGGCCTACCGGGATGGCCTCATCGGCAAGAACGCCTGCGGCTCGGGTTACGACTTTGACGTCTTCGTGCACCGCGGAATGGGCGCCTACGTCTGCGGCGAGGAGACGTCGCTCATCGAGTCGCTCGAAGGCAAGCCTGGGAAGCCGCGTCTCAAGCCGCCTTTCCCTGCTGCGGTTGGCCTGTTTGGGTGTCCTTCTACGGTTGCGAATGTCGAGACCGTGGCGGTTGCGCCGACGATTTGCCGGAGGGGCGGGAGCTGGTTTGCCGGATTCGGACGGGAACGAAACCAGGGGACGAAGCTGTTTTGCATTTCGGGCCACGTGAATAACCCTTGTACCGTCGAAGAGGAGATGTCGATTCCGTTGAGGGAGCTGATTGACAAGCACTGTGGCGGCGTGCGTGGCGGCTGGGATAATCTGCTCGCCGTCATCCCCGGCGGTTCCTCGACGCCGATCCTGCCCAAGACGGTGTGCGATGACCAGCTGATGGACTTTGATGCCCTCAAAGATAGCCAGTCGGGCCTTGGTACCGCCGCCGTCATTGTCATGGATAAGAGCGCGGATGTGGTGCGGGGGATTGCGCGGCTGAGCCATTTCTATCACCACGAGAGCTGTGGGCAGTGTACACCCTGCCGAGAGGGGAGCAAGTGGACAGATCAGATCATGAAGAGATTTGTGGAGGGTAGGGGACGAGTGAGGGAGATTGATATGCTGCAGGAGTTGACGAAGCAAGTTGAGGGCCACACAATCTGCGGTGAGTATTTTTCATTCTTTCGTTCCTTTCTCTAGTTTGTTAGGAACTCATTTCTAGAGGCACTTACTAACTTGTGGATTCTGAATAGCTCTTGGCGAAGCCTTTGCCTGGCCGATCCAGGGTCTCATCCGCCACTTCCGACCTGAGCTTGAGAGGAGAATGCAGGAGTATGCCGAAAAGACGGGTGGGTCGGCCCTGGCGGGTGGATGGACACACGACACCGGACGACAGGGGAAGCTCGTTTCTCCAGGACAATAGCCTGCAGTGGTGTGGTCGACATTAGGGAGTATAGATTAGATGGGGAACAGCCATTAAGCCCTGATACTTTGTGCATATCGAGAACGTTTAGTAGGGCGTTAGATGTATTTATTCAGTGCAATCAATTCTTTTGTCTTTGGAAATTGACACCTTGGCTCCTGATCTGGGGAGGCATGTGGTACGGGAAGAATTACTACTGCCTGAATTAAACGAGCAACTAGTTGACAAGAACTATATAAGTAGGGAAGGATTAACAAAGCAGCAGCAATTCAAGTATGAGGACGTAACTGCATGACTTGTAGACTCGGAGGCATTGAGGTGCGGCCGCTCTCCAACCAGAAGCCTTGTTGGACTTTGGTAGAGTAGCAACCTCCCAAATGTCTCATGTCCGTGTGCATTGCTGCCTCAACAACCCTCCACAACGCCGTAACGTCCACGCACTCCTCTGCGCCGTTCTCGTCACTATGTGCCGGATAGAAATCAGGACCGTGCCATAGACGGTGGACGCCGACAGCCAGACTAGTCCGAAGACAGGCGGTGCGGTGGCGGCGAGCGGAGCGTTAACAGCCAGGACTTGA
>Ga0247774_1000370_pt1 | contig 22098 bp, 25 predicted proteins | sample UWRJL001104B6_FD_179933 | JGI IMG/M metagenome (GOLD analysis project Ga0247774, IMG submission 179933) | Plant litter microbial communities from Arlington Agricultural Research Station in Wisconsin, United States - UWRJ-L001-104B-6 | ecosystem: Environmental > Terrestrial > Plant litter >... | reverse complement strand
TCCACACTCGACACATGCGGCCGTTCTGCGAAAGGTTCAGATCGAAGACTGACTTGGACCCACACTTGCACTGGGAAACAAAAAGCCTCAAGTCTGATGGAGACACGAAGAATGGCGAGCAATACCCAGGTGAAAAGAGCGTTTCTAGCCTCGTACTCTTCGTTAGTATCCTCCTCAAGTAGCATGTCCTCTTATCAATCACCGCGTGTAATTGCTAACTTTTATACGCCATAGATGCCGTTTCTCCACTGGGAAACAGACCGCAACCGCGTGAGAGTTGGCGACATGATCGAGCGGTATACCACAGGACACAACTACAGGGAGCGAAATAGGTTCCGAAAGTATATCGAAAATTCGCGGCAAACTTGGCAAGCGCACTGTGCAAAAGTTGGCCTGCCAAGATATGAAACGTCCACGGAGACGCCAAGTAACCAGCTCGCAAACCAATCCACGTTCAGCACTCACTACAGCGATGTGTCAAATTTGCACGCCAATTCCGTGACAAAGAATGTCGAAGATATTCTATGGCAGAAAGTTAGGCAAGTTCGCTGGTCGTTGGAGGGCCAAGGAAAAAAGACAAAGGAAAGCAAGATATTCACGGGACTGAGAGTCGACGAGTGGCGGCGCTTTCAGCCATCCGGCTCCCATCTACACTTAGCTCAGTACCTTATTGATGCCGCCAGATTATACGAGGCAATCTCGACATATCAAGACTGCAAGCTCTTCGAGCAATATTTATTCGCTCACCCTCCGATTCATCCTCGCCGCTCCCTGGATCAGGCCTACATTTGGCGCCTCAAGTCCACCCGGCGAAGAGATCGTGACCAGGTAGTGTACCGCTACACCAAACCCTGCGCCCGTCATAAGTATCAGCCCCAACCAACGAACCCGGCGGGCCTCCCTTCTGGCCTTCTGGGCCAGATGGGCAATGACTGCATTGGAAATAAAGAGGGCAAGCACAAGCTTGGTTGGATCGATCATGATCCCCACGCAGACGGCTGTTTCGAATGCTGGGAGGATATACTGCGCGTATCTCGCTGTATCATGGTCGACCAGCTTTGGATGTGGGTGCTAGATAACAACACGGTTCTTACCTTCTTTCCCCAGAGATATGGTCTCGGGAAGAAGAAGGATCAGTCGGGAGTACATTCCATCATCCGTGAGAGAGTTTCCGGTCCGAAAGCAGTACCGATATCCTCGGTCTGGGATCTTGCCGTGATCATCCTCGAGGCATCCTTTGATTCTTTCTTTGACCGAACCATTACCGCCGACAGGCGGCCACAAGTGTTGGACATTTTTGGAGAATCCATTGGTAATGTGGTACGTTTTTAAACTCTCGAGTCCTTGCAGCCTCAAGACACGAAAAATGCCTCACTCTTGGTGCGAATGAGAGGTTTCATTTGCTAATCCTCTGCCATTGCAGGCCAATCAACAAGCAATCGCATTCGGCCATCTATGGCAGCTAGCCGACGGACTCGCCATGAAACTCAACTCGGGCACGTTCCGCACGGCCCAAAATGTCGACAAGCTCCTCCTCCCTCTCCTCGACGTCACGACCGAGGGGCATCTCCAACAAGAAATCCGCGACATAATCGACGAGCTCGATATCATGCTGCACATTGTAGAGGAACAAACGGGCGTGATCGAGACTTTCATCAAGCACGCTCGCATCACCTTTCGGGAAGCGGGGTACGACCACGGCGAGGCATCCAGCTTCATCGACTTTGACGGGAGTCTCCGCGACAGTGGAAACCACCGTGCTTATCGCAACGCTCCCTTTGAAGAGAAAATCGCCAAGTTGGAGGCCAAGATTCGGAGGAGGAGGAAAGAGCTCGAGGCCCTGAAGCTAAGCGCGCAGAGCACGGCGCAAAACGTCCATGACTTGCTGGACCTGAAGCAGCAGCATGCAAGCGTCGTGCAGGCGTACCAGGCTATTGTGCAGGGGCAAGAGTCGATTAAGCAGAGCCAGGCCATCATTCTGTTTACGGTTACGACCATCATCTTTGTAAGATTCACGACCGTCCTGAAAACGTGAGACACACGGTGCTGACGGAAGAGGCAGCTACCCATGTCATTTCTCTCCAGCGTCTTTGGTATAAATGCCATGGAGTTTGAGTTTGGTGGTAATGACCAGACGTCTGCAAAGGTCGCGGCAAAGCGGCAGCTCGACCCTATCCAAGGATTCTACCCCATCACAATCAGGAGACAGCTGTGGATTATCTGTACCTTCCCCCATCCCCTCCTATAACTCGTATCCATCCCCTGAAATTTCAGTCAAGCTGACGTATCACAGTCGCCACTTCCATCGCAATCCTCCCGCTCATCTTCTATCCCGGTTTCAGCGGGAACTTCCGCACCCTCGTCTGGCTCGGCCCCCATTACTTCAAGGAATGGCTCAAGGCTATGTGGCGTCTTCATGTGCCTAGTGCGGCCCGCCTCCCCAGCATCGACGAGCTGGTCGCGAGCACGGAGCGCAAGATTCGCGAGATGCAAGTACGGTCGCAGCGTGCGAGGATGCAGCAGCAGTGGGAGGCTGCCATGGGACAGTCCAACATCGAGGAGAGGACGGCGAAGAAGGTTGTGGATGAAGTAGCCGAAGCAACGCAGCGGCAGCAGGACCAGGAACGACTCTCGGAAGCGAGTGGTGGTCGCCCTTGCGTCGTGGGGATTACGGCGGTTGATAACGGCGGGCCTGGCAGTGGGGTTATGAATCTGTTGCGTCGCGCCTCGCAGACGATGGGATTTTCAAAGGGGAAGCATAATGATGTGGAGGTTGGAGGGTCCACTAGCACTGCAAAGGCGTAGAGTCTAGAGGAAACTCTGGCATTCAGTGGCGGCAGAGTTGCGAGGATGAGTTTCTGAAGTTCGCATTTGTGAGTCTTGCCAGGAAAGTCAAGTTGAGGAAGTATCACCGGTCCGTCATCCTAAGGAAACCGATCATGCACACATTGCTAGGGACAAAAACAAACGTCTCTGCTCTGGCTCTGGCTGTCGCCAGGTTCCCAGGTAGCACCACGAGGAGGCGCAGAGTCCGAATTTCGCTACCCGTGCCTGACTGAATGGGGTGACGGACACCTAGCCAGGACTTGAGAGTTGAGACTTTAGGATTGGCTCTTCGTATGAAGACAAGGGACCGTCCTGCCACGGATCGTGCCCCGTGGCCCCGGGTCACCGTCCATACAGATCGTCACCCGCGGGGACTTGGTTACCCTGCATTTGGGGAGATGAGGTCGGATAATGCAGGGCATGATGAGAAAGGATTGGCGCGTCGGAAAAGACTGAGGGATCACTGGCCAGGGTCACCCTCAGGATGAAGCTCAATTAACCGCAAGCGGCCAAAGCAGGGGACTGGGGTTACCAGCCATACAGTGGTGAGCTCGATGGAGAAGAAAAGAGGGAGAAGTTTGGAAAAGGCGGGCTGGGTTGGGAGGAATTTATACCTTCGGAAATTGGCCTCCCATCAGCCAGTCCTAGGACTCGAAATGACACATTTTAGAGTTTAGATGGATGAAGGATTTCTTCAGTAATGATTAGTGTGACGTCGATTTTGCGAGAGGTGACATTAGGTATATCTCGATTGGGAATGGCTCGCCAAAAGTGGCCTGGAGCTTGATATGTTGGGACTGAACAAGCTTTCCAGCTGAAAAACCTACCCTGTGATCTGAATTGTGCCTCTATGGAGCCTTAGAATGTCAGCACGTCCGTTGTCGAAAGCAAGATAGAGTGTAATGACCCGTTGGTGGCATCAAAAGCGAGAAGGTGGAAACCAAGAATGCCGGATATGCTCACATTCTTGTAGAATATAGGCACCATAAGTCGATGCCTCAGAACTAGCCCCGCGTTGTGTAAGAAATTTTCCTCCAAGGACTGTCTTACCTTGCCAATGGTGACCCTGAGGGAGAGGTAGGACTTGCGAGTTGGCCCGTGCACTTCGGATTCTGACTCGCACATGCTTCACAGGACGACCGGAAGACGCTAGAAACACGAAGAACTCAGGCTCTTTCTGAAGATCTGAATGTCTGGAACCCTCTTGATGACAAAACTTCGAAGTCAACCGAGAGATCTGTCATAACGAGGGGGTGCGTGGATTGAAGCGACCAATGTCGCTTCCGAGTCCTCTAAAAGAGAATCGTTCGTCGATATAGACATCAATGCTTCATTTCTCATCCAGAAAGTACTAGAATCTCTGTATGTGTTCCTTTGACTAAAAATGGAGAGCCACCTAGCTACATCCTCGCCGATGTCGGCAGCCCACCATGCAACATCGTCCGCCCTCAGCGCCTGTTACTCGTGTGACTAGAGAGCATCTGGTCGTCTAATACGGAAGCTTATAGAACTCGATCGTACCGTTTTTGTTGAAGAAGTGCTCATCTGCCTTGCTGGTTAGCTCGTCTCGACGCGAATTTACCTGACGTTGAGCCGAGTTCGTGAAAGGACATGACTGACCGAGAGTGAGGAAGCTAGACCGATATCCTCGTCCTAAATTTCCCCCTCGGCCGCAATGACACCCTAGCAGCCATATTCCCGACCCGTGCTCCGATTTCTGCGTAGCTTCGCAAAAATCACAAGAGGTACAATACCACCCGCTGTGTTGATAATCAATAATTATTAGTAATCGAAATAAGCCTCCCATTCCTTGGCCCACAAACTATCGCAAGTAAGAACATAGTCGGGAAGTCAATAAGAAATAAATATAAAAGTGAAAGAGACTACGCAAGAACAGTTTCTTTAACCTACAGAGTGTGCCACTTCATGACCCCACCATCATTCCAAATGAACGGGCACAATAGCATTCGTGACTCTTTTATGGAACCAGAGACGTCAGGGCAACTGGCCACGAGCTCAAAGGTCCTCTTGTGGCTATCCGTCTTGCCGTCAGCCTCCATGTTGATTGTTATGTTTGAGCAGTTATTGATGGACGAGCCGACAGGAACTGCTGCGGTGAGGCAGGTCGTCGGTGCAGAAGAAGCGGCATACGGGACCGACAGCGAGTGTGAAGTGAAAGTCCCCGAGGAAGAAAGGAATGAACTCGACATGCAGTACGTGCTAACTAACGGAGCGGAAGTTGGCGCTGTTGACATAATGTCAGACTAAACAGTGCTGATAGGAACTAGTGAGCGTGGGTCCGATGCCACCTGCCCAGCTTGCGGCTGTTGGGGGAGGGGTTGTGCAGAACCGTGATGCGTATATGGCTTGGCGGCTCCAAGTCGCAACTCCTCGTCCGAATCGCCAACTGGATTGGCGACTACCATAGAGGAAAAGAAAAGTTGGCCAAAAAGGGCCTGGAGAATCATCAACTTCATGGTTGTGAACGGCCTGGTCGGAGACTGTAGAGAGGTGGCTGGCGGAAATCGTCCTGCTAGTTGGTATGAACAGCGAAAAGTAATGAGTAGGAGAGCAAATTCTTTCTTATCTAACGGGCGGCGGTGTCAGTGACGGAAGTGGGCTGGGAAAGCCTGGCAGGACTCGAACTAAATACTCGGAGGACCACTACCACTAGTACACACACGGAATAATGATTCCCGATATATCCGCAATGTGTCAACAGAGTGATTCATAGTCCCGGCAAGGGCACTACAATTTCCGAGCTCGTGCATAGTAGTAATCTCGTTCAGGATACCCAGCTCTGCGGGCAAGCGACTATTAATCCAAACAAACTTGTTTTGAGTGCCGTAATGAACAATTTCCATTCTCTTGCAGATGAAGGCTGCTCCCTTTATATTTTGAAGACGTGATATTTCAACTGTTTCCCCATTTGCGCTCTAGATTCACTCAGAGGCTAGAGCTTCATTATACTCTATCCCATGCCTTGGTAACGGCTGCTCCCAGTCTGGAACCCAACACAGCCAAATACTCGAGCGGTCTCGAATTTGGGGTTTACAGAGTGAATCCGGCAATCTAACATTGGGAGGAGAAGGCCCGATGAAAAGTCTATTACAGGTATAGAAAACAAATCTTAAGAGAGGAGAATATCATAGCCATCTTTCGTGATGCGAACCTCCTCCCCACTGGCCCCATACTTCCTCCTCACAAGTTCAAAGATGATCAGCCCAGCGCTCGTGCCCGGTACTTGCCGTATGGTGTTCCACCAGAACCCGCGATAGAGCCACCCCGACATACTCCGTCCTTCCGCCGCCGCCTCAGCCCGGCATTGCGCCCACGTCTCCTGGTATGCATGATAATATGCCCGGAACATCCTCCACCGCACGCGCGAGACCCACGAGTCCGTTGGCCGACTCCGAAGCTGCCGGGCCTTCTCGTCCAGATCCTCGAGGTGGTTCCAGTGCTCCACCTGGATGTGCGTGAGCGGGTGCAGCAAAACCTGCTGGGCCACCGAGGCCGTCATGCCGGCGCCGAGCAGGAACATGGGCTCGATGGCGTAGTGCGGGCGGATGACGCGGAGGCCCTCCCGGTGGGGCCGCCTCCGCGCAAGCGTGTCGACCACGTCCTCGTCCAGCCCTCCGTAGTACCACCGCACGAACTTGTAGTACGACTGCGCCTTGACGTACTCGAACGTGCTGAAGAAGATGGCACACCCCACGCTGTCCTTGACGAGGCTCAGCCCCCACCCGGCGAAGATGCCGCTGACGCCAATCTCGCGCAGCTTGGCCCCGCCAAACGCCCACATGCTCTGGGGCCGGCCGTTGGGGTTCGAGGACAGCACCTCCCGGTGGTCGAACCGTGCCTGTATCGCGTCCAGCGGCGCCGCGGCGAGACTCTGGATGCTGCCGGCGATGAGCCCCGCCGCAAACGTCTGGGACGGCGCGGGCGGCGGGTACACTCTCTTGCTCGCCTTCCCACTCTCGGCGTGCAGGTGGCCCAGTATGTGCAGATACGAAGTGTACAGGATCGCCCCGACGGCCACGTTCGCAAACAGCGGCGGGAAGATCTGCTCCGGCAAAACCCTCCAGCCGTGATACTGGATCGCCGACGAGAGCACGCCCGGCGTCGTCCCCCGCAGCCAAGCCTTGGCCTCCCGGACCCACGGGAGCGTTCCCTTGACGGCCTCGGCCGCCTTTGCCTGCGTCTCGGCCGCCTGGGCCGCCTGGGCGAGAAGCTGCTCCGTTCGGGTCTGGTGCACCCCGCGCGCATAGGCAAGGTAGTCGACCCGCATGCGGAAGAAGGCCTTGGCCGGGGCGCGGAAGTAGAAGGCTACGAGTTGCGACGTGAAGGCCCGGACGCCGGCCGCCGACGCGCCCGTCGCCGCGTTGGTCCGCGGCTGCTTGTCTGGCAGGGCCGGCGCGTCGAGGTCGCCCGGCACGAGGGGGACCGGCCCCGTGGGCAGGGGAATGGCGGTTGGGCCATGATCATCACCGCGCCGCATCATTAGCTGGGCACATTTTGTGCCAGGTCCGGGCGAAGGGGGTTGAGAAAGTGCGAAGGTGGGCTGTGGATCTTTCGGAATTGGGGATTTTGGCTGCTCGGACATCCAGGCGCTGCAGCGGGTGGGGGCGTGCACCTGGTGGATGAATTACCGCAACCCTAAGACAGGCTTCCCAGCGGGGAGGAGATTCAAATGTCAAGGATTGTGATTCATGCAGCAAGAATCCTTGAGGTGAAGAATGTCAAATACTTGGTTCAATTTCTGCAATCTTGTATATGAATTTGGAATACGACTCGTGGTGTGTCCCGGTGATACTTTCTTGAATTGTCTTAAAATCCTGCTCCTGTGATCTATCTGGCCGGAGGGAACTCAAAGAACCAGGCGCATATTCCGCTTGCCTTTGTAGTCTTCCCGGCGAGAGGATAATTTCAGGATCGTGACGAAAATATGTACGAGTATTTCGCCTCCGCGTATGTACGAAAATATTGCCCTTTAACTGACTATCAAAGTCCCGGCTTTTAATGCTGTGCTCTCCTTAGTGGGGTCAATCCACTACGACGGGGCGCTATGCCCACCACTGTCGACCGAGGACGTGGGCGTATAAACGCCGCTAGGACAAGGACCCTTCTCTAAAGGCTTCAACAAGGACCGACAACAGGTTCTTGTCGAAATCAATCTCCTACACGGCTGTGAACGGGGAAGCGTTCAAGTCGTGCCAATCCTCCAATATTTTGCGCACGCCGGCCCCGTGGTGACGGACGAGGAGTTTGGCCCGCGGCCGTGTCGAAGATAATTTACCCCTGAACGGTATTCGGCAGACCTCCTAGTTGCTCGGCGGCGGCAGGGGACTCCATATACCCATTCACGTGATGTACCTTAGTGAAATAGCGGCTAGTAGCAAGCCGAAGGTTTCCATTTACAGCGTCTTCGAATTCCGGATATTATCAAAGCGCATGAGAAACTTGCTATGGGCCGAGCGCGAGGGGGAGAGTGGCCAAGGTGAAGGATAGCCCGTGATTATTGAGTGCGTGGTTGCGGACCCGTACCAGGTCACTAAACTAGAGGTATCTAACATGGACAGGCGCGTTCGCCTGCGTTATTTGCAGCGTTGTGCACATTAATGCCAGGTACCGGTTTTCTGCAGTCAAAGACTATCGCCATTTAACCATACGGAGACGCCAACAGACAGCTCCGGACAAGTATGCAACAGCATCACCGGCCGGGGAGCTTCCGAATAGCCTGGCTGAAAGCATCCTTCCCTGCATCAATATCATGCTTCTTAGCCTCCGCCCCAAACTCTTTCTTCCACCTCAGATACGCTATGGGAGACGGTATTGTGGGCATGTACGCCAGCTCCCAGTGTATGCCCGTAACTGGATCGTCAAAGAAGACGGCGTAGTAGCCAGGGGCGTAGAAGTAGAATCGGGGTGCATCCGTCACCTTGACTTCGTTCTTCAGCAAGAAATCGCGGTGGAAAGCATCCACCTCGGCGCGGCTATTGGCCCAGAGCGCAACGTGGTGCACTCCCGTCGTCTTCGCATCAGATACGAGCTTCTCGCCCTGTTTCGCGGGCTGGATGCCGATGTAGCTTGACGGGTTGAGGAACGAAGTCAGATAGTATGTAGAGCGATAGCCGATGTTGAGGGTCCAGAAGCTCTTGTAACCTAGGAAGCCGAACATGCGATCGTAAAACTCGATGGAGCGGTCGTAGTCGAGGACCGAGAGCTCGACGTGGTGGAGAGCGCGCCGCGGCATCTCGTCTTGGCTTGTTTCGCGACGTTTGGCAGCTTTGTTCTCGGCCGAGGATTTGTCGTGTTCGTGCTTCGAAGACAGGTAAAATGGCCCTGCGTCAGTTCAGTGCCATCAGATATTAATCACCTTTGCGCTCGCGTTCGTCAGTCACCTTCGCCGCGTCAGGCGGGCCACAAGGGTCACGGGCACCACTACGCTCCCATGATCGAGCTCGAGTCCCAACCAAGAAATCCGAGGAGGGGATGTCTTATTGAGGCCCTTCCGTCGGAAAGGGTTTTGAACATTGTGTCGCGAGGACGTTTGCGTCGCGAAAATAGCCCAATCACAGCGCAGTCGCTACCCCGCACGTGGCAGCTGCATTTTTCAGCGTCATATCTTCGTAGTAATGGCATTCGGACTATTGATGGAGTCCCTTGCTGCAGAGAACAAAATATGTAACTAGGAAAAAAAAATATGTGTTAAAAAGCAGAATTTACTGACGAGAGAGGATGATTATATATGGGGAAGCTAAAGGAGGGAAAGCAGGACGCAGACCATATCTACCCAAGCAAGCCTACGAAGGTAAGTGATAGCATTTGAGAGGGCACCGCTCGCCAACAGAGCAAATAGGTAGGATATCTCTGGCCTGAGCTCCCGACCAATATCACCCCACCACCAAAGGGCCTCTGCCAAGCTGTTGGAACCCATTCCGCTTCAAGACTTAGGCGGCCAATGAGCCTCTGGGGCGCATTGCCACAGCGCCGAAACAGATGTGGTGGCCCCCTTTGGGTCTGGATCGGGGAAGAAGACGCTAAATCGCGCCAAACAAGCAGGGCGTTTTTCCTTTGTCTTGTGAAGATGACGGCACGGGAAATTGGCCGCCGAGTCATTCCGATTCGGCTGTGCACGCCCGAGCTCCTGGGCGTTGGGACGGAAGTGGCATTTTCTAGGTACGTATCGGTAAGACCCAGCCATTTGCAGCGCCATCGATTCGCAATCACAGCCACCGATAGCAGACCGCCCTTTGGAGAGGACTCCAGGGGCAAACCCCGTCGGCTAACAGGCCTGGTGGCGGTTTCTATACTCCGAACCTGACAATTCCAGTTCCCTAGTATTAACCGAAAAAGTCGACTTGTGCTAAATTTGACCGAAAGGCGCAATGAAACGCCTCTATCCGTAGAGCCCAGAGCAATTCGCTGACGACATCGAACTTCCAGAGCGTGGGACACTCTCCCCTCCATTTGAACACTATTTGCTGCATGTCTCCTGGTATTTCGCGGAGACAGGATCCTCCTATCAACGACTAATGTCGATTTGTTTGACCTAATTAGCCTCGGCGTTCCTTTCTACATTACATCTTTCAGCTTCCACGTTGCCCGTTATGAATCGCCCATCTAGGACCGAAGACGACTTCGAGCACCCCACGTGGAACCAAAACCCACCATATCTGGCCGCTGACCTCACGACGTGCCAAGATCTAAATGGCATCGCCAACTCTCGCGAGTTGAAGAATTGCCTCGGTAGTGCTGGCACGGCGTTTGGCATGGACGAAAAGCCGGGCTTTTTGTTCAACTCGTCGGCCAACGATGGCATCATCGAGAAATTTTGTTAGTTCATCGACCGCGGCGCAGGGTATCTTGTTTGGAACGACTACTGACGGCACCATTAGCCCTCCCCGCTTTGGCAAAGATGCCGGCTGGATCTATCCAGAAGCGCCTCTGCCGCCCCGCCGAGGCCGGTGCTGCCTCCACGGTCCTGAGCTGGGCCCTGTGGATCGGCTCCGTCCTCGTCACTTCCACCTTGCTGTCCACAATCCGTGACAGTGGGGCTTCAATGCCGGCAGGCTCCGAGCCTGCTGAGCTTGTCAAATCCAGGACCATTACGAAGAGACAAGATGCGTGCGTGAGCGGTGGCGTGCAGGGCGAGTACAACACGCCTCTCCATGTCGGCGCCCTTGTCATCATTCTCTCTGTTTCTAGCATGGCCTGTGCCTTCCCCATGCTGGCCAAGCGATTCCCGGTTCTCCGCATTCCCGAGAACTTTTTCTTCGCCGTCCGCCATTTCGGGACTGGCGTCCTGATTGCCACTGCCTTCGTCCACCTGCTCCCGACAGCTTTCATCTCCCTTGGTGACCCTTGCCTATCGGGCTTCTGGACGACCGACTATCCTGCTGTGCCTGGCGCTATTGCCCTAGCGGGTATCTTCTTCGTTGCCGTTATCGAGATGGTGTTCAGCCCTGCTCGATATTTCTCACAATCTCACTGCGCTCCGCCGGAGGCCATCATTCGTCCGTCTACCGCCGGGCCGGATGGAGCCGGTAACAGGCTGCATCCGGGGCCGGATGATGCGGATGAAACACCCCTTGGGGAGACCACAACTATGCACGTGGAACTAGGCCCCGTCCACGGCCGCCACGACAGCATTTCGAGGCAGCTGTCTCGACTCGGCGGCGTGGACGACACGGAAGCCCCCGAGCACGCCAGGAAGGCGGACGCGTCCGGTAAAAGGATGAAAGACTCGCGCACCAGCGACATCGAGACAGCTTCGTACGGCCGCGAACTCTCACCCGAGCAGCAGCTGAAGAAGCAAATTCTTCAGTGCATGCTGCTCGAAGTTGGCATTTTGTTCCATTCGGTTTTTATCGGGATGGCGTTAAGCGTTTCGGTTGGGACTAGCTTTGTTGTGCTTCTGGTTGCCATTTCCTTCCATCGTGAGTATCGCAACAAAATGTGGTCACCTAGTGCCTAAAACTTACATCCCGCAGAAACCTTTGAGGGTCTTGCTCTCGGTGCTCGAATTGCCGCCATTGACTGGCCCAAAAACTCGTACCGACCTTGGCTGATGGACCTGGCTTATGGCCTGACGTAAGGTTCCCCTTCTTCCATATTTGATGTATAAGCTGATCTAACTTCCTCAAAGAACCCCTATCGGTCAAGCCATCGGTCTTGCCACTCACACTTTGTACAATCCGAGCTCGTCTTTTGGGCTAGTGCTTGTCGGCACCATGAACGCCATCTCGTCGGGGCTGCTTGTGTATGCCTCCCTCGTCGAGCTTCTCTCCGAGGATCTCCTTAGTGACGAGAGCTGGCGCATCTTGCGGGGCAAGAGGCGCATTGCCGCTTGCCTGCTCGTGTTTGCTGGCGCCTTCTGCATGAGCCTTGTCGGCGCCTGGGCTTGAGAGCTGAGATACCAAGTCAATTGAATTTAGATATTGGTCTAACGGATGCCGTACGAACCTTATTAAACTCACATTTGTTCAAGGATCTTGGCCAATTTGAAGGTGGCAGAACCAATTTGGAGGCTGGCTTCGTTGGGTCGATTCAGTGGAAACCTGATTTTACAGGTTTGGGGGTCCCTACGTTTGGATGCGATTCATATGATGTTCCATATTGACACGATCAAAATGAAGAGGGAGTTAACAGTTGCTGGATGCCATTCATTGTACCGGACGTTGGCTCCGTATTTTAGTCGTTCTGTACCTATTCCCGGTCAGCTCCTTTGCCCGTCCAATCCTTAGAGAGAGATATCTACGCATGCATATAGTTCTGGAGGCCGCACACTCTTTTGCCGCTTTGACGTCCAATATTAGTGTTGGAAATATATAAATGGCTTAGTATAAGAGTATATTTAGGTTACCCTAGAGGTGGGTCCCGTGTATGTTTCCTTACAACTGATAGATAAACCAACTCGTTCTATTAGTTCCGAAATAGGATAAATCTTGTCTTGTTATTAAGTGCTGTTGATGGTCCGAATCGCTAGGCAGATTGGGTTTGTGAATCTGTCATATAAGTCGCTGTCTACATGAAGTTTAGTATTGTCGAGCGTTGGAGTAGAGATATTCTACTCCTATGACACAGGCGTCTTTACGGGCCTCAATATCAGGCGATCGTTTGATATGGAGGCATACATTGGACTCATCAGGTTTGAATGGGTCAGTGGACATGGCGAAGGGCAGTTTGTGCTCAGAAAGATATTAGCATCCCAAAATTGGATGGGTTGAACCGTGTAATGGATCCTCCAATCCCAAAAAGGAAACTTCCAGGCGATTCGGCGCAGACATATCAAAAAATCAAAACCTTGAAGACAGATGTTCATTGGGTACAGAATTGTCCGAACCAGTACTAGTCTATGAGAGTGTTAATTATCCCAAGGCTTGATATTGTCCTCACAGGCAAATCTTTGACCTCCCCAAAACTGACATGGGCATGGTTCACTATGACATTCCGTAGCTGTTCACATCCTTGCAGTTTCATTACCAGCTAGTTCAAATTTTGCCGGCTGGTCGTGGACCTCCTGTGGTTCCTGCTGATACCCGGACGCTGAAGTCGTGTCGCCAGTCGGATACCACCCCGGCGGACCTCCATGTACGGTCTTTTGTCCCTCCTCACTGTGATACTGCGAGCCCATGACTCGAGACGCCATGTCCGGATTCTTTGTGAGGTGCTTGCGAATCCGCTCCTCGCGCCGTCGATGAAAGTAAAAGAAGAACACGCTGCCTATCAGCGCCAGCACGCCAGCCACGCTCCCTATTGCGATACCTGCGACTGCGCCCGGCGAGTAGCCCCGCTTCGCATCCTCTTCCTTCTCTATGGTGTTTATGTTGTTTGCGGTGCTGTCTTGTGTGGGAAGAAGACTCGGTCGCGCTCCAGCTGACAGAATAACACCACAATGTTAGTTCCTTCCAGATAGACATTCACCAGTCAAACGATCACTTCCATGTCCATACCTTTGACGCTTTCCAAATCTACCGTAGCTGAGTAAGCATTCATCCGCCAATCCCCCCCGCAGGCCTTCGCTTCATTGCCCGGACAATTGTAGCCGCACGCCTCTTCCTGCCTCGGCACATCCAGCGCGAACTCGGCCAGCGCGTCCCCGCAGTAGCATTCCCATCCGGACTCGATGCCGAACACACCGAAGTCATGGAGTGCGCAGTAGTCGCGGCAGAGCTCAGGTGTCATGTTGACGCTGTCCCGGTAGCTGTCGGCGTCGAGGATGCGTTTGTCCGAGTCGGCAAAGCAGCCGAGATCCTGGTACCCGGCGACCGAGGCAATGGTTGCTTTTGGCCCATCTTTCGTCGAGGTTGGTTTTTCGGCGTCATCGTGTGTGGATGTTGGTTTTGGTTTTTCTTCGGAGGATGTGGTGGTGGTTTGGGCTACGGCGTGGGAGATGAATGCGAGTGTTGCTATGAAGATGTGAGAGACTGGTATTGATCCGAGCCCGTCGTATCGTCGAGGTCGAGCCATTGCTGCGTTGGCGGGTTCGAGGCACGGTGATCGGTATTGAATGGAAAGGCAAGCAGAAAAACGGGTCGGGAAATGGATAGGTTGGCGTATATGACATGACATGCTAACGACCTGAAGCAGCTTAGCTATGACCTCGCTGCTTACTCTCATTTTAACGTCATTCAATTAGCACAGCCCGTCGCAAGGTCTTGACCGTCAGATTCCGCCCGCTTGTGGCGTTCCAATCCAAACCCAGCCTTGTGGGGACTACCAATGACAGCAAATAGAGCCCAAAAGCTGATGCCCAGTGGGCTTAAAATAGGGCTGGCAATCCCCGCAACGGCCAATAGCAGGGCTTAGCGGACCCCCCCGGTCTTTCCTTTGAGGCGATGGAACCTGGATCCATAGAAAAACCACTCTGTCCTTCAGGAGTTGTTCAGTGATCAACGGAAGGGAAATGAATGCAAGTACGGAGGTAGTCCCACCCACATCAAAGAGTTTGGCACGAGCTGTTACTGAGACGTCGGGCCTGGAGAGCAATTTCTTGTAGCGAGGCGCGACTGGTTGCTTTGTTTGCATCGTTTGAAGATTTTGACTGTGAGGGCTAGAGAATCTTCTGAGTCGAGGGAGATTATCGCTATATCCGTGTATCAATCTGAATCGATAGACAGTACTTTAAGAGTGCGACTGGAGTCATCTGCACGACAAGCTGGCATACAATTCTGTTCGCTCATGTTGAACTGCAACGGAAATTCTAGTGGACCGGGTCGGCGACCGATCTGGCCTGATGGAAAGACCGCTGAACCATTCCGCTAGTGGAACCTTCTAGTGCGCACGGCACAGCGCCCCGCCCTAACGCGCGTGAAGGAAATGCAATGAACTCCATATTTGACAGGTTCAATAAGCTTTCACCATCAACGGTGATGCATGATGTATCTCATCCCAAACTAAATAACTGCCTGCTAGTAGCCAATGGCTCCGGATCTCGACACGTCAGACCGACGCGAGACTTTGGTCATCAAGCCTGCCGAGTTCCCCAAAGATTTGGCAACTGTGAAATCACTGTTCCACGCCTACGCCGGGTCACTGGACATCGACCTGGCGTACCAAAACTTCGCCGACGAGATCTCGATGTTGCCGGGAAAGTACAGTCCCACCGCTGGCGGAGCGTTGCTGCTTGCATTTGGCACTCGTGAAAAGCAAGGCGAGAAGGCCGACGGGACGGAATTAGCGACAAAGCAGAGCCAAACGCCACTTGGATGCGCCTGCCTCCGCGCTCTCTCCAGCAGCAGGTGCGAACTGAAGCGTTTGTACGTCGTGCCATCGGCCCGCGGCCTAGGAATTGGGAAGCAGTTGCTTCGAGAGATGGTCATGATTGCCGAAGACAATGGGTATAGCGAGCTGGTGCTTGACACGCTCCCGTCGATGGTGGCCGCTCGGGAGATGTATCGAGCTTTCGGGTTCCAGGAGTGTGACCGGTATTACGACTCCCCGATCAAAGGAACATCTTTCCTCTGTCTTAGCATTGGCTTTAGCTCCGCGATTCGCAGCTAATAGCCAAAAAATACCAAGCTCCAAGAAGTTGTTGAAGGGGAATTGCTCGTGGAGGCTTTGAGGGTGTTTACGAAGCCTCAGTGCTAAAGCCCAGAGGCTACGGAGAGAGCCCTGAAATTTTAGGGGTTAACGTAACGACCTGAAATATGTTGAATTGGGCTAGGACCGGAACCAGGATGCTAGAGCCAACCCCGCTAATCTGCTCGGCTGCCGGACATCACGCTAGCAACCCGGAGTTTGATCGGTTAGTTAACGGCTTTGCCAACCAAACAAACGTCTTGTAGAGGGTAGATTCTAACGAATCTCAATAAAACCGCTGACTTTTTATTCTCTATTTACCATGGGCCCAGTGTAGGTGAGATCCCAGAACGAAAACGCGTTGCGGGCGAGCCCATAATTATCTCCCACCAATCTGCGGGACCTTGGATCCGAACACACGCCAAGACGGAATCCTGCAACTGCACTTGGAAAGCACTGGGACCGATCGGGGGTTCCTTGCGCAAGGTTAACCTTAACGACAATCCTCATATAAGGCGGCACTATCCCGTGCTGGGAGGAACCCTACTAACCGTCTCTCCCATGCCTATAGTCAATGGCAGGTAAACTTTCCCAATCATCGGAAGGAGGGCCGCTCAAAGTCCAGCCAGGGCCGACGTCAGCAGCCGATGAAAATGTCTCATGCAAGAAAGATGAAGACAACAATGCAAACTCTGCATCTGACATCTCTGGTGGAGCAGATTTTGTTTTATTCTTACTGCAAAACCTGGTCCCTTTTCCCCTTTTCTAAAACATCGCGTTTGCCGTCCCAATTTCAAACTGAAGATATTGGGCCGTCCGTAGGGCTTCTGCAGCGACGAACCAGTAAATCCTGTCTTGACTTGACGGGGGTCGGGAGCTCGGACTGCTCCCGTACCCCGAGATTCTTACGGCGTGGCAAGTGCGCTAAGCCGAAGACTCCGACATCCACTAAAATACCTCAATTTTTTTCAACTAACCATTCCAGATACGCAATCTTCATGGCAGCCACATCCAAGGACTACATGGACTCTCTGACAAATTTGGCGGTCAATTCATCCCTATTCCTCCTCCAATCATTCGGCATCCTCCATGCCCCTTCGTAGGCTGTCTTGCCGGAGATTCGGCCGGTAACTCGCGATGGCGCTGCGCCGTTCCACTTGTCCAGTCGGCGTGGACGACACGATCGGCCCGTGGGCAGGTGAAGCCTGTCGCGGCGGCTTCGACTTCACGGTCCTATTCGAAGAGGCCATTCTCACCATCCCGCTGCAATGTGTCTTCCTGCTAATACTGCCTACCCGCATTATGCACCTGGTTAAGTCGGATTGCAAGGTGATCCCAAGCATCCAACGTCAACTCAAAGCGGTAAGTTGCTGCGCAAGGCGTCGCATTCAATGATAGCTAACGACAGTCTAAGTGTGCATCCGTCTGCCTTGTAGCCCTGAGTGCCGCGCTCGTTGCACTCTGGACCTCTGGCACCTCTTCGCCACTGCCCCATAGCCGTGCGACGGTAGCTGCGGCAGTCCTGGTGTTTGTTGCCTCACTTGGCATATCTGTGCTCTCCTGGCTAGAGCATGAGCGGAGCATACGGCCGTCATTCATCCTCTCAGTCTACCTGTTCCTGTCGACTCTCCTGGATATCGCGCGGACTCGAACACTTTGGCTTCTGGACACTCGTCACGCTATCACGGCCGTCTTCACCTGCACCATTGCCGTACGAGCTGTAATGCTTGTGCTAGAATCGTGTGAAAAACGGAGCATTTTGGTCTTACGCCACAAGGGTCATTCCAAGGAAGCGACCAGCAGTCCCATTAGCCGGACCGTATTCTTCTGGCTTACGTCGCTGTTCTGGAAAGGTTACAAAAGTATTTTAACTCTGAAAGATTTGTATCCCCTTGATGCGGATCTGAAGTCTGCGAGCGTGTATCAAACGCTAGCTGCGGCCTGGGAAAAGGGTAAGACTTTCGAACTATATTTTGAGTCTTTCTGGTGCTGATTGTTTGCAGTTCCCAACAAAACCACTCCTGGAGTCTTGTTGGTCACTTGGCTTCGCGTTTTTGCAGGCCCAGTGCTGTTAGCTGTCATCCCGAGACTATTTCTCACCGGCTTTCAGTACGCACAGCCGTTTTTGATCAATTCTGCGGTAAAGCTGGCCGCGACACCCCAGGTGCAGCCCTTCAGCAACGTTGGATACGGCTTGATAGGAGCATATGCTATTGTGTACACTGGCATTGCCGTAAATGAATCCTTTCGTGTCTCACAACGATGCTTTGCTGACCTCCCCAGGTATCTACAGGCCAGTACGACTGGCGCGTGTCCCGAGCCTCCACTATGATGAGAGGAAGCGTTATCGCGCTCGTGTACCAGAAAGCGCTGCGCCTGGATCTCACTTCGCCTAACGTTAGCCCCTCTGGAGCTTTGACTCTAATTGGGACGGATAGTGAGACGATCTTGGGTCTCATGCAACTCCATGAGCTCTGGAGCGGCATGCTAGATACTGGTATTGGAATCTACCTGATCTACAGAGAATTAGGAGCAGCATGTGCGATGCCAGTAGCACTTGCAGTTGGTGCGGCCATCCCAAATCATTTTCCTATGAAAAATATGAAATTAATTTGCCTTCTAGTAACCTTGATTGGCACTGCCTTTCTTGCTGCTCCTCTGGGCAACGCGTCTGCCGCCTGGATTAAGGCGTCACAGGATCGGGTGACCGCGACATCTAAGACTCTAGGAGGCATAAAGTGGCTTAAGATGTCGGGTTTGAGCGATATGGCCTTTTCGGCGATAATGAAGCTGAGGAAACATGAGCTAGATGTCTCCAAGAAGCTCAGAATTTTGCTTGGCGTGATTGTGATGATCTGTACGTTTTCTACCCTCTTATGATACTGAAGTAATATCTACTTATCAATGTCAGCAATTTGCACGCCGGTATGGACACCGGTCCTCACTTTTGCCACCTATGCTGGCGCCGAGGCAGGAGGCGACGATACTTTGACAATTGCAAAAGCATTCACCTCTCTCGCGCTGTTTGCACTGGTAAACAAACCACTTACTGATATCATCATGGCCTTACCGATCCTCGCTGCTGCCGTCACGTCTTTCCAACGCGTTCAAGATTTTCTCAATGGACAAGAACGAGATGACAATAGGCAAACTGGGCGTCTCGAAACGGGCATCAACAAGCAGGAGAAGACAGGCGACCCATTGACAGGGCGCACACATACCACTTCGGGTGCCGAGGACACGCATGAACTCGGAATCATGCGTTGCGTAAACGATGCTGATCTCGGACAAGACTTCATTGCCTCTGTTCAGGGAAAGTTCTCATGGGCTGAGGACTCGGAGCCTGTTATCGACATCAGCGGTTGGAGAATCCGAAGACGGGCTTTGACAATGGTCATCGGCCCAGTCGGTTGTGGCAAATCGACGCTCCTTAAGGCACTACTGGGCGAGCTTTCGTCGTTTCAGGGCACCATCCTGACAAACTACTCGGGAGTTACTTACTGCGGTCAGAATTCCTGGGTGCCCAACCTCGCGGTCCGCAATGTGATTGTTGGACAGGGCGAGTTCGATGAATCGTGGTATCGGTCGGTCATAAGGGCTTGTGCACTGGAGCACGATATTCAAAACTGGCCAAAAGGAGATCAGACGGCAGCCGGGACGATGGGAATCTCGATAAGCGGTGGGCAGAAGCGCCGGTTGGTATGTGGTACCCTGCAAGTCCGCCGAGGCAAGATCTTAACAATCGAAGTAGTGCCTGGCACGAGCATTATACTCGAGGCGCGAATTCTTCATCTTCGACGATATTTTCAGCGGCCTCGACTCCGGTACCGAAGATCTGGTTTTCGATAATCTCTTCGGAGAACGCGGGCTGCTTCGGGGTGGAGACACAACGGTTGTCATCGCCTCCTCTGATAGTTTGTTCCTCATGTCCGTTGTCTCATCAGCGATACTAATGATGACCAGTCCGCCGTATTCCTTACGCCGATGAATTGCTCATTCTCACCAATGAGGGTCGAGTCAGTCGTACAGGAACTCCAGAAGCTCTTGGAGAACTGCTCGCCCATCCACCTGCAGAAACGAAGCGCAGAGAGGGGCGAAAAGTGCCGGCAATCGGTCCATCAGAGCCTAACACGCAAAGAATTGAGACTGTCATAGCTACGATGGAAGTTCAAGCGGACTCTACCCGACAGTTAGGTGACCCGAAGATGTACACGTTCTATGCCCGGGCGGCAGGAAGAATCACACTCGCAACGTTCCTGGTCTCGATGATGATTTTCGCGTTCTGCGAATCATTTCCCAGTAAGTTATCAAATTTGGTTTACGCCGTCCAAAATCTCTCTAACACTGCCCAGGTATTTGGCTTAAGTGGTGGGCCGAGGCGAGCGAGCTGAATCCCAACGCAGATTTGAGCAAGTGGCTGGGCGTCTATGCGGCGCTTGCCGCTGGATCCATACTCGCCATTCTGCTCGGTATCTGGTAAGCGGCCTTCGGAAATTCCTACACCTTTAACTGACGACATTTCTAGGCAGTTGTTCATTGTCGTGATAGATAATTCAGGAGTGTACTTCCATAACCTGTTGCTGGAGACGACATCACGGTAAGTTTCCATATCGTTGCTCTTTCTTCTTCTGGGGCCCCGCTGAGTTCGTGTCAGGGCGCCATTGTCGTTTCATGCAACGGTAGATACCGGCGTTACCGTTAACAGATTCAGTCAAGATCTTCAATTAATTGACATGGAGCTCCCTGGCGCTGCCCTCGGCGTCGCCATCGGTATGCATGATTGTCTCCCTGCTGCTGTGTCTCGGCTGCTAACTCTCGCAGCCGCTGCTTTTCTTGCTGCGCAGATAGCTCTTGTGGCCGCGTCATCCAAGTACATGGCCATTTTTCTACCCTTCGTTATGCTTGTTTTTTACACAGTTGGCCACTTTTACCTTCGCACCTCGAGGCAGATGCGGCTTCTCGACATCGAGTATAAAGCGCCGCTCTATACACAGTTGATCGAGACCCTCGAAGGACTGGCGACCATCCGAGCGTTCCAATGGGAAAAAGCCTTCGAAAAGATTAATCTGGATCTACTTGACGATGCACAGCGGCCAAGCTACTTGCTGTACTGCCTGCAAAGGTGGCTGACTTTCACGGTCGACATGATGGTCACAGTCCTTGCGCTGATTCTCATTGTCTTCACCACTACGCTTCGCGAGCAGATTGGCCCCGGCTATATAGGTGTTGCTTTGAGCAACATCCTCTCATTCGGTGTCACTCTCAAAGTTCTCATCACTTCATGGATCCTGTTGGAAACCTCCCTTGGCGCAGTTGCTCGAGTGAAAATTTTCGCCTCCACCACAGAGGCTGAAGGTATTTCCGATGAAGCGAACACCGAACTAGACGGCATAACTTGGCCTAGCCACGGTGCAGTTTCATTGGAGGGTATCACAGCATCGTACCCGTAAGTCAGACCGAAGCTCGCCCGTTGCCAACATTTAGGCGGCTAAGCTAACCTCTTAAGGTCATCCGGGATCGTCTTGCGCGATATCACACTTTCAATACAGCCAGGCCAGAAGGTTGCGATATGTGGACGAACTGGAAGGTATGTTAAATGCTGCCACCGGCGAATTGGTTTAACGGATTATCTAACTTCACTTCCCCGCAGTGGCAAGAGCTCGCTAGCTTTATGTCTACTCCGTATGATGGATCTCGACAGCGGCTTGATTAAGGTCGACGGCGTAGATATCTCGACACTGCCACACAAATATGTACGCTCCGAACTTACAGCTGTGCCCCAGGAGGCCTATATATTCGATGGCACTGTTCGGTTCAACGTCGACCCTACAGAGACTGTAATTGACGAAGATATTATCAAAGCCTTGGAAAAGTTGCGTCTCTGGGCCAGGATTGAGCAGAGAGGTGGTCTGGACGCGGTCATTCATGATAAGTTCTTCTCAAGCGGCGAGGCGCAACTTCTCATTTTAGCGAGGGCTATGGTCCGTAAGGGCAAGGTGCTTGTCCTAGATGAAATTACCAGCAGGTATATATCGAGGCTACCTCAAATTCCTGTGCTAGATCTGACGGCTAACTCTTCAATAGTTTAGATGACGAATCAAGCGACATCATCCGAGATGTGCTACTCTCGTGGTTCCAAGGTTGGACCATAATCATGATTGCGCACAAGCTGAGTGCCGTCCTCAGTTTCGACAAAGTTGCCGTTCTAGAAAGCGGGAGAATCGCTGAGTACGGAACCCCAGGACAACT
>Ga0247774_1000369_pt1 | contig 22104 bp, 21 predicted proteins | sample UWRJL001104B6_FD_179933 | JGI IMG/M metagenome (GOLD analysis project Ga0247774, IMG submission 179933) | Plant litter microbial communities from Arlington Agricultural Research Station in Wisconsin, United States - UWRJ-L001-104B-6 | ecosystem: Environmental > Terrestrial > Plant litter >... | reverse complement strand
GGGGGGGGGGGGGATACATGTTCAGGGGTTATTTGAACCTCTTCCATCCTTCTGGCTTTTGGGGAGACGCTTGTCGCTATGCTTCCCGGTGTAGGGAGTTGCGCATTGCTGATGATTTTCTCTTCGCACACTCGCAGTTACGGGGCTAAAGAGTCAAGTCAATGTTGGAGGGCAAATCCTAGCAGACACATTGCGACGGCGAGCGAATCGAAGCCGCAACTCTTGCTTCTGATGGATCCACCTCGTGCATTCCCTGTCCTGATGGTCAAGCTGTAAATGAGGAGACGCAAATGGAACAAGTCAAGCGTCACACGAGAGCAGAGAAGCTGCAGGAGGAAGCGACGCGTCAAGTGTACTCGAAGGCCGAAATGAATGAAACAACCCAGAGACAAAATAAGCCTCCGTTCCTCGACATTCAAATCAAATGTAATCGAAATGCTCGTCGCGGGTCCTGGCATACCAGCCATTAAGGTCGTCTTAATACCACGCGCCGAGATCGCTTTCCCCTTGGAGACAGGAAAGTCGAAAGGTCATGTCTGCCCATAGGCCCAGTCGCACCAAAGAATGCAACCCGTCACACTGGACCCCTCACTATCGGCAACTACCGGTAGACTTTGCGGATTGCGGGGAGTCCCTTCGGCAATATGACTCGATGGCTCGGTGATTAGTATCGTGAGTAATGGACCCCGCGGCGTTAGTCACGCCGGCAAGCTAGTAATTTTGGATAACATTGAGGGGGGAAAAAGGCGTTAATAGTCTGTGTATTGGTTCAGAATGTTGGAGTTGGGCGCTAGGGATTCTCGATGACACATGAGGGGTTATTGCTGCTTTGAAGCGGGGTTCTGGAGTGACCGTGACGCTGAGGTTTGGCGTGTTGATGGAGGACACTCCAGATGCCGCGAGATGTGATCCGATAATTTTGCTTTTCCTGTTTCTCCTCGCGCGTCATTGCATGGCCCCGAAACATCATATCATGTTCGTAGATGTAGCCGTCTACTTATTGACTAGTCTGGTTACTTCGATTGACAGACCGAGGATAACAGAGGATGCAAAACCCGCAGAGACGAATGTATTAAAATCAGGGGCTCGCACCTCAGCCATCTGTGCGCATCGAACTCGATTCATCGAATCTGCGACAGCTTCGCGTCGGGCTGCTGTATTCCTTGCCTATTTTCTACCGGGACTGGCGTATAATCACTACATTACCACTCACTGGAGTGGAGGATCCAAGGAGCACCAAGCAGGTGAGAGCACTTCCCCACGTTGCCCACAAGAACAGATATCCCCGCGAACCAGGATTGGCCGAGAGGACGGGCTTAGCTGGTGCGCACCAACCAGAGCTGCCGGAATTCGGTTGACTCTACAGAGGAACGCTGGCACATGCTTTCTTGGGAGAGTTTCTTTCCCTCCATGCACGCCTGACATCATCGCGAGCAGAAAACTCTTTAAAAGAACTCTTCCCCCACCCCGCATCGATCTTGGAAGAAAATCGCGCGCCTGGGCTGACAACGACAGTGCCGTGAGCATTTAACTTCAGGGACGAAGGGATAAAAGGCTGCGACCGAGCGAGGCGACGACATTTAGGAGCCGGATTGTCCCCAGTTGGTCACGTTGGACCGAAACTCCGACAAGACCCGACGAGCCGGCTTGTCAACGAATTTTCCCCCGCGATCGCCGCCACGGAAGCACAAACGCCAAACCGTCAACGATCGAAGAGGCCTACTTAAAATAGGGGTCCAGAGGGCCATCTTTGGGCCCCTTTCCTATTCTTTTTGACCAGCATCGGGCTCGATCCACGCGACGCACCAGAAGCATCTGCCCAAATTTCGACAACCCTCCCTTGCATACACAGAGACCACCGAAGCAACAAATATGCCGAGCCAGCAGCAGCAGCAACGCCCCTTCTTCCTCTCCACCTTCTTCTCCGCCTTCCGCCCCCAACCGACCCTGCAGAACCAAAACAAGCCGTCGTCGACCTCGAGCTCCTCTACCACGTTCCACGCGCACCGGCCGTCGTACGCATCCGGCATCGCCGCCGCCGCAGCCGCCCAGCAAGCCGCCCAGGCAGCAGCAGCGGCAGCGTCGACTTCCCAGCAACAGAGACAGGCGGCGCAGGGACAGCAGACGAGATCCATACCTATCAGCGTCCCCTCTTCGAGGAGGAGGGGCAGCAACAGCAGCAGCGAGGGGTTTCGCGAGACCATGGGCGGCGAGAGGTATTATATCGGGGGCAGGACGGCGGCGGGGGAGGAGAAATATTTCAAGTTGGGAGTGATAAAACGGGTGAAAAGCAATGATGGGTTGAGTCTTGATCGGTTGAGTTTATAGTGGGTGATTGGTCGGACGGTTGGGTGATAAGTTGGGTTGTATATGCAATGGGAATGCCTTTTCATGGGGTGGAGACAATCATCTATGGGATGGGGTAGATATTGGAATCATCATCTAGTTTCACGGCGTTTGGGCGAATAAGGGACATTGGCAAGGTTTTGGAGGCACATGCGGGATGGTTAAAAGGAATCTGGGCCATTTTTAGAGAGGCCTGTTAGACTCCAGTTGAGAGAAAGAGGAGACCAATGTCTCAATGACACTCGTGAATAAAAATCATTTTGTCTAACTTCCCAGGGTATCTAGGTCATCCTACAATACAAAGGATTTTACAATGATACCATGACATCCGCTCGAGAAAATCCTCTCCATGGTCATGTACCAAAATTTATAACCGGTCAGGCCTTTACCACATGAAGCGCTGGAGTCTCCCTTCGTCAAGGAGGGTGCCGTCCTCAGCTCGCCACTGATATGGCTTCAGGAGGAATATGGTGCAGACCACGAGGTTGACTAAAATGAACCAGATCGTCTCCAGGTAGAGCCGAATATCCCTCTTCTTTCCGAGCTTGGGCAGCTTGTTGAGAAGGGGAACCGATCGTAGGAAGGACAGATGCTCCGTCTCGGTCCACGCCGGCGTCTCGAGTCGCCACAGAAGCCACGGGACGATGAAGTAGCGCGGCTCGACGAGGGGTCCCGTTATGAGTGAAAGAGCCGTTGCCAGGCACCAAAGCATAATAGTGGAAAGATGGGTTGTCTGCTTGGGCGATTCGTCCTCCTCTAGATTTGCCCAGGCAAAAGCTTTCGTCGATGGTGTTGTGCTGAAATCGACTGGACTCAGCTTTGTGCTACCAATAGGATCTTCCTCCACAGTGGTCGGATCTGGGAATGGCCTGTTCATAAACACATATCCCGACTGCCGCTTAAATCTAGCGTGTTGGTTCTTTATCTTCTTCAGGGTTGGCGACAAGCTTCCCAATGTTAGGATTGCGCTCCCCAGATAAATCCAGAAGAGCTGATAACGGAACCCGAGGGACTTGCGAATCGTATAGCGTGCGACGTAGAACATATAGTGTCGATTGTCGGCCAGGGTGAAGGGGTGTACGATAGTGTTGTGCTTGATGACCATCAATGATCCGACCACGACCAGGAAAGGTACCGGCAAGAGATAAAGGCGTCTCTGAATGATTACCCTCGATGCTTTGACAGTCGCCGATTCCTGCTTCTCCTCCTTTGCTGAAGATTTGGCAGGGTCCTTATCAATTGCAGCTCGAGGCAAATCCTTAGCATAGCCAAAGAATCCTTGAACTTTAGCAGCAATAGAAAAAAGGACAGGAATCATCAAGGGCCAGGAGAAGAAGAGGAAAAACGGCCAGATATATAACATCTGGGCAAGGTGGATGGTGGCAACATGATTCGACTTGTCACCTGGAACATGTTAGAGACTGATGATAAAACGGTGGAAAGGTCCATACCAAGAACTACTCCGCCATTCCAAATGACGAATACCGTGAATGCTCCCATTATGACAGCGTACGGCCAAATATCCTTAAGCAGCGACAGCGGCTTCTTCACAATGAGGTACGCCGTGGCAATAACATAGCTTATTGCTGTGAAGAAAACATCTGTGGGGATTAGAAGCTGAAAGCCCAAAGACGCAAAGGATACACACCATCAGGAGTCATGCGATCTAGCGTAGGGTCGTTAACGTCTGCGGCCGCGTATCTCTGCCAAAAATGGCCTGTAAGTCCAGCCATGGAACTGTAAATCCGCGAAGAGTCGACGAGAACTTGTCCAACACGATGTTTCCGGACTGCAGAAATAAGCTCGCGGCCTCCCATGTAGACGACAACCCAGAATATGTTTGTTTGTCGCATATTTAGTGACAGGAGCCCAAAGAACAGCAAGGCAACATCATTAGAAGATCTGGATTCCGTGAGCCTCTTGAGGTGGATCCAGAAAGTGAGGAGGACCGTCAGGGTCGAGGCGACGTCGGTATAATAGAGGCCGCCGAAAAAGAAGAGAACCGGCATGAGGGCAACGTTGATTCCCGTGTGAACGCTGTAGTTGGAGATGACAACGGTAGGATTTTTATGAGAAAGTCGATTCCCAATGATATTCCAAGTCGAAATGTACTCGATCAGCCTCCGACATATGGCAGCCATAATACTGATAGCGAGTATACTCCAGACGCTGGTTTCTCGAATGATACTTGTGTCCTCGCACAGGTCAACGCTGGCAAGGCTCTTCTGACTCTGTACCACCCTATTGACAGCGACGTCTAGAAATTTAACGCACATGTCCACGACCCGAATTTGAATGGCCGAGAGGATATAAAGGCCGGGAGGGGTCGTGATCTTGTCGTCCCACTCTGCCCATTTTCCATGGCAGTAGCGCTGGGCTTGGGGAACATGAAAGACTTCGTCCTAAGTCCAATCAGAAACCATCATATAAAGTATCTGAGTTGGCATATGCCTATATCTTATTGATAGACATACCAGGTACGGATCAGGGACTATCTTGTTGATGGATTTCATCCACAGAAACGCCAGGAAACCGAAGAGGAGAAATGCCCCACCAAAGTTGACCTCTCTGGCCCAATCACCATTCCTGAAGACCACAGCCGTGAACCATCGTTTGACGAAAATGAGGACAGACAGGACGAAGCCTAACAAGACCCAAATCCAGAAGAGCCAGAGGTCGAAACGCTCCCTCTCCGGACTCTTGTCTATTTTATTGCCGGCCATCATCACCTACGGGGAGGGAGGAGTACGATGGATGGGCAACGCACATGAATTGATCGCGCGTGCCTTGTCGAAAGTGCAAGTTGTTCTTTCCGTTTGTCAGTCGCGCATCCCCGTGATTGATGAGAGTGGTGGAAGACACTGTTGCAGAAGCATTTTAAAGTAGCCAGGTGTTGTCAGCTGTATTCGGGATCTGCATTACAAGCAGACCATACAATCATTGACAATAAAACAATGTCCAAACTTGACGAAGCACATTTCAATTCTACATCTCTAGCCCTTTAACACCTCAGAAATTTTGAGTATCGGGAATAACTCGAAGCCTAGATGTAATCATCTATGGTCGCTAGACAATGCCATAGGCATGGACCGCCCTACCGTATGCTTACACATTCTGGGACCAAGCCGGCTGAGATAGACTGAGTTCCAGCCCTGTCACATATAACCAGAAGTGAAGCGAAACAGGGCTATGATATGAAGGGGGAGCCAGATACTGGATACCTTGACGAGTGATACCCGGGGAGCAAGCCGTGGTTAACGAGCTGCCCTGCGAAATCAACGCCTGGAGGTTTTGAGAAACTTGATTTAGGAAATCTGTCTATCGGTAACAAATATACAGCCAGCCAATCTTCACCTTCTAATACGTTGCCATCGAATGCCTTGTGGCATGCATATGCATCTAGTTTAGAACGGCTGTGGGTATGTTAGACGCGAAAACGTTCACATCATATCCAAAGGGGTGTTAAACGTACGTTGTCAGCGGGGTCCACGTCAGGCTTCTTGGTGAGCTGTCCAAGAACGGGGATCTGCATCAGAACATCTTTCTGGACCCTTGGAATTCCCGAAGTGAAGAAGATGGCGGCAATGGCAAGGGGGGCACCGAAGCCGGCAACTTGGAAGGCACTGGAATCAAGTTAGCGAACAAAAACAGACGTGGGAGCTCCTTATTCCGTGCAATTCATGGCCCAATGACAAAAAGAATGGTGCCTCTGCGGATGGACATGCCGGTGATCACAACAGCATTGCATGAGGGTTCTTAACGTCATCCTCCCATCGCATCTGTCCCGTGCAGTATCTACCATGGGGTCCACTCACATTCTCGTAAGCTGTTTGCCACCCAAGCCAAAGAAATTTGTCGCGTAGTGGTATCTACCCCAAATCATCAGCAAACCCACGATCCCTTGTTTGTAGGTTTCGACCGGGGGGCCGGTCAGCTTGAATCAGACGCGGCGGGACGTACTTGGGGCCGTATGTGCTCTTATAGGCACCATATTCGGCGAGCCGTCGAGGAGTCTATCAGCGATTAGCAATTAAACAGGTCTACGGCCCTTTATCGTCGGCGTCGAATGCCGGGCCTGTTGAGCAGATGACGGAGTCCGTACCGGGTAGACCATCTTGGCGGTGCCGGTCGCCGGAGCTCGACACGGGGTCAATTGGTCGTGTTCGTAAAGCAGACGGAGAAGGGGATTGATAGCGGTTCGTAGACGTCACAACGACCCTACCCCTTGGTGGATTGAATGCCTTTTGGATTGACCTTGTTGATATGATGGAAGGTTGCGTGAGTTTTCCGCGGGAGAAGTCGGCTTGCGGTCTTGGAAGCTGGAAGCGGTTGTGGACCCACTTTTCCAGGCCCTGCCAATCAGGAACTGCGGCGGGTCGAGCTCCGACCTTAACCCTTCCTAACGTCCAGCCTCGTGCCTCGCAGAGCTGCATAGTCAGAAATTTCGAGACCGGATGATGATCGCCAAACCACATTGCACGATATCTTCTTCTATTTTTGGGAAGAATCGACAGTCGTCATGGACAAACAGATTGACAGCCGCTTTGAGCGGATAGAAAAGGCTCTAACGAGCCTCATCGACTCCGTCGCAAAGTACAACCCATCTTCCAAACAGGCAGCGGATCTCGACACGGCGGACCGCGAGCTTTTCCAAGGACTAGAAGAAGGCAAGCCACCACCCTCTGGCCTCTATTTTCTCTCTTACTTCTTTGGTCCATTTTGGGCTAACTTGTAGGTGTTTTTTCGTGGATGTACAGTGCAAACACACCAAAGAAACTACCAACGTATCCTCCGCCTCCGCCAAGATTCCGCCGCCCTCGATGCCCAGATCCGCGACACGCTGAGCTCCCTGGCCGCCACGCGCCGGGACGTCAAGACGACGACCACGACGCCCGTGATGGGGAACAACGGCGCGCCGCAATACCGCTTCACGTACGCCGAGCTGCTGGGATACGCGCGGCGCATCAGCGGGACGACGCTGCCCCCTCCCGGCACCAGCAACGGATTGGACCAGCAACAGCAGCTCTCGCAGCCGCAGCAGCAGGTCGCACCGCCATCCCAGCAACCCCCCATGGCCGCCGAATCTCAACCATCAGGGCAGGTGACGCAGGCCAGCACGCCTGGCGGCGACACGATTATGAACGGAGGGACCCAGACGCAAACCCCCGTCGGCACGCAGCCGCCCACGCCGCTGTCCCAGCAGCTGCAAGTAAGCGAGTTTCCGACCCAGGTTACTACGACGACGACGAGCTTCCACTCCCTCCCCGAACACTTTGCCCTTAACCCCATGGCCGGTGTGGTCTTTGTACCGTGGCCGACGGAGGAGCAGATCCGGATGGGCAACCTGGCGAACAATCAGATTCTAGCCGAGGAGGGGATTGACATCAAGGGATACGACCCCGCAAAGGAGGAGGAAAGGAAAAAGCTGGAGGAGGAGGAGCGGAAGGCGGTGGAGGAGGGGGAGAAGCGGAAGAGGGAGGAGCGCGAGAGGAAGGTGAACGAGATGATGGAGAAGTCGAGGCGTGAGAGGGAACAGACCATGCGGAGGGAAAGCACTACGCGGCCGACAGGAGAGAAGAAGCAGTTCCAGTTCACTAGCATTGATGATATGGACGACGATGATGATTAGAAGAGGAATGAGGCTTTTCTGCTGCAGCAGATGGCCCGATAATGGTCACGAGGAAAGGGAACAGAGCACATGGCCCGGATATGAAATGCAGTTCGAAATGAAAATGCTATACGGCCGCTGTTCCCAAAGCAAAAGGCACATCTGGCTTGCCACTCCAAAGTCTATTATGGCCCCGTCTACATTTAATAGAAAGCAGCCGGAACGCCATTCCGCCTCGTGATGAGTCTTGACAAAAAGAAAAAAAAAAAAAAAAAGAAACGGCTTTTGAATCCACAGACATGGAATACTCCTCCCTTAATATTACAGCTAGTACACACGGCTGGTACCCCTGATATCACCTAATCAATCTTGATAGAAGAGTAAATCTTCTGCACAAACCACCAACTGGCAAAATAGCCGATTGTGCCTATACCGGGTTAGCATGGCTTATCATGAAGGCAGTTGAGGGATGAAAACTCACCAGCGAGTATAGAGAAGAGCAAGGAGAGGAGGGCGCTGTAGCCAATGTACACCACCACACTGGCGAAGCCGCCGAGGCTGATCTTCGTGATAAGATAAAGCAGGCAGTTCATGAAGATGTAGCCGCCGCTCATGCCCGCGGCGAGGAAAGCACGCCACTGCCAGTTGTAATTCTCGGAGCAGAGGAGGAAGTACACCATGAGGATCGTCACGGAAGCGCACGTGATGATCATCAGGCCGTAGCAGAGGAAGAGGAATCCAAACATGTAATAGATGCGGCTGAACCAAATGGAGCTCATGATGAAGTAGAGCTCCACGAAGATAGCGCCGAAGGGAAGTAGTCCCACGAGGAGCATGCTTGGGATCGGTTTGAGATAGGTCTGGCAAGGGGGGATTTGGCGAGGGATCTGGTTTGTTCGGACTGGAGCCTCAATAGAAGGAGCGCGGAAGCCGAGCCACGAACCTGCCAGAGACAGGGGGACCGATATGATGAACCAAATGGCCACAATGACGAGCATTGTCGTGAAAGGGACCGCGCCGGATGATTCTTTGGCCCATAGAAAGAGGTCAAGGAGGAAGAAGCCCGCAAAGATGACGCCAGGAATCAAGGTTGGCGTCAACACAATGTTGCGCTTCCACTTCTCCCCTTGGAAGAACTTGTACACGCGGGCAGACACATAGCCACCGACAAATCCCAACACTGTGTAGAGCAGGAGGATAATCGTACCAAGAGAACCTCGGTTGGACGGCGATAGGAAGCCCAGAAGGGCAAAGATGATGGTGCAAGCCGTCATGACGAATATCTGAGCGCCATTACCCAGGAGAACGGACAGCAGGAGCGTGTGTGACGGAGTTCGGAAAACATCGCCATGTACAAGCTTCCAACCCGAGTCCTCCTGCACGCCGTCCTCCAACTCTGCTGTCCCATTCAGGTCGTCCAAATTGATCTGATCCAGGCGGTTGTATCTCGCAATATCCTTCTTCAGGGTGCGGACCAAGATCGACATGACCGTCATGACCAAGATAACAACGATAATGGCTGTGTCGACGAGCCAGAACCAGTGGATCTTGGGGTCGAAAACGTGGAGATATTTGTCCCATCGTGTTGCCCAGGCCGTCTCGGACGGAGTCCAGTAAACGCTGTATGTGAACTGGATGTCGGTTTGGTCCATGTTTGGCGTCATGACAATAGGCTCGAGATCGCGGCCACAGTTTCCCTTGGGACCATCGGCCGGATACTTCCTCGATTCGGGTTGGACTACAACGCCGACGACCCTCGACCATTCTCGTTCCTCGTCATTCCGGACATCATGCTTAACTCGGTGGTACTCGATGAAAATGTCGTAGTGGTTGTTGACATATGTTGCGCCGTCCTCGGTAACTTGACCCAGGTAAAATCCAGGGCTGTAAAATGTGCTTCCATCCATCCTGTCTTCCATCATCTGTCCGGCCGGGAGGCCATCCACCAGCCAATTCAACTTGTATCCTTGATGGATCCGCTGCCGCATGAATTCCAGTCGTGGTGTGTCGTAAGGTTTCGAGCAGAGCGCCTTGCAGGATTCATTCTTGCCCATCTGCAGTTGGAATGGAGACGTCATTATTCGGTCTCCGAAGAGGATGCTCCCTAAGCTTTCTGACACATATTTGGGGCCGCCTTCTGGCTCGCAAAACTGGAAGACGGGGTGGTAGTAGTCGTAGGATATGACGGACTGTAGCCGAGCATCTTCTGAGACGGCACCTGGTGTGATGCTATTGACGTATAGCGGGACGGCATCGCCATGCTTGTATGATGTCGGCGCGACACCGGGGAGGTAAAAAGCCGACGAGAGAAGCGGGAGGCCTAAGAGGCATGTGAAGATGGACGCCGTCGACGGCGTCGATTTCATGGGTCGCATGATGGTGATGTTTTTCTTCTAGTCAGAGAACAAGTCAGAAGTGGCCGATGGACTGTGATAGGGGGATCATTTCTGCTCCTTACGTATCGGCGGCGGGCAACACAAAGGCCGCAGAAGCCACGGCAGAAGCAGCGACTGCCAGGAGCTTCGACGAAAATGACACGGCGAGATTCGTCGCAATAAGATGAAGCTTGATACAAGGAGTTAAGAACAATGCCGTTGTCGCTGCTGATGGCCAGCGTTGCATGCCACGTCGCTTTCTGGTAATTTTTGCTCTCTAGGCAGACGCAGCTCGAGTCGTGCTTCAAAGTTTCCTGCTGTCCACTTGCGGCTCAGGAGCTTCCTGTTCAACCTGCATTCATGAATAGACACGCATCATAGGACAGTTGGTGCAACCCGGAAATTTTGGCTGACGTAAGTCGTTCGGATAATTTTCGGCTTAGATTAAATTTGGCCGCGAAGCCTCTTGAGACTGCGGGGTGTGGGGTCAATTGGAAGGAGGAGCAAAAAAATCTTGGATCCGAAAACCACCATCGCAATTGTAAGTCACAAGCGCGGTCAACCTTCCACGGCTGTCACCATGGCTGCATCGACGGTTGGTCCAGTAGCTACCACGGCGAGTCTTTCGGAAACGGCAACATCATTAGCATCTTCTCTTTCAGACACGGTCGAGATATTAGAAAGAGTCGCGAAACTCGATGTAGCAAACAACGGTGTGTCGCTCCTTGACACAAAAAACGACCTCTTCCGTTCCTACCTCCACCACACCATCTTCTTGATTCTCGCGAAAATACGAAGCTCTAAGGCACGAAAGCCCCCTCCACAATTTTCTCAAGATGTGGTACGAAAGCTTGTGGAGCTCCGACTCTATTTGGAGCGAGGTGTGAGACCGCTTGAAGACAAGCTCAAGTTTTCAATCTACAACACCTTACAAGCGGCCGACGATGCAGAAAGAAAGGCGCAGGCCGGTACTAGGAATGCGGCTGTCTCGAAAGACGGGGTCAACGACGAGGCGAGTAGCGGTGACGAAGATGATGCCCAGAGCGGCTCGGAAGACGGGGAGGGAAACAATCAAGATGAGAGAGCGGTCGGTAATGAAGCGTACAACAGTGACGAAAGCGATACGGAAGGGCCCAGAGGGGCTAGGATTGCCAGGATGGTACCAATCGAGCGGGAGCAATCTATGCAGGCTGAGAAGTCGGGTGTGTACAGGCCACCTATGACCAGGAAAGTCGCGCCACCGGATGCAAAACCAAGGCAAAAGCAGGAACGTCTCCCAGGGAAGAGCGCCGCTCTGGAGGACTACTTGGCAGACGAAATGTCTGCTGCACCCCGCTCACTTCCAAGCGTCGGAACCACCATCCTGAAGAGGGGCAGGAAGGTGCAAACGGAGTTTGACCGTCGCGCCGAGGCCGAGAGGGTCGACTACGAAGAGCGGAACTTTTTACGACTGCCGAAGGAATCGAAGAAGGAGCGGGCAAATAAGGTAAAGACTGCAGGGCGCAGTGGACGCATGGAGTTTGGCGGTGAAGAGTTCCGCGACCTGGGACACAGCGCCGACAGCATCAGTCGTCTAACAAAGAAGAGAGACGCGGCAACGGGCGTTCGGGCACTGCTTGAGCAAAGCCGGAAACGGAAATTTGAAGGCGGCGGGGCGGGACACGTGGGGATGGGTGACAAGTTTGGGAAGAAGCTCAAACGGCTTGACAGCGGTGGCAAACGGCACAAGAAATAGTAGCATGGCCCTCTGGTTGCATTGCTTGTTGCTTAGATACCCAATAATTTTCAACTGGAGCCTTCTAAATTAACGGGTTTTGCATATACTTAAATTAGGTTTAAACAAAGCTTCGTCTCCTCCTACAGCCCAATCTTCGGAATTCCAAGCCCGGGAAGCCCGAGAAGCCAAAGAAGCCCGCCCACGCATCAAGCCATATAAGAGCAAAAAAGACGATAGCGGAACCTGCCACATTCAAAAACATAGACTTCGATGAATCATCTCATAACCAGGCCTCCGCTGTCCAACTATATCTCTTGACCACTTAGCGGCGGTAGTTAATGCCGTAGCCCGTCTTACGCTTCGAGAGATGGAAGCTCGTTTAGTTACCGTAGGATAAAGTCTTAAGAGGCCGGGGTCGGAGATTGTAGCGAGTCTTCAGGGCAGGGTTGAAGGTTCCCATGGTCCTCTCGGTGTTGTCCTCTGTGCCTATCGCCGTTGCTGATTGTTTTGCCATCACCAGTCTCGCTTTCGACTTAGCCTGTGACTCAACCTCGTCACTGGTCTTCACTTCTTTCTTGATGGGTACTATTGCTTCTGTAGTCGCATAGCCTGTAGAGGAGGCACATTCAAACCTACGAAGGAGTGCCGTCCAGTTATCCGGCGAGAGCACCGCCAGGATTTCCGAACCCAACGACTGCCCACGCCAACGCAGTTCGTCAACCCGCAACCGCTGCCCTCCTGCGCGAGCCGCGATGCGCGCCCGCGTCTGCTCTTCTAGCCTATAGATAACGTTCCCGACGCCGCGAATGTTGACAATAGGGTTTATCCCCTTGCACCATCCCCGCTTACCGCCGGAGCCAGTGATCCAATGGACCTGCACGCCTTGCTCCCAGAGCCCCACAAGGCTCTTATCCGTTTTCGGTACATCCTCCTCGTTAGGATGCAAGCCGTAGACAATGGCATGACAATTGTACTCCGGCTTGGCCAGCCTATGAAAGGTGAACCTTTCGGCCGCACAATTGAGAAGGCTATCCAACGACGCCCTATCGTCAGTATCCATCGCCGCCGACTCCGCCTCGCTTTCGTAGTCCCACTCGCCAGGTCCGGAGACTCCTCTAAAGAACTGCATGGTTGTCTCTTCCAGCCAACTCTGTCGCTTTACAGGCGGGTCCGACCCATCGCCGAATGCCGTGGTATAAGGAGACGGGTTTGAGACGATCGTGTGGATCTGCCCTGGTTCCTTGGAACCTCGGAGGCCAGTATACTCGAGGATCGAGTTGGGGTACACCGAGAGGTGTTCCATGGCGAGTGTGCACAGCCTCCAGAGTAGCAAATTCTCGCCTCTACGGCTATGGCTATCGTGGCTGTAGTCGAGGATTGAGACAAATATAGGCCTGGCACCAAAGAGGAGACCCTCGCGACGGTTGTTGAGGTGCTTGAGCAGTTCTATAGTCCGGCTAACATCATCTGCCGCCTCAAGGTTCGTCCTATCCGCGCACTTCGCGAGGTCTGCCAAGTAGGCCTCTGCCTGTGCCATGTCGGTGCTATGTTTAACCCTCGGGATTTTTTGAAGATTGTTTAGGACTATAATCCGTCTCCCGGGACTGTCGTCGTTGACCTTGGCAATATCTATCCGGTAGACTACAGTAAGCTGAACTAGAAATATCCTGAAGAGGCTCCTTGAGGTTGAGGTATCTTTTCGAGATTGCTCTAATCCGTATATGTGCGAGCGAACGGGGAATCTACCTTGAAAAGGAAATCTTCTTGTATGTGGGCAATGTGTAGAACTCTTTCGAAGACCCGAAGAGAAGAAAGGGTCCCTATTTAACGAGCGTACCAAGCTTTCGAATTCGATATTCCCCTTCCTCCTTCTTGACTTGTCCCAGCACAATTTCCTGCGAACAACGAAATCATTTGTTTCAGTACAAGTCCCGAAAGGAAACCATTTCGATATAGTCCATTGTTTTACTTGATGGACGCATCTTCAATCACACTTTTGGCAAATTCGGTACTCAAACAAAGGTTTGCGCACAGCCAGGTTCGGGGATAAACTGGAAACGTTACAATAATATCCAGTGCCGCTGTATTCGCTTGGGTAACGAAAGCCAATTTTTTGAGAATGGCATCTTAAATCATGAATTTCTATTATAAGGCTGGATATTTAGACATCCTTGTGGTTTCTAGTCACAGAAAATGTACCGCTCAGAGCGAAATTGGGTGGGAAGCAACATAGCCAAAGAATTGAAGAATGATTCTAGGGAAAAGTTAAAAAGCCAATATTCGTTGATATTACTTTAAGGTGACTGACTTTTCTCTCCTCTTCTCTCAACTGTAACTTGCAGGGTGCTCCTACTGCCGATCCTGTTGCGGGTTTCAAGTCAGGTAGCTTGTTCCAAATCGAGGTCCAAAGGTCCAGAAATTTAGATGACAGCGGTTTTTAGCCTTGATTTTGTGTATCAGGTATGCTGGATCATATAGCATTTCTTCCAAAACAGCCACGAGGATAGCGGTCGAACTTCAAACGCCTTGTCAATACGTCGAACAAAATGTCTTCGTCTTCACGTATTTCACATCTTCACATTGGTAGAAGTCCCTAAACTTCAAGCCAGAAACCCATTTGTAGAGTTCTGAATAGTGATAAAGAACGAAATCTTTAATTCTCATTTCGATTTCGGAGCTTTCGGTTCAATGACGCCGTCTTACATCTATCATCCCTGTACTTCACGTGGGACTCATTATCAACAAGACAATAGCACATGATAGTAGGTCACGATTGCCGGCATCTATTCATCCGCCTCACCGCCAACCACACGAGATCGCACACAATCATCACGCGAATATCTCCAGTCAACACCATAGACTTACTCAACAACATCCAGGCGAACAAAGAGGCCCGTGGCTCTGTTAAGTACCAAGTCTACGACATGGCCGATCAAAGCCCGCCGTCTCCTCCAGGAGTCCCACGACCCCACCACCTCATCTTAGCAAAGTATGTCATATCTCTGCTAGGAATAGCCCGGCAAAGGGGTTACGTTTGCACTTACACATGCCCCTCCATCAGGTCGACAGTGTCCTTGTTAGCAAGTACCAGCTCACCGGGCTGCAGCAGAGCACGGGACAAATTTATCGCCCCTTGAACAAAAGCATTGATCAGAACTGGGGCATGCACACGCAAACCCACATCGCCTTGGCAGATATAAAAGGGGAGTCAACGCGCGTCTAGAGACGCAGGATGACATTCAGCAACGACTTGGGGAGTGACTCGGGGGGGGTATAGATCGACATGCAAAACAGGGACGGGTTGGACAGGAAACGGGCCGAGCCGTTGGCGAGGTCGAGTCACCTGTCAGATTATGGTGGACATACGCATCAAAGATAAAGAAGGTGAGCGAGCTGCTGTTGTGATGGAGCGGTTGCGAGGCTCCAGGGCTCCAACAACAACAAAGACAACGATATCGGGCTTGAATCCGAGGATACAGTGCGGCAGATGACTGGAAGCAGAGGCTGAGGAAGAGGAGCAGAATGTACTCCCCATCGCGGGTTGCTGAACAAGAGGGTCACTATACGACAGATTGAGAAGTTTGTTCAGGCTTCTAGAATGAAGTTAGCTCTCCGACTGGGGGATTTCTTATCTGGCGTGAAGGGTATCTCAGATTTGGGGCAAGCAACTGTGGAAGTAGCGCTGATTCCGGACGGGAAGGATGAATTGAGGACGCTCATTTCCAAGGCCAAGAACAGGATGTTCGAGGGGCAGACAGTGGTAGTCGCGATAAACACTTGTTACAATTGTCAGCATTGGGAAGTTGGAATAGAAGTGGCGACAAGCTGCCAAACATAGAAATGATGTAACGAAGAGGGCCGGAGCTAGTAGATACCACGCCAAAGGATCTCGGTCAGAGAGGCCTCGCGGTTTGCGATTTTTGATAGACAAGTGAAAATTTGGACTTCTGGTCCCTCGGACGGTCTTTCCTTGACTTCGTGATTCCTTAACATTGAGAATGAAGCGCCACTGGATCAGAAAAATAGAGCCGTGGATTTGAAAGAAAGCCACCATCTGAAGACTAGAAACCGATGATTTTCTTCTGTGGGGAATCTCCTATGGAGTTTACTTGTCGCCTAGGCCCGGCCCTGTTGGCTCCCATCCCGTGCAAGGCAATCCGGAAATTTTCGTCCTCTCGTAGTACCGAGAGGAACACCTTGTAAGTCTCCTCCACCAGATACAAATCCCGACCCAGCCATGCACGAACCTCCCCCTTTCTACTCACGGATCAATTCGGCGATCCTTCCTTGCACCGTGCATGCGATGTCCCACAGTCGCTCGCATGCCCGTAATCGCAGCAGTCGCCCTGGGGGCTGCACTCAAAGGCGTGGCTGTTGACACGCTTCTTCGAGATGGCCAGAGTACCGGCGCCGACGACGCAGTTTCCGCAGTAGACGCCCTGCCTGAGGCCTCGAACGCAAGCACACCCGTTGTACGTGCAGGCGCGCGGTTGGAGGAGGGAAGGCTTTTCGTCGAGAGCGGCCGCTGCCGCGAGGGAGGCGAAAGAGAGGAGGTGGAGAAGTCGCATTTTCAAAGCTAGGTTTGCTTGAGTCTTGAAATTGAGATTCTTCGAAGTGAGCACCGTGGAAAAGAGGAGGGCTTCTATCAGAGTATTTAAATACACCGACTGTGGCGAAAATGGTGTCTGCCATTCCGCTCCATCGCTACAACTACATGTCCGTCTTACAGGTTCGGGAAAGCATCAATTAATTTGAGTTTCAACCGAGGCCATATCGATCGCAATACCATCCCAGCTTCCGCACTTCAGTGGAGCGAATGGGTGGGCGAATGTCGGTCCTTCCCGTCCTGCGCAGCGGGGTAGGGCCCTACATGCTGCCCTTGAGAAGATCAACCGGGAACAGAGCGTTGGCACCCCCTTGCCACGAACATCCAGAAATAGCGATAGTTTTCTAGCAGACACTTCCCGGTTCAAATTGACTCCCGGACGTGGCTCATTGCTGCCACCCAATCGGAGGGGGACGGGACAGAGCTCGGCGCCGGATTCGAACACGTAATAGGGGCTACATCGGCCGTAGCACGTTGTGCAGGAAAATATCCCCCTTCGAGAAGAATGTTGCAGGCGACTCTTCTTCCGGACAACAACACGTCATCTCAGTTATTTTAAGCGATTTGTCTCATAAATTCATGAAATGCTCCGATATCCGTAAACAATGAATCGTCGAAAACATAATACCCAATCAAATATGACCAAACTAGAAAAAGACTCAGGAAAGAAAATTATCCAATGCCTAATGAACCTCTCCCCTTTCCATCTTTCAGTGCATTTTATGTTTTGTTCTCTCATGCCGCCTCAAGTTGTCCCGACGCTGCACCTTGTTACACCCTGGATATGAGCACATTGCGTAGTGCTTCTCGAAGAGCCCCATTTCTTTTGCTTTCTCTATGTGGCTGACGGTCATGTGCTTCTCAATATCCTTCCGTTTGTCAGCGTCTTTGCCACACACTGAACAGAAAGCTCGTTTTTTGTGCTGCTCCTTCCGATGCCGTCTGTCGATGAAAATGTTAACGATCCCGAATTATGTCGGAATTTATACGCCAGAGGGCAGAAAGCACCCCATACCTGTAAGTTTCGATGCCCTCACTTGTGAAGAAGCAGCTCCGTTCAGGACAACTATGATATGTAGTAGCCATTGAGTCGGTGGTGGCAGGTGAGTATTCTTGATTTGCTGGAGTTCTCTCGTGAGAGCTACCGTGGATACTGTCACCAGCAGTCGATGGACTGATTTGATTATTCTGGGCAGTCCATAAAGTAATTTGAGACATATCTAGGACATTGTAGTAGTCCATGAATAATGGCACAAAGGGGCAAAATGGCCATGTCTCCATACTCGATCCTAGATAAGGGATAAATCGCTGGTCCTCGTCTGGAGGGTAGGGCGAAAGGGGCATGAGGTTTCGAGAATCGCTACTAGCCAGATATGGCGGCTGGAGGTCGTAGTAATGAGGCGGTAGAGTGGTACTTCGAGGAGGTTGAGTTGATGCTAAGCCACTTCCTGGCCTAGGTTTGATTTCTTGGGACCAAGGACCCTGTTTGTTTGGTTTTTGGGGATTCATTGCGACTGGAACAAGTCCAATTTGTAGAATTCGTGGGCTGGGATCGTGACCGATGATGGGAGAATCGTTTGAATATCGAGTTGTTGCAATGTTGTAAAATAGAGTGTGTGAACACTTGACATCGGACCTTTTATCGAGTTCGCCAAGCTCACAAAGATCGGACGGCTCATCAGAACCACAGGAGGAAAACTCGGAAAGGGGGAAGGGTTAGGCATTGAATGAGTGACAATCATATGACTATAAGAATTCTGGGGGACGGGGGAAACGAGGGAGACGACTAGGAATATACATCGCGTATATGATAACCGCAAGCATGGCAGAATGAAATACGATCAGAAACAAACATCGTCGTGGCGTGTCATTTGGGAAACCGGTGGTAGATAGTTTTGGCGTGTGCCCTCTGCAATATAGTATCAGATTTGTTTGGATGCGTAGCAAGCCAAGCTAAAAGTCTTGGCCATGGCTGGAAGCTAAGTGCACGCCGGCGAAGGCATGGAGGTGCGGAACCTCTGATGGAGGAATAGCTCGTTGTGGCTCCTCAGATTCGGGAGGTGAGCAGCGACCCACAGCACTCCCTGGCTCGGCCATCTCTGAAGCGTACGTGTGACCAGAACCGCAAGAGTTCTCGACCGGCGTATAGCCCATTCGCATGATTTTGTTCATGAGAATTGTATTGAAGAATTGTTGTTCCGGTTAGGGATGTAGTTCGCGTAGTTCGAGTTCTCGAATTGGAGTATTCACTCTCGGTTGCTAGGAAGGCAGGATAAAACAACGGAAACTTGAGTGATTGTGTGGCTTAGGAAAGTCAAAGATCAAAGATAGGTCTGGATTGTGTGTTGCAGGTTCAGGAATATCGAGGTCAGGAACGAGGGTGTCATAATCATTTTATGCCCTGTTCTGCATCTAGCTGCGGTATCACAATTCAACTGCGTCGACAAAGACAAGGCAAAAATGAGTCCCCCTGCGAACCATGCAAGCCAGCAAGTCAATGCTAATTGACACACTTGATTGGTCCAATCTAGCCTCCCTCGCCTCCAAAAAAAAAAAAAAGGCGACAATACCGTTACAGCCCCAAAGGCAGACCTCTACAAATCCTGTGGGTCGCTCCAGAACAAGAAACGCGAATCAGCCTGCAGGTGCCAAATGCTGCGGGTCTCGTCCCAAAGTACATAACAGGTACGATCTCATACAGCGTTGACGTACCTATTTACACCACCAGAATTCATCGCCACGAAGTGGAATAAGTCCGATGAATAAGCTTTGCAGCCCGGGACCATTTCGACGGCTCGGGGTTCGGATTGAGTCCCCACTCCCGCTTGCTGGGGAGGACTCGGTTTTTGTTAAAGCACGCTTCAATTGGATAACGCGTCATTCACGGTCTCAGAGCTGCAGAAAAATTATTGTATTATCCTCGATACCAATAAGCTGCTGATAACATTAACCAAATTCCAAACGCCGAAAAGCACGATTTCCCTGTGTCAATGCTCCACATCATGATATATCAAAAGAGAAGAAAAAAAGGAAAAGTACATTCGAGTCTTTATGGATCGAAAATGGGACTGCCCTGTCCTCTCCTGCTCGCATCTTTCCCGTGCTTCGCCCTGCAATGACGGATGACATTGTCCTTCCTACCCTTGTACCCACAGCCCGGCTCGGGGCACCGACTCCTTTGGCTCTCGGCTGGAAGGGAGGCGGCAACCTCGGGGTGGTGTGTCTCGGTGTGTCTAGTGAGGTCGCGAGTCGACCCGAACCGTTTCCCGCAGATTGTGCAGGAGGCAGGCTTGAGGTGCACGTGCCGCTTGTGCTGTCTACGGCAAGTGTTAGCAAACAGACCCATGAGGCCTGTGGAAGAAAGAACCTACCTAAGCTTCTGTTTGGCGTCAAAATCCTTGTCGCAACTTGGGCAGGGGAAGACATGAGAGGTTGGCGGGAGACTTGGCGCCACAGAACCCGATGCGGTCAGCTCGACCCCGGATGGGAAGGCTGGTTGGTTTGGTATCGGGGGAGAAAACAGTGGCCATGTTGAGAGAAGGTCATTTGCAGGGAACTGCAACGTCATATCGTCGAACATGGGCGGGATTCTGAGGACGCTTTGCGACCATGCGCTGGGGTCAGTGGTGACGTGGTAACTAAAGTCTGCTGCCAGGGGATCGTGGATATCCCCTGGCAGCCTGGGCGAAGACTCCATACTAGAGGAGGTTGGAGAAGTGTAGTCGAGGTCATCGAGAAAACCCACGTCGGATATTGTGGACGAGAATGGAGAATCGGTTAAAGTCTGTTCGAAGGCAAAGTCGGTTGCTAAAGCCGATAGACCCATTCCTACAGCGTCGAGTTCGCTGAGTGCAATTTCGTTGGGGTTTGATTCAAGTAGTGGTTCGAAGTTGTGGTCGAGTGGCGTGGCCCAAGGATCAGGCATGATCCAAGGCCGGCCGGATGTTGAGTCCATCGTAGCGGGTGGTTTGGGCATTGACGGATTCTTGTTGGTTTCGATTTCTGTGCGCAGTTGTATGTGTTTAGCTTTCTTTGTGATGTTGGCGTTGTTGATCGTGAAGCATAGAGCGAGTATAATCGTCCGTGCTGATGGTTGAGACGAGCCTTTTTGCGACGTACTGAGGTCGCTGAGGACTTTTGAAACCAAGTCCTCAGTAAAACCAATCGAAAACAAAAGTTTCGAAAGGGAACATTCTGCGCCATACCGGGGAATGAAAGGTCAAACAGGAGGGGTTGAAACTCGATCTCCGACTGAAAGTTCTGAGTGGGTTCCCGCTCTTGCTCTCGTGTGATGGAGTTTTAACGTTTGATCAGGAAAGTTGCAACAGTGATCGAGTTCCCTGCCAGTTTGGATTCAAACACCGCAAAATAGCCGTACACCGTGTCCTAGATCGGTAGGATTTCCAACGAGCAACGCGAGACATCTTCGATCTTGGACCAAGTGCTGCTTGTCGACATGTGGATTCTTTCCAAGCGTTTCGGCGGTCGAGATTCCGGGCTCCACAGCCAGATAAAGATATGATGAGAAAATCGCCAAAACGCGATTTGTATCTCCAATCCGTGGCGAGCCATGTTGACGAGACAGTTGATGCATTCCGGGAGGGCAAGGTCCCAGCGGTCCAGACAACATCTGAGCCATGGGATATCCGGCTGGGCAGTCTGTTGAAAAGCCATGGAAATTCTCGAGAAGTACGAGAACCCTCGCACACACGCGAGATATCGCGAGCAATGTCAGCTGGTGTTGTCCTTCTGGTTAGGATACGGTGGCCTCCTCGATATTGACCAGGCTTGAATCCGCGAGAATCCAGTTCGGCGCGGTCATAGATGCGTCTTCATCTTGAGTTAGAACAATTCCCGGGGAATAGAGCTCCTCCGAATTAATTAGTGAAGGGTCTTACAGTGCGTCCAGGTCGTCAGAAGCGTCGCTCTGCCGCCTGGGTTCGGTAATTGTTACTTGCCGACGAGGCAACTTCGAATTAAGAACTCCATGTTTCTGGATCTCGGGCATCGGACTCCTCCGACGCGCGACGATGCGAGCCTCTCGGTCCGGAAGTGTTGAGGTCGTTGGTGCGGGTGTTGTCGGACAGGGGCGATATGAGTCACCCTTGTCCACAACTAAGGAATTCCCAGTTCAGAATCAGTTGTAAAACGCCGAAGCCATGTGTCGAGGGAGCTTAAAATTTGGGAAAATGGTGGGAAGCAGTGGGAAAAAGATGATGTGATGGTTCTTAGGGTAATTTTTGGGATGAAGGAGGGAAGAAATCTAAAATTTTCAAGTCTGGGTCGCTGCCTGGCCTTTATGTGGGGTAGAGGAGGTGTGCTTTGAGGCCATCTCGAGATGCAGCGAGGCCAACCACGCACGTCCCTCTGACTGGACGGCTGAGCTTGGCTGCGCCTCAGCCTGGTGCTGTGGTTCCCCTGTGGTTCCCCAAACCGACCCGTTAGGAATAGG
>Ga0247774_1000368_pt1 | contig 22129 bp, 18 predicted proteins | sample UWRJL001104B6_FD_179933 | JGI IMG/M metagenome (GOLD analysis project Ga0247774, IMG submission 179933) | Plant litter microbial communities from Arlington Agricultural Research Station in Wisconsin, United States - UWRJ-L001-104B-6 | ecosystem: Environmental > Terrestrial > Plant litter >... | reverse complement strand
AAAAAAAAAAAAAAAAAAAAAAAGGGATGGACGTTGCGCTTAGCTTCCAGATGGTGGGCATAAGTCAATCACTAGGCATTCCGTATTCCGAAGGGTCCAGAAAGAGACAGAGTACTCTGTAGGTAGACAGAAAAGTGATATTAAGAAAGTTTTCGATGATGGCGATGGCGCAACTCGTCGAATCATTTGAAGACTGACCTAGTTCGCCCGCGAGGCCCGCTACCTGTCGCATCGAGCTTCCGCCCTAGACCACAGGTGCCCCTCGCATCATGCCGAGATGTCGCGCCAGCCAACAATGCTGGAGCATCCACACGACAGCCCCAATTTCCGCCATGCACCTCCAGAAAAAAATGGCTCTCCAGGGGCGAACAAGGCGCAGCGGAGACTCAAGATCCAGCACGACTTGCATCCTGGATGCGGTTCGGTCGGCTTCTCCATTGGCCTATGTTGAGCGGCACAAAAGCCAAGTTAAGCAAGGACAGTGGTAGCAAGACATTGGCAATGTTCGCCTCCCGTATCAGACGCCGTAGTTGACAGATGCCGTCCCACTCTCGGCTTCCCGTCCGCCTGCCACCCGGAGCTGTCGAAGAGTGGTCTTCCACGTGGAACCTGTGGGAAGAAAAGCTCTCCCACCTTCATCCAAGCAACCGAACCCCGGTTCACAGCTTGAAGGGCTTCCACCTCGCCTTCTCACGGCGTTGGGCATAAATCCAACCTCATTTCCCGAAGAGGAGGCGTCATAAGCGCCTGACCGACAACCCGTTCGGGCCCAGTCTGCTCATGAAGCACGCGAGGCGCCGAGACACGAGACACGCATGAGCGAATCTAGAGTGGCGCTGGGTTGCTGGGTTCGGAGCATATCGCCAAAGGTTCCAGATTGTTCGCCACACGGACCGATCTGGAAGCCACGGGCTGTGAAGAACGACAAATTGCTACTTCCCAGAGGCCCCCGACCGCCGAGGCGCAGAGTACTTGTAAGCTGTGGGACTATGTGCTGCTGGACTTGGCACCGCCTCTACTCCGTGCTGGGTGCCGGCTTGCAGTCGGCCATGGCGGAAATTTCGACCCAATACCAAGCAGGTGCAGGTGGTGCAGGTGGTGCAGATAGAGCAGGCAGGTACGGACTACGGAGTAATATGGCGCCTGGAAAGAGGTCCCGTATTTTGCTTAGCCGCGACTACCTCCACGGGTTCGGCCAAGCCCACTCAAAACTTAGGCCCCCACCGAAGCAACTGCCACTCTGCCTCATTTGATTTGGATCTCACCGGGAAGCGGGTGGCGGGCAGCTCGCCTCACCGCGTTGGATCCCCTATCCGAAGGGTCCCCGGATCTGCTGCCCGCGGGCGGGCCTTCTGTAGCCCCGTGCGTCTCCTCTTGCATCGGGAACGAATCGTTTGGCTGGTCACTCATATCACCCGCTCCAACGCTCGAGAGGTTCATCCTGCCCTGTATCCAAACGTCATCACTCCTGCAACGCATCGGCGTGGGGAAGAAGGAGAATTTAGCACCAAGGGTCCTTTCAGGGTGCAAGGCTCAGCGCGGGCGGTCCACAATCCTCTCCCCAGCTGACGTTTCACGTCAATTTCAAAGCTCGTTGCTGCTCGAAAATCAAATCTTCGCAAACACCGTCAACGCCGACGCCTGCTTTCCCTCTGGCATTTGATGAAGTAGGGTCTGCTGCATCTTTTAGCCCAGCCTCCTGCATGTCGTTGTCCAGTCATTTAATCCTGGGGACCATGAAGCCTCGAATGAGAAGCTGCGATACTTAACTCAACACAAAGTGGAATGCAATCATGCTTCGTCTGCAACCAGCATTCTCAACCCTCTGCATGCTATTAGGGGAAGCACATACGGCTGTCCACACCAACCAGACTAGATCCAAGATGACATGTGTTTCCAGGCAGTGTCTGCATGTCATGTCCTGATTTTTTCCTAGCGTTTTAACTTTTCTTTTTCGTTACCCGCCCCTCTTCTACATATGTCAGTTGCATCCAACTTCAACGCATCTAACACACAAGACAACCACATCGACCGTGAAGCACACCCTAGCACCCGGCAGGTCTTAATCTAGTCTGCCATGGCTGTCCGAAATGCTGTCGGTAAAGGCATTAAGCCTAGCCAGGCATGTACTTGCGCAACGAAGGTCAAGATCCCTCCCTTCCCTGCCTCCGTCCCCTCCACTCCCTTGTCCGCCTCTTCGCTTGGAACATGCAGCATCCCAAGAATCTCACCAGTGGCCCCGTCCACTGTAGCCTTCCAGCTAGTGCATATGCACCACCGCTTGCACAATAGTAGGTTGCGTGGGATAGCCCTGATGGCGACGGAGCTTTTTGCACACGATCAGCCCTTGCCTCCGTGCCCTTCCGTCATAACGTTCATCGAGGTTGTCTATGTTGAAGATATTCCAAAGCCTGGGCCAATGGCGGCGAGAGGATACCCATTAACTCACATACCAAAATTGCAAATTTCTTGCGCGAGCGTTTTCGAAGACCAACAAACATTATCAATCGCATCGCTGCGAAGCCTAACGTCACACAAGAGCCTGCCGTTCCCATTGGAATACGGGCGATATCCAACTACGTCTTCACAAAATTCCTGACATTAGGTAGTCTGAAGCTGGCAACTCCTGCCTCGACAAGAAGTTGCACCCATCGTCACCCATGGCAACTCTGTCACTTATCTGCCTAATTTAGGCAATCTACTCCGTAGCTTCAAGGCACTGTGCCTAAAGCTTATTGCCATGGTGCGCTGGGTGTAATCCCGGACCCGTTGCTTCGATGGTTTCCTGCGTACAAAACAACCAGAGTGGCAGACCCATGACGGGCTGGGTTCCACAGTTCCACTCCCCGCCATCGGCGACGGCGCCATAGCGTATCACACCGGCGTTGCGGGGTACTTCGTGCGAAGGGACGGAAACCATTCCACATGCTGCTAAAGAAATACCCACAAACCAGAAGAGAGGGAAACCATATATTTTCCTTGGATGCAGCGGCTTCGGTCGGCAACAGGACGAATTGCGACCCAATCACGTAACTTGCATATCCATTTTCGTCCAATCTCATTGTTGGGCTATCAACCCAAGTGGAGTGCAGTCGTTAGATTTGCTGGCCGGTCCTTGTGTCCGGTCAAGAAAGTGGGATGTGGCCTTGAAAGGTGGCTGGCAACATTGCCCGCCCACTCTCTTGTCATTTCCAACGGGGGCTTTCCAAAGTTTGGCTGGCGGCGATAATCAATCACCTCGATACAAGGCCAAGCAACGAACGCGGCACACCGATATTTTCATCCCCTCGCAGCACCTGCAAGCCTCTTGCAAGATGTGGTGCCCTTTTGGGTAAACGTTAGGTGCCTCGGTGGGTAAATTTTGACCGGGGCCTTAGCGGGTTGCTGCGGCCGATTCACGGACTCACGAGCCAAATCTTGAGATCTCCCGGCCAGATCTTGATATCCCGCGGCGTATCCCGGCAGGCTAAGCAAGGAAATCCGACAGGGAAGGTAGCTGACCGCCCACTAACCGCCAGGGTGGAACACCGGCACCCTGCCCCAGGGGGCCATTGTCTCGCCGAGGAACCTGCCACAGTTTGCGACGTTACGGAGCAGTGGCACCGTGCCGCAGCCCAGTATCCGGAGTATTGCTGACCGAAGACGCATATGCTTGTCTGCCCCCCGCGAACCTGAGATGGAGCTGGCAATCCCAGGCGAGGCGCACAATGCATTGAGTGCATTGATAGGTCTGCACTGGTTGAAGAGCTGGGAAAATTGCAACCTTCAGATTCGTCGAAACAAGCAAGCAAAATTCCAATTTTCAGGCAGTTCATCTCATGTTCTCTTGTGTGGGCAGTGGTCTCTTGCGAGCAGAAAAGCACTGATACCAAGCACCGGTGATGTGAATTTGGAAGGTGGATCCCACCACACCGAAGCCTCCTCACGGCCCCAGTCAGGATCTTGATGCATGGTGTTTTTCGTCCCCTCATCGGCTTGTTCTCCTCTCATCAACATCTGGCGCCCTAGCCGATGGCTCAAGTTTATTGCTCAAGCATCTTGCCATCCCCTCTACCACAAGTTTGTTCTCCTCTTCACATTTCCGGAAGTCGATATGGAGCTGCTGTGTCCCCCCACTTAGGATGCTTCACCATCCGGCAAAGTTATTTTCTGGTTATTTTCAAGACGAGTGTCGTTCCATCTAGGGTGAAGGAAAAGAGGCGCGCGGGGCCCGCCTACCCCCACATTAGATGCACTAAGCAACACAAACGGGCTGCAAAGGAGTGATGGGAGCAGCAATGAGGAAAAAGAGGAGCACACGATACGTAGCTTGCATGCGGTGTGCGTGCGTGTGTGTAGCGTACGTGTGTGTGCGTGTCGTTGAGGTGTGCAGTTATGTTTCCATTTTGCCTCTGGGAGACGAGCCGGGAATGCGGCTCATGGAAGGAATCCTTACCCTCTGGCCCGTTCTCCTTTCTTTCCGGCGGTCGCCTCACCGGGAAATCCTGCAAGTGAGACGAACCACGCATCAGTGCGTGGCAGTGTACATAGCACAAACGTTTCTTTCTCCATGAAGGGCTCTCGGCCCTGTACCACGTCAACAACCATCTAAATCCAACGAATGGAGTGTGTGGGTGTGTGGGTGTGTGCACACCAACCTAAAACCGAGTTTCTGTACATGATAGGGTTGGGGGCACGCGGTGTGGCATTTTGCCTAAATGCACGACACAGAGGAGGGTTCGCTGTGGGGAAAAAAAGGTTAAACTGAAGGAAAGCCGGGGTGAGGCCGACAGGGGCTGCCGGAAAATCGGGGACTACGTGGTTGTTCGACCGTTCGACGGACTTCACCCCATCCTCTGTCTTAGTCGGGCATCAGCCTCGTCTAGGTAAGTAATTGAGTGGGAGGAGGAAGATCAAGAGGAAGAGGGGGAGTCCCACCCATAGCTTGGGGCTTAGCATAGGAACCCTATCAAGTCGGAATGCTACGTTATGGAAGTTGTAGCGATACGTAATAAGTTGGGATGGCACTTTGGGTGATGATTTGAAAGGGAGAAGAAAAAAAGGGGGTGAGGATCGGTTGGAAGCGTCGTGATATTGATCCGGCAATGGTTGGAAGGAAGTCTGGCATATCTAGGAGCCGCAAAAATCCACCGTGTAAATTCGTACCACTGACAGGCATTTTCAACTTCCTCTCCAGAGAAATTGGTAGAGCGACGAGGAATAAAGATGAGACTTCCTTTGATATGTGAATCATGACAGAACCTTTTTTCTTTTGAACCCGTGACCGGTGCCTTGACATCTCAGGGAGTTAGGGTTTCCTCTCCGCAAAGAATGAAACTACAAACTCCCTCCTTTCAGAGTTTGCTATTGGCTCGACACCGAACCCTTTTTGACATTTCTTGTTCGGCTACGACACCAGCCTCCGGGGCCAACCATGACTGGGTGCCAATCCATCAACGCCGTTGCCATTATCGGGCTAAATGACCAAGAACTTCTTCCAATATCATAATTCAGAACTAAACCTAACCCCCCCCCAAATAATCCATCCAAGTCCATTGCGCCTCTTGGATTCGGTCACCGTCGCATTTTACTGTTGTGTCACCTCACACTTTCCCTCAGCTCGGAGGAAGGAACGCAATACGACTTTGCTGCTGTTGTCTGATCGGTCGCCTTCATAATTTTGACTGGTTGTCAACCTACATGTGTGTGCCAGCTGGCCGGGCTGCAAGCGGTACCTCCACACCTCATCTCTTGTCCAACATGAAGCAAGGTGTAAGCCGGCAGTTCGATCCAGGTCAGGCTGGCCGAAGAAAGAATATTCAAACCTTGCCGTTGTGCCTGAGGCTGAATATTTTTTTTCGAGGAGGACAAAGACAAAAACCCCCTCCCCAAAAAAAGGAAGTGTATAGATGACTTGGCGTTGCTGATCCGCCCCCCTCCAACACGAAAACTGCAATGCAGGTGTTTCATCACAATCACATTGAAGAAAAGTGAAGAAAGTGAAGAAAAGTGAATAAAAGGTGAGCTGACCTTGGCCTGAAGCTAGGCGGAATAGAGGTGGTTGGGCTGTCGTCACCCGCAGAAGCCTCGGTGAGGCCTGAATCATCTTATCCAACCGATGAATAGCTGAAAGCCTAAACGGCCAAAAAGGAGGTTTCATTACGAGTCTATCTACTTCTTACACAGTTCCTTTCGTGATTTTAGTTTTGCTACAAACTAAGATATACACCCCTCCGCCAACCTTGCGTTAGGTATCAACCTGGTGAAAATGCGAAGGAAAAAAACCCCCCAAACGAACACCACAAGTGATATCCTTTCCCGCCACAACGTGTAAACCACCCCCACCCAAATCTTGACCTATGAAGTTCAAACTCCCCGAGTCATATCCATGAAACGCTAGAAAGCAAATAGAAACGTCGCTTCACTAGTGCCGGCCTTGCCATCCCCATCCAGCCCCCACATTCCACCTGAAAGGGGGGGGAGGAGCGGGGGGCAAGAAGGTTACAGCATCGCCCCGTAAGGATCTGGCCTCATTATGCCCCCTCCTCATACACAAACCCAATATCATCCCTCTGGTCATCCAGTATCCGTCCCCATTCGAGTAAAAGTCGGAAGACGTAAACTTCCATGTCCTCCCTTCTCAGCGCCTTGGATGCCCACCTCTGCCCCTGACTCGCAATCCACCGGGCGTCGACAACGGCGCTGTTCATGTCGACGGAGTGCCCACCAACGACAGGCAGGACGTCTGACTTCATCTTCCTGATGTCTCTTTTGTCCTTCTTGCTGTGGTGACTGATGGTGTCGGTGTTCGAAGTCGTCGTTCCGCCGATGGCGTGATTAGACCCAACTTTTATAACCTGCTCGTCTTCGGCGTGGTCATCATCGTAGAGCAGTTCAGGCACCTGCTGCGCCTGGACATCCAGCCCGGAAAAGTATGCAAAGGTGCTATGCAGCCCGTGCAGCCTGACGTCCACCGGCACAAAATGCACCCACGGCCTCACCCTCTCGGTCCACCATTCCCGGAAGATGGTGCTGACCAGGGGGACACTCCCGGAGCGCATGGCCCTCACAAAGCTGAGGCCGTCTTGCGGCCCGTCATCGTCGTCCATGACGAGCACGTAGCGGTTCTTCAACGGATTGTCGTCCGCCTCCCGGCTGGGAAACTCGCTGCAGGGTTTGTAATCGGGATGCGGACAGGCTTCCCTGTCGAAGGCAATGTCGAACGGCATGGCCTTATTGAGGTCATAGGTGGGGACCTTCTGGTACTCGAACTTGCTCCTGCTTTTCCCTTTGCCATGGGCGGGAAGCATGATCAGGGTCGTATCCGTGGCCGTTGCATTGTTGACGAGGTGCACGAGCCGGTGCTTCTGGTTCCCTCGTAGGGATCGGTAGCCTGCCGTGAGCCCACCGTAGGAACCCCTCCAGTAGAGCCGATTATATCTGGACCCGAAACTCCGGACCGAGTCCTTATAATCCTCATCGTCTCGGGGCAGGGGAATGAGGATATCACCAAAAGCGTCCGACTTGCTCCTGCTAAAGACAGGGAGCATTTTTGTAAAGGGTTTGCGAATGGCAGGCGTAGACATGTGAAAGCCGTGTAGAAGGAGAGAGTCGCCCTGGAGGCAGGTTTGCATTGACTTGGCCCAATTGGTTACGTGTGCGCCTTTTGAGTGGGAGCGAAAGTTGGAAAACTGTACGTTGGTAGCCGTCCAGACCCCTAGCCGTTCCCGGACTTTGGAGCCGGCGTTGCATCCCTGCCTTTCCAGCCGGTGCCAAGCCGCGACGGAACGATCGGACCACTCGGGCGGTTGAGGGGCTGAACCGAGGCCATTCTCGTCCCTCCGTTGGAGGCTGCGGAGATGTTTTCTTGCGGCGGCGTTGGCATCTCGTTTCGTCTCCCAAACCCCCAAAACTCGTGGCTGTTCTAGTATGTTGACCGGGATATCCATGTCGGGGAGGTGCTGTGCCGACGCCGAGATGATCGAAACCAGCTGGTCGACAGACGGCGATTGGTATCCGTCATCTACAGACACACCACCGTTGCGAACTCTTACCATGGCAATGTCAGGGCGCCCTTCCAACTCTCGAATCCTCGCCCGAATCTCGTTAGGGTCGAGTCCCCAAAAGGGAAGGATATCGTCCGAAATCTGGTCCCAACCGTCGATGATGACAGACTTCCTCTCCAAGGCAAATTCGTACCAGACATCAAATTTCGGAGGTGGTTTGCGGTCATAATTCTTCTCCTTGTAGATTTGAGCCGCTATGCGGAGCGACTGACTAGTTGACGCCTTGATGAGCCAGCGGTCCATCTCGATGCGCGAGCGGTAAATCTGGTCCTTGAGCGGGTGTCGGTTGAAAGTGAGGGTCCTGGCATCAATCATCGTGATGATGAGGCAGGAAATAATGGTGGTCAGCAGGACGAAAACAAAAGCGAGGCGGCCCACAATCGTAAGCGCCCGCATCTGGCTCGACAGGAGAACCATGAAAAAGCCGATACAGATGAGATATAATGGCGTCAGGGCCCCAGACCGGGTGCCGTGGAACCATTTCGAGATGTCGGCAATATTGTCGAAGGAGGCGAGGATGCCTGTTGTCGCGATAACCATGGAGATGGGCGTAAGAGGGCTCGAGTCGCACATGAGTAGACATAATGCGACCACGAAAGCCCCAAAGGCAAGGCCATCGCCAGCCACATCCACAAAAAACAAGCCCCTCAAGTCGCTATACCCAAATAGAACCGACAAGAGGTAAACCCCGCCGCCGATGGCCGTACAGGTCCTTAAAAGCTCGAAAAGGATATGAAACCTCGCCTTGGCCGTCTTCATCCAGTACATCACCCGCCAGACCAAAATCGCGATTGTTGCGTCGAGTCCCAACCCTATAGACTGCAAGATAATAGTCCAAACAGGACTATCGTGTGCGGGCGAGCAAAAATACGTCGACTGTATCCCATGACCGGCAAGCGCAGAGGATGCGCCCGTGCTGACCAAAATGACGCCAATGAGGAGCCATATCTTGGCTGTGCTTGCCCACTGGGCGATATCTTCGAGCAGGGAGCGCCACGGGTCATCGTCTTCTTCTACCGCTGAGTCGACGATAGTGACGACGAAGCCCTCGTACACAACAAGTGGCAAGCAAAGGAACATCTAGACAAATGAGCAGGGTCCAAGGTAAGGAGACATGTGTGAGAAGGGACTCACCTCAATCCCAGATGCAGAACACTGCTCTTTCTCAGCAATCTTTAAGAATATCTCAAACCGCACGATGAGACACCCCGCAATAACAAGATTGATGAACCGACGTGGTCGTTTCGGCACGGAGACGAATGACGCCGCCGTCGCATCTGATCCATGTTCCTTCTTGGCTACCACTGTTACCATAAACTCTAATGGTTTGAAATGTGGAATAATTACCTAGCCACTCCCGAAGTCGTGGTATCCGCTCACAGAAACGACCCAGGAGCCAGACCACTCCGGTAGCTACCGCAAGCGCCCCGACAAGCGTCCCTCTTGGTTCATCTGATTAATGTTAGACCCGTTACTTGTAGTACGAGGACATTAGATCGGTTTGAACTCACCAAGAACCGAATATCGTTCAAATGTATGGGAGGTTTTGAAGTACCATGACAGTGCGCTTCAGAAAGTCAGTTATACCCATGTTCACCCTCAATTCACGTCCGCCCTCCCTGACATCAAGTGCAACCTACCAAACCGCAACGGCAAGCACAAAGCCCCGCGCCATGTTGAGGCGTTTGGCACGTATCCTTCACGAATCCAACTCGATTGTTCGTTCTGTCGTCCCTCAAAACCTGGACTGTTTGAAGTTTGAAGCACTAAATAACGCGATGACGCGGACGGTGGCATCCTCATTAAATCATCGTCCGCAGCCAAGGTGAGTCAATCCGCCTCCGGTGCATCATCGCACATTCTGAAAAATAGCAAAATTATCAAGAGAAAAGCGACGAGAACGCATTCGGAATATGGAATCGTGGAACCTTGATGCCGTGAGTGTATCTGCAGGTTACTTCCAAAGCCTGCGTCGATTGCCAGATGAGCAGGCTCAGGGAGCTACCTAGTTACCAATTTTATTCTGCTGACATAAGCCGCCTAATTACCCCTTTGAAAAACGCGCTGCGCGTCCCCTGAAGTTGCTTAGCCGTTTTCTGTTCTCCTGCAGCATGGCATAACTAGTGCAGCCCGCAAGCTGACGAGTCTTTTCCGATTGTCGTTGATGTTCTTGCCGCCACATCCGAAGCCAACGACACGACTAGATGCGTAAGGCCGCCGCTGGCGTTGAAGCCCACAATACAATCGCTCACCCTAGGGCGATTAATTGTTCCGTCAGTCTCATGGCATAATCGAGGGAATAAAACGACCGAACCTCCAACCTTTACAACCTTTCCGCCAAGCAAATCGGCGCTGGCCTGCCAATATGGCAGGCCTCAACGACGTCCCCTTCGTCCAAACCCTCGCCATTCCAGCCAGCTGCCTCTTTATCCTCTTCCTCGCCTACTCCTCGCAGTACCTCCTCCACACCGCTGATAACCTCGACCCCGGCCCGCCGACTCCGCGCGAGACCATCGTCTTCAACATCCTTCTGGCTCTCATGTGCATCACGTACTACAAAGCCTGCAGCGTACACCCGGGGCGTTTCGAGCACTCGGCCGATTTCGTCCGCCTTGCTGGCAAGAGGCAACGACGACAAAGTCCTGAAGAGGAGGAATCTGACAAGGACTGCAAGGCGTGCGAGCGCGTGACGGACAGTGAGGACGAGACTGCGCTCGAAGGACAGCACAATGACGAAACCAATTCGGTGGCGGACGGAGCCAGCTATCCGCCCGGTACGGGATGGTGCCGGAAGTGCAAGGCGCCGAAGCCTCCGCGCGCGCACCACTGTCGGGTTTGTCGAACGTGTGTCCCGCGGATGGACCACCATTGCCCCTGGACCGCGAACTGCGTGTCCCTGACCACGTTTCCGCACTTCCTGCGGCTTCTCGTCTATACAAACTTGTCCCTATGGACGCTGGCCTACTTGCTCTATCAGCGCTTCGCGGCCCTCTGGTCCCAGCGACGCCTGCCCGCCTATTTGGGTCCCTCCCTCCCTGCGCTGGTCCACCTTACCCTGCTCTCACTCGCATGCTTCCTCGCGTCATTGGCATTGGGCATTCTCCTGACTACGACGATGAGGAATTGGATCTTCAACATGACGACCATAGAGTCGTGGGAGTTTGAAAAGCACGAGTCGCAATTTGAATCTGGAAAGGATTGGTTTCTGGATGATGATGGGGATAAAGCACCGCTCGAGCGGATCGAGTTTCCATACGACGTGGGGTTTCTTGAGAACGTCGCGCAGGGAATGGGGACACGCAATTTCCTCCTGTGGCTCTTCCCCTTTGCGCCAACACCAAGGCTAGGAAAGGATGGACATGGCGTGGGTTGGAGGTACGAGGAGAATGGCTTTAACGCGCGGGAGGGGATGTGGCCGCCGCAGGACCCGGATCGAAGGCGGGGGTCTCGCTGGCCTGCCATGCGCCAAGACGCAGAGGATTTGATCTTGCCGAGATATGCCTCTGCTGAAGAAGAGAAGGAGGCGTTTCGGAGGAGGCAAGAAGCGGACATGCTGCGGAGAAAATTCTCCCAGCAAGGTGACAGCAGTAGGGTGGTTGAGCTTGACGAGGAGGACCTGGCACCCCCGCGCCGGGAGACGGACGTGCCTTCGCGGTGGAAGGCGCAGCGCCAGCGCATCCTGGCAGAGTTGGAAGAGGTTGAGGACTACGACTTAGTCGATGACTATGAAGGAACACCAACACGACAACGGCACCAGAGGCCGTGGGCGAATGCGGATGGGGAGCGATTACGAGATTACGGGGTTGATGAAGAGGCTGAAGTAGATAAGATACCCCTCGCACCGGGACCGAATGATGAGGATGAGGACGTCCCACTGGGCGAACTGCTTAGGCTTCGTCGGCGGAAAGGGATGGGGACGACGGCAGGGGACGAAATGACGTGAATTTTGCAACGGATGCGCAATGTTATGATAGAGTGTATATCATGCGGGGCATTTGGATAGAAAGGAATGCAATAGAATCTGCCTTTCCGAGAGGCTACTGTTTGCTTGATGTTCTTGGCACTCTAACCCATCAACGAGAACGCTATGATAAATCACCAGGGGCTTAGGTTTTATCGTATGACGGGTTGCTGCGATGTTCGATATTCACGAGCTCTAGAAAATATACACTTTGCTTTGATTATCCGACATACTACTAATATAGCAACGGTCAATACTTGTCTAAAAAGAGACTGCAATCTAGAACGCCCTGAACATGTCCCTCTTCTAGCCTGGAAAAAGGGAACTTCCTACTCCTAAGATGATAGCGTGATCTTTAACCCTCTAACAAAGCGTCACAGCAACATTGCCAATGTCCCCACAGACGCCAGCCCCAACGCCCATTTTCCAACCAACAACCCGGATGCCCCGTTCATCAGCAGTTCGGGGTTATACACAACCTCGGTCTCATCCAGCTGTCCATCCCAACAATACCTCTCAAAACACTCCCCGCAAATCTTCGGCTCCTCCGTCCCTTCCCTCTCCATCCACCGCTTCAAGATGGCACACCCCACGCACGCCGGCCAATCCTCGTCCAGCGACCCGTTCCCCCTCGTCCCGACGTGGTAGCCATTCAGAATAATGCCATCGCGCTGGCCGAGCTCGTACGAGGGGGTGAAGGTGCTGACGTTGGACTGCGCCGAGTAGGGCGCGTTGGGCAGGTACACCACCAGCGGCGGCGGCGGCGGCGGCGATGACGACGACGAACCCCCGTCCGAAAAGTTGGCCGCCGAACATCCGAAAAAGGTCGGCTGCTGGTTGAGCTTCTTGTTGATGAAGGTGAGCGCGGGGGGCACGGGCGGGAAGGTGACGCCGTCCGCGATGGGGCTTCGGGAGCGGTCGTAGGTTGCGCGCAGGGCGGTGCCGTTGGGCCAGTTGGTCGGGGTGTCAGCCGAGGAGTCGACGGCGAAGATGACGTCGACGGAGCGGGCCGGTTGCAGGACCGGTTGGAGGGGGATGTTCTGCAGGTCCAGGCCGCCGTCGACGAGGGTCAGCTGCTCCTCCCGGGCGTTGGTGTTGAGGTCCGGATTCCAGTTGAGAAAAGGGTTGGGGCGGTATTGGGCGATGTCGTTGTTGGACTCGTTGAGGGAGGTGGCGATGCCGGTGAGTGCTTGCTCGATGAAGCCGGGGACGGCGTCGGTGAGGTTCGTGTAGAGGAAGATGTTGAAGAGGGAGGACGAAGTGCCCAGTATGTAGCTTAGGGAGTCGTACCCACGGACGCAGGAGCCCGAGTCGGGGACCACGCCGTCGGAGAAGTTGGACCCTAGGTAGCGGAGGGGCACAAAGGCGCGCAATGTGGGGTCCCAGCTGCCCATTTCAAAGGGGTTGAATTCGTACACGGTAGTGTTGAGGCTAATAATGATTGTGCCGGGCAGCCGGCCGTCTGCTACTACTATGGGGAAGGGGGTGTCGCCGTTCTTGAAGTTGTCTGCGTCGGCGATGGAGGAGAATGTGTAGGCCGGGGCTCCGAGGGGATCTTCGACGAGCTGATAGCTCAGAGCGCGGCCCCAGTAGTCGGTGATGGAGGTCTCGTAGCCGGCTTCCACCTTGGCCGAGACTTGGTCCCTAATCTCCGACCAGTAATCGAACGTGTCAAGCTTGACGAACGAATCATCGAAGGTGGGGCCGTTGATGATTGTGTCTTGAAACTGCCACAACCTTCCATTCCGCTGCACATCCTGAACCGACGTCCAGTTGTTGGCGAAGAGGCTGCCCACCAGCCAACCGCCGCCCGATAGTCCGCTGAGGTACGTAGCCGCTTGCAAGAGGCCGCCAATGCCGCTATCGTCAGTTGATCCTTCCGTCCGATCGTCGGCGGCGGCGAGGAAGCCGGCGCCGTTCATGAGCGCCCGGTAGCCGCCGCCTGATACCGAGATGGCGATGCGCGGTCGCTTATCATCCTTGAAGTACGAAGAGGCATCAAAGTCTTTTATGTTTGCGCGCGAGAGGAAGGAATCCAGTGCCGGGCGTGTCTTTTCGTCGCGCTTAGAAAGCCAATTCTTTTCTTTCCGAGAGAGCGACGTGCCCTCCCGGAGCCCAGGCCGGTCCGAAGGACAGTCGACCTCCTTAGGTGCGTAGCCGCCTGATGGCGAGTCCGGGGCGGCTCTCCGGGCAACTTCGGATTGCATCTTGGGGCTTTCGGCCGGTGCGACAGCTGCAGCAAGGGCGAGCTTCGACGCGGCAGCCACACTCAGGAGCGTGGTTGATGCCGTTGACAGCCTCATTTCGGGTTCGTCCCTTTTGTCCCTCAATGATGATAACTCCAACCATAAATTTAGAATCCTGTGCACAATGGTTTTGTTGGAGGGGTTTTTTGCAGACTTCCAAAATACCGCTAGACGAATTAGAGAAACAAATAGCGATCGGCTCCAGTTAGCAATGCATGAAGAGAATAAAAATTGGAGGCTAGGAATTCTGAAAACGAACAGTGTGAGATTTTCCAGGGGTTTCAACCATCCTATCAAGTTCATTTAAGAAGAAAAACTGCCGGGATGTTGTGGATTGGCTTACACCACGCATGCGCTTCGCCTTACGCCAAGGCTAGTCTCATTCCGATAACTGTGGCGTATCTCGGGAAAGATGTAAACACCGCAGCGCCATCTCGGTCGACCGCTCAGTGGTCTTACCCAGTACCGTACACCAAAGACAGGTTATGGATACATAAAGAGATCTAGAACGTGGACCTTTCTCCGCTGTCCCAATAAAGGCTGGATTCCGCTTTGCAATGACTTGATAGGAAATGCATGCGTAGGTCAGTGAGAGGAATATTATGCGGGGATTTTGACGGGGGATTATTTTCGCCAATCCAGGCGCGCGACACCAGATTGCCTGGCCAGGGCTGCTGCATGGGCCGCGCATGGCAGAGCGAGAAATTACTACAGAAGAATCTTTCTATAAGGCTTGTGGACGGACGGCTGCCTCCGTAGTGGACTGGTGGCTGGTGATTGGTGAACCCTTGACTCTCCATCTTGAGGAACCTTCACCTTCTGGGCTGAGTGCGGGTATCAAGTCATGTTTCACATCGGAACGGAATGAGGAATTTAATGGCCGACTCCGTCTCACAACATCGGCAGCTGTGTCTTTTCTGCTCAAATGGCCGTGTCTTCAACATGACTCCCGTTTGGTCTGGTCTTGAGCAGCCTGTGTTGCGGCGTGGATAGGTAGAATACCTCGCGCGTATTCGGTTAGGTCCTGCAAGGGGATCAATCATTGAGTGCCTGCAGCTGAGAGCCGTGTAATAAGGTTGCAGCGGCACCAATCCCGTGCGCCACCACCCAATCTCAGAGTAATTATCCGTAGGTCCGCCACGGACCTCGGCTTAAAAATTTCTTGGGGAGCTTGAATTCTTGAGCTTCGTCGACAACCCTCAAGTCGTCCAGAATTTCTCATAGGGAATGGAGTTCTTTTTCAAGGAATACGCAGTGAAATAATCAAATTTTATTTCTAGGTTCACAGTTTGGGAGAAACAATTAGGTGGTTTGTTGATGTTGTGATGTCATTTACGTCACAGGCAGCGGCAGTTAAGACCCATGACTAAGCGAACAAGCCTATTCATGGTTGCCAGGCAACGAGGTCACCTGTTGACAAAACGCCCGACGCGAGCGGGCATGTTCACCACCTTGACGAACAACTCGACCTGTCAACACTCTTCAGCAATCCTTGCCAAAGTCGCGAGTCTTTTTCTCTCAGTTATACTTCGCCCTCCACGAACCACCGATTGATCACCGTCAATATGAACTCTCCACCGAAAAGGATGACACGCTCCCGCGCTGCCAAGACCACCGAAGCAGCCGATCCGAAAGCCACGACCGCCGCTCCGGTAAAAGCAAAGACGACAGCAACAGCAACAGCAGCATCCGCTCGTGCTACGACCACTAAGAGGAAAACCAGAGCTGACGATCACGAGGATGACCCGAAACCAACAGCTGCGCCGAGTGTGCGAGCAACAAGAGCTCGGGGCCGGCCGAGAAAGGTAGAGGAAGTGGAGACTCAAGCAGAGCCTCCTGCCACGGCGCCCTCGACAAGTGCAACGCGATCAACACGCTCGAATCGAGCCAAGAAGCTCACAGCCGAACCGGCAAAGGCTGAGTCGACTCGACCCCGTGGCCGACCCCGAAAGGCTACGACGCAAACCGATGATGAGGAATCCAAGGCAACCACAGCTACCACCACCGCCGAGCCCACAAGAAAAACGAGGACAGCGGCAGCTTCTTCTGTTTCTGTACGGAACCGTGCTACCGGAGCCACCAAGTCATCCATCAAGAAGACGGTGACTTTCGAGGAGCCCGAGAAGGAGAACATAATTCCTACAAAGGCAAAGGCGGAGAAACCAGCCACGGGTCTCAAGGCGAAACCCGTGCGGAAGGCTGTCACTGCGGCGACGAAGGCTGCTGCTCGTGCAGCTAAGAAGACGGACGAGGAGGATAAGCCGGCTCAGAAAGCGCCGTTGAGTCCTAAGAAGATTACCCAGATGCGAGTCCGGCAAGAGGAGCCCATGTCGGAAGATGAGCTAGGTTTGGATGATGAGGCGCCTCTCAGGAAGAGCCCCATCAAAACTTCGATTTTCCGTGGCAACCCAAGGAAGGCTGAGGTTTCCGGCCACGAAAGCCAGCAGCTTGATGTCAACCATGTCGCCCTCAATGTGCAGGAGATGCCTGAGCCGTCGAGCGTTCTAGCTAGTCCCGCTCGACGACTCCCGCCATCATCCTTCCGGGATACCTTGAAGTCCCCAGCTAAGCGCATCGAAGGCATGTCTCTGCCCCTGCCGCCTGCCATGAAGGATGACCAGCAGGCTAGAGGGACAACACCTTTCAAGGCATCGCTTCTGCAGTCTCCCGCTAAGCGATGCCCCTCCGCCATCAAGCCTGTTGCACCAGTGTCCCTTGGTAGACCCGACACGACGACACCATTCAAGACCTCGCTGCTAGCGACTCCGGCTCGACGACCCATGTCGGCTTTCAAGGGATTCGCGTCGGCTAAGCGGGAGATGGAGGCTACCGGATCACCAGCTACACGACCTGCCATTCTCTCAACTCCTACCATTCACAACAAGCCATCTCATTTGCTTATGGACGGGGAGGAGGGAGGTGCTTCAGAGGAAATCCAATCAAGCGTCTTCTCAGAACCGCCCCCAAGCCTAAAGTTTCCTGGTCGGTTGTCTGCTGTTCTGCCACGGGATGCAGACCCCTTTCTCACGCACATGGGTACGCTCGAGGAAGAGATATCGGAAGATGACCTCGATCTTATCTCGCATCAGCCAACCGCAAACGAGCCCACCTACCACAGGGAGCCATTTCTGAGCCGCGACCAGATGGCATTAGACAGCATGGCACCAATTGATCCTATCCAAGACGAAGACCACTATATGACTGATCCTGAGGAACTCGCTCACGTCGATGTGGAGAATACTGCTCCTGAAGAGGAGCCTCTGAGCCCCACGGGCACAACCACCCCTCCCGACTCTCCCCCCAAGTCTCTTGGCATGTTTGGACTTCGTGAGAAAGACCTCAATCCTTGTCAAGGTTTCTATGACGAGTCTGAGGACGAACTCGCGGGAAGTGTTCACTATACCAGACCCGAGACACCCTCCCCAGGAACCACGGGCAAGAATCTGAAGTCGAGGCTTGTGAAGCCCGCCAGAGTTTCGAACTCTGGGTTTACACCGCTCGCCGCTCAGCTCGGTGGCTGGTCGGCCACCAGCCCAGTCAAGGCTCAGCAATCACTCGCAGAGGACCAAGACCAGGCCACTCTGACCATCCAACGAAGTCCATTCCAGCAGCCTTACAAGTCTGCATTCTTCGACGATGAGATGGAAGTCCGCGACGACGACGACGACGACGACGACGACTACAACGCCCAGATCGAGGCTGCCATCGAGGCCGATATTGCAGCTCAGATAGAAGAGCCGGTTTTTGAGGATATGATGGTGACGGATGAAGATGTCGCTCTTGCCAATGAGGCCAACGAGATGTCACTTATGGAGCCCGATCAGCTTGCGGAAATTGGTGCCTTTCCTGAGCATGACGATTCCATCTCAGAGGCCAGCCAGGACTATGGAGACGAAAACCAGGTACCTATCGACCCAGCTCTTCTCGGCCAAGGTGAAGCCACGACGGCTGTTCCTCCGGTAACGCCCGCAAGGGTCCTCACCAAGACCTTTCACACCGTCTCCAAGGTTCCACTTAAGCCAGCCGACGACTCGACGCCTAGCCCTCGACCGCTGAAGACACGCAGCAATACCGTGTCGCGCGTTGGCTCGTCCAAGAGGCCTACTCTACTTACTAGGAATGCTACTGTCATCTCCTACTCGCCTACCAAGGAGCGACGAACTACCATCGTCCCCTCGGTTGCTGCCGCTGAGGAGCAAGAAAATAATGGCCCTCCTGTCACGCCTTCCAAGACAGATGACAACGAGGACATTTGGTCCACACTTGGCACGCCGAACCGCACGCCCCGCCGGGATCTGGACCCTGCGCTTTTGAAGGGCGCCGTGGTCTATGTGGATGTTCACACAAGCGAGGGTGCCGACGCCAGCGGCATTTTCATCGAGTTGCTAGGGAACATGGGCGCACGGTGCATCAAGAACTGGACGTGGAGTGGGAGCGACTCGTCGAAGATTGGGATCACCCATGTCGTTTACAAGGATGGGGGGAAGAGGACATTGGAGAGAGTAAGGGAAAGCCGAGGTGTGGTGCAGTGTGTCGGCGTTTCGTGGGTTCTTGAGTAAGTCGTTCCCTTTCTCTGGCCGATACCTTTTCGGAAGTTTCGCGGAGGGGAGACAGTTGTTAACAAACATCATAGTTGCGAGCGTGAGAACAAGTGGCTCGACGAAGCCCCTTACTACGTCGACACCTCCTTGGTCCCCCGAGGCGGCGCCCGTCGCAGGAAGAGCATGGAACCCAAGGCTCTGGCCAATCTCAACGGTACCCTTATTTCTTCTTCCGCCAAGCAATCCCGGGAACCAATTCAACCCACCCCCAGCACCCCGGCGTTCAACCGTCGGGACAGCTACGCCTGGATACGGACCCCGCCCGATCAGGTTCAGGACAATGAAAACGGCGGCGACTTTGATTGGGACCAGTGCGAGCTCACTCCCGTGCCGCGAACACCGGCTCCGGAAGAAATTCACCGCTTTGTTGAGAACCTCATCCCTGAAACACCGACGGTGGCGATCAACTTGGGAGATGAGGATTTGTCGATGAGGACGTGCCCGCCCAAGAACAAGTACAGCGATTTGGGCGCGGGTGTGTTGAGCCCGGAGAAGGATGCGCAAGTCATGATGCGCCTCATGGCTGCTCGAAGAAAAAGTTTGCAGTTTGCTCCTAGGGTGGCCAGTCCGTTGAGCAAGGCGTGGCATTGAGCGATCGTCAGGAGCGTACAAAGTATGGAGTGTACGGATTTGGCAGCAGGGAAGCAAGGTTTGCAGCATGATGCTGCAATGTTGTGTAGATTTCTGGGGAACCTCGGAGGTTACATTTATCATCACTCGTTTGGTCCTAAATAAGGAGACGGGAAGATTGAGCGGCGTTTTGTTTGGAAGGGGCGTTTTGATTTTGCATTCTCTGCCCCAGATGGGCCTTGACTTTGAGTCGTGTTACCAGACCTATGCTGCCATAGCTAGGCTCAATATTAAGATGTCTACTATTTTAATATATATTGCCCTAAGCGTTATCATACTCTGGTTAACACATGTGGATGACGTTGCCTGCGTTAGTATCTAGAGGCGGTACGGTCCTTCGATATAAGCATTGCCTAGGCATTCAATTGGCCAAGTGTCCGTCATACCATTACACATCTCTTGCAATTGTTGCCTCTCCCACCTCGCGGGAGAACACCTCTCCGCACCTCTGACAGTGGATAGGCTATAGATAGCGTCTATTAAAGATGCTAACACATATGTCTCAGGTCGTTGAGCAAGCTGAAAAGAAAATGGGTTCCTTAGTGGATCGTGGAAGACATAAGGACGAGGCAGTCAGTTGACCATATCTGTAGCTGGCCTTCTTGCACCCTCGATGTACTCCGATTTGGCTCACTTTGACGCCCCTGTCAACTTCGTGGCATATTCGCCATTCTCCTAACAATCGTCATCCCTTTCGTATTTTGATTTCCTTCTCGCCCTTTGGTCCTCAAGAGTCGGGGTCGGCACGCTCTTCAGGCCCAATTCATGGCGTACTGGGGACATGGCTGTGGCGTTGCCGTCGACGAAAGCGTCGAGCGATCGGAGTTGCACAATGTCTGGAGGTGAGAGTAGGTCATGACGGCTATGTCTCCCGGTCAGATGATCCATTGGCGCGAATTCAATTGGTGTCATAGAGTAGCAAGAGATGGCGGAAAATTGAGTGGTGGGAGGGGGAGATCAGAACCAACACCAACGGAAAGTGGCTGGTGCTGAAATAAACTTGTAAGCTGCGAGCTGCTTGTCCGATAATTAGTCGTGCAGCCGGTTGAGAGAGTCGCCTTCAACACTGATAGGTGTCGGGATTATTGTTGGACTAGAGCGGGGTAGAAGATTGTGGTGGCGCGAGGGCCTTTCATCGAATTTGGCCCGCCTTCTTAAAACAACATGGAGAGCACTCCAACTCTACTGAGGAAGCAGATGCTGAGCTTGGTGATGCCCGTAGACCTCGAATCCAGTAGGGAGACAGTCGTGTCGCGCTAAGACAAACATAAGATGCCGAACTAGGGTGGATTTTGAGGCTTTCGATATTGAATGACACTCTCGCGTGAACTGTAGAGGATTGAACTCCGCCAAAGCTTCCAAATTGAGCAGCACCTGCGCGATCTAAGGCGGACAATCAAGCTCGAGCCCCCGCTGGTTGCCTTGCTGCAGCTAAATCGATACCTGGTGGGATGAAGTCCGAGCGAGTGATTCTCTGGAATCTGATGAGATGTGCCTGCCGTTGCATCTGATTGAACACTTTTGCACGAATACCCCCGTGTTGTAAGTGGATACAAGCGTTAAGCAGCTTGCGTAACCTTGTAAATTTGTGTGGGATAAAGTCCTACCAGGTGCCGACAAGCCTGCCGAATTCTAACTGGGTCATCTGGTAAAGTTACCGAGATTTTATGTCATCTGGATCTTACCAGTCCACTCTCAATACTAAAGATGCATTGTACTCTTTGTAACTATACCCCTTGCTAATTTAACTCTATCTGACCTATTCCATTAACGGGGCGGATCGTTGCGCAGTAATTAGATCTTGGCTTTGCCCAATAAATGGGCCACACAAGGATAAACTGCTTGGAGTGAGATCAGAGCAACTATTCATGAAACCATTCTCGACTGGGAACTAAATGAAAGCTAGCAGCGCAAATCGTCCGACTTCTGGGCATACCTTCCACAGAAATATAAAAAAGGCCAGCTTCAGCTGTAGAAACTGACGCTCTCCATTATCCATGTGACCCTCGCAATCGCTCACAGTGCAGTCTATTACTCCATCATGCAGCTCACGCCAGTTTCCCTCTCCCCTCATGGCATTCCCCTAGCTTCAACAGCCGTGGAGGGACCCGTCCATGCACCCGATAAAGTCCTTGATAATGCGTGAGCACACGGTGAAATCTACTTGTGTCTGATGTCGGTCGCTAGTGTGCTTCTCCGCTAAAGACATGACGAGGTACGAACGAGAGAATCCGATATCTTATATGTCTCGCGGTCGGCAACATAGATTATCGGCGAACAGCCAATTTCGGACATGGTCTGTTACATCGCTCTTCACCCAGCGACACAAACCCCAGAAAATCAGAAGACCGCGGCGGACCAAATCAGTGTGATGAGAGCGCCGCTGGCGGTCATCGGCTTGAGTTAAAAGGGAAAAAATTAACATGTCTCTTCAAGTGGGAGTGGGGGTTTACAGAGTTGGGGTAAGTTCCTGCACGGGCCTTTCGGCCCCCGCCCCTTTCGGCCACCCTTTTTGTCACGTATTGTACCCGAGGTACCACTTAGGGAAGTAACGATGCTTTCCAAAAACCACACGTCTATTCAAACTTCAACTTGGAGAACCCTTCTCTCGTGCCCTCGCTTCGGGTTCTCCTGTTGTTACCGCTA
>Ga0247774_1000367_pt1 | contig 22165 bp, 23 predicted proteins | sample UWRJL001104B6_FD_179933 | JGI IMG/M metagenome (GOLD analysis project Ga0247774, IMG submission 179933) | Plant litter microbial communities from Arlington Agricultural Research Station in Wisconsin, United States - UWRJ-L001-104B-6 | ecosystem: Environmental > Terrestrial > Plant litter >... | reverse complement strand
TGCCAGAACGCGCGGATGCGGGGGCTGAAGGTGATCATCGCCGGGGCCGGGATGTCGGCGGCGCTGCCGGGAGTGGCGGCGGCCCACACCGACCTGCCGGTGATCGGCGTGCCGATCCTCGGCAAGAGCCTCGGCGGCCTCGACGCCCTGCTCTCGGCGGTGCAGATGCCGCCCGGAATTCCGGTCGCCTGCGTCGCGATCGACGGGGCGAAAAACGCCGGCGTCCTCGCCGCGCGGATAATCAACGCGTGATCCCCCGCTACACCCGTCCCGAGATCGGGGCGGTCTGGACCCCGCAGGCGAAGTTGGAGAGCTGGCTCGAGGTCGAGCTGGCGGCGACCGAGGCCTGGGCGGCGGAGGGGGTCGTGCCGGAGGAGGCGGCCCGCGAGGCGCGCGAGAAGGCCGCCTTCACGGTCGAGGCGGTCGAAGAGCGCGAGAAGGTGACCGACCACGACGTCGCCGCCTTCGTCGACGTCGTCGCCCAGTCGGTCGGCGAGCACGGGCGCTGGATCCACTACGGCCTCACCTCCTCCGACGTGCTCGACACGGCGCTGGCGCTGCAGCTGCGGCGGGCCGGGGAAGTCGTCCTCGCCAGCGCCTGCGCCTACCGCGACGCGCTGGTCGAGCGGGCGCTGGAGCACCGCGACACGCTCTGCGTCGGCCGCACCCACGGCGTCCACGCCGAGCCCACCACCTTCGGCCTGCGGCTCGCCGGCTTCGCCTTCGAGGCCGACCGCAATCTCGATCGGCTGGAGGAGGCCTTCGCGCAGCTCGCCGTCGGCAAGCTCTCCGGCGCCGTCGGCACCTACGCCTCGGTGCCCCCCGCGGTCGAGGCGCGGGTGATGCAGAAGCTCGGACTCGGGCGCGAGGATGTCGCCACCCAGGTCGTCCCGCGCGACCGCCACGCGGAGCTGCTGGCGACGATCGCGATCGCCGGCGCCGGGCTGGAGCGCTTCGCCACCGAGGTGCGGAACCTGCAGAAAACCGAGGTGCGCGAGGTCGAAGAGCCGTTCGCCGCCGGCCAGAAGGGCTCCTCGGCGATGCCCCACAAGCGCAACCCGATCCGCACCGAGCGGATCACCGGCCTCGCCCGCGTCCTCCGCGGCTACTCGCAGGCGGGGATCGAGAACGTCGCCCTCTGGCACGAGCGCGACATCTCCCACTCCGGCGCCGAGCGGGTGATCCTCCCTGACGCGACGATCGCCCTCGACTACATGCAGGACCTGGCGGCGAAGGTCGTCGCCGGGATGAAGGTGAACGAGGAGCGGATGCGCGAGAACCTCGGCCTCACCCACGGCGCCCTGTTCAGCCAGCGGGCGCTGACCGCGCTGGTCGAGTCCGGGATGACCCGCGACGACGCCTACCGCGTCGTCCAGGAGAACGCCCAGCGCGCCTGGGACACCCGTACCGAGTTCCGCGACCTCCTCGCCGAGGCCGCCCCCGACCTCGACCTCGACGCCGTCTTCGACTACGGCGCCTACCTGACGCACCTGCCCGAGATCTTCCCGCGGCTGGAATCCCTGAGATCCTGAAGCCATGACCGAGCAGCTCGAGGCCGACGTCGCGATAGTGGGCGCCGGCCTCGCGGGGCTGGTCGCGGCCCGGAAGCTGAAGGTCGCGGGACTGCGGCCGCTTGTGCTGGAGGCGCGCGAGCGGGTCGGGGGCCGGGTTCTGAACGAGGAGATCGGCGACGGCAAGGTGGTCGAGGTGGGCGGCCAGTGGATCGGCCCTGCCCAGCACCGGCTCGCCGCCCTCGCCGCCGAGCTGGGAGTGACCACCTTCCCCACCCACGACGAGGGCCGGCACCTGATCGAGATCGGCGGCAGGCGGGCCTCCTACGCCGGCGCCCTCACCGACGCGCGGGTCGGGCTGGTGCGCGACCTTGCCCGCGCGGTCTCGCCGCTGGCCCTGGCCGACTTCGAACAGGCGCGGTTCCGGCTGGACCGGATGGCGCGGGAAGTACCGCTCGAGGAGCCGTGGGCGGCGGCGAAGGCGCGGCGCTGGGACGGGCAGACCTTCGCGACCTGGGTCCACCGCAACGCCCGCACCGCCGCGGCGCGCACTCTGCTCGAGCTGGCAACGGAGGCGGTCTGGGCCGCCGAGCCGGCCGACGTCTCGCTCCTGCACATCCTCTTCTACGCCCACTCGGGCGGCGGCTTCAACACGCTGGTCGGCACCGGCGGCGGTGCCCAGCAGGACCGCTTCCACGGCGGCTCGCAGCGAATTCCCCTGCTGCTGGCGGAGCAGCTCGGCGAGGACCGTCTGCGGCTGGGCGCGCCGGTACGGCGGATCGAGCACGGCGGCGACGGGGTCGTCCTCCACGCCGAGGAGGGAGGGTCCGCGGCGCTGACGGTCCGCGCGCAGCGGGCGATCGTCGCGGTGCCGCCGACGCTGGCCGGCCGGATCGCCTACGACCCGCCGCTGCCGGCGCTGCGCGACCAGCTGACCCAGCGGATGCCGCAGGGGACGGTGATCAAGACGATGGCGATCTACGAGGAACCTTTCTGGCGAGACGAGGGGCTCTCCGGGCAGGCGGTCAGCGACCTCGGCCCCGCCCGCGTCGTCTTCGACAACTCGCCCCCCGACGGCGCTCCCGGCGTGCTGCTCGGGTTCCTCGAGGGCCGCCTCGCCCGCGAGTGGGGAGCGCGTCCGGCGGAGGAGCGGCGGCGGGCAGTGCTCGAGGGCCACGCGAGGCTGTTCGGCGAGCGGGCGTCGCGGCCGCAACGGTTCGTCGAGCGCGTCTGGGCCGACGAGGAGTGGACGCGGGGCTGCTACGGCTGCCTGATGACCACCGGCGGCTGGACCGAATTCGGCCGCACGCTGAGAGCGCCGATCGGCCGCATCCATTGGGCCGGCGCCGAGACCGCCACGGTCTGGAACGGCTACATGGACGGCGCGGTGCAGTCGGGAGAGCGGGCCTGCGAAGAGGTGGTCAACGCGCTCGCGGCCGGCTAACAGCGGGCATCTGCCTGATGTGGGGCCAGATCAGCAATTGACTTTCCATCGAGAGTGATTACAAAGGCCTCCCCTTCTTCCACCCGGTCCAGCAGTTCATCCAGGTTGTCCTGAAGTTCTTGGAAATCAACTTTTCTCATACTTACTCCTTGATTGGGAAGAGCAAAGACCACTAGGCTGAGCCTTGTGATCCTCTACACCTGCGGTCAGAAGAAACTCGGTCCCGGCTTCGCCCACCCCTGCGCGAAGGCGGGCAAGGCGCTCGACGCGGCCGGGTACGAGTACGAGCTGAAGACGGTCGGCGGCTACCGGATGATGCCCTGGACCTGGGGCAGCCGCGGAGCGGATCGGGCCGAGGTCAAGCGGCTCAGCGGCACCAACGAGGTCCCGATCCTCGTCCTCGACGACGGCGAGGTGGTCTCCGGCTCCGGCACGATCGCCAAGTGGGCGAAGGAGCACCCGCGCTCCCCGGCCAAGTCCGGCGGCTGAACGTCTGTTTACGCCTTGTCGGTAAGCAGTGCAGCGGCGAGACTGACCAGAAAGAAAAGTTGGATGTAGAAGAGTTTGTCGAGCCGATCGTTGACTCTTTCGAAGCGCCGATCGACACTCGCGAAGCCTTCTTTCATCTCCTCTCTAACGGCAACGAAGCCTCCGTCAACCCGCCGGCTCAGTTCGTCGAGCCGGTCGTCGTTCCAGTTCTCCACTTGCCCCTCCCTCTCCAGAAGTGCCTCCATGGGAGGAGTGTAGACAAAAGATTGCGAAACGTGTTGTCAGACCGCAACCGGCTCGCGGGCCGGCTGGCGGTCGGTGACGACCACCGGCGTTCCCTCGCGCGGTGAGAGGGTGATGTTGCGGCGGCCGGTGCGCTCGGGCTCGGGGCTCGCCTTGCGCAGCTCGCAGCGGGTCAGCACCTCGCGGAGGACGACCCGCATCTCGAACTCGGCGAAGGTGGCGCCGATGCAGCGGCGGACGCTGCCGCCGAAGGGGATCCAGGCGTAGGTGTCGGGGCCCTCCTCGAGGAAGCGCTCCGGTTTGAAGGCGAAGGGGTCGGGATAGACGTCGGGGCGAGTGTGGGTGAGCCAGATCGCCGGGGTGACGTCGGTCCCCGCCGGCAGGGTGACGCCGTCGGCAACCATGTCCTTCGAGAGCCGCCGCCCGGCCAGGGGGATCACCGGCCGCAGCCGCAGCGACTCGGAGATCGTCGCCCGCAGGTAGTCCTCCTCCCCCGCCGCCAGCGAGTCGCGCAGCCGCCCCAGCGCCGCCGGGTGGCGCAGCAGCAGGTCGAAGGTCCAGGCGAGCGCGGTCGCGGTCGTCTCGTGGCCGGCCAGGAGCAGGGTCATCAGCTGGTCGCGCAGCTCCTGGTCCTCCATCCGCGAGCCGTCCTCGAACTCGGCCAGCATCAGCATCGAGAGGATGTCCTCGCGCTCCGCGAGGTCGGGGCGCTCGCGGTGCTCGGCGATCTCGGCGAAGAGCAGCTCGTCGACTTCGCGCAGCTGGCGGTCGAAGTGGGCGAACGGGCCCGGGCCGCCGAAGCGCTGCAGCGCCAGTCCCAGCACCTGCCGTCCCGGCGTCGCGGTTTCCTGCAGCACGGTCGCCAGCGTCTCCCGCAACCGGTCCAGCCGCGGCCCGGTGGAGATGCCGAAGACGACCCGCAGGATCACCTCCAGGGTCACCGCCTGCATCCGCGCGTGGATCGGGAACTCGCTGTTCAGCGGCCAGGAGTCGATCTCGGCGTCGACGATCTCGGCCATCGTCTCCTCGTAGGAGCGCATCCGCTCGCCGTGGAAGGGCGGCAGCATCAGCCGGCGGCGGCTGAGGTGTTCGGCGCCCTCCTGGATCAGCAGCGATTTCGAGCCGAGGATCGGCTCGAGGACGATGTTGCGCCCGGGCGGCAAGCCGTGGGTCGGCTCCCGGTACAGGGCTTTGATCGCCTCCGGGTCGCTGATCAGGACCATCGGCCGCTCGAAGCCGAGGAAGCGGACGCCGAAGGAATCGCCGTAGCGGCGGCGGCAGTCCTCCATGAAGGCGATCGGCCGGAAGGCCCAGCGCAGCGTCTGCGCCAGGGGGGTGCGCTTGACTTCAGGCGGGAGCGGCACGGGCGAAGCATCGCAGAGGTACCTGAAGCCCGGGTGTGACCTACGTCCCACACGCCGGAGATCTGCCCGTCGCCGAAGATGGTTAGAGTCGGCCCCGATGCCGAACGTCGCCGACCTCAACCTCCTCTCCTCGGGGAAGGTGCGCGAGATCTACGAGTGGGACGACGACCTGCTGATGGTCGCCTCCGACCGCATCTCCACCTACGACGTGGTGATGCCGACGCCGATCCCCGACAAGGGCAAGGTGCTGAACCGGATGTCGGTCTTCTGGTTCGGGCTGACCGAGGACATCGTCCCCAACCACTTCCTCTCCGAGGACGTGCCCGAGGAGGTCGCCGAACGGGCGATGCGGGTGCGGAAGCTGGAGATGTACCCGGTCGAGTGCGTGGTCCGCGGCTACCTCTCCGGCTCGGGCTGGAAGGAATACCGCGAGAGCGGCGCGGTCTGCGGGATCGAGCTGCCCTCCGGCCTGGTCGAGTCCGACCAGCTGCCGGAGCCGATCTTCACCCCGGCGACCAAGGCCGAGGTCGGCGACCACGACGAGAACGTCGACTTCGACCGCGCGGCGGAGATCGTCGGCGACCGGGCGCTGATGGAAGAGCTGCGGCGGATCTCGATCGAGGTCTACAAGCGCGGCTCCCAGCACGCCGCCCAGCGCGGGATCATCCTCGCCGACACCAAGTTCGAGTTCGGCCGCCACGCCGGCGCCGAGGTCGTCCTCGGCGACGAGGTCCTGACCCCGGACTCCTCGCGCTTCTGGCCCGCCGCCAGCTACCAGCCGGGCGCCACCCCGCCCTCCTTCGACAAGCAGTTCGTCCGCGACTGGGCCACGGCGAGTGGATGGGACAAAAAGCCGCCGGCGCCGGAGCTGCCGCCGGACGTGGTCGAGCAGACGCGGGCCAAATACGTCGAGGCCTACGAGCGGATCACCGGCGAGTCGTTCTGAGCCAGTCGCTAGATTGGCGCCAGTGAAGGCGCGCGTGCTGATCCGCCCCAAGGAGGGCATCCTCGACCCGCAGGGCAAGGCGGTCGAGCGGGCGCTGCCGGCGCTCGGCTTCGAGGGGATCGGGCAGGTCCACGTCGGGCGGATGGTCGAGCTCGAGGCCGAGAGCCCGGAGCGGCTCGAGGAGCTCTGCGAGAAGCTGCTCGCCAACACCCTGATCGAGGACTACGAGATCCAGACCCTGTGATCTGGGGCGTCCTCCAGTTCCCTGGATCCTGCGACGAGCGGGACGCGCTGCACGCCTGCGAGCTCGCCGGCGACGGGGCGCGGCTCGTCTGGCACGAAAGCCGCGACCTGGACGGGGTCGACGGGATCGTCGTCCCGGGCGGCTTCTCCTACGGCGACTACCTGCGGGCCGGCGCGATCGCCCGCTTCTCGCCGGCGATGGAAGCGGTCGCCGAGGCGGCGGCTGGCGGCGCCCCGGTGCTCGGCATCTGCAACGGCTTCCAGGTCCTCTGCGAGGCGGGGCTGCTGCCCGGCGCGCTGCTGCGCAACGCCGAGCTGCGCTTCCGCTGCCACCAGGTCGAGTTGATCGAGGAGGGCAGCGGCGAGCGGCTCTCGATTCCCGCCAAGCACGGCGAAGGCCGCTACTACGCCCCGGACGAGATGCTCGACGAGCTCGAGCGCAACGGGCAGGTCGCCTACCGCTACACCGAGGGCCACAACTCCAACGGCTCGGTGCGGGACATCGCCGGCGTCACCAACGACCGTGGCAACGTGCTCGGCCTGATGCCGCACCCCGAGCACGCGGTCGACCCGCTGACCGGCTCGACCGACGGGCTGCGCGTCTTCCAGCGGATGAGCGGGGTCGCGGCTTGACCGTCGGCACGCCGAAATACCGCGAGCTCGGGCTGACCGACTCCGAGTACGAGCTGATCGTCGAGAAGCTGGGGCGGGAGCCGAACGACGTCGAGCTGGCGATGTTCAGCCTGCTCTGGTCCGAGCACTGCGCCTACAAGCACTCGCGCAAGCTGCTGCGGCGGCTGCCGACCGAGGGCGAGCGGGTGGTGATGGGCCCGGGCGAGAACGCCGGCGCGGTCGACGTCGGCGGCGGCTACGCGGTCGCCTTCAAGGTCGAGTCCCACAACCACCCGAGCGCGGTCGAACCGTTCCAGGGCGCGGCCACCGGGGTCGGCGGCATCCTCCGCGACGTCTTCGCGATCGGGGCGCGGCCGATCGCGATCCTCGACAGCCTCCGCTTCGGCGAGCTCGACTCGGTCCGCTCGCGGCACCTGCTCGACGGGGCGGTGCGGGGGATCGGCCATTACGGCAACTCGATCGGGGTGGCGACGGTCGGCGGCGAGATCTACTTCGAGGAGCCCTACGAGCACAACTGCCTCGTCAACGCGATGTGCATCGGCTTCGCCAAGACCGCGGAGATGGTCCGCGCCGCCGCCGCGGGCGCCGGCAACTCGGTCGTCCTGATGGGCGCCTCGACCGGGCGCGACGGGATCGGCGGCGCCTCGGTGCTGGCCTCGGCCGAGCTCGGCGAGGGCGACGACGAGAAGCGGCCGACGGTGCAGATCGGCGACCCCTTCGAGGAGTCGAAGCTGCTCGAGTGCTGCCTCGAGCTGCTGGAGAAGGGGCTGCTGGTCTCGCTGCAGGACCTCGGTGCTGCCGGCCTCACCTCCTCGGCCGGGGAGATGGCCTCGGCCGGCGGGGTCGGGATCGAGATCGACGTCGCCAGGGTGCCGCTGCGCGAGGCCGACATGGAGCCCTTCGAGATCATGGTCTCCGAGTCGCAGGAGCGGATGCTGGCGGTGGTCGAGCCGGCGCGGGTCGCCGAGGTGCGGGCGATCTGCGAGAAATGGCAGACGGGGTCGGCGGAGATCGGCCAGGTCACCGAGAGCGGCCTGGTCCGGATCCTCCGCGACGGCGAGGTCGTCGGCGAGATGCCGGTCGAGGCGCTGGTCGACGGCTGCCCCCTCTACGACCTCGACCCGGCCGAACCGGAGGGCTGGATCTACGGCAACCGGGCGACCCTGCCGCACGGCGCCTCGCCGGAGAAGGAGCTGCTGGCCCTCCTCTCCTCCCCCAGCATCGCCTCCAAGCGCTGGGCCTTCGAGCAGTACGACTCGATCGTCGGCTCGCGGACGGTGCGCCGGCCCGAGCAGGCCGACGCCGCGGTCCTGCAGCTGCCCGAGTCCGGCAACGCGATCGCGGTCTCGATCGACGGCAACGGCCGCCGCGTCGCCTGCGACCCCTACGCGGGGACGATCGACGCGGTGCTCGAGTGCGCCCAGAACCTCGCCTGCGTCGGCGCCGAGCCGCTCGGCCTGACCAACTGCCTCAACTTCGGCAACCCCGAGAAGCCGACCGGCGCCTGGCAGCTCGACCGCGCCGTCAGCGGCCTCGCCGACGCCTGCAACGCCCTCGGCGTCCCGGTCGTCGGCGGCAACGTCTCCCTCTACAACGAGGGCCCCGACGGCCCGATCTACCCGACGCCGGTGGTGGCGATGGTCGGCGAACTGCCCGACCCCGCCCAGGTCGCCGGCGGCGGTTTCGCCCGCGCGGGCGACGCGATCGGCCTGATCGGCCCCTTCGAACCGAGCCTCGCCGGCTCGGAGCTGGCGAAGCAGCGGGGCGAGCTCGCGATGGGCCTGCCGCGCTCGGACATCACCGCGGTCGCCGCCGCCTGCGAGCTCGTCCGCGGGGCGGTCCGCGCCGGCAGGCTCGCCTCCGTCCACGACGTCTCCGACGGCGGCCTCGCCTGCGCGATCGCCGAGTCGGCGATCGTCGGCGGCATCGGTTGCGAGGTCAACGTCGAACACCTGCGCGAGCGCGGCGCCCAGCCCGAGGAAGCCCTCTTCGGCGAGGGACCCGGCGGCTTCCTCGTCAGCGGCGAGCGGGCGGCGCTGGAGGAGCTAGGCGCGACCCTGCTCGGCGAGGTCGGCGGCGATCAGGTCACGATCGGCGCCGGCGACCGCAGCCTCTCGCTCTCCCTCGCCGATGCCGAGCGCGCCTGGCGCTCGCTGCCGGCGCAGGCCGAGGGCGACGGCGCCTGAGGCGAGGGCGGCGAAGACCGCGAAGAGGTAGGCGGCGTCGGAGACGCGCAGCGCCTCGCTGAGACCGGCCGGGTCGCCGACGATGGCGACCAGGATCGCGGTGCCGAGGACGGCGCCGACCTGGCGGAAGGCGGCGTTGACGGCGCTGGCGGTGGCGAAGCGGTCGTCGGCGACGTCGCGGACCGCGGCCGAGCCGAGGGTCGGGAAGGCGAGGCCGATCCCGATCCCGGTCAGCACCGCCCCCGGCAACCAGAGTCCGGCCCAATCGGGCTCGGGCCCGGCCGAGCGCAGCACCATCACCCCGGCGGCGAAGACGAGCGCGCCGGGGACGATCACGGCGCGGTGGCCGAAGCGGTCGGCGAGGCGGCCGGCAGGACCGGAGACGACCGTCGTCAGCGCCGGCCCGGGCAGGGTCGCGAGGCCGGCGCTGAGCACGCTGTAGCCCCAGATCGAGGTGAGGAAGAGGACGTTGCCGAGGATCAGCGAGAAGAAGGCGGCGGCGAACAGCAGCGTGCCGAGGTTGCCGAGCGCAAACGAGCGGTGCGCGAACAGCGCCGGTTCGACGATCGGGCGCGGGTGGCGCCGGCTGCGGGCGACGACGGCGCCGAGCAGGAGCGCCGCGGCGGCGAAGGCGGCGACGGTGCCGGCTCCGGTCCAGCCCCAGTCGTTGCCCTCGACGATCGCCAGCGTCAGCGCCGCCAGGCCGAGCGCCAGCGCCAGCGCCCCCGGCAGATCGGGCAGGCGGCTGTCGGAGACCGGCCGCTCCGGCAGCAGCCGGCGGCCGGCGAGGAGCACGGCGGCGCCGAGCGGCAGGTTGACGAGGAAGACCAGGCGCCAGTCGGAGAGCTCGACCAGCGCCCCGCCGAGCGTCGGCCCGACCGCGGCGGCGGCCGCGGCGGCGGCGCCCCAGAGACCGACCCCGGTGGCGCGCTTCTCGAGCGGGAAGCTGTCGAGGACGATCGCCAGCGAGGTCGGCGCGATCGCCGCCGCCCCCACTCCCTGGAGGACGCGGAAGGCGATCAGCATCTCCAGCGAGGGCGCGATCGCGCAGAGCAGGCTGGCGAGGGTGAAGCCGGCCAGCCCGGCGAGGAAGACCTGCTTGTGGCCGAAGCGGTCGGCGAGCCCGCCGGCCGGCACCAGCAGCGCCGCGATCACGACGAAGTAGCCGTCGAGGACCCAGGAGAGGAGGCCGCGGCTCGCCTCCGGGAACGAGGCCGAGATGTCCGGGAAGGCGATGTTGACGATCGTCGTGTCGAGGAAGGCGAGGAAGGCGCCGGTGCAGGCGATCAGGACGCCAGCTCTATGACCACGGTCATACATCGTGGCCGCGACTATACTATGACCGTGGGCATAACGCGAATAGCCGATGCCGAAGCGATCGAGCCGACGCGTCGCGACGGCCGCGACCGGCTGCTGAACGGCGCCCGCAGGCTACTCGCCGAGAAGGGCTACGCCGGAATGGAGCTGCGCGACGTCGCCGAGCGCGGCAAGGCCCCCCGCGGCTCGATCTACCACCACTTCCCCGGCGGCAAGCGCCAGCTCGCGGTCGAGGCGGCCGAACTGGAGGGCCGCGAGATCCGCGCCGCGATCGAAAGCTCGCTGGCCGAGCTGGGGCTGGCCGAGACGCTCAGCACCTTCGGCGAGATGTTCCGCCGCCGGGTCAAGGACCAGCCGGAGCGGCTCGGCTGCCCGGTCGCCGCCGCGGCGCTGGCCCGGCCCGAGGACCCGGCGCTCGCCGCCGCCGCCACGGCGGCGTTCGAAAGCTGGGAAGCGCCGATCGCCGCGGCGCTGCGGGAGGAAGGCGTCGGCGCGGACGACGCCGCGAGCTTCGCCGGCCTCGTCGTCTCGACGATCGAGGGCGCCCTGGTACGCGCCCGCGCCGCCGGCGACCAGGCCCCGCTCGACTCGGCAATCAGAGGCCTGCACCAGGCGCTCGAGGCGCTGCTCGCCGCCGACGCCTCGAAGCCCGCCGGCGCCTAGGCCCGGTTTAGACAAGACGCTTCGCGGGCAGATTCTTGGTGCACCCGTGGGATGGGTGGATCATGGAGGAGAGACCGTGAAATCCAGTTGGGCGACGCGGGCCCTGGTCTGTCTCGCGGCCTCGGCGCTGGCCGGGATCGGCCTCGTCGCCTGCGGCGGCGGCTCCGACGAATCGGGCCCGCGCGAGCTCACCTTCTTCGTCGCGATCCAGCCGGGCGGGACGATCGAGGAAGTCTCGAAACGGTGCTCGGAGGAATCGAACGGCAAGTACACGATCACGCCGGAATTCCTCCCCACCGACGCCAGCCAGCAGCGCGAACAGCTGGTCCGCCGGCTCGGCGCCGAGGACCCCTCGATCGACATCGTCGGCATGGACGTGATCTGGACCGGCGAGTTCGCCAACGCCGGCTGGGTCGAAGAGTGGACCGGGCCGCTGAAGCAGCAGGTCACCGAAAACGTCTTCTCCAACGTGATCGAGACCGCCTCCTTCGAGGACAAGCTCTACGCGGCGCCGTTCAACACCAACACGCAGCTGCTCTGGTACCGCAAAGACCTGGTCAAGCAGCCGCCGAAAACCTGGGACGAGATGATCGAGGTGGCCGAAGGCCTGAAGGAAGCGGGCTCGATCCAGGTCCAGGCGGCCCGCTACGAGGGCTTCATGGTCCTGGCCAACGCGCTGATCGAGAGCGCCGGCACCGAAATCCTCTCCGGCCCCGAGGAAGTCGACCTCGAACAGGGGCCGACCGAAAAGGCGCTGGAAGTGCTCGGCAGGCTCGCCAACGGCGGCGCCGCGCCGCCGAGCCTCTCGACCTCCGACGAGGACACCGCCCGGCTCGGCTTCGAGGCCGGCGAATCGGCCTTCATGACCAACTACACCTTCGCCTACGCCAGCGCCCAGGCCGAAGCGCCCGAGATCGGCAAGGTGATGGGCTTCGCGCGCTTCCCGCGGGTCGACGCAAACACCCCCAGCAAACCGCCGCTCGGCGGCTTCAACCTCGCGGTCAGCTCCTTCTCCGACAACAAGGACGTCGCCTTCGAAGCGGCCGCCTGCCTCGCCAACGGCAAAAGCCAGAAAACCGCGGTCGAACTCGACGGCCTGCCGCCCTCGCGCTCTGACCTCTACACCGACAAGGTCGTGACCGAGGCCTACCCCGGCTTCGCGCAGCTGGTCAAGGAATCGATCGAAGCCTCGGGCCCGCGGCCGACCACCCCCGCCTACCAGGACGTCTCGCTGGCGGTCCAGCGCTCGCTGCACCCGCCGGACAAGATCGACCCCGAAGACACCGAATCGGTCTTCGACGAACTGAAGGAGAACGTCGAAGACGCGGTCAAGCGGGAAGGGCTGCTCTGATGAAGTCCGAGCGGACCAGATCGGAACGCAAACTCGCCTGGATGCTCTGCGCGCCGGCGGTGCTGGCGATGCTCCTGGTCACCGCCTACCCGATCGTCTACGCGGTGATCCTCTCGCTGCAGGACGTCGACCTCCGCTTCCCCGACGAGGGCGGCTTCGTCGGCCTCAGCAACTACACCGCCGTCCTCACCTCGGACCTCTGGTGGACCGACTTCTTCAACACCGTCTTCATCATGGTCGTCACCGTCGCGATCGAGCTGGTGCTGGGGATGGCGATCGCGCTGGTGATGCACAGGGCGATCTTCGGCCGCGGCGTCGTCCGCACCTCGGTCCTGATCCCCTACGGGATCATCACCGTGGTCGCCGCCTTCGCCTGGCAGTTCGCCTTCGCGCCGGAAACGGGGTTCGTCAACAACCTGCCGCTGATCAGCGACGAAATGGACTGGTTCGGCGGCCGCTTCAGCTCCTTCGCCGTGATCATCATGGCCGAGGTCTGGAAGACGACCCCGTTCATGGCGCTCCTGCTGCTGGCCGGGCTGGTGACGATCGACGGCCAGCTCTATGAGGCGGCGCGGGTCGACGGCGCCACCGCCTGGCAGCGCTTCACCAAGATCACGCTGCCGCTGATGAAGCCGGCGATCCTGGTCGCGCTGCTCTTCCGCAGCCTCGACGCCTTCCGCGTCTTCGACACGATCTTCATCATGACCCGCGGTGCGCTGGACACCGAATCGGTCTCGATCCTCGGCTACAACCAGCTGATCTCGCGCCTCAACCTCGGCCTCGGCTCGGCTGTCTCGGTGCTGATCTTCGTCTGCGTCTTCCTGATCGCGCTGCTGTTCGTGCGCGGCTTCGGGGCCAAGCTCGAGGAAGGGAGGCCGGGCTGATGGAACAGCACAGCAGCCGCGACTACGCCCTCTGGAGCATCGTGATCCTGCTGGTGGTGGTGTTCGCGCTGATCCCGGTGCTGTGGCTGATCTCGATCTCGCTGAAGCCGCCGGAAGAGCTGACCGACCAGCACTTCATCCCCTCCAGCGTCTCCTTCGACAACTACAAGAGCCTGTTCGAAGGCGGGATCGACGACAGCCCCTTCATCAAACCGCTGATCAACTCGATCCTGATCGCCCTGATCACGACGACGATCGCGATCGTCCTCGCCTCCTTCTGCGCGTATGCGATCGCCCGGCTCGAATTCCCCGGCAAGCGGCTGATCCTCGCCGGGGCGCTGGCGATCGCGATGTTCCCGCCGATCTCCACGGTCGGGCCGCTGTTCGACATGTGGCGGGCGCTCGGCTTGTACGACACCTACCTGGGGCTGATCATCCCCTACCTCACCTTCTCGCTGCCGCTGGCGATCTACGTCCTCGTCGCCTTCTTCCGCGAGATCCCCTGGGAGCTCGAGCAGGCGGCGCAGGTCGACGGCGCGACGCCGTTCCAGGCCTTCACCAAGGTGATCGTGCCGCTGGCGGCGCCGGGTGTCTTCACCGCCGCGATCCTCGTCTTCATCTTCTGCTGGAACGACTTCCTCTTCGCGATCTCGCTGACCAGCTCGGACGCGTCGCGGACCGTCCCCGCCGCGCTCGCCTTCTTCACCGGCGAATCGTCGTTCACCGCCCCGACCGGGAGCATCGCCGCCGCGGCGGTGGTGGTGACGGTCCCGATCATCGTCTTCGTCCTCTTCTTCCAACGCCGAATCGTCGCCGGGCTCACCGCCGGCGCCGTCAAGGGATAAAGGAGCCCACCAATGTCAGAGATAGTCCTCGACGGAGTCAGCAAGGTCTTCCCCGACGGGTTCGAAGCCGTCAAAGACATGAATCTCGACATCCAGGACGGCGAGTTCATGATCCTCGTCGGCCCTTCCGGCTGCGGCAAGTCGACGGCGCTGCGGATGATCGCCGGGCTCGAGGACATCTCCAGCGGCGAGCTGAAGATCGGCGGCGAGACCGTCAACGACCGCTCGCCGAAGGACCGCGACATCGCGATGGTCTTCCAGACCTACGCGCTCTACCCGCACATGACCGTGCGCGAGAACATGGGCTTCGCCCTGAAGCTGGCGGGGGCGGACAAGGAGGAGATCGACCGGAAGGTCGAGGAGGCGGCGCGGACGCTCGACCTCGAGCAGCACCTCGACCGCCGGCCGGCCAACCTCTCCGGCGGCCAGCGCCAGCGGGTGGCGATGGGGCGGGCGATCGTCCGCGACCCGAAGGCGTTCCTGATGGACGAGCCGCTCTCCAACCTCGACGCGAAGCTGCGGGTGCAGATGCGGACCGAGGTGGCGCGGCTGCAGTCGAAGCTGGAGACGACGACGGTCTACGTCACCCACGACCAGACCGAGGCGATGACGCTCGGCGACCGGGTCGCGGTGATGCGGGCCGGGGTGCTGCAGCAGGTTGGAACCCCGGCGGAGCTCTACGACAACCCGGTCAACCTCTTCGTCGCCGGCTTCATCGGCTCGCCGGCGATGAACTTCATGCCGGGAGAAATCGCTTCCGGCAAGCTGGTGCTGCCGATCGGGGAAGTCGAGCTCAGCGATCTCGGAGACCTCGGCGGCGGGCGCAGTGAGGGCCCGGTGGTCGTCGGCCTGCGGCCGGAGAACTTCGAGGACGTGGCGGTGATCGGCGACCTCAAGGAGGAGCGCGGGGTCACCTTCGAGGCCGAGATCGACCTCGTCGAGTCGCTCGGCTCCGACCTCTACGCCTACTTCCACATCGAGTCCGCAGGCGTCCAGTCCGACCAGCTCGCCGACATCGTCGAAGAGAGCCTCGAGGAAACCGGCGCCGGCGAAATCCGCGAGGGCCACGAGCAGATCGTCGCCCGCCTCGACCCGACCAGCAAAGTCAAGCGCCGGCAGAGCGCCGAGCTCTGGGCCGACACCGCGAAACTGCACCTCTTCGACCCGGAGAGCGGGGAGAGCCTGCGAGCCGGGGGGACGACCGAGGCAGACAAACTCAGCGGACGCTGAATTGCGGCCCCTATAGCGGCCAATTTTCAGCGGCCGCTGACTTTTGCCGTCCCAGCTGCGAGGCTTGCCATCAGTTCCGCAGCCTGATCGTCGTCGAGGCCCTGGTTGCGCGTCAGGTCCTGCCAGGTGCGGAAGGCGAGGGCGTGGCCGATCGCGGCGCGGGTGCGCTTGGCGGCGTTGCCGCGCAGGCCCCTCCCCTTCACCAGGATCTCCGTGACTGCTGCCAGGAACTGGTGGAAGGGCGCGAACAGCTCGGCTACGACGGGCACCGTCCCTTCGTCGCGGAGGAGGTTGTCGAGCATGTCCTCGGTGCGGCGGTAGTAGGCGTACAGCTCCTCGAGCGCGACGCCAAGCCGCTCGTCCGGGTCCTCGATCCTCTCCCAGCGGCTGACGTCGGGTGGCGGGTTCTCCGCCGCCCAGTGGGCCGAGCAGGCGCCGAACAGTGCCCGCTCGTCGGGGAAGTGGCGGTAGAGAGTCGAGCGGCGGACGCCGGCGTGCTCGGCGACGGCGCTCATCGAGGTGCGGGCGGGGCCGAGCGAGCCGTGCAGCTCGACCGCGCTTTCGGTGATCCGCCGGCGGGTCTGCGCCTCGGCTTCGGCCCGCGCCTTCTTCTCGTACTTTCGCTTTCTGTCGGACATATGTGTACGACCAATATTGACAGATCTGTCAACAGCCGCTACAGTTTTCGCGAAACAGCAGTGTTCAACGAATTTGAAAAGGAGAAAACGATGGCAACGATGATCGGCCCCAACGACGGCAAGGCGGGCTTCCTCGGCAGCATCGGGGTGCGGTTCATGATCGACGGCGAGGACGCGGGCGGGGATTTCTCCCTGGTCGAACACCCGCTCTCGCCGCGGGCGCTGGCGGCGCCGCTGCACCGGCACACCCGCGAGGACGAGTACAGCTTCGTGCTCGAGGGCCGGATGGGCGGGCTGCTCGGCGACGAGGTCGTCGAGGCCGGGCCCGGCGACCTCGTCTTCAAGCCGCGCAACGAGTGGCACACCTTCTGGAACGCCGGCGAGGTGCCCTGCCGGATCCTCGAGATCATCGCCCCGGCCGGCTTCGAGCACTTCTTCGAGGAGCTGGTCGACATGGGCGGCGTCCTCAAAGCCAGCCCGGAGGAACTGGCGGCGCTGAACGACCGCTACGGGCTGGAAATGAAACCGGAGACCGTCCCGGAGCTGCTCGATCGCTTCGGGCTGGTGATCGGCGAGCCGGTGGAGTCGGCGCTTCAACTCGCTTAAACGCTCCTGGCGGCGTCGGACCAAGCGGGGCAAGGACGCAGGGAGGCCGAATAGCAGCGCTATTTGGCCGACTGAGGACGCCGCGCCGCGCAGTGTCCGCCGCCGCCAGGCGCTGCTACCCTGCCGGGGTAGGCAGCCAGTCTGCCTGCGCGTCCATCTCTATTGAGCAACGAGGAAAACGCGCTCTTGACTCCCGAGAAGGGGCTTGGCATCGACCGCGAGGGGCCGCGCGAGGAATGCGGCGTCTTCGGCGTATACGCACCCGGGCACGAGGTGGCCCGCCTTGCCTACTTCGGGCTCTACGCGCTGCAGCACCGCGGCCAGGAGTCGGCGGGGATCGCCACCTGCGAGGGCGGGATGCTCACCACCCTGCGCGACCAGGGGCTCGTCTCCCAGGTCTTCGACGAGGAGAAGCTGCGGGCATTGGAGGGGGACATGGCGATCGGCCACGTCCGCTACTCGACCACCGGCGGCGGCTCCTGGGAGAACGCGCAGCCGATCTGGCGCGACGACGGCCGCGAGGTCGCCCTTGCCCACAACGGCAATCTCACCAACGCGGTCGAGCTCTGGAGCGAGCTGAAGGAGAGGGGGCTGCAGTTCCGCGGCACCTCCGACTCGGAGATCATGGCGGCGCTGCTCTCCTCCCACGAAGGGAAGATGATCGAGGACGCCGTCGCCGACGTGATGCCGCGGCTGCGGGGCGCCTACTCGACCGTGGTGATGACCAAGCGGGCGATCGTCGCCTTCCGCGACCCGCACGGGATCCGGCCGCTCAGCCTCGGCCGCCTCGGCGACCGCTTCGTCGTCGCCTCCGAGAGCTGCGCCTTCGACATCATCGGCGCCGAGCTGATGCGCGAGGTCCACCCCGGCGAGATGGTCTCGCTGACCGAGCGCGGGCTGGAGACGCGCCAGGTGGTGAAGGCCGAGCGGCGCGCCAGCTGCGTCTTCGAGCACATCTACTTCTCCCGTCCCGACAGCCGCCTCGAGGGCAAGGTCCTGCAGCAGGCGCGGGGGCGGATGGGCGAGATCCTCTGGCGCGAGGCGCCGGTCGAGGCCGACCTGGTGATCGCGGTGCCGGACTCCGGCAACCCGGCGGCGGCCGGCTTTGCGCGCGCCTCGGGGCTGCCGCGCGACGACGGCCTGATCAAGAACCGCTACGTCGCGCGGACCTTCATCCAGCCGGGGCAGGAGCTGCGCAAGCACGGGCTGCGGCTGAAGTTCAACCCGCTGCCGGAGATCGTCGCCGGCCAGCGGCTGGTCGTCGTCGACGACTCGATCGTCCGCGGCAACACCACCCGGCAGATCGTCGGCATGCTGCGCGACGCCGGCGCCAGCGAGGTGCACCTGCGGATCTCGGCGCCGCCGATCCGCAACCCCTGCCACTACGGGGTCGACATGTCGACCCGCGAGGAGATGATCGCCCACAACCGCTCGATCGAGGAGATCGCCGACGAGCTCGAGGCCGACAGCCTCGCCTACCTCTCGATCGCCGGTGTCTACGAGGCGATCGGCGGCGACCCCAGCGAACACTGCGACGCCTGCTTCACCGGCGACTACCCGCTCGGCGACCCCGACGAGGCGGATGGGAAATACGCCCTGGAGACGATCGCCGCGACGCCGGCAGGAGGTTGAGCATGGTTCGAGTGCGGATGAGGGCGGCGGCGGTCGCCACGACTGTCGTCGCCTTGGCGGGTCTCCTGCTGGCGCCATCTGCCCCGGCGAAGTTCCGGGGCGCGCCCAACTCCGACCTGCAGCGGGCGCTCACCGCGATCGTCGAGTCCCCGGCCGGGCCGCCCGGGATCGCGGTCCTGATCGACCGCGGCCGCCACACCGAGTTCCTGCGGGCGGGCCTCGCCGACGTCGGATCGCGCCGCGGGCCGAGCCCGGTCGACGCCTTCCGCATCGCCAGCGTCGCCAAGGGGTTCAACGCCTACCTCGCGGTCAAGCTGGCCGGCAACGGCGCCCTCTCGCTGGAGACGACGCTGGGGAATTCGATCCCGGGAGTGCTGCTGGCGGCCGAAGGGGTGAAACTGCGCGAGCTGCTGCAGCACACCAGCGGCCTCGCCGACTACATCCGCTCGCCCGCCTTCGTCGAACAGCTCCTCGCCGACCCGACCCGCTACCTCTCCCCCGCCCAGCTGACCGACTTCGTCCGCGACGAGCCGCTCGAGTTCGCGCCGGGGTCGCAGTACAACTACTCCGACACCGACAACATCGCGGCGGGGCTGATGGAGGAAGCCGCCAGCGGCCTCAGCTACGAACAGCTGCTGGCGCGGCGGGTCTTCGGGCCGCTGAAGATGCGCGGCAGCAGCCTGCCGAACACCCCGAAGATGCCGCGCCCCTTCATCCACGGGTACGACGTCGCGCCGGGGGAAAAGCCGGAGGACGTGAGCGAACTGCTGAACCCGGCCGGCGCCTGGGCCTCGGGCGGGATCGTCTCGACGCCGCTCGACCTCGCCCGCTTCGTCCGCGCCTACGTGCCGACCGTGCTCGGGGCCGCGCGCGAGCTCGAAGGGCCCTTCCGCCCCGGCTCGTCCTCGCCCCCGGGCCCCGGCCGCAACGCCGCCAGCATCGGCCTCTTCCGCTACCGGACCGGCTGCGGCACCGTCTACGGGCACACCGGGTCCTTCCCCGGCTACCGCGTCTTCCTCGCCGCCAGCGCCAACGGGAAGCGCTCGGTCGTCTTCGTCGCCAACTCCCAGATCGTCCCCGGCCAGGGCTCCCAGAAGATCGCCGGGGAGATCACCAAGGCGCAGGCGCGCGCGGTCTGCCGCGCCCTGAGCTGATCAGGTCGGGGCCGAAGAGGCGCGGCCGGCTCGCGGCCGCGCTTTGCTTCACCGAGTTCCGATCACGTCGACACCCAGAGTTCTGCCGAGGTTGTGTCTTTGTAGAAGGCGGTCCATTTACCGTTGGCCACAAGGCAACCGGTGCCCCCTATTGTCGTCAAGACACCGGTCAAATCGATTGTCGCCGGCGCCCCCCCTGTGAGGATGCCGATGTGACTGATCGAGTATTTGCAATTGGATCCCCCTTTTATGACTTCGACTTGCCCCGATGACGTCGTGATTGTCCCGTTGTGGGTCCAGACCGGCGTGTCGATGATGTTTATTTCGACTGTGTTTAGCGTCACTTTCACCGTGTATGGGCCGCATTCGGCAAAGGTGAATCCACTCACGATTGCTCCAAGCGGCAACGATGTTTGTTTCTCGGAGAAGAAGCCGAATGTGGATTCAGCGCATTCCACTTTGCCGATGCCCGTTTCGATGACTGCAACGGTTCCCGACTCGAGTTCGCCATGAACTTCTTGCCCTGCTTTGTACATGTTGGTGCATATTGGCACACTAAAAACTGTTTCTTTCATTTTGCAGAAGCTCGTTTCTGTGGCCGAAGCGGTGCTGGCGCCGATAGTCGCCATCAACGCCGCCATCGCAATCAATGCCACTGCGAGGGTCTTAATCTTGTTCATTTCAATCTCTCCCTTGGGTCCGGCGATCGGCGCCGGTCCCGATAACGGAAGAGTCCGAATAGCATTCGATTCGTGTTTACGCGAATCTTCCTAAGCAAAAGCATCCATAGGCGTCTGTCCCACCAAATGGACGCAGGCAGGGAATCCTGCCTGCCTGTGGTCGCACCCGCTGATAGCGGCTCGCAATACGGCGACCTCGCAAAAATACGGGCGCGACCGGCTCGCGGCCGCGCCCCACTTCACTTGATTTCGATCACATCGAGATCCAGAGCGGTTCCGGAGTTGTGACTGTGTAGGCGCCGTTCCAGTTGGCGTTGCCTTCGGGGCAAAGCAGGTTCCCACCTGTCTTGGTCAAGGTGCCGAACCAGTCGATTGTCGCCATCGGACCGCCTGTGAGGATTCCGGTGTGGCCGGCGTCATACCGGCAATGGCGGCCGGATTTTTTCCAGCGCATTGTGATTTCGGTCCCTGTCAGGGTCAGTGTGCCGTCGTGCGTCCAGAACGGCAGATCGATGATCTCGATGTCGAGTGTGCCGTTCTTGGTCGTGATCACTTCGACTTCCTCTTCTCCCTGATGACAGGCGCCGAAGACGAGGACGTTGACGATCGCCCCGAGCGGTATTTCTGTCTGCTGCTCGGTGTTGGCGTCGAGTGTCGAGAATGTGCACTGGACGACGCCGGCGGGGGTCGCGATGTTGAGGCTCGTCCCCACCTCCAGTTCGGCGTGGATCCTCTGGCCCGCCGGGTAGATGTGGTTCGGTTCGCAGATCGGCAGGCCGCCGAATGTTGTCGGTTCTTTGCAGAGTGCCGTGGGTGTGGCCGAGGCGGTGCCGGCGCCGAGGAATGCCATCAGCGCGGCGACGGCCACCACAGCCAGCCCGAGCATCTTCAGGTGCTTCATCTTGATCTCTCCCTTGTGCCCGCCGCCCTGGGCGCCGGGCTTTAGATAACGGAAGGGACCGGGATAGCACCTATCCTTCTTTTATTCAAGAAATCTTTCGCAAAAATCAAATGGCGAGCTCGAGGCCCAACCAGACGATCCCCAGAGAGGCGAGCAGAATCGCGCCCTGCAGCGCGTGCAGTCTCGGATAGCGGAGGTGGAGCAGGACGAGCCCGACCACCAGCGTGACCAGGCCGAGCTTCCACTGCAGGGTCGAGCTGCTCCAGAGGCCGTAGTGGGAGGCCATCGCCCAGCCGGTGAGGACGAGGACGCCGAGGGCTGCCAGCGACCCGTAGCCGAAGCGGCGGGCGATCGCCCGCATCCGCGTCCGCTCGGGGTCGGGATCGGCGTGCAGGATCGGCACCACCGCGATCCCGAAGACGAGCTGGCCGCCGACGAAGAACGCCATCGCCAGCAGGTGCAGGTAGAGGACCGCCTGCCAGAAGTCGCCCTCGCTCATCGCGGCCACCATACGCAGTTGTCCCCGCATACCGGGGACAACTGCGTTCACATTGCGCGAAGATGCGCGGGTGAGCTCGTTCCGGATCGTCGTCCTCGCCTCGGGCAGCGGCACCAACCTGCAGGCGATCCTCGACAGGCTGCACGGGCGGGGGCTGGTCGAGGTGGTCGGGGTCGGCTCCGACAAGCCGGCGGCGGGAGCGCTCGAGCGCGGGCGCCGGGCCGGGGTCGAGACCGCCGTCTTCCCCCTCGCCGAGTACGAGGACCGGGCGGCGCGGGACGCGGCGGTCGGCGACTGGATCGAGACGCGCGAGGCGGACCTCGTCGTCCTCGCCGGCTACATGCAGCTGCTCAGCGCCCCCTTCGTCGCCCGCTTCCGCAACCGCGTCGTCAACGTCCACCCCGCCCTGCTGCCGGACTTCCCCGGGCTCGACGCGATCGGCCAGGCGCTCGCCGCCGGCGTCGCCACCACCGGCGTCACCGTCCACTTCGTCGACGAGGGGGTCGACACCGGGCCGGCGATCGCCCAGCGCGAGGTGCCGGTGCCGCCGGGGGTATCGCGGGAGGAGCTCGAGGCGGCGGTCCACGCCGTCGAGCACGAGCTCTATCCGGAGGCGATCCGCATGATCGCGGAGGGCAGGGTTAGGATCGACCCCAGCGACCCGCGCAAGGTCGCGATCGATGACTGATCCCGCCACCGACACCCA
>Ga0247774_1000366_pt1 | contig 22176 bp, 25 predicted proteins | sample UWRJL001104B6_FD_179933 | JGI IMG/M metagenome (GOLD analysis project Ga0247774, IMG submission 179933) | Plant litter microbial communities from Arlington Agricultural Research Station in Wisconsin, United States - UWRJ-L001-104B-6 | ecosystem: Environmental > Terrestrial > Plant litter >... | reverse complement strand
GCCCTCGACCTCCCGGGGAGCGCGCAGCCGCTGCTCGAGTCGCTGGTCGGGGCGGACCCCGACCTGCAGCGAGCGTTCCGCCCGCAGCGGCAGCCGACCGCCGGAGTAGCGGATTTCCGGCTCGGCCAGGTCCTGCCCGCGACGGACCGGCAGCCGCCGCCGGTACTGGGAGAAACCCCATTCGAGCAGCTCGAGGTTGTCGCTGAAGCGGGTTTCCTCGGTGGGGGCGCCGATCGCCACCGAGATCAGGCTGACTCCCTTTTTCGCTCCCGAGGCGACGAGGACGTAGCCGGCGTCGAAGGTGTGGCCGGTCTTCACCCCGGTCGCCCAGGGAACCATCGTCAGCAGGTCGTTGAGGGTGTCGATCCGGCGTGGCGGCCGCAGGCTGCGCAGCAGCGCCGTGCGGGAGTCGGAGATCTTCGCGAAAGCGGGGATACCAAGCAGCCGTCGCGCCAGCGTCGCCAGGTCGGCCGCGCTGGAGTAGTTGCCGCGCTGGTCGAGTCCGACCGAGTTGGCGTAGTGGGTATCGGCGAGGCCGAGGGCGGCGGCGTAGCGGTTCATCTGCCGCACGAAGCGCGCTTCCGAGCCCGCGGCCGCGACGGCCAGGGTGTGGGCGGCGTCGTTGCCGCTGACCAGGATCAGCCCGTAGAGGAGGTCGCGAACGCTGACCCGCTCTCCCGTCCGCAGCCCCATCAGGGACTCGCCGTAGATCGGCTCGTAGGGGGCGGCGCGCACCACCCTTTCCAGCCCCAGCTCCTTCATCGCCACGTAGGCGGTCATCAGCTTCGTCGTGCTGGCGATCGGCAGCTGGCGCTGGGCGGCGTGGGAGGCGAGGACGTCGCCGCTGCGGGCGTCGATCACGATCCAGGCCTTCGCTTCGATCCCCTGCGGCCCTTTGGCGGGTGCCGCCTCGGCGGCAGGGGCGAGCAGCAGCGCCAGCGCCGTCAGCACTGCGAGCAATCCGGCGCCTCGGCGCCCGAGCCTCATCTGAGCTTCAGCGTCTGCCCGGCGATCAGGATCTGGGGATCGACTTCGGGATTCAGGGCGAGGAGCTCAGCCACGGGAACGCCCGTCTTGTGGGCAATCGCGGTCAGCGTGTCACCTGATTCGACGGTGTAGGTCTTGGCCTGCGTCCGCTGCCGCTTTTCCTTCTGGGCGTGGTGCTGGTTGCGATGGTGGGGAGACGACGAATCTCCGCTCATCGCGGCCCCGACCACGACGACCACGACAAGGACCGCAGCCGCCAGAGCGAGAGCGGCGGCGATTCGGGCGGTGGCGCTGGTGCGTTTTTCCATCGGGGTGGGGAGGAGTCGGCTGGAGCGGGCTGATCGTAGTCGCGTTCCGCGTCGTCAGGCGGTCGAAATCTCCCAGACGGCCCGACGCAGGCGCTCCGCCGCGGCGGCCGGGTCGGGGTCGGCGGCGATCCCCCGCGAGGCGGCGACCAGGCCCGCCGCTCGCCCGGCGGCGAAGGCGGCCCCGAGCAGCTCGGGTCGGCCGCCCTGCGCGCCCACCCCCGGGATCAGGAAGATCGCCCGCGGCATCAGCTCGCGCATGCGGCCGAAGTGGCGCGGCTCGGTGGCGCCGACGACCGCTCCCATCCCGCTCAGGCCCCCCTCCCCCAGGAGGCGGTCGGAGAGCTCGTCGACGAGGGCCGCCAGGCGCTCGTGCAGCGGCGCCTCGGGGGCCGGCAGGTCCTGGAGGTCGGCGGCGCCGGGGTTGCTGGTGCGGACGAGGGCGAAGACTCCCGCCCCCGCCGCGGCCGCGGCGGCGACCAGTGGCTCCAGCGCGTCCCGTCCCAGCAGCGGGTTGGCGGTGAAGGCGTCGGCGTCGAGGCCGCGGACGGGACCCCACGGGGTCGGCGTCTCGCCGACCAGCGCCTGCGCGTAGGCGGCGGCGGTGACCGGGACGTCGCCCCGCTTGCCGTCGGCGACGACCAGCAGGCCCGCCTCGCGGGCCGCGGCGCAGGTCTCTTCGAGGGCGCGCCAGCCCGGCGCGCCCAACCGCTCGAAGCAGGCGAGCTGCGGCTTGACGGCGACGCAGGAGGGGCCGGCCCGGTCGATCAGGGTGCGGCAGTGCCTGGCGACCGCGGCGGCTGCCAGCTCTGCCGCCGGCGCCTCGGGATCGCCCGCCGTCTCCCCCGACCCGGCCAACTTGGCCGGGTCGGGGTCGAGGCCGAGACAGATCTGACTGCGGCGCTCCTCGACGAGCGCCGACAGTCGATCGGAAAAACCAGTCAGCGAATCAGCCGCCCTTGACCTTGGTCTTCAGGGCCGAGCCGGCCGAGAAGCGGGGAACCTTGCCGCCCGGGATGGTGATCCTTTCGCCGGTGCGCGGGTTGACGCCCTGGCGGGGGCCACGCTCGGCGACGTGGAATTTGCCGAAGCCGGTGAAGGCGACCTCCTCGCCCTTGCTCAGGGCACCGGTGATTGCATCGAGAACGGCGTCCACAGCGTCGCTGGCAGCTTTTTTGCTGCCGAGCCGCTCGTCGCCGGCAAGTTGGTCCAGAAACTCAGCCTTGGTCACGTCGTAAATCCTCCTCGGGGTTTGAAGACGCGCGCAATCTAACAGTGGCTACGGCGTAAGAAATTCGCGCTCTAGAGCCAAACGTCACGAACCGCTGATCGCCATCTCCGCGACCAGCAGCGGCGGCGTACTCACCGAGCCCCCAAAAGGAACCCAGCGAGCCTCCGCCCCGGCGGCGCTGACGGCGCTCAGCATCCCCCCCAACTCGCCGGCGATCGTGAACTCGCGCACCGGCTCGGCGAGCTGACCGGCGCGGATCATCCGGCCCGAGGCGCCGACCGAGAAGACGCCGGTGACCGGGTTGACGCCGGAGTGCAGACCGGCGACGTCGGTGACGTAAACCCCCTCCCCCGCCTGCGCCAGCAACTCCGCCGACGAGAGCGAGCCGGGGGCGACGACCAGGTTCGAGGTCGAGACCGAGGGCAGCGAGCGGTAGCCCTGGCGGGAGGCCGAGCCGGTCGAGGAGGTGCCCTCGCGGTTGGCGGTGTAGGTGTCGTAGAGGTAGGAGCAGAGCCGGCCGCCCTCGATCAGGGCGGTGCGGCGGCGGGGGACGCCCTCGGCGTCGAAGGGCGCCGAGCCGGGCCCGGCGGGGTCGCGGCCGTCGTCGAAGAGGGCGAAGGCCTCGCTCGCCACCTCCTCACCGAGCCGGCCGGCAAAGGGGGAGCGGCCGCGCTGCACGGCTTTGGCGCTCAAGCCGCCGCCGATCAAGCCGGCGAAGCTGGCGGCGACGGTCTCGTCGAGCACGACCGGGCAGGAGCGGGACTGCGGCTTGCCGGCGCCGATCATCGAGAGCGCCCGCTCCGCCCCCTCGGCGCCGATCGCCTCCGGGTCGAGACCGCGGGGGCCGCGGGCGAGCCCGAAGCCGAGGCCGGTCTCGCGCGCTCCCTCGCCCTCGGCCAGCGCCTGCAGGTAGGCATAACAACTGGAGGCCTCGTACTCGCCGGCGACGCCGGCGGAGGAGACGATCGCCACCTGTTCGTCGGAGTCCGCGTAGACCGCCATCTCGACCCCGACCAGGCGCGGGTCGGACTCCAGCGCCGTGCGCTCGACGGTCAGCGCCAGCTCCGCCACCCGCGCGGTCTCCCATTCGGCCAGCGAGGGGTCGCTCAGGCCCGGCAGCGCCTCGAACCCGGCCGGCTGCGGCGGCGCCGCGAACTCGTCCTCGTCGGCGACCGCCGCCGCCTCGGCGGCGCGGGCGGCGATCGCCCGCACTCCCGCCTCGGAGAGATCGGTGCCGTAGGCGTAGCCGACGCGGTGGCCGATCCAGGCCCGCACCCCGACCCCGCTCTGGGTCGCCGCGGTCAGGCTCTCGACCTCGCCGCCGTGGACCCGCACCTCGCGGCCGGCCTCGCGGGAGGCGTAGGCCTCGGCGTCGCTGGCGCCGGCCTCGCCGGCCGCTTCGACCGCGCGCCGCGCGGTGGCGCTCAGCTCGCTCACCGCTCGGTGCCCCCGACCGTCATCGCCCGCACCCGCACGTGGCCCTGGCCGGTCCCGACCGGCACTTTCTGGCCGCCCTTGCCGCAGATCCCGGTCTTCATGAAGAAGTCGTCGCCGACCGCGTCGATCGCGGCAAGCGCCTCGAGGCAGTTGCCGATCAGGGTGGCGCCGCGGCAGGGCCGGGTCACCTTGCCGCCCTCGATCAGGTAGCCCTCGGAGACGCCGAAGACGAAGTCGCCGGTGGCGGGGTCGACCTGGCCGCCGCCGAAGGAGACCGCGTAGAAGCCGCGCTCGACCTCGGCGATGATCGCCTCCGGGGTGGCGTCGCCGGGGGCGATGTAGGTGTTGGTCATCCGCGGGATCGGCAGGTGGCGGAAGCTCTCGCGCCGGCCGTTGCCGGTGGAGGCGACCCCGTCGCGGTCGGCGGTGAGGTGGTCGTAGAGGTAGGAGGTGAGGCGGCCGTCCTCGATCACCTGCGTCTTCTGCGTCGGCTGGCCCTCGTCGTCGATCGCGTCGCTGCCCCACTCGCCGGGGAGGCGACCGTCGTCGTAGGCGTTCAGCAGCGGCTCGGCGACCCGCTCGCCGAGCTTGCCGACGTAGACGCTGGCGCCCTTCTGGATGTGATCGGCCTCGAGCCCGTGGCCGGTCATCTCATGGAAGAGGACGCCGCCGAAGCCGCCGCCGACCACCACCGGCATCGAGCCTGAGGGGGCCGGAACCGCGTCGAGCAGGGTCAGCGCCTTGGTCGCCGCCTGCTCGGCGATCTGGCCCGGGTCGTCTTCGAGCAGCTCGAAGCCGCGGTGGGCGCCGAGCGTCTCGGCGCCGGTCTCGACCGTGCCGTCGCGGCGGGCGACGGCCTGGGCGCCGATGCGGACGCGGGTGCGGTCGTCGCCGCTGAAGAGGCCCTCGGAGTTGGCGACGGCGACCTCCCGCCGCGCCTCCGCGTAGGAGGCGGTGAACTGGGCGATCTCGGCGCCCCTGGCGCGCGCCCGCTCGTCGAGCTCGCGCAGCAGCTCCGCCTTGCGCTCGGCCGGGACCTCTTCCGGGCGGCGCTCGATCGGCAGCGGCGTCGCCTCGCGCGCCTGCAGCGGCCGCGGCGCTCGGCGCTCGGCGCGCAGCGCCGCCGCGGCTTCGTCGGCGGCGCGTTCGATGTCCCCAGGGTCGAGCCCGTCGACGTGGGCGAAGTAGGTGGTGTTGCCCTCGACCACGCGGACGCCGGCGCCCTCCTCGGCCCCCGCCTGGACCGACTCGATCCGCTGCTCGTCGATTGCCATCGTCTGGCCGCGGCGGCGTTCGGCGAAGACCTCGGCGAAGCGGCCGCCGTGGGCGAGCGCCCGCGCCAGGGCGCGCTCGGCGACGCCCTGGTCGATCAGGCCGCTCATCCCTTCCCCCTCTTCCCCGCCACCTCGATCAGCCGCCCGGCGGCGACGAAGAGCTCGGCGCCGCTGCGCGAGTCCTCGGCGTGGTCGGCGCTGCGCCCGTGCGGGTAGTAGAGGCGGGCAAAGGGGCGCCGGGCGACGCGGCGTCGGCGCATGAAGGCGGCGGCCTCGTCGGCGTAGACGGAGACGCGGTCGAGCAGGATCCGGTGCGGCTTCGGCGGCGTCATTTGCCCCCCTGCGCAAGCTGCCGCAGCGTCGAGCGCATGTCGAAGAGCATCAGGGAGGCGAGCGCGAAGCGGTCGGTGACGGAGATCGCCGCCAACCCGGCGTTGCGGATCGCGAAGACCTCGCCCTGCTCGGTGGCGATGTGGACCTGCTCGACCGGCACGCCCTCGGCCGCGTCGGCGGCGGCGAACAGCGCCGCCGCGTCCTCGCGCCAGCGCCCCGGCTCCTCCCCCGTCGCCGCCAGCACCTCCCCCTCCGGGCCGAGGATCGCCGCCCCGCGCAGGTCGGGCGACATCTCGGCCAGGAAGGCCAGTGCCGCCTCCGCGGACTCCCCGGACGAGGGTGCGGCAGTGGAAGCGTCGGGCATCTGCGTGAAAATACCGACCATGTCCCTCGCCCGGGCCTCCTGGATCACCACCGTCGTCATCTGCGCGATCGCGGCCGTCCTCTTCGCCTTCAGCGGCTACACCGGCTACGCGATCACCCTGGTCGCGATCGGGCTGGCGGCGAGCGTCAACCTGCTGCCCCCGCCATAGGCCTGTCGACTTATGCGCCGATATGGACGCATAAGTCGACACGCGGTCACCCCGAGCGGTACGGGCCTTCTTCGCGCTTGCGAAACGAGGTCTCGGGCTCGGCGTGGATCAGGACCTCGGCCTGGGGGATCTCGGCCTCGATCCGGTCGCGCATCTGGTGGGCGAGCTCGTGGGCGCGCTCGAGGGTGGTGCCGGAGCGGTACTGGACGTGGAAGTCGATGTGGCGGCGGCGGCCGGCGCGGCGGGCGCGGAGCTTGTGGTAGCCGGCCACCTCGGGGGTGCGGGCGGCGGCGATCGCCGCCTCGATCCGGTCCATCTCCTCGTCCGGCAGCGCCTCGTCGACCAGGACGCCGGAGGAGCGGCGGATGATGCTGATGCCGGCCCAGACGATCGCCGCGGCGACGAGGAGGGCGGTGATCGAGTCGAAGGCGGCGGCGCCGGTGATCTCGACCAGGGCGAGGCCGACGAGGACGCCGGCCGAGGTGAGGGCGTCGGTGCGGAGGTGGGCGGCGTCGCCCTCCAGCGCCGGCGAGTCGTGGACGCGCGCCTGCCGGTAGAGGACCGTGGAGACGACGAGGTTGGCGAGGACCGAGAAGCCCATCACCGCGATGCCGACGCCCAGCGTCTCGACCGAGGAGCCGACGACGAGGCGGTGGGTCGCCTCGTAGACGATCACCGCGGCGCCGACCAGGATCAGGATCCCCTCGATGTTCGCCGCCAGGTTCTCGACCTTCTCGTGCCCGTAGGGGTGCTCCTCGTCGGCGGGCTCGTCGGCTTTGCGGACCGAGATGAAGGCGATCACCGAGGCGACGAGATCGATCAGCGAGTGGATCGCCTCGGTGAGGATCGCGATCGAGCCGGTGATCGCGCCGGCGGCGAGCTTGAGCGCGATCAGGATCGAGTTGGAGGCGATCGAGAGCGCGGCGGCGCCGCTTTTGGTGCGGATCATGGCGCCGCCTCGGCCTCCAGGCCCAGGTGCCGCGCCAGCATTCGCACGGCCTTGCCGCGGTGGCTGATCACGTTCTTCTCGTCGGGGCTCAGCTCCGAGAACGTGCGGTGGTCGTTGTGGCCGGTCTCGTCGGGGACGAAGGCCGGGTCGTAGCCGAAGCCGCCCGTACCGCGCCCCTCGCGCAGCAGGGTTCCCTCGCAGCGGGCCTCGAAGACGTACTCGTGGCCGCCCTCGTCGATCAGGGCGATCGCGCAGACGTAGGCGGCGCGGCGCTCGCCCCCGGCGGCGTCGACTTCGCGCAGCAGCTTCTCGAGGTTGGTCTCGTCGCTGGCGCCCTCGCCGGCGTAGCGGGCGGAGTAGATCCCGGGGGCGCCGCCGAGGTCGGCGGCTTCGATCCCGGAGTCGTCGGCGACCGTCACCTCGCCGGTGGCGGCGCGGGCGGCGCGGGCCTTGATCAGCGCGTTGGCCTCGAAGCTGTCCCCCGTCTCCGGCGGCAGCTCCACCTCGGCCGGCAGCGGCCTCAGGTCCACTCCCGGCAGCAGCTCCGCCATCTCCCGCACCTTGTGCTGGTTGCGGGTGGCGAGGATCATGAGGCCCGCTCCTGCACCTCCCGCAGGCGGCCGATCCCCAGCTCGGCCAGCCCCAGCAGCTCGTCGAGCGAGGCCCGCGAGAGCGGCGTCCGCTCCGCCGTCGCCTGCACCTCGACCAGCCCGCCGTCGCCGGTCATCACCACGTTGGCGTCGACTTCGGCGTTCGAGTCCTCGCCGTAGTCGAGGTCGCAGAGGGCGCGGCCGTTGACGAGGCCGACGCTGACCGCCGCCACCGTGCCGGTCAACGGCAGGGCGTCGAGGGCTTTCTTGTCGACCAGCTTCTGGAAGGCCTGTCGCAGGGCGACGTAGCCGCCGGTGATCGCCGCGCAGCGGGTGCCGCCGTCGGCTTCGAGCACGTCGCAGTCGACGTAGACGCTGCGCTCGCCCATCGCCTTGAAGTCGACGACGACCCGCAGCGAGCGGCCGATCAGGCGCTGGATCTCGACCCCGCGCCCGTCCTGCTTGCCCTTGGCGATGTCGCGCTGCTTGCGGTCGCCGGTGGAGGCGGGCAGCATCGCGTACTCGGCCGTCACCCAGCCTTTCCCCTTGCCGGTCATCCAGCGCGGCACCTGCTCGGAGATCGAGGCGGTGCAGATCACCCGCGTGCGCCCGATCGAGATCAGCGCCGAGCCGTCGGCGCTCCCCACGAACCCCGCGTCGATCGTCACCGGCCGGATGTCGGCCGGCGCCCTGTCGTAGCTGCGTGAAGCTGGCATCGGGCGAGTGTTTCATGCGGGAGCAATCGGGGGGCGCTTGGCGCTTTCTGCATCACAGGGATGCAAAAAGCGCCATTGCCCTATTTGAACGCGACCTTGTCGACCGCCTCCTTGATCTTGTTGACGATCACGTCGGCGAGCTCGGTGCCCTGCTTGCCGTTCAACTATTAACGTAAGGGGGGACACCCGTTATGAAGCAAGACGGATATATCCGCGTTTCGCGTGTAGGTGGACGCTCTGGCGATGCGTTCATTTCGCCAGGGGAGCAGAAAGAGCGTGTCAAAGCCTGGGCGAAGGCGCAAGGTCATCGGATCGACAAGTGGCATGAAGACCTAGACCAGCCCGGCTCGAAGTCCGACCGGCCCGGCCTCACCGCCGCAATGGCGCGTATTGAGTCGGGGGAAACGGGTGGCATTGTCGTTGCTCGCCTTGATCGCTTCGGCCGCTCGGTTCAGGACACGGCGGACCTCTTGAAACGCATCAGGGCCGCTGACGGAGTCCTCTGCACCGTCGCCGAGGGGATCGACACCTCCGGCTATATGGGCAAGTTCTTGGCCCAGCTATTCACGGTGCTTGCCGAACTTGAGCTTGATCGTCTGCGCGAGAGTTGGAACGTCGCCCGTCGATCCGCGGTGGCGCGCGGCATCCACATCGCCGCCAGGGTGCCAACTGGCTACCTCCGAAACGAGGACCGAATCCTCGAGCCCGATCCCAGGGTCGGGCCGATTGTCCGCGAGATTTTCCGGCGACGCGCCGCCGAAGTGTCCTTGAGTCAGCTAGCGCGCTTCCTAGAAGAAGAAGGGGTCGAAACGCCCGGCGGCAGCAAGTATTGGACGATCCAGACCGTCTCGGCAATCCTTGGAAACCGGGTCTACCTCGGAGAGGCGCGGCACGGGGACGACATCGTCAACCCCGACGCACACGAGCCGATCGTCACGCTCGCGGAATGGCAGGCAGCCAACAAGGCGCGCGGCGTCAAACCCAAACGGTCAGGCAGAGCGACCGGGCTCCTCTCAGGCATCCTCCGCTGCGCCGGGTGCAGCTACGCGCTGAATGCCACGATGAACAAAACGCGCCACGGCAAACCCTTCACCGAATACCGCTGCAAGCCGAGAAAGGCAGGGGGTCGCTGTCCGGCTCCTACTTTCGTGAAGGCGAGCGTGATCGAGCCATTCGTCGTCGACCACCTCTTTGAGTTCGCCAAAGGGGCACAGGCGCGAACGCAGGAGCCCGACGACAATTCGACCCTCGATAACGAACTTGCAGCGGCCGAAGCCGAGCGTGATGCCGCACTTGACCAGCGTTTGGCAGACGCACTCGGCGGCTCGAACTCAAGCGTTTACCTACGGACCCTCGAACAGCGGCAAGCACGTGTGGATGCTCTGCTCGACGCCCAGGCCGAGAGCGAACAAACGCGCGAGCCCGCAGAAATCGAGGCAGACCTTGAGGAGGTCTGGGACGACCTGACGCTTGAAGATCGGCGCCGGATACTCCATTCCGTCTTTGACTCCGTTTTCGTTGGGCGCACCAACACCAAAGGTGCTGGGGCATTTCCAATCGCCAAACGAACGAAGCTATTCCTTGCCGGCGAAGGCCCGCCCGTCCCGTCTCGGGGGCAGCGCGGCACCATTCGCACCGTCCCAATCGACTGACCACGATCCACCGAAGCGACCTGCGAGGACGTCAGCGAACGTGCGGGCGAACTGGCTGCGAGCAGCTTGACCCCGACCGTTGGAAGGTTCGGCGGACCAACTAGTACACGAAGGCCCGTCACACGTATGGCCGCGCCTAGCTCGCTTCACCTGGCCGGAACTCCTACCTAGCGCAGGCTCGACACACTCGGGCCTGGCGCTCTTGGCCGCCGAGCCACGGTCCATCTGAGGTGAAAGTTTCCCCCCTACCTGCTGTTGACTTTTCACCGTCATTGCAGGGTAAGTAGCACACAATTATGGGGCTCCGCAAGCGTGGTACAGCCCCGCCCCTTGACACATCTAGAGAGGTCTCGATAAAGTTTTGAACACGCCCGGGGGGAACCCCGGGATTTTTTTTGGTCGCGTTCAGATCAGGTTCCAAAACACCTCCGATCAGCGGCCCGAATCTCGCAGTCATTCCGGTGCCGTCCTCTTGATCGTCGGCTCGGCCGACCTACTTGTCAGCCAAGCGCAGCGCCGCTCGGCCGTCAACCCGCAAGGGGTCGGGCGCTTCGCGCCCTTGACGGCCGACCGACGCTGCGCTATTTGCCGGGTAGGTCGGGGTCCTCATGTGTGTGTCAGCGGCGCTCTAGGCGGATCATCGGAATCATTCCCTTGCGCAGGTGCGCGGCGACGATCCAGCGAGTGAACAGAAGGCTTTGGAGGTTCGCCGGGTAACCAGCCATGAACCTGTCCGGGCTCCAGAAGTGGAGCGCCCATTCCATGACCGTGCGCTCTGTTGCAGTCCAAGCGTGACCGGCGAGGTTCAGTTCTTCGCGGACGGGCTCTAGGGAAGCCTGCGCCACGATGGCGGGTCCGAGGGTGTCCCACACCTGCCCGCAACCGGATAGGAGGTAGACGGCTGCTTGCCAGCCGCCTACCTCATCCGGGTGCAGGATCGAGGCTTCTGCGAAACGTGGCTCGGCGCTCCGCAGTTGGGCCAGGAGTAGAGCGAACTGTCTCCGCTCTAGAGGAGGATTCCGAAAGCCCTCATCGCGCTCGTCGTGCATGACCCCCAAACGTCACTTGATGGGGGATCGGTCCAATTTTCCTAAGTAATTTTAGGAGTAGTTCATTCACCGTCCGTACAGAGCGAGTAACCGATTTTGTGACAGTTGACGATGAAGCCCTCCGCACCCGCTTTGCGGAGCTTCACGCGGGCGCGGCTCGCGTGTGAGTCGAGGGTGCGGAGGGCACCGCTGCTCTTGCCTCTCCAAATCTCCTTCAGCAACTCCTGCTTGGTGAAGACGCGGCCGGGATCGGAGGCAAGCAGTGCGATCAGTTCAAACTCTTGCTTTCCAAGCCGGATCTTCTTCCCGCGAACCTTCACCTGGCGGGCGACCGGATCGACCGTCAGCGGGCCGACCGTGACCGGCTTGCGGTTGGTCGGCTTGCCAGCCTCGAAGATGCTGCCGTCAACGTGACCCCGGCAGAGCAACCGCCAGTCCTTATCCTCGCCGAGCTTCACCTTCACTTCCCAGTTGCCGCCGTCGCTCAGGCGGACCTCCACCTCGCCGTCGCCGATGCCGATAGCGGCGCTGCTGAACCTCCCAGGGACCAGCATCAGCTAACCCCCAGGAGGCGGTTGACGTAGAGCGCCGCTCGGCTCGGCTGGACGCGGAACCCGTCGCTGAAGACCAAGCCCTCGTTGTCCAGGTCGCGGAGGGCGCGGGCGAGGGCGATGCCCCCGGTGAGGGTGCGGGGGTTCGCGAGCACCCGACCGGCCAGCGCCGGGAGCGGCAGCAGGATCGGGTGCTCGCGGAGAACCAGGGCCAGCACGGCGCGCTGCATCATCAGGTCGCGCATGACGCGCTCCCGCCCAGGACGCCGAGCAGGGCGTGGAGGGCGTCGTGATTGGCGGCGACCTCCTGGTAGTTGCTCTCCTCGTCGTGATCGACCGTCGCGGCCTCGACGGCGGCGCGGGCGCTCTCGTCGGGAAGCGCGATCTGCCCCTCCCCCAACGCGACCAGCAGCCGTTCAAAAGCCTCGGCTTCCTGCTCGGCCTTGTCGGGGTGCTGCAACCGCTCAGGGGCTCTCAGGTCTTCCCGCACACCGTGCAGCCAGTCGTTCAGACAGGAGCGCAGGATCGGCACATGCTTGGCGGCGATGCCTAGCGGCACTGGCCGCCTCTCGCCCGTAGGGTTCTCGTTAGCCATGAGGAGGATTCCTCTCCTTGTGGTCAGGCTCCCGGTTGGCGTTCGTGCGCCGCCGGGAGCTGCTTTAGCTGGGTGAAGCGAACGTATCAGAGCTTTAGATATATCTCTAGGTTCTAGCTACATGGACTAGACCCCTTGAAGCTGAGAACGTGTCGCGATGGCTCCGTCCCAGCAACCGCAGAAGGCGCTCGGGCTGGCGATCCGCCAGCTTCGAGAAAAGAGCGGCAAGACCCAGGAAGCGGTTGCGCATGAGGCCGAAATCACGTCCTCGACCCTGAGCGTGATCGAGCGGGGTGAGTCCAACCCGACCTGGGCGACGGTGACGAAGATCGCGGAGGCGGTCGGCGTCTCGGTGATCGAGGTGGCGAAGCTCACCGTGAAGCTAGACGGCAGTTGACCGCCTCCTAAGCTCATCTGCCCCGTCTGGGGCTGCGAACAAAACTGCGAATCAGCCGTTTGCAGCCGCCCCGCTTCCTTGGGCCAAAGAGGGCGCACTCTCTGTATCTGACCTCACCCACTCACGATTGTGATTGACCGAGGTCAGATACAGAGAGTGCTGGTGGACCCAAGGAAGCGGGGCGGCTGAGGTTGGTGGAGGAACCAACCTCTCTAGATGTGTCAAGGGACGGGGCTAATCAGTTGAGAAAGGACAGGGGGAAATTCCCCCCCACCCGAGGAGCCTCTGCTATCTTTGATTTGAGGGTTTCAGGTCTTACGTAAAGACCTATTGAATCCCTTCATCGCCGCCACCATCCCGACCATCAGCAGCGAGACGAGCAGGATCAGGCCGACGTACTCGACCGTCCCCTGACCCCTCTCCCCGGCCAGTCGTTGGATCGCCCGTACCCGCCAGGCGATCGCGGCGTGCAGGTACCCCATCAGCGTGTAGATCATCGATTGCCTCCTTGGTGTCGATTCGAGGAGGCCGATGCTCAGGCGGAGGGGCGCACCGAACAAGACGCGGGTGTGCCGACTCTCCGGCCCAAGTGCAAGAAGTGCGTGACTTGGCTCGTTCCCATTACCTCAAAGCGGGGATGGGCACCGTCAACTTCGCTGACGATTCAAGCAGCGTGAACGTGCACGCCCTTCCGATTCGGGGGATCGAGATGGGAATGCTGCTGCTCAACCTCGGCGTTTGGCTCTACGCCGCCGTGACGTTGGCGTCCACGATCATGCCGTCCTGATCTCTTCCCGCTCCAGCGCTTTGACCACGGCCTCGGTGCGGGTCCGGGCATTCAGCTTTTCCATCGCGTTGCGGACGTGGGTGCGGACGGTCTCGGGGGAGAGGACGAGCCGCCGGGCGATTTCCTCCCCGGTCAAGCCCTTGGCGAGCATGGTGAGGATCTCGGACTCGCGGCGGCTGATCGTCTTCTGCGGAGCCGATCCATTGACCTGCTTCTTGGCGAAGCTGCGGTCGAAGTAGCGACCGCCACGCCATACCTCGCGCAGCGCCTCGACCAGAACCGGAAGACCGGCTGGCTTTGCCACCAGTCCCCGGGCTCCACTGCGGTACGCAGCCTCAAGCAGGTCGGGGTCGTTGAGCCCGGTGTAGATGACGAACTTCGGGCAAGGGGGCTGCTCGCTGAGTCGCCTCACCAACTCCGTGCCCCGCTCGTCGGGTAGGTCTACCCCGACAACCGCGACGTCTGGGTGGCGCTGGGCGATCACCTCTTCACCGCGGGCGGCCGTGGTCGCGCATCCCCGCACCTCGAAACCGCGTCGTTCCAGAAGCACCGCAAGACCATCGCGCAGGGCCTCGTGCTGCTCGACCAAGACCAGAGACGGACTGCCGCTTGCCTCCATCCTTCCCTCCTCCTCGGGTGCCGTCAGCGACTGGCCGATCGGTCAAATACCCACGAGGCATTAGAGGGAAACCGCAAACCGTCAGCGAAACGCCTGAATCCCGGTCACCGCCCCGCCGATCACCAGCGCGTGGACGTCGGCGGTCCCCTCGTAGGTCACCACCGACTCGAGGTTGTTCATGTGGCGGATCACCGGGTACTCGAGCGTGACGCCGTTGGCGCCGAGCACCTGGCGCGCCGTCCGCGCCACCTCCAGCGCCGCGTTGACGTTGCCGAGCTTGCCGAGGCTGACGTGCTCGGACCGCAGCGTGCCCGCGTCCTTCATCCGCCCCAGGTGCATCGCCAGCAGCGTCGCCCGGTTCACCTCCAGCACCATCTGCGCCAGCTTCTGCTGCTGGATCTGGAAGGAGGCGATCGGGCGGTCGAACTGGACCCGCTCGATCGCGTAGGAGAGCGCCGCTTCGTAGCAGGCACGGGCGGCGCCGGCGGCACCCCAGACGATCCCGTAGCGCGCCTCGTTGAGGCAGGAGAGCGGCCCTTTCAGCGAGGCGACCTCGGGGAGAACGGCGTCGGCCGGCAGCCGCACGTCGTCGAGCAGCAGCTCCGAGGTGATCGAGGCCCGCAGCGAGAGCTTCTTGTGGATGTCCTGGGTGGTGAAGCCCTTGGTCCCCCTGGGGACGAGGAAGCCGCGCACGCCCTCGTCGGTCTGCGCCCAGACCACCGCCACCTCGGAGGCCGAGCCGTTGGTGATCCACATCTTCTGCCCGTGCAGGATCCAGTCGGAGCCGTCGCGGCGGGCCCGCGTCCGCATCGAGCCGGGATCGGAGCCGGCGTCGGGCTCGGTCAGGCCGAAGCACCCGATCGCCTCGCCCGCCGCCATCCGCGGCAGCCACTCCTGCTTCTGCTCCTCCGAGCCCCAGCGCCAGATCGCGTACATCGCCAGCGAGCCCTGCACGGAGACGAGGCTGCGGATGCCGCTGTCGCCCGCCTCCAGCTCCATGCAGGCGAGGCCGTAGGCGGTGGCGGTGGCGCCGGCGCAGCCGTAGCCCTCCAGGTGCATGCCCAGCACCCCGAGCCTGCCCAGTTCCGGCGCCAGCTCGGCAAGCGGAACCGTCGCCTCCTCGAACCACTCCCCCACGTTGGGCACGACCTTGTCGCGAACGAAGGCGCGAACGGTGTCGCGGATGTCGCGCTCCTCGTCGGAGAGGAGGGCGTCGAGGGCGAGGTAGTCGCTGGGGCGGATCGGCGGCGCGGCGGTGGTGGATGACATGGGCGTCCTTGACTTCGGTTGCGGGTCCCTAGGATCGTGACCGAATGGCCGACGCGGCGCTACCACGACTGCGGATCCTCGACTTCTCCCGCGTCCTCGCCGGGCCGCTGGCGACGATGACCCTGGCCGACCTCGGCGCCGAGGTGACGAAGGTCGAGCGGCCGCCGGGCGGCGACGACACCCGCGCCTGGGGCCCGCCGTATGACGCCGAGGGGGAGGCGACCTACTTCCAGGCGGTCAACCGCAACAAGCGCAGCCTCGTCCTCGACCTCGCCGACGAGGACGACCTGGCGCAGGCGCGGCGGCTCGCCCTGGCGGCCGACGTCGTCGTCGAGAACTTCCGCCCCGGGGTGATGGCCAAGCTCGGCCTCGACCACGAGCGCCTCGCGGGCGAGAACCCGCGGCTGATCTATTGCTCGATCACCGGCTTCGGCAGCAGCGGTCCCGGCGCGGAGCTGCCGGGGTACGACCTTCTGGTCCAGGCGCTGGGCGGGCTGATGAGCATCACCGGCGAGCCCGAGGGGGAGCCGCTCAAGGTCGGCGTCGCCCTCGTCGACGTGATCGCCGGCCTCTACGCCGCCGTCGGCATCCTCGCCGCGCTCGAGCACCGCCACCGCAGCGGCGAGGGACAGCTGGTCGAGGTCGACCTGCTCTCGGCCCTGCTCGCCGGCCTCGTCAACCAGAGCTCCGCCTTCACCGCCGCCGGCGTCGTTCCCGGCCGGATGGGCAACCGCCACCCCAGCATCGCCCCCTACGAACTGCTGCGCTGCGGCGAGGGCGAGCTCGTCCTCGCGGTCGGCAACGACCGCCAGTTCCGCGACCTCTGCGAGGCGATCGGGGTGCCGCACCTGGCAGAGGACGAGCGCTTCGCGGCCAACCCGGCCCGGGTGGAGAACCGCGACGAGCTGCGACCGCTGCTGGAGCAGGCGCTCGCCGCCCGTCCCGCCTCCGAGTGGGTCGAGCTCCTCACCGCCCATCGCGTCCCCGCCGGCGTCGTCAACGACATCGGCGCCGCCTTCCAGTTCGCCGAGCGAATCGGCCTCGACCCGATCGTCGAGATCCCCCGCGAAGGGGGCGCACCGGCCCGCCTCCCCCGCAACCCGATCCGCCTCTCGAAGACGCCGCCCAGCTACCGGTTTCCGCCCCCGCGACCACCCGACTGAATCCACCGATCGATTCGAGGCGGCTATACCCTGCCGCCGTGCGCGTCCTCGTCGTCACCAACTTCATGCCGGACGAGTCGGCGCCGCAGCGGGGACGCTGGGTGCGGGACCAGGTCGACGAGGTGCGCCAGCACGGGATCGAGGTCGACCTCTTCGCCTTCCCCCCCGGCCGCGGCGAGTACATCCCGGCGACCCGCCGCCTGCGGGCGCTGCTTCGGCGAGAGCGCTTCGACCTCGTCCACGCCCACTACGGGCTGGCGGGGTGGGTGGCGCGGCTGGCGGGCGCGAAGCCGCTGATCGTCACCTTCCACGGCACCGACGTCCGCCACCACCTCGTCGGCCCCCTCTCGCACCGGCTCGCCTGGCGGGTCGACCTGATCGCGGGGGTCTCGCGGGCGCTGTTCGAGCCCGAGCACGGGCGGCCCGGGCTGCCGCCGGTGCCCGGCGCGGCGGTCCTTCCCTGCGGGCCGGACCTGAGCCGGTTCGGGCCGCAGCCGCGGGCGCAGGCGCGGCGCCAGCTCGGCCTCGACCCCGAGGGCAGCTACCTCTTCTTCCCCGCCAACCCGGCGCGGCCGGAGAAGCGGCACGACCGCGCCGCCGAGCTCGCCGCCGCCTGCGGCGCCGACCTCCTCACCGGCGGCTCGATCGAGCCCGAGGCGATGCCGCTCTGGCTCAACGCCGCCAACGCCGTCCTCGTCACCTCCGACTACGAGGGCTTCGGGATGGCCGCGGTCGAGGCGCTCGCCTGCGACGTCCCGGTGCTCTCGACCGACGTCGGCATCGCCCCCTACGCGCTGGGGGGAATCGACGGCTGCCTCTGCGCCCCCTTCGACGCCTCCGCCTGGGCGGCGGTGGCGCGCCGCCACCTCGAGGCCGCGGACCCCCGGGTCGCCGGCGCCGCGCGGGCGGCGACGCTCTCGGCCGCGGCGATGGCGGAACGGGTGATCGAGGCCTACCGGGCGGTCTTGAATCGATGACCTCTGTCCCGGGGCGTGCGTGGCCAAGCAGGTCAAGGACGCAGGGAGGGAAGTGTGCTCTGCACACGACCGACCGAGGACGCAGAGATGCGCAGTGCCACGCGCGCCCCGGGACGGTGCCGACGCGGGCGGGGGAGCGGTACTAGATTGAGACGCGATGAGTGCTGAGACGGGTGCCGCCGGCGACAGCCCCGAGGACCGGATCCGCGAGGCGGAGCGCCGGCTGGAGGAGGCGGCGACGCTCGCCGCCGAGGCCGAGAAACGCGCCGAAGCGGAGATCAAGGCGTTGGAAGCCGACCTCGAGCGCGAGCGCGAGGAGAAGGAGCGGGCGCTGGCGACGGCGGAGGAGCGGCTGAGCGAGATCGAGGCGCAGGTAGAGGCGGCCGAGCAACGGGTCGAGGCCGCCGAGCGGCGTGCCAACACGGCCGAGGAGACGATCGCCGACGAGCTGGCGCGGGCCCGCGCGGGTGCCGCCAGCTGGCTGCAGTCGCAGCTCGACTCGCTGCGCCGAGAGGCCGAGGGGCGATAAAGACGTCGGGCGAGTACGACGTCGCCGTGGTCGGCGGCGGCGCCGCCGGCCTCTGGAGCGCGCTGCGGGCGGCCGAGCTCGGCGCCCGGGTCTGCCTCGTCTCCCGCACCCCCCTCTCGCAGAGCGCCAGCTACTGGGCCCAGGGCGGGCTGGCGGCGGCGCTCGAGCCCGACGACTCCCCCGACCTCCACGCCGCCGACACGATCGCCGCCGGCCGCGGCCTCTGCCGCACCTCGGCGGTCCGGGCTCTGGTCGAGGAGGCGCCGGCGACCGTCCGCGACCTGATCGCCCGCGGAGTCGTCTTCGACCTCGACCACGAGGGCCGGCTCGCGCTCGGGCTCGAGGGCGGCCACGCGCACCGTCGCATCGTCCACGCCGGCGGCAGCCAGACCGGCCACGAGATCACCTCGAAGCTGGCGGCGATGGTCGCCGAGCAGGACCGGATCGAGGCGCTGGAGCGGACCTCGGCGCTGGCGCTGTGGAGCGACGGCGAGCGCTGCCATGGAGTGGTCACCGACGCGGGCCCGTTGGCGGCCCCGGCGACGATCCTCGCCACCGGCGGCGCGGCGGCGCTGTGGCGGCGGACCACCAATCCCCGCGGCGCGATCGGGGCCGGGCCGGTGCTCGCCTCGCTGGCCGGGGCCGACCTCGCCGACCTCGAGTTCTGCCAGTTCCACCCGACCGCGCTGGCGTTGCCCGGAACGCCCCATGACGGCGTCCTGATCACCGAGGCGATCCGCGGCGAGGGCGCGAAGCTGCTCGGTGCCGACGGCGATCGCTTCACCGACGAGCTGGCCCCACGCGATGCGGTCACCGCGGCGATCCTGGAGAAGATGCGGGTCGACGGCAGCGCCGCGGTCCACCTCGACCTGCGCGAGATCGACCCCGCCCGCTTCCCGAACGTCTTCGCCTCGCTCTCCGAGGCGGGGCTCGACCCACGCGCCGAACCGGTCCCGGTCTCCCCCGCCGCCCACTACACGATGGGCGGGATCGCGGTCGACATCGACGGGCGCTCCTCGCTGCCGGGCCTCTACGCGGTCGGCGAGTGCTCCTGCACCGGCCTCCACGGCGCCAACCGGCTCGCCTCCAACTCGCTCAGCGAGTGCTTCGTCTTCGGCGGCCGCGCCGCTGCGGCGGCGATCGCCGAGGAAGCGACCTCGGGCCGCCCAGAGCCCCCGTCGTGGCGGTTCGAGCCGCCCAGCGACGAGACCCGGGACGCGGTCTGGCGCTACGCCGGGCCGATGCGCAACCCCGACGACCTGGCGCGGCTGATCTCCGACCCGTACCCGCTGGCACGGGCGATCGGCGCCAGCGCCCTGCGCCGCCGCGAGTCGCGCGGCGGCCACCTGCGCCGCGACTGCCCCGACACCGACCACTCGCTCGACGGCATCCACGTCGTCGTCGCCCCCGACGGCAGCGTCCGCGAGGAGGCGTGGCACTGAGTGTTGCTGGGAGTTGACGTCGGGGGGACCTTCACGGACGCCGTCCTGCTCGCCGACGGCGCCGTCCACGCCGCCAAGGTGCCGACGACGCCGCGCGAGGAGTCGGCGGGGGTGATGCGGGCGGTGGAGGCGGTGCTGGAGCGGGCCGGCGCGAGCGCCGGCGAGGTCGAGGTCTTCGCCCACGGGATGACCGTCGGCACCAACGCGCTGCTCGAGGAACGGGGGGCGCGGACGGCGCTGGTCGCCACCCGCGGCTTCGCCGACCTGCTCGAGATCGGCCGCCAGGACCGGCCCCAGCTCTACCGCCTCTGCGCGCCGAAGCCGGCGCCGCTGGTCGAGCCGGAGCTGCGCCTGGAGGCGGCGGAGCGGGTCGGGCCGGGGGGAGTCGTCGAGCCGCTCGCCGGGGACGAGCCCGAGCGGCTGGCGCGGGCGATCGAGGCCAGCGGCGCCGAGTCGGTCGCCGTCTGCCTCCTCTTCTCCCACCTCGACCCGAGCCACGAGCGGCGAATCGCCGACCGCCTCCGCGACGCCCTTCCCGGCGTCCACGTCTCGGCCTCCCACGAGGTCCTGCCCCGCTTCCGCGAGTACGAGCGCTGCTCGACGACGGTGATCGACGCCTACCTGAGCCCGCTGCTCGGCCGCTACCTCGGCCGCCTCGGCGAGGCGGCTTCCGATGCCGGCCTGCCGCAGCCGCTGGTGATGCGCTCCTCCGGCGGCGTCGCCCCCGCCGAGGAGGCGGCGCGGGCGGGCGCCTGGAGCGTCCTCTCCGGCCCGGCGGGCGGCGCGGTCGGCGCCGCCCTCCTGGCCGAGCTCAGCGGCGACGGCGACGCGCTCGGCTTCGACATGGGCGGCACCTCCTGCGACGTCTGCGTGGTCGAAGGCGGCGAGGTCCGCCGCACCGACTCGCGGCAGATCGGCGGCCGCCCGATCCAGCTGCCGATGGTCGACGTCCACACCGTCGGCGCCGGCGGCGGCTCGATCGGCTGGCGCGACCCCGGCGGGGCGCTGCGGGTCGGCCCCCGCTCCGCCGGCGCCGACCCCGGACCCGCCTGCTACGGCCACGGCGGCGGCGAGCCCACCGTCACCGACGCCAACCTCCTGCTCGGCCACCTCGCCGGCGACTCGCAGCTGGCCGGCGGGGTCGCGCTCGACGCCGAGGCCGCCGAGCGGGCGGTCGCCGAGCTCGCCCGCGCGCTCGGCCTCAGTCCGCTCGAAGCCGCCGCCGGCATCCTCCGCGTCGCCAACCAGGAGATGGTGCGGGCGCTGCGGGTGGTGACCGTGGAGCGGGGAGTCGACCCGCGCGGGTTCGCCCTGCTTCCCTTCGGCGGCGCCGGGCCGATGCACGCGGCGGCGATCGCCGCCGAGCTGGAGATCGAGACGATCCTCTGCCCCCGCGCCGGCGGTGTCCTCTCCGCCCTCGGCCTCTGCGCCTCCGAGCGCCGCCGCGACACCGCCCGGACGGTGATGCTGAGCGGCAGCGAGCTCAGCGCCGAGCGGATCGCGGCCGAGGTCGCGGCGATGGTCGCGGAGACCGGCGCCGGGCTGGAGGAGGAGGCCGAGGCGCGCCTCACCTACAAGCTGCGCTACGCCGGCCAGGCCTTCGAGCTGCCGGTCCCGGGTCCGGCGGAACCCGACCCGGCGGAGCTGGTGGAGGGATTCGAGCGCGCCCACGAGGAGCGCTACGGCCATCGCGACCCCGAAGGCGAGGTCGTCCTCGTCGACATCGACCTGGCGATGGTCGTCCCGGGCCCCTCGCCGCGACCGATCGCGGCGGAGGACGAAGCGCCCCGGCAAAGCTCCCGCCCCGTCCTCTTCGACGGCGAGTGGACCGAGACGCCGGTCCTGCGCGGCGAGCCCGTCGCCGGCAGCGAGGCCGAGGGCCCGGTCGTCTTCGAGCTCCCCGAGGCGACCTTCGTCGTCCCCCCCGGCTGGACGACGAGCGTGGATCAGCACGGCACCATCATCGCGCGGTTCGAAATGCACGACATACGTGCAAAAGGAACCACGCGATGAGCGGGCTCGACCCGATCGCCCTCCAGGTCCTCGTCGGCGGCCTGCGCGCGGCCTGCGACGAGATGGGGGCGACGCTGATCCGCTCCGCCTACTCGGCCAACATCAAGGAGCGGCACGACTGCTCGACCGCGCTCTTCGACGCCGCCGGCGAGCTGGTGATGCAGGCCGAGCACATCCCCGTCCACCTCGGCTCGATGCCGGACGCGGTCGCCGCCGTCCTCGGCGAGGAGCAGCGGCCGGGCCGGAGCTGGATCCTCAACGACCCCTACCGCGGCGGCACCCACCTGCCGGACATCACCCTGATCTCCCCCGTCTTCGCCAGCGGGGAGCTGCTCGGCTTCGCCGCCAGCCGCGCCCACCACGCCGACGTCGGCGGCCCGACCCCCGGCAGCATGCCCGCCTTCTCCAAGTCGCTCGACGAAGAGGGGGTGGTGATCCCTCCCACCGTCGCCGACCCCGAGACGCTGGAGCGCCTCGCTGCGCAGATGCGCTCCCCGCACCAGCGGCTCGCGGACCTGCGCGCGCAGCAGGCCGCCAACCGGGTCGGCGAGCTGCGGCTGGGCGAGCTGCGCGCGCGGCTCGGGACCGAGGGCCTGCGCGCCGGGATGGCCGAGATCCTCGCCTACACCGAGCGCCGCACCCGCGCCGCCCTGGCCGACCTCCCCGACGGCAGCTACCGCGCCGAGGACGTGCTGGAGGCGGATTGGGACGGCGAGCAGCGCGACCTCCGCCTCCGCCTCGAGGCGACGATCGCAGGCGACTCGCTGCGCCTCGACTT
>Ga0247774_1000365_pt1 | contig 22282 bp, 19 predicted proteins | sample UWRJL001104B6_FD_179933 | JGI IMG/M metagenome (GOLD analysis project Ga0247774, IMG submission 179933) | Plant litter microbial communities from Arlington Agricultural Research Station in Wisconsin, United States - UWRJ-L001-104B-6 | ecosystem: Environmental > Terrestrial > Plant litter >... | reverse complement strand
ATTGGCCTACCTCGGGAGGTGTTCGTTGATCCTCAGAGCGCCGTTCAGCGAACATTCCGCTGCTTACGCCACGAGCAACCCACCTCCGCCGCTGTGCGAACCCAGTTGCCCCGCTATAAACGCCCGCAGTTTGCCGCCGAATTGTCGTAAGAGGTGCCCATCTTCCACTGAAACCGGCTCGCACATCGGCGGGCGGGCGTAGTTGATTATATAAGCCGCCCCATGCAAGGGCGAGCAGTCACTTGATTTCGTGGGGTCATCGCGTAGATGCTCAAGAGGCGCGCCTTTTTAGCAGGGGATTGAGGGTTCCGAGCCGTAGGATTTCTCCTCCTGAAGATCTCAGATCCGACAAGCCCACGAGAAATACAGGGTCGCCACAATGGGCTCTCTATTCCAATTACCCGATGAAATCCTCATATCATCACTAATCCAGCAATTCCCGTGCCGGGAACCCCAAATTCGTGCCTTCGCGACCCTAGTCCATGTAAGTCTTCGTCTCGGCCCATTGCAAGTTTGGAAACCTTTCTACCCCCAAGAGCCAATTTCTAATCGAACTGGAAAGCCCTCTGGAGCCCCATGTAAAAACCTCATCCTTTATGGCACCAAATCCACCGGCAAAACAACCATCACGAGGACCGTCCTCTCTCACCTTTCGTCCCCCGACGACGCCGCTGTCGAAGACTGGACGCTTCGGCATGCCGTCGTACCCTCCGCAAAATGCATCACAGGCAGGCATCTATTTGAGACGACGGTCGCAGAGGTGGCGGCTGCGCTGGAATGGCCCGACGCGCCGAAGCGGTGCGAGAACCTCGCACAGCTGGGCGTGGAGCTGAGCCGGATGCTAAAGTACTCCGGGAGGTTGCCAAGCGGGTTTAGGTTTGTGCTCGTGTTTGACGGGGTGGACAGGCAGAGAGAAGGGCCTGCGACTTTGTTGCCGGCTCTTGGGAGGTTGCATGAAATCGTATGATCATTTCTATCCTTATTTCCCCCCTCACTGGCTGCTCAGACCGAAAGCTAACACCAATGGTCTCTCACGAAGATACCTTGCTTGACGACAGTCTTCATCGTCACCAACCCCCCGCCCCTCGCCCTCCGCACCACAACAATGGCTCATCTCGAATTTCCGAACTACACCAAGCCCGAATTCGTCAAGATTTTGGCTCTCACCCCGCCACCTACCGTCCCCGCCGCAACTAGAGAAGAGACAACTGATCTCTGGACCCGCTTCTGCGGCGCCGTCCACGACTCCCTCACCCGCTCCGCGTCTCGCACCTTGCCTAGCTTTCGGTCCGCATGCGAAGCCCTCTGGCCCCGTTTTGTCGCCCCGATCCAGGCGGGAACGCACGGCGCCCGCGAGTTCTCCAAGCTCCTCATCGCCTCCCGAGTCCATTTCCAAGACGAGGGGCTTCTGAATCCCAGCATCGTGGCCGTCAAAAGCAGCACCGCCGCTAGCGAAGATACGCCGACGAGGGCGGTGCCGACGACGGAACTCGCGACCCTCCTTCCGACTGTTGCTCGCCTTTTGCTGCTGTCGGCCTACCTCGCGGCACATAACCCCCCCAAGCACGACCTTACAGTCTTTTCCACGCGTAACCACGCCAAGAAGAGACGAAAGGGCGGATCCGCCTCGGCGCCGAGGGGGAGGAAAAGTAAGCATAGGAAGATTGCCCGCAAGCTGTTAGGGGCCCAGTCCTTCGTTATGGAGAGGATGATGGCTATTTTTGCGGCTGTTAGACAGGAATTCAGGCAGGGGGGCAGTGAAGTGGTAGATGCGGATGTGGGGGTGGGCATCGCAACGCTGAGCAGTTTGAGGTTGTTGGTGAGGGTTGGGGCCTCGGGGGGGGACTTGATGGATAGGGGGGCGCGGTGGAGAATTTGCGTGGGCTGGGAAGCAGTGAGGAGTGTGGGGAGGAGCTTGGGGGTTGAGGTTGAGGAATGGATGGTCGAGTAGTTGGGATGACTTGCCACGCCCATGCTTCCTATGGAGTATTGAAGAGACTTGGTAGGTTCTTGGTTGAACCGGGTCGCTGTTTGGAATGCATGCACATCCTACTGTTGGTAGAGGGATATAGAGGTAGACACAAAGATATCATGATGATATATGCATCCCACTTTGAGTTAACTAAGGAATGCGAATTCGTCTCGCGAATGCGCGCAATCTAGGTCCCCGCATTCCAGTCATTCTGTATACCCGAACCGAACGCCGTCTCCACTATACATGCCCGTTGTTTTTCCCGCCCATCTATATCTCTACTGGTCCCGGATTTCCAGCCAACAAGGTTAAAACATACAAGCTACACAAATTTTGAGATGCAAGTAATATATACTCTCAAGAACGGTAAGCAACGCATTGAAATATGAGCTATCACACGGCAATAGCCTTATCACCCGCCCGCCAGGTATCTTCTTGTTTCGTCCCCGGCGGCAACCACCCATTCTCTCCTCTTGCATGGCTACCCGAAGCATCATCAGACTTCTTGAGTCCATCCGCCCCAGCCGCATGGCCATTCGCATACGGCATCGCAGCCGGCTTGGTGGCAAGACCCATCTGCCCACCACCACGCGGCATGACCGGGCCTCCATTCCCGCTGGAGTGTAACTCGATAAGTGGCAAAAGCGGCTCTTTGCCTTTCTCCGTCATCGTCCTGGCTTTCCGGTCCGCCTTGTTACTCTCGCTGGAACGGTCGTACATATACAGTCCTAGAAATGTGAGGGCGATGCCAATGCCTTGGATGTAGGTTGTCGGGTTCCGGAACCAAAGCAGCGTGACGGTGATGACAAAGACGCGCTTGAGCAAGGAAGCGACCGAGTACGTGACGGGGGAGACCATCGAGAGCAAGATAAATGCCAAAATGTTTTGTCCAAAGTGGAAAGAGCCGTTGAAGATGAATTCAAGCGTCAGGCGCCCGTGGTCGAAAGAGTTGGGCTTGTCGCTAAGATCGATGGAGCCATCATGGAAAAAGTCACGAGTTATGGAGATGCCTTCGGACCAGAACCAGATGGGGACCGTCAAGATGAAGGCTAGACCTGAAGAGTAGCACAACAGGTTAAGCTTGTCGAGCTTACGCGACTGAGAGTGCGGGCCCTCGGTAGCTGCTTTGGCGGCTTCGTTGAAGAGCTTTTTGGAGAAGATGTTTTGCGCGACAAAAATGAGAGCGGCAAGAAGGGCGTAGATTATGCCTAGGAATTGCCCACCAAATGAGTTTTTTCCAGAGCAAGCGAGCATAACACCCAGCGTTAGCGGCACAAGTGATGTGTATGTTGAGGAGGGGTAGCGTATGTCGTAGAGGAAGCGGTATGCTAGCACGGTGAAAAGCGGTGACAGGCCCTTGATGGTGTGGACGAGGGAGACAGGGATTATAGAGGTAGCTTTGGAGCTCAGGAGATGGCCGCCAATCTGGAAGAGAGCGAGCGGTATGGTGGTCTTGATGACATCTCGGGTCGGGCGTCGGATCGGGTGTTTTAGAGCCGGAATCAGGACGGCTAGTTGGGGGAAGATGGATGCTAGCCTGGAGAAGAGGACGCAGTACGACGAGACGAAGACGAATTGTATGACGGTCAGGGTTGCGGGCATATCGAAGGTGTTGAGGATCGACTTCGAGGACGTGTTCGTTAATACGGACGTCAGGTACCAGAGGATACAGAGAATCTACTCTCGCGTTAGTCATGTCCATTCAATGACTAGGGGGGCAGAAGAACGGATGGGTTGACTTACGATGAGCCTCGGAGACACAGGGGCCTTCAGCGCATCTGTAATCTCATGTACATTCTCCCTAACACTCCCGGACCGGTTTCTAATCGTTTTGATCGCATCGCTCAGGCTCTTTTGCCTTCCGTGTCCCCTGGCCGGAGACCCATTCGGATGTCCTTGATCTCTCCTGGGTAGCCATCGAGCCGAGGATGGGTCCGGGTTCAAGTAGCCTGGTCCTTCGCGGGGTCCCGCTGACCGCGCCGCCCACGGCACCGTATCGTTGTGATCTGGAAACTTTTTCATCCCGTTGTCCGCCCCTGCACGACTGAGCGAAGGTGTCCTCCCGTCCGACCTCGACGCTACGGAATGAGCGACCATTGCGGCGCGCGCCACAGCGCAAACCTTCGTTTCGGAGGGTTGCTGGTTTTCAGGTTATCGCGAAGGTTGGAAAACGAGTGTATTCCGGTGCCAACCGCTTCGGACAGGTTTTTAACCTGAAATTGGCCTCGATGGCTACCGTGTCATTGTCGCAAACAAAGGTGAGCTTGTCGTAGGAGATTTCCGATCGAGGGAGAATGCGAGTTTCCCCGATTGAGTGCCACACTTATCCCCGAGGATTAAGAATTGCGCAGATGTTTGCTTGGATCGTTGGATGCAGCGTGGTTTCGGGGTCAATGCTGGGTATGGCTGCGCTGAGTCGGGATTTGGGATGGCATGTGTCGTCGTCTTCGTCTCGAATTTACAAGAACTTGATGCGAGCGACCTGCATTGTCGGACAGGGGTAAGATTACGCCACCTGCCGCAACGGTGTCGAGCATTTTGACTGCAATCTATCCCGATAGGGGGGCGCAGAAGTATCAGCTGTATGGACGGCGGATTCAATCTGCTCTGCTAGCAGCTTTGGCTTCTACCTAGCGAATCATTTGGTTTTTTCTCACAGCCACAGGTCTTATTCATTCCAGATAGCTTTTGATGATTCACTGTATTGTTTTCGGACTTTTTTACCCCTTTTTATCCCAGATTTCCTAGTCTCTCAAGTCTTCCTAGCTTCTTCTAAAAGCATTACACGGCCTAATACTTTTGCCCCTCTTGTCGCCCCACCTACATTTAGAATGCCCTCTCAGACAGGTGTCCTGAGCTGCGCGCAGCTGGGCTAAGTACCTGTCCCATGTTGTCTAACACCCGAAAATTTTCCAGACTCTGGAGCTCCAGCAGCACCGACCAAAGCGTGGACGGAAACTAAAGTCCGTATCCTTCACCCCATTTTCCCCTTGAGTTTTCGATACCTATTCCCCGCGGTTGGAAAAACAAATTGTAAAACACGCCTCTGCGCGTCATGTCCAAAGTTCCTGGCCCACCTGATCCGAAAAAATTCGTCTTCCGCGGCCTCATGCTCTACGCCCTGATCCAAATCCTCAATCCACCCTCGAACTACGTGCCTGCCCAACAGCTGCAACCATGGCGGCCCAAAAAATGACAAAGAATCAGATGCGGCGAGCGAAGAAGAAGGAGCAGAAGAAAACCAAGACCGAAGATACAGCAGCAACAGCTACCGAGAAGAACCAGGCTGAGGAGGAGGCTGGGGAGACTGAGAAAGTAAGCGATGAGCCATCAGCCGACGTCGGCACGAGCGCTTCGGCACCAGAAGTTAGGAAAGATGGCACCGCTGCCCCTCCTACCGATGGACCAGTGCGCGATTCTCTCGACGAGTTCGATGACGATCCGGCGTTTTCTCAGTACAGAGAAATATTCCAAAAATTTGGATCCGTGTCAACAGGCGAGGATGTAGAGGGGCGAGGAAACGCGAAGGAGAAGGAGGAGGTTTATTTTGGCTCAGATCATATCCCTAGCGAAGACGAGGAAGAGTCAGGACAGACACGGCTGTCGAAGAAGAAGCGAAAGCAGCTCAACAAACTATCTATTGCAGAGCTTAAGGCTCTTGTCACAAACCCGGAAGTTGTCGAATGGCAGGATGCGTCGTCGACAGATCCCCGGCTCCTGGTCCAGATCAAAGCCCACCGAAACGTGGTGCCGGTACCTACGCACTGGTCTCTTAAGCGAGAATACCTTTCCTCGAAGCGCGGCATCGAAAAACCTCCTTTCCGGTTACCGCAATTTATCGCCGAGACGGGCATCACCGAAATGCGCGACGCTGTTCTCGAGAAGCAGGCTGAACAAACGCTGAAGCAGAAGCAGCGCGAAAGGGTGGCACCGAAGATGGGGAAGCTAGATATCGACTACCAGAGGCTCTTCGATGCCTTCTTCCGGTTCCAGACGAAGCCGGAGCTCACAAGATTCGGCGAGGTGTACTACGAAGGCAAGGAGACGGAGGTGGACTTTAAAAACTTCCGCGCTGGTGACATTGGAAAGGATGCACAGGACGCGCTCGGCATACCACCTGGTGCACCACCACCTTGGCTGATCAACCAGCAGAGGTTCGGACCGCCACCGTCGTATCCTACGCTCAAAATACCTGGCCTGAATGCGCCAATTCCGCCAGGCGCCCAGTGGGGCTTTCAGCCTGGACAATGGGGCAAGCCGCCTGTAGATGAGTTCAATCGTCCACTCTACGGCGGAGATGTCTTTGGCTCTCTCGGCACGAACGGAGCAGCCGCACCTGGAGGTCCGGTCCAAACTATTCAACCACAGGTTCCCACGGGCGAACCGGAGGAGCGGACACTGTGGGGCGAGCTCAAACCCCGCGAAGAGGAATCAGAAGGCGAGGAGTCTGAGGACGAATCTGAAGAGGAAGAGGACGACGAGGTACCTGGTGGTGGTCTCGAAACGCCGTCGGGCCTTGAAACGCCAGGCGGATTTGTTTCCACTGTGCCGACCGATTACGGGCCTGGAATCGAAACGTCGGTGGCGGGCGAGATGGACCTCCGCAAGCAGCGTCGGGGCTTTGAAACGGAGGACTCGACGCATCCACGCGCGGCGTACGCGGTACTCCAGGAGAAGGCCAGCCGGGGCGACGGATTCTTTGGGAGTGAGAAGACGTACGATCTGCATGCTGCAAGGGGACACATGCCTGTTCTCGGCCAGGAAGAAGATACCCGCAAGAGGAAGAAGCCAGGTGATGTGGATGTTTCACTTGATCCGGAGGCGCTGACCACACATGGTGGCATCAGCAAGGATGAGGTGCGCAGGCGGTTCGAACAGAGCAAGAAGGAGGAGGGCCCTGGTGCCAAGTGGAGTTACGAGGATGATTTGTCGGATATGATTGCCCAGGAGAGCCGGAAGAGGCAGAAGGTTGATGAGACACTGCGGGAGAAGAAGAAGGAGGCGAAGTATAAGTTTTAGACGGGGAGGCGAGTCACCGGTTCTCGAGTGAGGCCAACCGTTGGCGGGCAAGGCTGTACTACTACCTCTCTTTAGCGTACTTCCCATTCTTTGTTTTTGGCTTGCGAGGCGTTTTGAGAGGCTCCTAATAGATATTTCCTCGCGATCTCGCGTTCCACCCTGTAGCCTTCGTAGTTTGAGTGTTGGTGCTGTGGACCCTCCATCTGGCTTCTCCACAGTTTTTCTCAACCTGTACCAGGTCACGCAAAACCTGTCTAATTTGACTGGCTCACAACATCAAATTTTCATGCATCCCTACATACCCAAACATTTGCTATTAAGCAGACGCTCCACCACCGAGGTCAATATTTTACTGCTTTTCCTGTGGAATGCTACAATTACATTTCTTTTGAAGCAGGGTGGTCCTCAATTGCTAGAAGGGAACTCCTTAGTCTGAGAGGTTGTAGGACTTGAGCTCTGGAGGGTATCGATACGAGTTTGATGCTGACTACTGACAAGAATCTGTGGTAGCTTTTCAAAGGCCTTCGCCTTACTCAACTAGGCGTACACTATCAGTCATCAAATAACCGCGTGAAGGTAAGTCTTCGAGGGGCTGTCAAGTCGTCTTAACCAGATCCCCCTATTCCATCAATCATGAAGGAACACCACCTCGGAACACGGTCAGAAGACGGTACTGCCAACAAGAACGATAGCAGGTCTCCCAACCTATGCTCGAGCTTCCCATAGGAAACTCGAAATGGTTCAATTTGATCACAAGTTATCTCATTTGTAAATGATATCAAATCGAGCGGGAATAACTCAAATACTCGACGTTCTAATATTCGGCAACCATTCACAAGCCATTGTCACCATTGCACATCTTAGCCTAGTCTTCAAACCGAACCCTAAACTGAATCCTAAGCCTAACTAGAAAGTTTGTCGGTTTCATACGTCTCTCGACAAATCCTTCTAGTATTTTGCTAGTTATTCTTCTGGTAGTTGTCACCCATTCTGATTCCCATGAGCTCTCCAGAGATTGGCTGATGGCGCACCGCTTTCGGATTAAGCGTTTAGAGTAATCAGAACAGAAACAATGAAAGCCCTCTCCTTATAAGGTAGCTCCAAATTCCCGGTTCCGGAGTGTTTTTTCTGTCTCCAATGACTCCAGTTTCAACTTCGATTCTTATTGAATCCCATCTTCAATATTACCCTAACCCTACATCTCACTTGCCCAATCCTGAGCCAACCGCGCCAAATAATTTAGAAGGATTGGATTGGCCCCAATGACGCAAGGGGTGGTAAACCCTCGAGGCGGAGCAGCTAAGAGATAACCCACCCGCCAAACCACTTGACGACAGCCTGGGCTCATAACATTAGGTTTTACTAGCCACAACACTATCTCAGACCATAGTCTCGTACCGTATCATTTATTGCCCTCTCACACCTTCTGGCTCAGGCGCTAATCGACTTCGACATCACAAGAAGAAAATATGTCACATCAGTTGAACTAAGCCAACCTAAATTTATTAGTTGGTCCGCTGGGTCCTGGTTGATGGATATAGTCAGCAGTCAGCCACAGCGCTAGAAACACATTGAAACCCTCTACGTCTCCGACTTGCTATCGATGAGCATTTTGGGTGGCTTGTTTTTGCTGCCGAATATAAACTTGTAGGTTGCATCTCAGACAGAATAATCGAATTCTGAGTTCCACAACTCGGCATTAAACAGTTCGCCTGTGCATTGCACGATCATTAGGCCAAGCAGCTCATGTATCAATTACAGATATTTACTGGATGCAATTAGAAAACAAAGACGAAAAGGGAATATAATGGCTGGCTCCTAGCTCCTAGTAACATCCAAGTACACAAGCACGCTAAGATATATTATGTACACCTCTCATCTTCTCTTCGCCCTCTTCTGGTCGCCGGCTCTCTCCTTCATTCCAACGTTGGATGTTGAGTTATCCATTTCGTTGGCCAAGCGGCCGCAGCCGCGAGGCATAGATATTAGATGGGGCATCGGTCACCCAGCTATTGCGGCTGGAACATGAGTAACTGGTTGAACTAGTTTCCGCTGATAAACGTCCGCAAATGGTCGAGCATGGGGTGTGGGCTGAGGCAGGAAGTATTGAACGCGTCATGGTGCCAATGCCGCGGAGGCGAGGCGAGCAGGAGCCTAAGTTGGTGTTGGCGCCTCCATCCGGGGCGATGCCGCATAATATTTCGCATATCGTCTCGTAGTTGTCTCGGTTCTCACCTGGCCCAGATCCTCCTTAAACCTCCTTACATCGGCCAACAGTTTAATCGCAGCTTCGGGGCCGTGCTTCTCGACCAGACGCAGTGCCCGGGGATCAACTTTGCGTGTAACGCCAAACCTTGCACGAGGCTGGACCGCCTTTTGGGTTGCATCGACGTCATGACTGGTCCATGGCCACGCACGCTAACGGTGAGCCGGAGTGTTTGTCGACTCGGGCGATGTGCAGTGGCTGCAAAGCCATGATTCAGCGGTCGGGTTCATGGCTGTCTCTTCCCCCAAGACGCAATCCGAATGGAAATGTCTTGCACATGTCTGTCAAACGCAGATTAGTGGATTGGTCAATATATCAGGGTAGATCCACACGATGCCAGGTACAGCCCGTGGCCAACCGCGCGGGATCAGATCAAATCATAATACGTACCGGGTTGGAGCATTCCAAAGTGCAGACCATGCCTGCCAGTACCGCGCCGCAAATGCTGCACTTTAGGCTCTTGCGGCTTGCCTGTTCCTTCGGAGAGACGTCGCCCACGAGTTGATCTTCAAGCTCGCCATCGTCCTGACGACCTTGACCTATCTTCTTGGCTAAGGCCTCTTCCACTAACATCTTCGATTGGTCGTAAGCCTGTTGATTTATTGCGTCTCGCGAAAGCAAGTAGGTGAGGTGTTTGAAAAACTCCTCCTGACGCCCGGGGCTAGCTGCTATCCACGAGGCTTTTTCCTTCAAAAACGCCAGCCAAACTTGCGGAAGGAAGAGTTCCGTTGATTGGCGATGCTGGAGGCAGACAGAGTCCCACTCAACCAGATAGTTCCGCTCGGGTAGGTCGACGTCGACGTAGTCCATGATCATATCCCGGTGCTTCTGAATCCACCACGACGGGTCGGCTTTGGGCGGGAGCAACTCTGTTCCTGGCTCAAGACGGGTCCGGCTGACCGGGTCGAAGAGCGGCAGCTTGTTGTCAGGTACGAGTATCTTTTTCGGAGGGAGCCTTGGCCGCCTCGGTGCAGGTGGTTTCTACATCATCGTTCATGTTAGCGTGCTGCGTCCAAAACGAGAATGGAATGAGAACCTACAGCAGCAGGCGACTTCTCAGAGGCCAAATGATATGGAAGCTCATCAGGGTGCGCAGATACATGCCTGCCTCCCTTGCGTTCCTGCTGATAAGCCTTGATTGGCTTCCCCAGCTGGGCAAAATTTTCCTTCTGGCGGGGAAACACTTCAAAGCCATAGTAAACGCGAAATTGAGGCGTTCCCTTGGACCCCTTTCCGGGGCGACGTTCACAAGTACGTTCTGGATGATGGGTTTCCAGGTGAGTCTCGAGGTTGTCGAGTGTCGTGTGAGGGACGCCGCATCCGATGCATCGATATGAATCAACGAGAATCTCGTCCGACTGTATCATATATACAACCTTCCCATCGCCGGTTGGTGGCAAGGTTCCAGCAACTCCTGTTTCTCCGAGTCGATTTCGTGACCTCTTCTCTTTACCCTGAGCCTTGTCGCTGAGAACTTTAAGGTTGTACAGTGGCTGTTTCTGCGGGCGGGCTCTCAGTGATCTATTGGGGGTGATTTCGCCATCCGCTTCTTCGCTCAATGCCCCGGTCGATCCGTTGAGTAGACTGCCGTGGTCACCGTTGACCAGAGGCTCGGAGTGCCCATTGACGAGACTGCCGTTCATGTGCCCATGGACCCCGTTTGGCAGAATGTCATGGCTTGGCTCGGCCCCAACGGTTATGGACGGGAGAACATCGTTTTCTTCGCAGGACTTGGCCATCACCCCCTCAATGCCGCTAGACCACCTCGCGTCAATATCCATGATGAAGCTCGTCCGCGCCATCATTTCCCTTGTATATTGATGCATGTACACGTCGACCGACATGCGTTGTTTCTTAAAGAGGTCAGAGACGCAGCAGAGCAGCACCCAACGTTGAGCGATGCCACTATGGCCTGAAGTTGCATGCGTGGGGTCGATGCCAAGTGGCGGCCAGTGATGGGGTTCCAGGCCGTACATCTCGACATCGAGCCGGTAGTTATCGGCAAGCCCGAAGGTACCATCTTCTTTCATCACCATGACCTCTCGTTCGGGGACGATGAATGGCTGGTCTAGGTAAATCCGAGCCATGCGCGATGAGCCCACGGGATTTTTGAATGTCTTGACACTGCAGTCTTCTGATTTGCAATAAATGACAGGAGGCGCATGCTTGCAGTCAGGCGAGTTGTCGAGGAGCGTAATTTTGCATCGAGCCCTGATAGTGAGCTCATCCGTGAGGGGTTGCAACGGCTCATCTAGGCTGGTGAGGGATACGCGCGGCTTCACCCGTCTCTCCAGGTCCTTGTGGACCATCTTCAGGATGCCGATGCGCAATGTGCGGTTGACCTGGGTCGGTGCCTTCGGCAGGAGGAGATCGTGGATGGACGGGATCCCAGCCAGTACTGTGGATGGGTCCTCTGGAGATGCATCTTTTAGAACCCGTTTTCGTTTTGATGGTGGTCCGTCCTTATGGCCGCCATTGGCCTGTCTCCGAGTTTCTTCGTCATCGCCATTGGCAAGAGATCTTTTCCGCTTTGCTGACCCCTTGACGTCGTTGGGTAACGACACGTTACCAATGGCAAAATTGAACGTCCTTTGGAGGAACGGAACCGTTCGCCTGGGACTCTCGAAGACCGTCATGGCTAGAGGAGACGCATTACACAGCAAGGCGGGGTGGGCTCCGATGATGAAGAGTTTGGTATTCGGTTGTGTTGTGAAAGGGGTTGCAAATGGTGGCTGTGACGAATTGGATCATGGTAAAGCAGAGCCGGTATGAGATTGACAAACAGACGCAAAGAAGCGGCGCCTTGGTTCTTGCGAATTTAGATGATCTGCAAGGTGCCGGGGTGCGGATAGACGTCAAAACCCTTGCAGGCTTGGAGGGCCTCGTATGTTGACGAGCCGAAAAGACGACTAAGGACAAATGAATCAAGTTGCGCAATTGCGCCACCCAGCGCCAGAACTCCGATACCTTGAATGCCGTCGCCAACCAGATGCCGAAAACTTGATGAAGTCAACCCCGAGGCAAAATCGTTTCCAAGAGGGTGAAAATAATGCGTCATGCAGATGAGGAGCCAAGGGTGTTTTGCTGGCGATGAGAGGCGAAGGAGCGTGTGTCCGAGACTTGAAAACGTTTTAATGCGACTTGCGACCGGTCGGCGTGTCGTGATAAATGAGAAATGCCGTGGATGGGTTTTTTGAGGTCGAGTGTCGGACAATAGCCAAAATCCAGGCTATGAGCAGGACAGCATGAATTTAAAAAATGACAACGTGATGGACATTTTCGCCAGCCAGACCAAGTCGACTTGAGACGGCGGGCTGTAGATGAAGATAGCAGTGATGCGCCGGAATGAATGTTTAAGGACGCGTTTCCAAGCGTGGCAGGCGCTCTCAGGAAGGGAAGTCAACAGAAGGAGCGTATCCACTATGCACTTCACGCGCCGTAACTGCCGGGGGATTAGCTGCAGAAGGCCCCCGACTTCAGAAACACCCCGATACGGGAATACACATTTTATCATGAGCTCGAATGTGCCGTCACTTGTGGCTTGCAATATCTTCACCCTAACCAGGCAATGATTCAATAGGTGTCTAAATGAGCTATGTACACAATCAAAGCATATATTTTATTGCTTTGTGGGCATGGTAAGCAAGGAGCTGTTATACTGGTACCGAATAATTTAACTTTTTTTCCATCTAAGTCAAGAAGCGGAGTACATGATATTTCGAAACGCCATTCCGTGAAAGTTACAAGTATAAGTGATTTTGAGTTCCTTGCTACCATTGCTTGACCTGCAGTTGAAAATGGGATTCATGAATCCACGGTTGTCATTGCACAGTTATGAGCTAGGCAGCTGAGCAGCTAGGCATCCAAGGACCGTCACTAAATGAAGACGTCATATGCACAGAGGTCAGAAGTTAATATAAAACGTAGTACGGATACATCCGGAAGTGAATAGAGTGACCGGGAAGAGAAAGAAGGGTGACTTCTCACATCCTCACGACTATGAATTAGGCAACACCAAATATGCATCTAAAGGGGCGACCCATAATGTGTGTCCGTGCACATATTCTCGCCACTGCTATCCCCTCTCAATTCACAAAAATTCTCTCCTACGTTTTTCTCGACGAAGGCCAGTTAAGCGAGGATTAGCCGGATGGTGATTTGAGCACAGAAAACTCACCTCAACGCTAACAACCTATCTTTGCTTTCCTTTGGTGCGTCCGTTTCTCCTCCGTCAAATCGTTGGCTGCTGCATCTACCCCTCCTCGGCTCTGAGGTGTAATTTCTTCTCCAGCGATGGATCGAGGTCCAGCTCGAATTTCGTAGCTAGAAAATACACTCATTCTTCCTCCTCGACGCCGGCCCCGTTCTTGTCCTTCAATATCAGTGGCGACACCGACATCGACAAACAATTCTAACAATGGCACTCCTTAGGTGCGCATCTGACTACAAGGGCTCGCGACGCGCACTTGCCGGCTGGTCGCGAGTCGAAAATCGAGGTGGATAAGGTTCGTCTCTACTCAGTTCCTACCTCTTCTTTTTCCAGCAATGTTGAAATGCTCATCGCAAATTTCAAAGAATCACAGAAAACAATATTTGTCGTCGAAATGGCCTCAATCGTTACGGATCTTGGAAGCCCAGTGCCGGGCAAGCGAGAATCGGTCAGACTTAAGGCCAAGAGAGTTGAGCAGGACACCCTCACGGAGTCGCCCACGACTAGGTCCCAACTTCGCAGGGCTCGAGAGCTACCTTCCCCGACAGCGCTTTCCCCGACAGTTCCGTCCCCACTCACTCCCTCCCCGGCAGTCCCCACGCTCGGAACAGCTCCGCAAAACGTTGTCGGCAATGCTTCTAAGAAGAGGAGGCGCACCGCCAGGACCAAGTCTCGGTCACGAACTGTTCACGATTCGGAATCGCACATCGAATTGAGAAATGTGCCTTCTACAGATGATGATAGCGACTTTTATAAGGCGCCAGCTAAGAAGGGAAGACTGAACGGTCTTCTAGCTCGACGCGGTCATGCTAGCAAGGGCCTGATGCTGCGGGTTCATGGCAAGAATAGCCCCAAGAACACCTCCGAGAATACCAACAAGGTTGCAAAAGCCACTGTCAACTTGGATTGGCTTGGTGGGCTGAAAACCCTGTGGCCGACGATTGTCCGCATGGCTGCCGCGGATGGCGGCGGTGATCTCAATGGAACATGGCTTGTAGCCGCCGGTTCCGTTTGCCGGGACTTTGCCGATGCAACCGCGAAGACTCTGTACAGCAACCCACAGATCAAGTCGGACAAGAAACTTAAACGACTCCTTGAGACGCTTTCACAGCCAGCTGGCTCGACCATGTTCGACTACCGCAAGATGGTTTTTTCACTTCACTTCGGGCCTAAGTATCTGCCCAGAGACTCGCTTGTCATTTCCCTTGTGGAACGTCTGCCACGCCTTGCTCATATGAGCATTTCCATTGCCCAGGACAACCCGCCGTACGGCGAGCTGGTCAGCCGAGTGCGAAAGCCGTATCCTAAAATCTGGCTTGCGCTGTCTAAGCGGTTCGACAACAAGAAAGACGTGTATGGAAGGAAGCTTATATCGTGGAAGTGGTCGTGGAACATCGCTGAAGCTGGAGGGCGCAACAATAGCATGACACTAGATGATATCATTCAACTTCACACGGTTGGCGGCCCACTTGAGGATCTTCAGAAACTGCACATGGTTGGGTTCTTTGGTACAGACAACCTACTATTCAAGACTGCTGCGGACAACAGCGTCGAGGCGATCGCCGCGGACGAATCGGCAACTAAGACACTAACAAAATGTGCGACTATTGTCACGTCCCTACAGCATTTGACGACGCTCAAGCTGGAGGCGTGCTCCGTTGTCGACGGTCGATTCATGTCGCTTCTTCCTCATGTACTAGAGCGATTGAACATCACATACTGCTGGAATCTAACAACGGAGAATCTCGACCAATTCCTCCGTGCCGGTGGTCGGAAGTTGAAGTCGCTTACGTTGTGTCACAACCAAGGCGTCCACCTCAGCTTCTTGACGGGACTCGGCAGCTCTTGCCCCAACCTCGAGGACCTTCATGTCAACATGAATCTGTATCGAAGCGTGCTGGATGGAGCAAATGAACTCGATTTTCAGGATGCCCTTCTGGAAGGCCAGACGCCTGCTTGGCCCACGTCCCTCCACAGCATCGAACTTCTTCATGTTCGACCTTTCACCCACGGTGCTGCTCGTGAACTCCTCCACTCTCTTATGGCGAAGAGCAAGGACTTGGGCATGCTCCGCCACCTCATCATCAAGGCCTACGTCAACCTCGGCTGGAGAGAGCGTGCCGACATGCGCCGCCACTGGCTTACGCTCCTCGAGAAGGTGTTCCTCCGACCCAAAGGCCCGGACCCTAAGCCCTATCGCAGTCTCCCGAAGCCTATCACGGCCCTCAAGCCTGCGACGCCATCGCCGGGCACGCCTGCCACACCCGTGCGCCGCAGCCGTCGAGTTCTCGCCCAGCACGACTCGGATCCTTCATCGCCCGCTAGCACGAGCTCAATGCACAGGGCTTACATGGCCATCGACGACGAGGACAGGTTTTTCGAAAACGACATCTGTGATCCCAAAAGCACGCTGCCCGATGCGCCCCGATACCACGTGCAAGGCGAATGTGAGCACGTCGAGCTCACCATCGGGGACGGCAAGCCGACCTCTTTGCAGTTCGGCATGGATGATTTCTTGGACCGGTCGTCGCCTGGTTCAGAGGACGAGGATCCTGACTACGGAAGCCGGGGCTCATCGACTTCCTGAGCTATTCGTTTTGGTACATCACAAACTTGAAAAAAAAACTTCTGCCCATTTTTCCGGTAGCAATTCCCCCCCCCCCCCCCCGGGGGGGGGTTTTTGTCGATTTTCCATGATCAAGATGGCTACGTTTACTCGCCATAAAACTACTTAGACTTCCACCCATGAAGGAATGCTTTGAAGGTAGCTCCATTATATTTAGGCAGGGCGTCTAAGGGTCCCTTGTGTTAAGAAAAGAAAACTCGGGGCGTGTAGGGGGGCTGATGAAAGATTTTAACCAGCTTGGTCGTAGATCTGTTTTTCGCCGCGAAGATTTTAGTTTAGGGTTAGTTACCTTCTTACATTCTATATAGTATTGTTCTCTGCTAGATTTCTAGACTATGATTATTAATATTTGAGTGGTCTTGTTGTGACGTGCCAATTCTTCGGAAGAATCTTTCACCATGATGTAGAAGAAGCATGAACGGAATCGGCAGTGTCTGTACTTGAAATTCAGAGAGCATCGAGGCCTTACGTTACGCATCACGTGATAGAAGAAGACAGTAGTGAGCTAAACATCAAGAATGCTTCATTGCTTGAAGTAGATGGTCTATGAAATCAACGTATCACACATTCCTTAACGCCTTGCTTTGTGTCCCCAAATGCCCGAAAACTCCGCCTATGCTGACTCGCGCAACCAGCTGTTTCCTTTACTAGTAATACAAGCGCCAAGAGAAAACCTTGAAATACCAATCTCCAAAGGCCTCTAGACGCCTAGTATGCCAAATACCACAAACCCCCACAAGAGGAAACCGAAAAAGAAAAAAAGTGCATCTCTCCTACAACAATGCAAAAACTCCAATTGCCAATGCAATAAGCGCGGCGCCACTCCCAGCCACCATCTGACTTGAATCCGACTTGCCCTCTCCCGCAAAAATATCGGGAATCCCGCCGCCGCTCGACTGGGCCTCGGCGGCGGTGCTCGTCGAGCCCTTGTTTTTGTTGTCGGGTGTGGTCGTTGGCTTGGCGTTGGCAGGAACTGTGGCTAGCGTCGTAGGTTTGTCCTTGTCAGACTTCTCATCATCCTTGCCGCCGGACTTAGAGTCTTCCCAGTTCGAGGGGTCCATAGGGGAGTCGTTGTCGTTGTTCTTGTTTTCCTTATCCTTGTCCTTGTTTTCCTTATCCTTGTCCTTGTTTTCTTTGTCCTTGTCCTTGTTTTCCTTGTCCTTGTCCTGGTTATCTTTGTCCTTGTCCTTGTTATCCCTGTCCTTGTCCTGGTTATCTTTATCCTTGTCTTCCTGCTTGTCGGAGTTGCTGCTCTTTCCCTCGTTGGAAGGGGTAGCGGTGGTGTCCATGCCTTCTAGGATGTTGAATGCGCCGTCACCGGAGGTCGGAGATGAGCCAGTGAGTTTGGTTTTCGTTGCGGTGTCGGTTGCAGTGGAGTCCTTTGATGATGCAGCGGCGCCAGGAGGAAACTCGGTAGTGGCCTTATCCGACGTGAGACTGTCGCTGGATGTCTCAGACGAAGAGTCGAGACCAGAGCCGACCCCCAAGTCAGAACCCGAAGACCCGCTCTCATCAATGATGGAGTCTGGAAAATCCGACGACTCCGTCCCAGTTGCTGCAGGGAGAATGCTAACATCGGCCGACGACGGGCTAGAGTGGTGGAGCTTTTCGCATGGGTCACACGGCTCCGTCGGAGGGGGAGGCGGCGGCGGAATCTCGTCCTTGCAGTCACAATCCTCGTCGTGTTCTTCATGGCCGTGGCCCCATGGGAACTTGAGATGTCCCTCGCCCCAGCTCCAGCCAGGGAAGTGGTGACCGTGGTGACCGCCAAAACCGGGCCACTTGGGGCCCCAGCTAGGAGTTCCTTGGGGATACCCAGGGGAGTGGTGGTCTTTGCCATAGCCACCCCATCCCCAGGAATTACCATGACCCTCGCTGTCAGAGTGATCGTCACCGTGGCTATCGCCGCCGCTGGGATGCCAGTGCCAGAAGCCACCTTGGTTCTCTTCACACTCGTCGCAAGGGGTAGGCTCGGGTGTCGGCTCGTCTTTGTCGCACTTGGTACTGGAATCCGAAGTAGCGATGGGCATAAACGTAAGGGCATCGTCACTGGCGATGCTGTCGGTATCACCCCCAAATCCAGGAGAGAGCTCAGACTCAAGCGTGGCCGTCGCATCAGCGGCGCCAGCCGTGGCAATGTTGAAGTCGCCCAACCCAGTCGAATTGAAGGTGCTGGTTCCAGAGGTGCCGTCCGTTCCAGGAGCCCCAGTAGGCAGCGCGCCAAGACCGACGTCCGTAGTAGTACCGCCCAGGCCGTCTTCTGCTTTCAAGGAATCACTCTCGCGAGGGGAAGGGAACTCAGGGAGACCGCCAGCGTTTTCAATATTGGGCATGGTGATGGTCCTCTTACTGGAGGGCCTAGCATCCAGAGCTGTCAAAATGCCCGGGGGCGGGGCCACAAACGTTTCCTTGACAATTGTTCGGGTGAGGGGGACGGGAGTCTGGAGAGGCGTGGGACAGTCGATGCCGGTGATGCCGGCTGTTGGACAGACGGTAAGGGTGTACGTCTCTACCACCGTCTGGGGCGGCTTTAGAACCCGCTTGTCTTTTAGGATACCAGTCAACTGGTGGTTGTCTTGAGTAAACACTGGCGCCAATGGCCCGTTCTGGGCGACCGGTGGCTGGACTTTTTGAGGTTGGTGCTGTTCTAGGAGAGGAGCAGGTCCTTGTCCTAGAGCAGTGGGTGCTACGAAATCGAGCTTGGTTGCTGTGAAAATTTGCTCCTCCGATTTTGGAACGCCTGCTGCTGTCGCTTCTAAGTTATCCGAGTACGCTCCGGCGGCGATAAGGACATTCTGATCCTGGGAGTCGCTGGCGTCGAGCATGACACTGTATTGGGCTAGCGTGACGAAGGCACCCACGCGACTGTCTCCGATCTTCCTCTCGGATCGCAATCGGAGACGGAGCGTAAGTTGTCCTTGGCCGCTAGCCAGCTTCAGGGGGTAGACCTGAAGAAGTGCATCATTTGGGTTCATTTGAGTCCTGCATCAATCCGTTAGCTTTGAGCATTCGACAGCAGAGTCCACTGGCTTTGGTATTTACCCTCCAGTAGCAACCCCAAGAGGTGTAGATTTTTCCTTCAAGTAGGCCGCCTTGGCGACATCAAATCCAAGCTTCAGGTTCTTGGGAAGCACGACTTTGAGACCGCTGGCGACATCCACCGCTTCTGTAGTCTGGATGATGAGGTCGACATGAATCCCTTCGCCTTGCACATCCGGGGCGCCGTCAGTCAGAGGGAGCGTGATCGAGCCGTTCACTGGGCCAGATGACTTTATGTCCAAATTCAAATCTAGGGACGCCCCGTCGAACGCGATCGCCACTTCGGAGTCGGTATATTCTGCGTTGACCTGGCCTTGTCCTGTGCAGGAATTGCACCGGATGTTCAAGGTGTTCGCTTTCAGTCGTAGGGATTCGATGTTATCTTTGGTACTAGACAGAAATATAAGCTCCACGCTCGCCGACTTTCCTGGTTATGTATTTTGTGGGAACAAGATTTACAACTTACAGTGCTATCAACTCTTCATTCTCCCTTTTCAAGGACCAGCCCAACGATTGTGTTGTTCGGCCAGTGTCTTCTGGAGTTACGGGAGCAGTCATGATGGCTGGCAAGAATGCTGCCATCATGGCCAGCGTATTTAGTATAGGAGCCATTTCGTGGTTGTGTGAAATGCAATGTACTGAAGGAGTGACGATGGCTTCAACTCCAGCCACAGGGCAGAGGTGAAGACGGGTATCACGGAAAGACAAATGAAATAGAGAAAAAAGAAGGGGAAAAAAACAATCCAAAGGGCAAGAGTATTGAGAATTGAGAAAAGAGGAAGAAAGACCAGGCTCAGGCCCAGTCTGCGGCGAGAGAGTTGCTTATATCCATCATTATTTTTTTGGGCCAACGTGTGTAAGTCGGCCGACGGCGAAGTCAGCCTCTGCATTGAGTAAGAGTGGCTTTCGCAGCCGAATTCCGGAATAGAAGCTTTAATGTTAGCAGCGCCCCACAAGAGTACATGATGCTCCCGCGAGTTAGTGAGACGGGATAATGTACACTGACGGGGGCCAAATTGGGAGCGCACTTAAAAGGGTACCTTGTCGTTGTACTGCCTCGAACCAATCTTGGATCTTAAAACCAACAGGAACACGAAATCTTTTCTCAGCTTATCATGCACCCCTGGTACCTGTTTCTTGACCTTTCTCAGCCTTGCCAACCGTGGGGAGCTCGTACCTTCGCCTCTCGAAACCATAGATATGAACTCATTAAAAAGAAACGAGAGCTGAGGAAGAGCCCGATCAAGAATTTTTGGCCGCCAGCGGGAACCTCTTGGAGATGGATGAAAATGGGCTTTTCACGCCTGGACTGACGTGCTGTGCCCCAGGCTCCAGCCAGTTTTGCCGCCTCAGGTGGGTCGAGAGCATGATGGGCAACGGCGGAGCAGCCAGTTCAAGGTCGGCACGGTGAGCGTCGTTGAAGCATACAAAATACTCCATGTACCCTCAGTAGCAAACCCTACGGGCCAACGATTATCAAATGCATCGGTAAACTGCTTATCTACGCGCAGGCGAAATTGAAAAACAAGAAATGTCCATACGTCTCGAATCTCATGAGCCACGTTCATGGGCTGTTGGGGATAAAGACTACCTACCTACCATAGTAGCCCTTCCACGCCCAGCGGTTGGTGGGTTCTACAATGTGGCACAGCCGATCCTCTGCAAAACATCAGAAACCATCGGACCCACCTACTCGAGGTGGCGAATCGGATGCCGCTGTTCCCTTGAACCGCGCCCCAAAATAGCGATGCATCGGGGTATTAATGGCGCTTGGGTGCCATCTTTAGTGTTGTATGATTCAGCAGCAAAAGTAGTTTCTAACCAATTCCCCTGCAGTGGGAAGGCGTATTCTCATGTCCGACCCCATACCCTATCTTTCCGATCGGACTGGGTCAGAAGTTGAAGCCCCACATTACATTCCAACTTCCCTGGCCTGGCCACGAAGAAACGACTGAACAGCAACTCAAGGCATTCGACTCTCTCTCTGTTAAGTCTGCCTGGCGGGCTGTTGGAGATCGCAAAGCCACTCTGGACACCTAGCCTAGCTAGCCTACAATCCAAACTAGTTCACGATAACCACTTAATAACTACAATAGATGGGAGGGAGGAGAATCTTGACTATCTATCAATCCCGCTACTGCAGCAGGTAAAGACACCGATTTCTTCTTCGCTCATATGTTACTATTTTCCACGATTAAATCTCCAGTGCGGCCACTTATTTCTTTTCCATCATGTTGGCGATGGCTCGCAGGCAGGGCCCTAACAGAACAACACACCAAGGCCCCAGATGTAAGCTCGCCTACAATTGTTAAATTTCGCGACAGATAGCACATTGCTTACACCCTAAAAAGGGAAATTACCGTCAGCACGTATTAAAAAGAAAAGAAAAAATGTTCCCGGGCTCTGTTCTGCTTTTTCCTTGCTCATCGCGTTTAATAGTTCTGTCTTCGTCCATGATGATTCCTATTTTCTTCCTGACCCGCACGTAAAAGTTGGCGAAGGCGACAGTCACGCCGAGAACTATCGAAGAGAAAATGCTAGATCTGCAGTCGGTCTAGGAAGACGGAATGTCGGGAACCCGTCAGCTAGTTGAGGGAGAGAAAGATTGGGGGCCAAGTCGGGTGGGAATCTTGAAACAAACGCGATGACATTTTTAGAGAGGCCCACCAAGCACAGCCATCCCCCCCACCACACTCCATGTCTACTCTGCCTGGCCACACACACGAAACGGCCGGATGGTCTTTCCAATCTTTTTGCATGGCATTCCGACAGCGAAGCCATTTCTTGCCGCCCCAGCCATGCTGCCTGGGGCTTGAATTGCCCATCATTTGGGAGGGCAAGCCACAATCAACCTTGAGATCCTATCTGTTAGTTTGGATTGCATTTAGGGGAGTTGCTGTCATTGTAAGTAGCTCTGTTCCCAGTTAGATTCTACCTTTTGACGTCGTTCCCCATTGCACGCTCTCTTTCGAGCCAAATCAAATGGCAGGGTTTCCACTGATTACAACGAGGACTGGACGAGGTTAGGAGCATGAGCAACAAAGATAGGAAGTATTCTATAAGAGGGAACTGTAAAAAGAAGGATAATAAACAGGAGAAGCACCAGTAATATGATATTTGAGACACATATACTGGATGCTGGACACTAGA
>Ga0247774_1000364_pt1 | contig 22295 bp, 22 predicted proteins | sample UWRJL001104B6_FD_179933 | JGI IMG/M metagenome (GOLD analysis project Ga0247774, IMG submission 179933) | Plant litter microbial communities from Arlington Agricultural Research Station in Wisconsin, United States - UWRJ-L001-104B-6 | ecosystem: Environmental > Terrestrial > Plant litter >... | reverse complement strand
ACTCGTCGCTTCTCGATATCATTGGGACACCACTCAGCGTCAATATCTGTGAGTTTGGACGGCATATCTGCAACAAATGGATGCGATTGCTAATGCGGATTTCTAGGGAAACAAATCATGCAAACAGGTTTTGGAAGCAACAAGGAAAGCCAGGCCGACAACGCGCTCAAGAGAGTATATGACGCGTTTTCGATAGACCACGTCCTCCGCCCACGCCAAACCACTGCTCCAGCTGTTTCTGCGTCTGGAAGCCGCACTTCCTTGACGCGCACGCTCCTTGGCGCCATCGTGAACAACGATCTCTCGTCGTCGCAGATGCCTCTACTTACGCTTACCGGTTTCGCAGAGCTCTGCAAGATCGACTGCCTCTCCAACCCGGACAAGGCGTGCAACGACCTGAACACCATCTTGCGGCATTACCAGCTGCCCATTTGGCGCGAGCGTGGCAACGTGCCGCGGTGGGCGTTGCCGGCGACGCCGGTCCCGCAAATGATGAGCCGGCTTTACGGAGCGCAAGCGGCCATGGCACAGCCTACCCAGAACATGATGGCAGCAATGCAGAGCGCCGAGGAGGGAAGAGAGGCGGCAAACTGGATTGGGCAAGACGTGACATATAGGAAGCATTACTATTAGGCTGAGACGACTACCGGAGTCTGATGAAATATTTCGTAGCGAGACACCGTGACCTCCCGGCTGCGAACGGGCCATCGATGATAGTAAAAATTTCGCACGGCAGGGACTGGTGTAAGAATATTTAGATCCGGCTAGAGATGTAGTTGTTGGTGGGTTGGGGTCTTGGCAGCTGCGTAATACTCCGTCCTAGGGGTAAATAACTAACTTCGCGACTTTCGATTGCTGGCAGATGAACGCGAGATCAGTGAATTGAGAATAAAGATCTCTAGCTTAGTTACGAAGCTATTCTTGCTATTAGTAGTTAATGTTGCCATAGTTGTAGTCACACCACAGAGTCAAAGTCGCGAAGTTAGTTATTTACCCCTAAGACCGTAATATGCAACTATGTATTTGCATAGGCAGGGGGGGGTAGCTGAAGACTAATCATGTTGTTTACCGTATTCAGGTATTACGCTCCTACTCCGGCGCCTCCTAGCTCGTCTTGGCTTATATCGGCTCCGCTCGGCCCGCGTTGGATATTCTATTGAGATTAAATACGACTTGCTATTATTCTACCTCTACTCCTTACACTCGTGCTGTATATTCGTATGTGTACATTCTATCCAAGTGGCAAAACATGCTTAGCTGGGCAACTCAACCGGATCTTGTGGCTGATGCGGGGCGTCCGCTGGTAGCTCCTTGGGCGGAGGTTGCACTTGTTTGCCTTCGAGTTCAGCCCCTGATGTCGACCCGCTTAGTTCACCGGGCTCCGGATTCGGCGTCCGTTGACGGGTTCTTCGCCGCATATATATGAAAGCGGCGGCAAAGATGCCCACCACAGCTAAACCACCAACAACTCCGCCGGCAATCGCCCCCGCATTTGAAGATTTACCCGTGTCCCCTTCGTTATCGGGCGGGGGCGAGGTGGCCTCGGGAGTATCGTTAGCCCCAGTTGTGCTTCGAGATGTGGACTCGGACTTGGAGCTGCTCGAAGTTGAAGAGGCTGTTGGCGATACCAGGTAATGCACCGTGGTTTGCTGGGCACCACAAGCTATGTAGGAGTAGGTCTGATCCACGCCGAAAGTCAAAAGGGCCGTCGAACAAAACTCGCCAGTTTTACTAGGGAGGAGAATGACTAGTCAGTGACAGTTGATCTTTGTCTCAAGCGGACGCGACCGAGTCTCCAACGACCGACCCGCGCAAAGATTTATTGGGGCCTGAATCACAAACCAAGTAAAGGTGGTTAATTGCGTGCTGTCCGTCGCTCCACACCCCTCTGAGCAGTCCGAGTTATCCACGCAGCTGCCTGCCAATCCACAATCCGTCGCTGCGATCACAGTCGTGGGACAGAACCCCCACAGCGCATTTTGCGTGTCCACGCGACAGTTGAACCCGGAGTTGGCCGAACGAACACGCTTCGGATCGCCGTCCTCGTAGCCGCACGTCGAGAGCTCTGTCTGGATCTGTCGCTTGCGGAGCTCCCCCGTGTCGTTGTACCTTCGGTGAAGACGGGCTTTTGGTGTTACCGCCGGCAAGGCGGGATTGTGTACGACCGAGCTGCAAACTCCCTGCGCTACCACCAAGATCAATATCCACCAGACCTCCGCTTGAGCTTTACCCAACATCTCGACATAAAAAATGCTATTGTAAATTAACTGTTAATTGAGAGAAAAAAAAAATACTGGCAACATTGGCAAGCATTTCCAGGAAAGCGACAGTAAAAACGCAGAAGTAAGGAACGGGCGAAAACATCGGATCAGCCGGAGCATAAATAGAACAAAAAACATGCTGGCGGCGGCCGCCCACGCGTGGATTGATGCCGATCATTTCTTTCCTTTTGTTATGTAGGATTGCAAATGGCTGCAAGGTTCTTTGACCCGCCTTGCAAGGGGCTGAGCCTGGCAAATGGCAGTCGGCCCCACCACCCCTCTCCCCAAACACCACGCAATCATTTCCGACAACCAAAAATAATTCCTTTCCAACCGTCTACACCTTTCGCGCCTCTCCTTAGGCCCAAATGCCTCTACGCTTAACGCCGCCTTCATCACGATGGCTGCGCGCAGGAAGGCCCTTTTCCTGATCTTGCCGGCGATCTGCTTTTTGCTGGTCGCGACGAGTCTCTACCTGGGTCGCGAGCACCTCGATCGCATCAGTCTCCCATTCTGGACCAAAGCCGCGACTGCCAATCCCTCCGAGCAGGTCAAGTCGGACGGCTCGCCCCCATCAACTCCGGACGCTTCCGTGGGCGAAGCGTCTGCCTCAACCAGCGAGCTTCCGACGGCCGCACCTTTGACCACACCTACTAGTAAGTTGGTGTAGCTCTGCGTGAGAATGAATACTCCAGCTAATCCGCCAGCACACATTCTTTCCGAAGAGAAAGTCAAATCCTTCATCGACGCCATTCTCGATCCGGCAGCGACTCAAATTCCACGCCTCGAATGTCCGACCCTCGACAAATCGCGGTACGGGACGCTCGTGCCCAAAACACCGACAACGCCGCGCACCCAATACTTCTTCGCCATCGACCTTCGCAACGTTCTTGACCTGTTACCCCGTCTCCTAGGCAGTGTCATCGAAGTCGCGCGCTTTTTGGGGCCAGATCGTTGTGCGATTTCCATCGTTGAGGGCAACTCTCCCGACGGAACGGCCGAGATACTTCATGCTCTGCAGCCGCACCTTCGAGATGCGGGGATCGCCTACTCATACGTCCCTTCGGACATAAACCCTTCCGACGGAGACCGAATCGGGAAGCTAGCAGAGCTGCGGAACCTGGCCCTCGAGCCTCTTTTCGGCAAGCACAAGAACCAGGAAGTCTCCGAAGACACCACCGTCATATTCCTAAACGACGTCGCGGCTTGTCCCGAGGACATCCTGGAGCTCGTCCTGCAGCGCCGCGGCCTCAACGCCACCATGACGTGCGCCATGGACTGGACCTATGTCGGGCGGGACCCGACCTTCTACGACGTCTGGGTCGCGCGCGGCATGAACGGCGACTCGTTTTTCAACATCCCCGAGGACGGCAGCTGGGACTACGCCTGGAACCTCTTCTGGAACGCGCCTGACGCGCAGGCCCGGCTTGCGGCCCACCGGCCCTTCCAAGTGTTCTCTTGCTGGAACGGGGCTGTCGTCTTCTCCGCGGGGCCGTTGCTGGACGGCCTGCGCTTCCGGGCCGCCGACGGCGAGAAGGGGGAGTGCAACCAGGGCGAGCCGCAGCTGTTCTGCAAGGACCTATGGTTCCGCGGGCAGGGCAGAATTGCCGTCGTGCCGACCGTAAACTTGGAGTACTCGGACGAGGCAGCGCTGAAGATTAAAAAGCTCAAGGGATATACCTCAAACTTGGTTGCGGCGCAGACCGAGCAGACGAACAAGATAGACTGGAAGCTTACGCCGCCAGAGACGGTAAAGTGCATGGACGGTTGGGCACATCAGTTTTGGCAAGCTTGGAATGAGACGCTAGGGTAGAATACATGTAGACCTAGGCGTAATTGGAGTTTAGGTTTTCCGCTTAGAGCCAGTCAGAATATATATGTCGATGATTCTGCCAACAGCTCCAAGACCTGATAAACCCGGCTGCATTCTCGTCTCCATTTCGTCTACGAAAAAGGTCCTGGGCATTCGCAAAGAAGCTAGAAGACTGAAGTCATCGCCAATTGAGAGCACGGGGACTGAGCAAATGTCAGGACTAGTCTGACTCGGCAGAAGGTCCGACCTCACACCGACACGTGGCGCGTGTTCTCTGAGCAGATTCCAGGTAGTCTATCGCAGCTTTTTTTCTGGCTTGTTCAGGCCTGCTCACCATAACCGCCACATGAAAACATAGGCCGTAAGATTTGCTTCAACTCTAGCCGAGGGGGGATCTTTATTGTACACACAATCAGTCCGTTCTTTCTGATGCCAGCAACTGGCGCCCGATATCCTGGCCTTCCTCGGCATCATGGAAGTCTCCTTCCGTGTCACCGCTCGCATCTGAATCGTATTCATCGCGCGCGAGGTTAATGCTTGCCAGCAAACTCCCAAAAGCGTCCCTGAGTTCTTCCGTGACGTCCTCCCTCTCTTGGAGCAGGCGTCGCGGCGTTTTCTCATCAGAGTCCTTCAGCTCCGGATCCAGCCCCACCATCCGGTGCTTCGCAAACACCTTGATGGTGTCCAGCTTTCCGAACCCCGCCAACTTGTGCAGGACATTCTGCCCGTTGCCCGCAACGGTCTGATACGAGGCGCCGTGGTCCAGCAGAATGTCCGCGGCCAGATGCTGCCCGCCCATGATGGCGTAGGACAGGGCCGTGTCGCCCGCGAAATTGGTCGCGTCCAGGTCGGCGTCGGCCTCCTCGATGAGGTAGCGCAGACAGCCGACGACGCCGTACAGGGCCGTGTACATGAGGGGCCGGATGTTCCGCCTGCACCCCGCGTTGGCGTCGGCGCCGTAGCGGGCCAGGAGCTCCAGCAGCGCCTTGTTCGCCAGCGGGTGGCTGCAGGCGTAGATCATCGGGCTCGAGCCGTCGACGGCCCCGGGGAGGTGGACGTCGGCGCCGCACTCCAGCAGGGCCCTCGTCATCTCCAGGTTGCCGTAGCGGCACGCCATCATGAGCGGCGTCAGGCCCGATTTTGCGCAGAGGTTGGGATCTGCCCCTGCGGCTGCGAGGAGTCTTGCCAGGCTCGGGTCCTGAGTCAAGCTTGCCATGTAGATCGGGGTAAACCCGGCATTGGTCATCGAGTTGACTTCGGATAGCATCCGCGGATTGCACAACGCCTGGTCGAGCTCTATTGGCAGAACTCCGGTGACAACCTTGTGCAGGTCTGAGTATTCCTCGTCGTCCAGGTGTTCGGTGAAGGAAATCAACTTGCCGAGTTGCGCGGCCTTCTCGTTCCCAGTGAGGGTTAGCCGGAACGCAACGGACACTGGGTCGACGCCCCAATCATCCTTCTGGTACAGATCTGCCCCAGCTTGGATCAATATCTTCACCATCGGGATGTCCAGGTTCTGAATGGCGGAGAAAAGCGCATTCCGGGTGTCCTGCTCATCGTAGATGGAAAATTGGCGGTTGGCTAAACCTATCTTCACCCGCTCAAGATCTCCACGGTATACTAACGGAAATATGCTCTTCGTGTAGGCCTCGGTGTCCTTTCCCTCTAGCGTGAAGCAGCGGACCGTTCGAAGCGTCATCTCCGGGCCGCGGCTGCCTGTCTGGGAGTAGAAGATCGATATGCCGCCGGACAAAAGCCACGTCGGGAGCCGATAGTGAATTGTGAGATTCTTCGGCGGGTGCAGAGTTGAGCAATATGGGTCGGAGTGCTTGACTTCCCGAAGCCAGAAACCCGTGAAAGAGACCTTGATGGCGCCAATGAAGCGCTCTGGGCCAGACAGGAGCCAAGGGCCGTAAGAATGAAGGGAGTGGCAGCTACACGCACAGCTATCATCACAAGTCCCGCGAACATGGTAGCCCCGATTGGCCACTCGGAGTAGGAATGAAGCCCAGGACATGTCAGTGGCATTATTGTTCATATGTACCTTGGCTTCTGTCGTCTCTATTCCCCCAAAGCCGGCAAGAAGGTGTTCAAATCCGCTAACAGAATCCAAGTATGGCTTTGGCTCTCCACGGTATGCCTTTTGCTCATACGTGGATTTCTTTGAGAAAATGTCTGCCGCCAATACCGATCCTGAGCTGCGTGTTACGATCGAAGTATGCTTTGTTCCCGACATTGGTGAATATGAACTAGGGCGTAGCAATGTGGGTTGTGCGTCGTGAAATACCTCCTCGGTCGTGGTTTGGACGCTCTGCTGCTTAACAAGCGCTTCGCTCGTTATAGGGTCCGGTTTGCGAACATCCTGTTCTAACGGTGCAGACTTTACAATGGGATAGCCCGCGTGGATCCCTTGCGCGAGGATAGTTTCAACCATTGTCTTCGAGTGTGCAATGTCGGTAGTTATGGATCTGGCGTAGGAGTTAGTGCCCTATTTTGTAGCATGTTCACCAGAGCGCAGTTCCGATCGTACAGATTGAGAAGAGTCAAGTGCAATCCAACCTGCTCCAAGTTGTGTCTCAAGGACCTTCTCAAAAACCGGATACTGGCAGTTTTCCTGATCCAGGTGAGTTTCCATACTCGAGACGGGACATCCTGTTGCGGGTTGGCGCCGTCGCCCTGCATCTCATCTTTCTCGCTGCTTTGGCGTAGTAGACTGTACACAATCTCCTGAAGCTTCCCCACAGTGTCCGAACCGGATGAGAGCAGAGCAGCCAACTCGTGCGCGGTTGCGCCGTGGACGGGATCGCCAGAAGATCCGATGGCTGTCAGCGCACATCTCTGCACCAAGGCGTAGAGCATGCTGGCTCGGTCGATGTCGTCTCGGAGCTGGGACAGCTCCAGCGGCGCGTTCTTCCATTGAGCGCAGAGCTTCCAGATGGCCGAGCTCGCCTTGGCAGTGAGCTCGACGATGCCTACTGTCGCGGCTGCAAGCTCCATGAGTACTGGTGGTCGTGCTACCGCGTTTGGACAAGCGTTTCAGTTCGTTGGAGCCTGGTTGGGGCGAAATGGGGAAGAGGGGAGGTCAGATCAAATCTACGAGATCCATGAATGAGATAGAAATGTTCTCACCAAGTCGGGTCAATGTTTTTGCCGCGTGGATTTAGCCGCACCGTTGGTAAAACGTCAGACTGGACTGTGCCGCGCTGCTGCTGGGGAACCGCAGTGTCGTGTCAAGTGAGCGAGCAAAATAAGTTCAATATTTCGCCAGCTGTGCCGATATTCATGCGTACTGAGCTATGGATGCAAAGTGCTTACCAACATTGAACTCGGTGCGACGTAACACAGAACCAGTGGTGTGTAAAAGGAATATTGACAATTTGCGTCAACAGAATGGCCGTGATGAGCGCCAACGCCAGGCTACGGTGGTGATTGGTAAAACAGATCAACAGTATTTGGAGAGCTACGGTGACTATCCGGCATCTGCCATTCGGCGTGGCTGCCTGGTGTGTCTTTTTCACTTTGCGCGGGTTGTTGTGATTGTGCGATTTCTTCCCCTTGTTGGGATCCTGAAGGTGGGATTCAAGGTTATGTAGACAAAGTCTTATTTTTCCATCTAACTAAAGTACTTGTAATTTTCTCCGAAGGCGCCTTCCAACATTACAGCTATTTCGGATGTTCACAGATGCAAAGGTCTGACGCAGGATGGGACTCGGGTAAATATCGTCCATAGCGCAGCTGTAAACGCTGTTATCTGACTCCAATCTGAGCACCTCCCTATTGTCTCTTTTGCTCAGGCCGGCTCAAGCTGGCTCAGGCTTAGCTCGGCTTCGGCGAAGCTTCTGCAACAGCCGTGACTTCGGTCCCGCCAGGGGTTGGTAATTCCTACCGAGGGCACACAGAGCATCCTAAGAGCAATGGCGTAGTACTTAGACCTTATCTACAACTAGCCTCCGATACCCTGAAGTTGTAGATAATTGCTTTCTCCCTTTCCATATGGACATCACTATTAAAATTAGCGAATAAAAGGTACTAACTCGGTTATTACAATGATTTTGAGCTCATCGCTTACCCCAGTAAATGCTCGGTAAGGGCTTCATGACGTCAGATGTGTGTCGAGTAACGATGCAGATATGTATCTGTAGTTTGGATTGTATTTTCAGGGCTAAAGTGGACATACGACGCTAAATAGTAGGAGAGCTCTAGTAAGCAGCTGCCCACAGTCCTAACAGTTGAAGTGGTCATATCGACGTAACATGAACTCGGAACTTTTTAGGATACGATTGGGTTGCGATATGGACTGCCTTGTCGGTTTCACTATTATAGTACTAGTAAAAGCCACTGTAATCCTTCAATAATCTTCACTGTACGGACAGAGTAGTTATTCAATGTTAACCTTCTATTGCTAGGGTGAGATTTGCTCTTCTACCCTATATACCTTATGGATCCCATTTTGACTACTCGCATATTTGATATAAAAACCACCTCGTAGAATGATTTAGGAAGATGGGGTTTATAAAAAATCCCAAAAATTGACCCACGCCGTGCAGTAAATGGAAACCCAGCACAGCGCTCGCCGCAAGTTCCGGTTCGCAGCTCAGCGTTACGCCGAACGTTACATAGGCTCTGACCCTAGCCCTTGGACGAACCAAGCCGAACCACAGGTTCTACATAGCTTCGTGGTTACGATGGTGAACCCCTTTTGTACAGCCGCTTGAATCACCAAATATCAGCGATCAAAGACTTGTAACTATCTTTAGTTCAATATTTTTAGCAGTGGTAACTTCCACGACGGCCAGCCAGTCAGTTGTCGACAGGCCCGTTTGGGACCTTGGCCAGCCCTGACATACGCCAAATTACTTCATCAGCTTTTTGTTTTCAGTGTTAAAAGGAGGGGGGAATTTGTTTCTGCGTGCCCCTGCGCGTGTTTCGCATTTCTTTGCTGGGATTCAGTTCGGTGCCCGCTGGGCTGCCTACAGGGGTTTCTGTCAGAAACGCCTGGACAATTCTGTACGTCGCAGCAGTCTTCAGATATCAGCAGGTAACGATGCAGCAGAAGATGAAGGCAATTGATGCAGCCGGCAGGGCAAAAGTGTGTATTTGACGTCTCTGATTTCGTTGTTCTTCTTGTTGTGCTCTTGAGGCTGAAGATTTTTCAGCCCTTTTCAGCCTACCCGTCTCCACTAAAGTGGAGACCGCTGGTGCCTCTTTCCTGACGGCCGCCTGCAGCTGTCTACACCTCCAGCGTTTCCAACAGTTTCCCACCTTTGTGCATCTATGTTGGTAGGAATTTTCCCCACCGACCAGCCGCCCTATACCAAATTACAAATTGATTCATCGGGAAAGAGCAGCAAAAACGAGTCAATTTGAAGGCTAAAAAAAAACTACTCCCGGAAGTTTCAGTCCAAGATTTCATCAAACTCAGCGATTTCTTCAATTTGAAGACATCTATGAACTTGATGACGAGCGACTTCTTTCTTGAATTTTATAATATCTGGCAACAAAATGCACCTCTTATTCGAGTTTTTCGGAGACACCTTTATCTCCTTCCCCAGCTGCAAGCATCTTGCAAGCTGCTTCAAGGCTCTAATTTGTCTCTCCTGATCTACGAGCCGTATATTCTGCTTGTCTCGCCATTTCCTCGATCCCGATGATAAGCACCACAAGGATCTACCCACCCAACATAGCTGGGCGAGGTGTGCCGTAATACACAACACTGAAGGTATCTATATAATTGGACTGGGAAGGAGCGTAAGAGTTTCTTGAAAGCAGCTCCAGATATCAAGCTGCATGATTTCCCCTCTTTATCCTCTGGAATTTCAGGAGCCAGTGCAATCCTTGATACTTGGTCAGAGTCAGAACGGCAGCAAGAGAGCGAAAATCCGTCTTACTCTCTCTCTCTCTCTTAGTAGTGCCTCGGGAAGCTGGACCACGCAGGACGCTGCGCCACGCATGGTGGCTGCATGATGCCGTGATAATGTTCAGAGCCGGCCATGTGCTCACCTCACCGGAGCCTGCTCCAGCGCAGGTAACAAATTTTGTACGTGTCTCTGTTTGATTGGTGCGATTGGACAAGTCGGGCGTTAGGGAAACAAGGCAACTTGTGCGCAATCACGCCATATCGCAGTTCTGCAAATATATTTGTCTGTGGGGTCTCCAGTTCAGTGCCCTAGTAGCTGCAAATTCTCCGTCCTAGGGATCCAGCTAGTGTTTACGTAACCTTCATAGAGTCTCCAACTGGCTCTCTAAATTTGTTGTGCTACACCTTTCCTTCACTATGGATCCCTTGTCGATTGCGGCCTCTATCATTGCAATTGTTGGGGCGACCAAAGCTATCACCAAGCTCGGCAAAGAGCTTGTTCAGCTCCGCAAGGCTCCGGCGAACTTGTTAGCGGCTATGAATGAGGTTAGTTACTCAACAAAGTTCGCCCACTGGCGACTGGCGGAGGGAGACCTTGCATTCCAGCTTATTTCTGTCGACATTTAGAGGGATTGGGCATTTACTGATTTGACTGCATTTTGCGAAGGTGGAAGATGTTGCTCTTGTCGTATCAACTGCAGGAGATATGATCAGTCTTGCCCAAATGGAAAGTTGTGGAAATGATGGTGAAGAAGGGTTGGCGTTGCAAAATTGCCTCTCTCGGGTCGGTATTCTCATCAGTAACTTCCAGTGCCATCTGGATTCACTACAAAATCTCATTGACAGGCAACGAGTCGCCTTCGCCGATGGTGGTTCTACTTCTCGGATGGTTTCACATGTGAAGAAGGCAACGGCAACGGCAATCGCGGGGCGCAAGCTTCATACTCAGCTTGACTCTCTCAAAGATCAAATGAGGGAGTGCCGCAACAATCTTGTGTGTGCTCTAGGTGTATTGTCCAACCTGCGGCAGCATCACCAGTAGTAGGTATTCCCTTATTTACATTGCCAGTATGTAATACTGCCCTGATCTTTGTAAGGGCTCTCTTTTGACTTTAGGCTAATGGCATGCTATTCGGGTCGTTTTCAAAGTCGCCAAATGCGATTAGAAATCCGACGACTTAGCCTTCAAATTACGCGACCGGCCATCTTGGAAAAACGAATCCCTGTTCAATCCCGGATGTCGGCGGCACATGAGGATCCAAGGGCAAGATATTTGCTACAAACATCAGTGGAGGGATTCCTGGAGATTGAAACCACAGCAGCAGGAGAAACATGCTCCAGTCTATGTCCATGCAAATGTCACACCCAGGGCTTGATCAACACACCATTGTGGCTCCAAGGTGCGCTTGGTGCACTCTTCTTCAATTACGCTGGGATTCCAGTCTTCTCCGCAACACATTGCAACTATCCAGAATGTCGAAAGAGAGAAACGCCAGCGATACAATTCACATATTTTTTCCCTACCTGGGCGGTATCGAGGGCGATTCTTCTTACTTTGTCGGCGGATGATCTCACAGGAACTGGAGCATCCATATGTATTCGAATGCCGCGCCTCACTGCGCACGATGCTCTAGGATGGCAGTTGGTTCGAAATGGCAACCTTTCCGCGGTACAGCGTATGTTCAGTACAGGTGTAGCCAGCCCATTTGACGTGGACACCCATGGCCGATCATTACTGCATGTATGTTCGGCTGCATCCTTGAAGTATAATCTTATCACTCAAGGGTTACTGAACTATTCAAATAGGAAGCCGTTTACCGTCTTCAAGTGGACATTTGTCGCTACCTCGTATCGAAGGGAGCAAGACTTGACCACCAAGACCAGGATGGCTGGTATGTGGAGGCTCGGACTCAAAATGACGAATAAGCTTATGGAAGCAGCACTGACCGTATTCTAGGAGCCCTGCAGATTCTATCTGTCAGCAGTTCTTCATTCACGCAGAAAATACAGAGGATTCCGAAGAATTCTTTAGAAAGACAAGGGCTATCGTCGGACTGAAAGCGCTGGTGAATGTGAAGGACACTCTTGACCGGTGGGGTCTCACTCCAATTCATCGCATTGTTCTTGGGCTGGATGAAGGGAAACTAGATGAGCATCTCCGGCTTTACTTTGACCTACGAGAGAAGCGAGACTGGCAGGGACGAACGCCGCTGCACTGGGCAGCCATCCGAGGCAACCACGAGATTCTACAGACCTTGGTGACATTCAAGGTTGACCCGTCCGCCCCAGACATGGACCAAATTACGCCGCTTCACCTCGCCGCAAACTACAGTTCTGTTGAATGTGTGAATGTCTTGTTAGAGGCAGGGGCGAACCCCAACGCGGTCAGTCACTACCTATCGACACCACTACATTTTGCCGTAAGAGGCAGGCCAAGAGAAGGAACTGTCAGGGCGCTTATCATCCATGGTGCGAATTTGGAAATAAAAGACAAGTACGGCCAGACGGCTTTGTACTTTGCCCTTGTCAACAATTGCATCCAGATTGTACCGACGCTGTTAGAGCTCGGGGCGAATATTGAAGCAGAGGACAAGATGGGCATTACGCCAGTTCAGGCGTGTGTCAAGCTCTGTCACGCCGGGATGATACGCTTTTTACGGAACCACGGAGCTCGCATGGACCACATCAACGGCACTGGAAACAATATTCTGCATATTGCCGCGTCGTATGCGGATAACGAAACATTGATTGCGCTGGATCACGATTCAGTCGTCGGTCTCACCCCTGTTGAGAAGAATTCAGATGGAAAGACGCCCGAGGCCCTTCTTAAAGAACGATGCGAGATGAGCGTAGTGACCGAGACGACGAGGTCGCTTTTCAGAACCTTGCTGGTGCGGTGCCGCGGAAGACCAAGTAATGAGGTAGATGGCGGCGATACAGAATCAACAGACTCAAACGAGGACGGATCGCCTATGGAAGCTACTTGGGAATCCCAGAGTTTCGATGACGAGCATGACGAGGATATAGACAAGTTCTACGATACGGTGCAAGAAATTACATTAGAGGATTCGTAAGCGCTTGAGCGAGCGGATGAAAATACTATTATTTTAGGAGTAGTGGGGCACGAGGGAAGCTATCACCGCAAGCTTGTCCTGTAATTAATTACATCCTGTTTCAATCTGCATGCATCTGTCGATCTATCTTTGTTTCACACAATTGCGGTGGACTCCAACGGAAATATCTGGACGTAAAAGTCTCTCGTGATAAATAGTTCGGTCCCTCTGGATCTGTATGTAACAGGTAACATCAGCGCCGAGTACCGTTGATTCAATTATACCTCAAGGGCGGAGATACTGTCACGGGCGTCAACTCATTTCCCACTGACAAGATATTACATCCTGAGCCCCGGCTCAGGTACTCATAAACCAGGACCACACAATCCGGCCACTCAACCTGAAAGCAGATATCTCATCTCCTCGTCCCAACGCCTGCCCTCGACGGACAGCACTACAAGCAGAAATTGCGCCCAAAATAGGCACCATTCACTTAACCCGGTTTCGTCAACGTTCTTGGTGGCTTAGGTCGACCCAGGGAAACTTAGTCCAAGGCAGCTACGGCTCAGTTCCGAAGCAGGAGATTGTGAGGAACCGTTCTGTCTAAGGGATGGTTGAGCAGAGTGAGAGACGAAGGTGGCAGCGTTGTTGGGTATTAGAATTGCGGGACTCTGATTTCTGCCCCTTCTATCCTAAGGATAATGTAGCTCTAGTTATATACTCGAATAGCCTGCGCATGCGGACCTCAGACGCTCCGTTCTTTGTGTGACCCCTGTTTCATTCCTGCTGAGAAATTGTCGCAAACCCCAGGGCTTCAAACCTGCTTGAGACCTTAGCGCGGAGCTCGTGCGGAGCTGGTGAGCTGCTCGGTACCAATGCGACCTCCCTCCCTTAGAGGAGAGCATTGGGTCCTGACAGAAACGGAAAACCCTGGCGCCTAGATTGGGGTCATGTTCTGGCTGTTATTTGCCCAATCTAGGCACTTCCCCATTGCCGTTTTGCTCAGGCCGATTCAGGTCACAATCGCGATCTAAGTCTTGTTAGAAGTAAAAAAAAAAGTCTCCTAATTAAAAGCGACAGCCTAGAACTACGACACTATTTGCTGCTAGCCTCCGCCGCCCAAAATTAGTATACAGTTGTTTGCTCCTTGTAATGTTCATTATTCGAAGCTGGGTTTGATTCTGGATGGCGGTGCCTTGCTACAATGCAGTAGTAATGCAGGACGGACTAGAAGCTTGTACGTAGGATTCGTTGAAGTTGCTAACCCTCCAATGCCTAGTCTATTTACGCTAGCGAAGCTTCCCAGAAAGGATTAAGAGCAGTTGACGGCGGAGCAGTTCCGGCACCCACTGCTACTATTGTCATACTCCTCCGGAACTCGATTCCAATCTAGTCACAGGGAAATGATAATTTCCTCCTTCGGAACTGAGCAAACCGAGCAAAACCGAGCGGTTGCCGCTTTAGCCTGCATCAGGCTGAGCAATGGAGTCACTGGTTGAGCCATACGTTTATAGTTGCAGACCCACAATAGTAATAGATCGCCGAACGGCGTATCAATTGATGCATATATATGGGGATCGGATAAATAACATAACGCCTGGGAGTGTCCTGCAGTGGAGGCTTATCACGGTTGTGGGGCAACATGCACGTCACGAATTGGGTTCCGAAATATATGTTTTTGTGATCTAGGTACCCTTTCCATTGTTGCGTGGCTCTTTCCCATATATATCGTATGTATGGGCGTGGTCCGTGATGCAGGCCACTGGGGTACGGATCTGGTTCGCCTGTCATACCGTTTCGGCTGCTGGATCAAGTTCTTCTCTGGCGTGTCATATATGCCACGCCTATGTACCGAAAAACGAAGCTCTGCAAGAAGGCCTGGTTGTAACACTTCGTTACTGCAAATGTCAGAGGACGAAGAACCAGTGAAGTGCAATACGCAGGAGTTTTCAGCGAGAAGAAACAGAGATGCTGTGTTCAGAAATAAATAGAGGGAGCAGCCCCGCCTTTCATCCCGCAATCGAGGAATACGCTATCCTAAATATATTTGGTGATATCGCTCAGTACGCTTCCCTTCACCGCAGCTCAAATACTTGATGAAAAACCTTTGGTCTCGACCCTGACAGCTTCCCCACCGCGGCGTCACTGTGCCCAGACTCGTGTTGCCCTTCCAAGGATGCGCTGCCAGGCTCGCCATTGACGGTAGCAGGGCCGTGCTTACTCTTGGGGCGATTGAAATCCACGTCAAAGGCTTCCCCATTCATCATTCCGTGGACATAGCATTCTCCCCAGAACTCATAGTAGTAGTCCTCTTCAATAGCCAACTTTGCTTTCCGAGGCTTGGCATGCTCGTCTGCATCTACCATGTTGTTGTCAGCCATTGAAGCAGTGCTCGACCTCGTATCCATCCGCTCTGGATTATGGCCCTTCTTGGTTGTTGGTGATGTCGGATGGACGTTTGTACCCGCCTTGCTCATTCCAGAATGACTTCGCGTGGCAGTGGCAGCCCTGGAACCGCTTCCTCGCGTTGACGATTTCTGTCTCTTCGATGGTGGGTTTGGCGTGATTGCTCTTGTTCTTTTTCGTCCGCCGTGGGTTAACGGATCGTCCGAACTAAAAGGAAGGAGAGTGTCTGGAGATTTCTGTCTCGTCTCCCGCCATTGCCTCCAATACGGTATGATGAGAGTCGCGAGCCTTCTCCTCGCCTCCTGAAGCTCTTCTTCGCGTTCCACTTTTATCTGGTCGTCAGTCTTTCTTACCCGCCTCAAGACTACCGGAACGCTGCATCCATACAAGACACAAACGAGATCGCCGGCTTTTATCCCCTCCTTCATTAATGCCTCCTCGTGAGTCCCACGAACCTTCTTCCCGGAAACGAGTCCTAATCGCTTCTCCCACTTCGTCTTCACCAATCTCCTACCGGTGACAACATCTTGCATACGTCGGCAAAAGTCCGCCGTCGCCCCGTTGCCGTATCTGGCGTCCTTTATGATGGACGATGGGTTGATGGCGCTGCTATCGTCGCTGATGCGAAGGGCCTCTCGGCAGGCCCTGGCATAGTAGAGCGGCGGGTTCGATCCGCCAGGGCTTCGGTCCGCAACAAGTGTACGCCACAACTCATCGGGTGGGTCTAGTTGGGGGTCCTTCCAACCGCCCAGCTGGAGCCATTCCCCTGTGACGTAACCACCAGAGGACTTATCCTCCACGGCGGCTATTTCGTCCAAGACAAATCCGGTAACGAAGAGACTATCACCATTTTCCCCGCTCCTGAATCTTAGATACCTGTCATCAACATTCCGGTCTCCCGCCGCGGCGTATGTGCGCTCCGACGGTGGCGGAGCCCCGACAAAGGTATCGCCGTTACTTCGGTATAATCGAATGCCGTGCCCCCTGTTATTCATCTGATACGGAGAGGACGAGAGAGTCGTAACCCAGGTGGGAAGTTTGTGATCTCTAGTGTTGTCTGCCCACGGCCTGCACAGGATGTCGAGCGCTCTTCGTCGGTCAGTCGACTGCTCGATAGCGAACTGGACAAAGTCGCGGCACACGTCCTTGTACGGCGCTTGGTAGTTGACAGGAAAGAGCCGGGCTTGGAGTTTCCCGCTATTGATGAATGTTTGGACGGCGGACAGAAATTTGGACTTCGTAAGCTTGACGTCTTCGGCAGTCGGCACCGTGTCCTTCGCAATAGCGAGGAAGGAGTAGATGGTGTCGTGAGCGTTGGAGGTCTGGAATGACGCCAATCGACAGATGAGATGCTCGAGGTTCATCAGCCCTTCTCGCTTCGTGTTATTATTCGAAGATTGATGCTCCCGGAACAGGTTAGACGAGGCGTTCACGAGCAGCGTAGCCCCGAGCGCTCCGACATTGTCCCAGTAATTTGGGGTCGATGTGTCCTTCAGCATGACCCTGTTGGCAGATCGGTTCTTGGTTTCGTCCGAGACAAAAAGCTCGACAGCTATGGCGAACTCTTTCCAATCCATCTCGGCGGTGCCGCAGTGGATACTTGCGCGCCGAGCTAACGCAATCTCCTGCACAACCCACCGCCGGGAGAACCAGTCTCTTTGCATCAAGTCCCCGAGTGCCTCCAACTTCTTGGAGCATTCCGGGTTGTTACAGATGCTGTCAATGTTCATTTCCTTCAAAATCTCGTTCCGAATGAATTCGAATGCCAAATTTGTCTTGTCATCCCCGCCGCCCAACCAGACGCACACCTGCCTCGCCTGGCTATAGATCTGATCCATGAGGGGAACCTGATGACTCTTTTCTAGGTTGCTTCCCTGATCGATGCAAATCGCATCAACCCAGAGGACTCGGCGGGTATCTGGTTTCCTGAGAGCCTGTAGAGCGCGCTCGAGATTTGGGGGCACTTTGAACGAGTACGCATGCTCTCCGTTTGAATCCTCAAGCGCAATCTCCTGTGTCCACTCTTCACTCCCCCAGGCCCAGGATACCGCGTCGAACGGCACCATGTTCTTGTCGAAGGTCGCCTCGAAGATGTTGCACCTGATCCTTTCCGTGGGCGATCCGTACTGAAGCCTCAGGAGCCGAATGCTATCATGGCTTTGGAATGGTGTGTACTGGTATGGTTTAAGTTGGTGGTCCGCCATAATGTCGCCCATCAAAACCAATTGATCCTGTCGGATTCCAGAACTCGTGAGAGTTAGGCTGTTTGATTTTACCGAAACTAAAATAAGAAGTCTCCTGATCAGGCTACCAAATCTAGCACTCTGAATATGCCAACCGACGCAATAAATTCAAACTGGACCGCGCCGCAGGTATATCCGAGATTAAGATGGGGATTAGAAATGCCAGGCGCAAATTCGGTCCGCGACAGTTCTTCATGCAACGCGGAATCGCCTCCGTGAAATACTGTCAAGTAGGAACAGGTGTTCCCACGTGTGACCCACCCACCTCCCACGGATGCCTGCTCAATAGTCAAGGGTCTGCGATAAGTATTGGATGGGCACGCCATTTTTGGCGTGCAGGTTGGTGACCTCCTGCCGGAACAAGTAATCTGCTATATGCACGAAGAACCAGTCGGTATTGGCAGACGGGCCATGGTATTTGGCTTGGGTGTTCAGCCGTGCCTCGATACGCACTCGAGAGCCAGGCTATGTACGGGACGCCACCTGCAAGTACTTCGAAGGTGCCTGCACATGAGTATGCAGGAAGGGCAGCAAAATGCACAAATCCCCTCCTAGTACTTAGTCCAAGTAGACTACGTCCCCTGCAATGACCCACAGCTTAGGTTCAAGCCTTTCACTACTGAGCCGTGCCGTTCAAGTTGAGTCTGGCCGGTGAATTGTAGTAGCTACACATTTCATGATCAGAGATCCCTCGCAACTTTTCAAGTGAAGAGTTAGCTGGCTAGCGGTCGTGACAGGCGTCGTGTAGACTCGCGAGCCACTCAACCTGATTTTGGGCTTGTCCCAATCGGTATCTAAGATGCGAAATCTCTTGTTGGTTATGGGCTTGCTGCCAAATTAAGAAAGGGGGGGGGGGTCATTATGCCTCTTTCAGAATATTGCAGTCGAAGTGCATTTCGGCGCTAATTGTGATTGGATGGTGGTGCCTAGGGAGCTTGCCGCGTCGGGTGGTTTTGGAAGCAGCCACTCTGCGACTGCGAGATTTTGAACTCTATTGGCCTACCCCTTACGTACGATAACAAAAATTGCATTTCCAGACCGAGAATTGAAGCGGGGTCAAAGCATTTGAATTTGCATGAAGACGTCAGCATAGGCTGCAAATACGAAGTCATTCATTGGCCTGATCCGCCGGTATTTTCTACAAAGTGATTACAGGCGTATGGGAGCTAAGGCCAGCTTTGTATTTCGTAGCTGGGTGGTGAGCAGAGGCCAAATCTTTACGACTCGACTAATGGAGTTACGGATACGCGAGGTTTAGAGAGTATGTTGAACTAGCTTGCTTTTTTACGTAAGAATGGGCCTAGACCTCACCATCCGCATCAAGGCATACTCTGCTATGCATTACGCATTTGTGAGAAACACGGGCATGGTATATCAAACGCCTCAGCCGTCTTCACATATGCGCAAATGAAATGTCTGATGCAATATGGGGTCAGTTAGTTGATTTCCTGTCTCTAATGATAACACTATTCCTTCTGCCATCTATCTTATTCTGCTATCTTCTACATCCTTAAAAATGCCTGGTTCTGCGACCCTAAAATTTGTTTAGACTGCTATGCTATGACAGCTAAATAACAAGCTGGTAGATGTGCAGGCTATTAGAAATAGTCTCCTATTTTTCATATCTGACGACCCACAAGCTCGGCTCTGCTATATCTAGTCTTACTACGAAAATGTATTAGTGTTCACATAATGCGGTTTCCTGGCTGCCCTCAACCCGCCAAAGGTGACGAGAGGATAAAGGCAGAAAATGGAAGCATAAGACAGATAAAAATCATCCAGAAACACTAAAATTTCCTGTGAGGCCTTGTTGAGGGCGAAAAGAGTGAAGAAACCTCGACATTAAAGCTAAACCTGCATACCCATTTTGGATACAGGAAGCTAGCGAGTTCGGATTTTCGAAAAAGGATTTCTTGAAATAAATATATACAACTCGGACTACCGGTAGGTACCCCACTGATAATATAGGCAGCTGCTCGTTAAGACAAAGAAGCCATAGATCGTAATCTCGGGCAGAAAACAACTCAACTCACACCAAGAATATGTGGAAGTTTCTATGGTGTTCTAGGTGAGTTTATAGATCCGGGCGGTGCTACTGGGTGATTTAGATTGACTTTCTTTTTGGAATGCCTCTGTCATGGCCACCATTATATTAGCATAGTGTCGCGCACACTACGGCCCCACGTGGCTTGCAGCGGGAGTCACGGGGACGTAGTAGGTATTGGCCAGTTGGGTATGAGTAGGAGGGGAGACTGCCCTCTCGTAGAATTGGAATACATGATTTTGTCTTCTGTCAGACACACCCCTAATATCGATGTGACCGCGAACTCGCGACGAGAATCATTCCTTGCTACTTCGGCCAAAAACCCCCCTGACACGTAGATACGCTAAGTAGTAGACATCGAAGGGAGCAATGAGAAACGGCTAGATTTCCTCAGCGCTCCCAGGTGAAATAAAAAATAGGCATGAACCTCGTAATATCTCCACAATCGGTAAAGGAGCTGATTCATGAACTTGCCAGCTTCTCACTCGTTTTCTCAGCCACAACGAGGCAAATCTCGCTATTCACGCTCGCTATCACTTATACTTTGCCAAAACTCCCCGCGAAGTCAGCCACCCAGCTGTCAATAGCTGCCAAGCTGCTCCTTGTTGGTCCTGACACATGTACCTCCATGGGATCACCAACAAACACCCTATCTCACTAGTTGACCGAGGTAGGCGCTGTACCAAGACTCAAGGTAGTCGATCCGTAGGGAGAATCTATAGAAAGTCCTATAGTGTCATCGAAGGCCACTGCATCCGAAAGTGATGTACCCAAGTCAACCAGGACGACGCGAGATCCGGTTTGGTTTGGTGAAGCAGCAAAGGTTCGAATTGGCTTAGTTTTCAAAACCCCTTCGTTTTCAACCCTACTAGACATCCCGAATGTCCTCAGTTAGCAGGCACAAACTTTGTGACACCATCTGTCCTTGCTCTTAATGCCAGAAGATATGCGGAAAACCTACCCGCCACCGAATTCACGTTCACGAACGCCACCTTATCCAACATTTTCCTTACGGGGAATACAACAAGAGGGTTGTTTTCAACGTCCAAACCTGGCCCTGGCATCCACTTTAACTCAACGATCGAGACAGGATTGAAGGAATCGACCAAGGCGGAACTCCCGCGGATGTTCTTTCCAACTAAACATTTCGCCCGCAAAGCTCACGTTGTTCAGGAAAATTATTCATTTATCGGTAAAGCGTTCACTGTTAGATTGCCTGGGCGCGAACGTATTGTAGGGGTTTCTGTAAAGGGTCCCACCGAAAGTCTACAAGTTTGAATACCTTTCAAACGGAAAGGCCTCATGATGGCTCTCCGAATGTTCTCAACGGGCTATCACACAAGCAAACTGACGTTCGCACCTAGTCCTTGTTTTCTCCACTGTGAAGAACCTTGACGGCGCCCCTAACTACATCGTAATTGGTCAGGCGCAGAGCCCAGTTTTCAAGTCGGGCTGTGACAAATTTTGGCCGCTCCTGCAAAAATACAACTGCCATATGTGCTGCCCAAATCTTGCCTCCTTCAATTTTCTTTGTCGTGCGTGTGCTGGAGCTGTCATTACTTTACCCGGAGCAGTGAGAGGAGTAGTACCGGATCCGGGCCGAGAGAAAGGTACCACGTCCTGGGTTGTCGTTTTGTCGCCTTCACGATGCATGAGGATTAAAAGGTGATGATGGCCCGGATAAGATGTAGTTGTACACGCCATAGATTGCCTGCGTTTGGGGTAGAGTTTCCGAATCTCAGATCCTTGGGTGGGCGGGACGGGCGTGAGATTCAACCTTTCGTTCACGTGGCGAAGCAGACGTCTGCCAGAGCACGTATGAATCGAGAACGGGGTCTTCCTTCCTGTCGCACTGTCTGAACTACTCCGAAGAACGCTACTCATCCCCTTGGTCGAGATAAGCATAGACATTATGCTCAACCAACACAACTCCCGGGTCTGACCGGATAAGCCGCAAAATCTCCTCATTAACATTCCTAGTCGAATACCACACAGAGTCCTCAATCTTCGAGTCAAACTTAACATGTTGCGAAATATCCCGCCCGAGTCTTTTAAAGTGGTCTTCGAGGGCCTGGCCGGGAAAGAGATGGACTAGGTAGGATCCGGGAACGATGTTCGCCGGGTTCGCCTCTAAGTTCCCCATGGGGGCCTGGTGCGGCGGGGAATCTTTTCCGCTAGACAAAGCTGACTTTGCAGCATGTATAATGCTGGGGACCGTTGCTATCCTAGCGCGTATTAGGACTGCGGCGGCAATGGCTAGCAAGACGAAGAAAAGACCATAGATCCACGATCGCCTGATCATAGATGAATTGATTTACTGAAGTAGGTATTGACTGAGCGATATTGATTCGTGGGGCCGATCGTAGATGAGCTGGTGTGCGTGGGTGGAAGGTCCGTTTACTTTCACAATACTCGAGTTGTAATGGAGCATTTGGAAGGGAGGGAATCAGAATTGAGGGGAATTTCGAGTGTGCTTTAACTTGAAGTTGGCGCTTGTCGGAATATGATGAGTCAGTACGAGTCGTCCAGTAACAAAGACTGTTCGTTGGCCTTTTCGGCGGGTCACAAATTTGGCTTAGCCATTACGCTACAGCCTGGTGTAACCGCTCAAGTATATG
>Ga0247774_1000362_pt1 | contig 22348 bp, 14 predicted proteins | sample UWRJL001104B6_FD_179933 | JGI IMG/M metagenome (GOLD analysis project Ga0247774, IMG submission 179933) | Plant litter microbial communities from Arlington Agricultural Research Station in Wisconsin, United States - UWRJ-L001-104B-6 | ecosystem: Environmental > Terrestrial > Plant litter >... | reverse complement strand
CGAGCGACTGGCCGACCCACGACTCCCCGCCTGCTCGCGCAAAGCCGGCCACCTCGTCGAGACGTGCTGCACCATCATGGACATGAAAGGCGTGTCGGTGTGGAAGATGCCATCCGTCTACACGCATCTACAAAAGGCGTCGGGGCTCTCGCAAAACTATTATCCCGAGCGCCTCGGCCGGCTCTACATACTCAACACGCCTGCTCTTTTCTCAGGCGCCTGGTCGGTTATCAAAGGCTGGATCGATCCCGTGACAGTGCAGAAGATTCACATCGTCGGGAACATGAAGGAGCTACACGACCAAGTGCCCAAAGAGAACTTGCCTAAGGAGTTTGGCGGCACATGTGAATGTCCCGGTGGCTGCGAGTTTAGCGACATGGGGCCGTGGAAGGAGGATGCGTATGCCAAGCCCGCGTGGTGGCAGATGGAGGCGGCGAAAGCTAAGGCTACAAAGGAGGACGAGAGTTCCAAGGCGGCCCAACCTGCTAAGCCTGTTGAGGAGGCGGTTCCTGCCGGCGGTGCTGCCCCGGCACCAGCCTAAGCCTGCTGAATTTTGACATAAACCCTGCTGCTGCCCTCGGGGCTTAACCCCCTCACTGCCAGCAGCTGGGGAAGACACCGACTTGCAAGCTATGGCGACGGTTTGCGCTTCGACGGCGTCTTGTGTTGAATTCATGTGCAGCTCATAGTGCGTGATCTGAGTAACGTAATAGAATTTCAAAGATTCGAGATGGCTATATTAAGAGCCAGTTAGGACACAGAGACGGATGTCCATTCTCGTAATCCCATTGAAGCATTTCCACCCATTACCGTAACGCCATGAAACTACAATACAGGTCCCAAACATTGAGTGCCGCCTCCGATTACCGGTTATTATCCATGCTCCGCATCGTCAGTCATCGTACGCGCAGCTTCGGTCGTGATTTGTCACCGCCCCTGAGTCATGACATACTCTCCTGCAACTCTGGCCCTCTCCATCTTGGCCACTGCAGCGGGCATCTCCCTCTTGAGCCGAGCCAAGCCCTGCGTCGCCATCCTCAGCCGTTCTTCCACCTCCCCTCCAACCGCAGCATCGAGTTCATCGTGCCCCTCAGGACGCACTGAAATATTTCGCCTCGCGGCCTCCAGTGCCGTATCGTCAGCGCGTATGCCCTCAACCATGCGCTCCCCGAAGGCGGTGGCCACGTCGCCAGGCACGTCGGTCTTGAGGCGGGCGATTTCGGAGAGGAGGTCCTCCTCCTGGCGGGCGAGTTCGAAGATGCGGTCGTGCAGCTTGTGGTTGAAGGGCTTGTAGGCCACATCGGCCGTCGGGGAAGAAGACGAGGGGGGTTTCGGATTGAGGAAAGAGGCGGCGTCGACGGGGAGACCGTTGATCGTGAGTGATGGGGATGCAAGGGTGAAGGTTTTGGCGATGAACTGCGAAGATACCAATGGTAAGTTTGGAGAACTCCGGTGAAGAGAAGAAGTGGAAACCAAGGGAAATCGGCCAAAGGACCCTTATTTACATACTTCGTTAACAAGCTCCTCGATCTGTGACCGCAATTCATCTTCCTCCCCGTGCGATCGGCTTGCCGGCGGGAAGGCTTCGTTTATCCGTTCCTGGGCGGCGCGTCGTACGTTGTTGATTAGGTAGGTCAAGTCTTCGGGAACCTGGAGCTCAATCTTCCGGTGCGCTGAAGTGGGATCCATTGTGGAGAGTCGTTTGCTGCCTTGGACTTTGCTAGGTGGACGACCAGAACTCAACAGCGATTTTCAGTCGCGCCATGTCAAATTCATAGCTTGATGTTCGTGTTTACTTTGCGACGTTCCGGGCTGCCCCTCAGTCCTTATCTCCACGTGACTCTTGCTTTAACCCTAACCGTAATTCCGCCCTGATGAACCTCCCACGTGCCCCCAGGGCGACTGGCTCAGACCCCAGACCTCAGCATCCTTCTGCTACGCAAATGTGATTGATGCATCCCTATTTTATCCATGCCTCTTTTAAGTTTGCGTTCAAGTCAATATCAGACCAAGGAAGGGATCGGGTTGAACCTGTTTTTTTTTTTACTAAGCCGTCCTACAATGACGCCTCCTGGAGCATTGCGAAATCTAATGCATCTAGACCTGTCTGTTGAAACGGCCTTCAAATCGAACCTGAACGCCATCCCATGCCAAATTTTCGGTTTAGATCCCAGCATTCTGCCGCCAACCCTCGACCGGCAAGGGGAACGTGAGGCACCACTGGGCAATCTCTCCCTTCAGCTCGTTGATCCTCGCAATTTGGCCAGTGGCCACCTTGGCTTTGAAGTCCTTCATTTTGTTCGCCTCCTTAGGCAGACCGCTTTGGATCTCCTTGCACAACTTGATGGCCTCGTCGATGTAAACTGCAACCTTCTCAAAGTCCTTCTCGCCGAAACCGCGGCTCGTCATGGCTGGCGTGCCGATGCGGACGCCACAGGGGTTGAGGGCGCTCTTGTCGCCGGGAATGCTGTTCTTGTTGAGAGCAATGTTCATCCTCTCGAGGACAGCCTCGACGCGGGCGCCGTCCAGGCTCTTCGAGCGGAGATCGAGCAGCACCATGTGGCTGTCTGTGCCGTCCGAGACGAGTTTGTGACCGAGCTCCTTGAGCTTGATCTCGAGCGCCTTGGCGTTCTTGGCTACCTGCTCCTGATACTGCTTAAATTCGGGAGTCATCGTCTGCTTGAGAGCAACGGCCAGCGCGGTAATGGTGTGGTTGTGTGGCCCACCCTGATGGCCGGGGAAGACGGAGAAGTTGATGGGTTCCTCGAGGTTGTACATGGTTTGGACACCCGTCTTGGCGTTGGTGGAGCGGACGCCTTTACGGAAGAAGATCATGGCTCCACGTGGTCCGCGAAGAGACTTGTGCGTAGTGGTAGTGACCACATCGGCGTACTGGAAAGGAGTAGGCAGGACTTCGGCAGCAATGAGACCGGAAATATGAGCCATGTCCACTACCAGGTAGGCGCCAACCGAGTCTGCAATCTTGCGCATGCGCTCAAAGTCGATCTTGCGGCAGTAGGCAGACGTACCAGCCACGAGGACTTTCGGCCGGAATAGGGCGGCCGTCCTCTCCAATTCGTCGTAATCGATGATACCCGTTTCTAGATTCACACGATACGGCATGGTCTCGAAGTAAGTCGACACGGCCGAGATCTTCTTGGAGGGTGTCTGATAGCCGTGGCTGAGATGACCGCCGTGCGGGAGGTCGAGACCCATCAGACGGCCGTGCACAGGCATAAGCGCCTGGTAGACTTCAAGATTGGCAGGGCATCCGCTCAGGCATTGCACGTTTACTCCCCATCTCTCCGCGTCGAGATGGAAGGCCTTGAGGGCACGCGTCTGGCACAGACGTTCGATCTCGTCGATATGTTCGTTGCCACCGTAGTACCGTGCGCCAGGATAGCCCTCCGAATACTTGTTGGACATGGGCGAACCGAGGGCATCAAACACAGCGCGGGACGTGACATTCTCGGAGGCGATCAAGATGATGGATTCCCTTTGGCGCTGGATCTCACGTGTCTACCCGTTGTTAATAGAGGCATACCTTTGCCTTTATGCAAACGGCTCACCATGATCTCGGCCACTTCGGAATCAGTCTCGACCAGGGGCTTCTCTAGCATGTCCTTGTGGGACCCGGGGAGGGAGTAGGTTGATTCTGGCGCCATGGTTGCAAATCTGTAGCTTCGGATGACGACTTTAGCTGATGAAGAGAATATATCGAGACAAACACAGTGAGCCGGAACTTTGTTCAGGAAATCAGAGAAGGGATCCTAGATGAAAATCAAAATAAAGTTCTCCGAGCGCACCCGACTGCGGAGCAAAATTTTTTTTTTTTTTCACTTGGAGGAATTGTGCAATCACTAGCTACCTGCTCGGCCAGAGTTTTTGGTAGTGCAGAGAGCAAGGACGGAGCTCTCCCTAGCGGGGTGGCGGGGCAATGCGGGGCAGCTTCTCTTGCAGTCAACTGCATGGATGGTCCCTTACGTCTATTGATTCGCCTCTCTATCAATTTTCTTTATTATATCAAGCGGTATTGAATGATACTGGTCCTATGCGCAATCACCCCATTTGAAGAATTCACAGAAGTGGAAGATGTAGAATCCGGTATAACTAGGTTATGGGACGATCAGTCAATTGTGAAGGATGTACGTCTCTATGATGCCATAACGGCGTAGATTCCACCCGAACATCGGCGTCTTTCACCGCCCTTGGCGGTGTTATCAGATGCGCAGCACAAAGGTACCAAGGTACATAGTTACCACTATGTTGCAGACTCCTGGACTCCTAACAGACTTGACCTCGGGATAACAGCCTTGGATTCATGCCGTACGTCCCTACCACCGTAGTGTCTGGGTATCCGTCATCGGTTCGTAGTGTACCTACTCAACTACTCTAGCGGCTCAAGGTCGGTTACACAAATCTGCCTGGCCCCCGCAGATGACACTGCACCCCGTGCAGTGTAAAGTACACGCTCTCATGCCTTCTACGTTCTCGAGATCAGGCACCCAAATTTCCAGGGATATTTCACCCTCGCTGCTCCTTCAAGTATTCCCCCCCCCCCAACTCTCGCTACGCATTCAAAAGGTGACTTTATCAATAGAGATACGGGAAAGCATGGATCACGATAACCAGAAGTTCTACGAATGGTTTCAAACCACCACAACAAGTGACTATTCCCTTTCGGCGTCGCACTACTGTTTCCTATGCAATTCCTTACTTACATAATCCTTGCGACATTTTATAGGTTTTGAGAGCCAAATTGGCCAGTTGGAATCATCGAAGTCACGGCAGAAGGATATCGACAAATTGCGAGGCGATATCGCAAATCTCAGCAAGAGCTTAGCCGATGCCTCAGATGTGTTGCCGAGTTATGATCAAAAGTCATACGCCACGGTATGGATTGCTCCTACCTGCATGAAACAGCCTCATATCGAGATATGAACACCTGAGTCGTCTAATCACATCAACTTAGACAATCAAGGGGTTAACTGAGAAGCTAGATCGCACCGCTGATAAAGTGGCTCCGCGATCCAAATTCCAGTTCAAAGCTAGATCCAAGGCCGCTCCGGCTACCCAACTGGCAACCGACACTCGTCGGCTAGACATTGGACAGGGGCAGGATGTGGACAGGGCAACGGCCAATACATCAGTTTCGCAAAATGCCGGGGGCTCAGCCCAGAAAAGCCAGAAAGACTACAACGCAGCCATCAAGTCCTCGGGCAGTCCCGTGCGGAAACCGAGCTTCTCCTCGGCCAAGATGGTCAATCTGCAAGGGCAACGCGATGCCCATATTGTTCTCCCAACCTCGGCGTCGGGGGCTACGTCCGCTGGCAGCCTTCAACATATTGATGCGTGCGTCGTCGACATGTCGGTGCCAGCGGCTGTTACCCCTTTCGCCGGCCTTGCCCTCAATAACATCCGCAGGTCTATCATCGTAACAGGGAATGTCTCGGGTCCAGTTCACGTCACGGGTGTGTCCGAGTCAATTCTCCTTATTGTATCGCGACAGGTCCGAATCCACGAATGCAAAAATGTCGACGTGTACTTGCACTGTACGAGCCATCCTATTATTGAGGATTGTACCGGGATGAGGTTCGCCCCTATTCCACCGTGCTATGTATGCTCTCCAGCTCCTCCGTATTTTCCTCACCAGGAAGCCCAACGTCTGAAAGCTCGATGCTAACCAATGGCCTCCAGGCGCCACCATGGGCAGACTCTGCGAAGAACCAATGGGACCAGGTTGACGATTTCAAATGGCTCAAGGTGGACCATAGCCCTAACTGGAGTACCATGCCAGATGCTGATCGAAAACAAGGCGACTTTTGGGTTGACAAGGTAGCTGGCAAGGTTGTCGACGACGTAGCGAGCATATTGCGGATTGCCGGCATTCAGGCCGTGTAACAATCAGATGCTACCCAGACATGAGCACATCCTCTGCTCCGCTAGGAACCTGGCCCCCTTTCTTCAACATCTCTAGAACCTGTCTCTGCAAGCGTATCCGCTCTTCAAGCCGTGCAATCTCGCGAGCCTGGTCAGTCATGGTGCGGCGCATGTCGGGCAATTCTCGAACTTGGATGCGAGCCTTTTGCAGCTTGTGCTTCAGGCCATCCGTTGCCGTTGGAACGTCTTTGAGGGAAAGCGGATCGCTTGCTCCTGCCGTGTTTGGAGTTGCGCCAGATGCACCTGGCGTTGCGCCTGCGATGCCACCTGTGCCAGACGATTGGATCGTGGATCGAAGTCGCGTTAGTATGGTGGTGAGGCCAGTGAGGGAGTCGAGCGCGTCAGGTGAAAGCCCATGCGGAAGGGGCCCGAGGTTTTGTCCAGGGGTAGACATGGGGATTGGAGGTCGTTGAAGCTGAGAAGATATATTCGCGTCTCGTTTCGGCTGTGCTTCTCAAGCCAAAAATGCTTTGTAAATTAACGTTCAAGAGTTTGGAAATTTTGGCCGCAGGGAGTAGGTTCCACACAGGGTCACGGATATTCCGCACTGTCATACTTGGTAATAAAATTGCGTATCTCACAGTGCACAACCAGGTTAATCTGTACTGTATGACATAACCCCTCATTGAACGTCTGACCCCACCAACAAAGATGCTGCCTTTATCAGCTCCAAAACTTCGAAGCGGTGTTGCACGTCCAAAACTCCCAAAATCCCTCCACCAGCAGGTCTGCTCTTATAAATATCCCTCCTTGACCCTACCCTAAGAAAAATACCGCAGAAAGCCCAAAAATTCCCCTCGATCTCATCCTCTGTCAATTGAGTTAATTTGCATGTCCCAAGAGCCACTATTGCCTAGAAAGAGGATCGCCCACAATGTCAAAGACTGAGCAAAAGGCCTGCCTGAGTACGTCGATTTCCCCATCTTTCTCGCCTCGAATTAGAACCCGCGGAGAGGATACAAAGGAGCATGGTATGGAAGACGACTTGGTGGTGGGAATCGAGAACAAATGGGAGAACTTGAACTTCCCAAAACCCGTCCTACCTTCGCGCGGTGGGACCAGTGCCAAACCGGACTATGTCCTCGTCTTCTGTTATATTCTCGTTTACCTTGAAGTCGCCTGGCTAATATACATGTTGGTGCGGTCCTACAGTCGTGATTGACGGCTGGGGAATTCCTTCGGCGCAGTCTCCCAAAGATGGCGACGCGATTGCCGCGGCCACAACACCCGTCATGGACGCTCTCTCACAGAGCGAGACCGGCTATTGCGAGCTTGAGGCCTCCTCGCTGGCTGTCGGGCTGCCCGAGGGCCTAATGGGCAACTCGGAAGTTGGTCATCTCAACATTGGCGCGGGCCGTGTCGTTTGGCAGGACGTGGTTCGCATCGATCAGACCATCAAAAATGGCGAGTTCGGCTCGAACTCCGTCATCCAGTCCGCCTTCGATCGAGCCAAGTCGGGCAACGGCAGGCTGCATCTATGCGGTCTCGTTTCCCATGGAGGCGTCCACTCCAAACAGACACACCTCTACGCCATTCTCAAAGCCGCCAAAGAAGCCGGAGTGCCTCGTGTCTTTGTCCACTGTTTTGGCGACGGCCGTGATACCGACCCCAAGTCCGGCGCCGTATACTTCCAGGAGCTTCTTGATACCATCAAGGAGATCGGCATTGGTGAGATTGCTACGGTTGTCGGTCGATACTATGCCATGGACCGAGACAAGCGATGGGAACGCCTTGAAATTGCTCTCAAAGGGCTGGTTCTTGCCGAAGGCGATCAGAGCGAAGACCCGATTCAATCTGTCAAAGACGTTTATGCCAAGGGAGGACCTAAAGATGCCGACGAGTTTCTGATGCCCATTATTGTTGGCGGCCAGGAGACGCGTATCCAAGGTATGTGATCGAGGGAATATGCGGATGGTTATGTAGCAGAAACTGACGGCTCGAACTCAGATGACGATACCGTTTTCTTCTTCAACTACCGGTCCGACCGTGTCCGGCAGATCACCCAACTCCTTGGTGATGTTGACCGGTCTGTGCTCCCTGACTTCCCCTACCCCAGCAACATCAAGCTTGTCACTATGACACGCTACAAAACGGACTACCCCTTCGAAGTCGCCTTTGAGCCCCAAAAGATGGACAATGTGCTGGCTGAGTGGCTCGGAAAGCAGGGCGTCGAGCAGGTGCACGTGGCCGAGACGGAAAAGTACGCCCACGTTACCTTCTTCTTTAACGGTGGCGTCGAGAAGGTGTTCCCACTCGAGACTCGAGACCAGGACCAGGACCTGGTCCCGTCGAACAAAAGCGTGGCCACGTACGACCACGCACCCGAGATGAGTGCCGACGGCGTGGCCAACCAGGTGGTGAAGCGACTTCGTGAGCAGAGGTTCCCCTTCGTCATGAACAACTTTGCGCCACCCGACATGGTTGGCCACACAGGCGTGTACGAGGCTGCCATCACGGGGTGCGAGGCAACCGACAAGGCAATCGGTAAGGTGTACGAGGGCTGCAAGCAAGAAGGATACGTCCTTTTCATCACGGCCGACCACGGGAATGCCGAGGAGATGAAGGACTCCGAAGGAAAGCCAAAGACATCCCACACGACAAACAACGTGCCGTTCATCATGGCCAACGCCCCTGAGGGATGGAGTCTCCGGAAGACGGGCGGAGTTCTGGGGGATGTTGCGCCGACCGTGTTGGCCGCCATGGGACTGCCGCAGCCTGAGGACATGACGGGCGAGAGCCTTCTTGTCAAAGGGCTGAAGCGCAATGCCGAGGAATGAGTCATATTGTAGAACGAGACCACATGAGGCCATGACGAAAAGAACTGCCATGAAGCAAGGGCATGCCTTTTGATAGCACATAGACACTAGAGATATGAATTCTTCTTCTGCCGTTTGCTTAAAACCGCTGTTCATTTTTTACCGCGGCTGGCCCCGTTGAGTCGGTATGGTTTCAAACATCTCGTAGTCACTGAGGCGGTTGTCACTCTACTGTGACCAGTTGGGAAATTGCCCCAGTAGATAGTATTTTGTTAACCAGCCTCTGCGTGGCAGGTCTTGACTCGAAGGTGACGCCAATGAAGTCTTGAAATTCCTCCACGCGTGTTACCGCGACCCAGAGTACATGGTGTTCCGCTGCCGGACAACAACGCTGTATTAGATTCCCCTCTGGAACTGTCATTGGCGAATGAAAGAGACCGCTTTCCAACGTTGGAACGTGGCGGAATGCCTGACGTCGACTTACAGGAAGAGAGACGGGCAAAGACCCTGATTTTCCCCAGAATTACCCGTTTAGCTACTCTTGTGGGGCAAGTGATTCAAGAGCTTGGCGTTTTAAAAAATGCCAGCACTGTGCTTGCACGGTACTGCAATCGAGCAGGTACATAACGTCTTGAATCGAGAAAACGTGACAATAACGATATATTGAGTCGATGTACCAGCACCAAGTGGAATGCCTTTTACCTTGTGGTCTAAATGCACATTTTGCACCACCATGCTGCTGCTGGAACCCATTGTCAATCGAGCATTTGGGCCTATGATCGATAAAATGTGGCTGACTCGGTACCTATCTGCCCGGCTGGGTACGTACCTGAGATCAACTGTACCTCGATTCCATGGCCCATCGATGACCACCAAATCCAAGATCCCGACGCCAAACTCGCCTGGCAGCTTCGCGCCATAATTGGAGAATTACTTGGGTACGTCGGACGGTCCGCCGAATGATCGACCATTGGCTCAAGAGCAAAATACTGGGGAATGGGGAAATTCTCAATTCGAGCGGACTGGCGATGGCAACTGAAAGAATTGCATTGCTAATGTTTGGAGTTCTTCCAACTTCCTCGTAACACTGGACGATACCTGATCGCGAACAGAAAAAATTAACTAACCTCCAATGAATTGAAATGCTTTGATCTTTCACCTTACCGGCCCCTGGGCAATAATACTTAGCACAGAATGAAGTAGGGACTGGAAGCAACAGGTATATCTAGATCGCCTACAGGTATGGGAAAACGTAGTACTCGTAGGAGACTAGATAATTAGTAGTCAAAACGGTGTATGAAGGGGGTGGAATTTTGGCATGGAAGAAGCCTATCCGAGGACACAAGTCATTTGAATGTCAACTTCACCAAAAGGTGCCGCAACGTCGAGACCCTGAAGATCTAAACTGTCAAATCGGGAACCCGATCTATTGGACCCTTGCTGCTAGAGGAATCGAAACAATCGGCGTGCATCTTTAAGTACGGAGGCTATGTAGTAGGACCCCAGAGGTACGTTGTACCTTAAATCCCCAAGCGGACCCTTGGCCCGCTTTTCCCATGGCAGGAATTTTATCCTGTGGTCGGAGACTCAAACGAGAATCTCGATGGTCGAGGTGCAGCTGGGAAGGGTGTCAGAGAATCCCACTTTGGTGCTGATTTCAATGCCGGCGAAACAGCAACCATGCACGGTGTTGGTATCGTGCTGCAGCCTGCATATATCCGTACATTGTCGACGAATCCGATCACTTGATCCCATGGCGGTTTGCGAAAAGATTCACCTAGAACCTTCCACCTCCCGGAAATTTGTCTGGCATCGTTACGGAGGAGGGAAATTTCATCCATCAGTCTTCTTAGTTTCGTCGCTCGGCCGTGAGCATTGAGCTGTTTGTACTCTTCGTACTGGAGTCGCAAAGGCTGGCAAGTTGGCCATGTCTAAGAATGTAGTCGCTGGTCACTGACATTCTATGACCCATCAGCCTCGTTCAATTTGCTATTTTGCAGCATCCCACCTACACCCTCGGGGATCGAGATCTCGAAAGACTACCGTCTCTTCACTACGCTCCGTGATTCACTATTCGGGCGGATCAAAGAATTGGGTTGCTTTACCCCTAAGCGGTCAAAATAAAAAAAAATCAGCTCACGTATGTGCTACTTTGTCAAAACCACCCAGCATCTCTTTCGCAGAGGCATGTCAATATCTTTGTTCCAAATTTGGAGAGTGGACCTTTTCCGTTTTTGACCGCTTCCCATCGCTAGCTACCTTGTTTGAAGCCCAATTTTTCTACGATTCTTCTCTTTGGGTTGTCTTGTGTCGGCCGCACTCGAAATGGAGGTTCAAGTAGGTGTTTTTTGCCTCAGCCCTATTAAGAAATCGCACTCTCAGGCTTGTAAATAGCTTATGCCATGGAGTGTACACTCGGTCTGTCAGCGCACCAGCGGATGAAACGGAAGCGGAACGTAGAGGTACAGACGAGTGTTCGAACGTGCCAACAACGCCACACCCACATCCCTTTCCAGGTTGACGGGTGCAGAACATGGTGGCCTTACCAGCCATGGATACAGTGGGCAAACTCGAAAGTTACGGTGCAGCTCGGAAGACCGAACTAGGTACCATTCCCGTCTAGCGCCACTTCCAGCACCCGCATCGGTTTCTTTCCCTGTCATCGGGATCGTATTTAATACTAAAGGCAGGGTCCCCTTCAGCCCGGAGCTTGCAAAGCGATAAAACACGACGCCTGCACAGGAAGCTCTTCAACTCGACCAAAGCATCAACCAAGCCAGCCACGATACCTGTCTCGAGGGACATAGATTATCTACATACAAGTTATTTTCTGCTTATTTACATGGTACCACAAGCCGCTATTTCCCCGTTCTCGGCCACCATAAGTACGATTTTTAAGCAACTCGATTTCGAGCACTGTGGAATCGATTGGAACGCTGAAGTGGAGTAAGAGCCCCCCGACTGTCCACCGTATTTTACCCACACACGCACCCTTCATTTTTTGTTCGGGTGGTTGAGGTCATCGATCTATTGATCGACGGTTCACAACCAATAATCAAAGCGCCTGGCTGCTTTGGGCCTGGGCTTTGGAGAGGGGAAGTTGCAGCTTTGGCTAACGCTGTGAAGCGTGTTATCGGAAAGCAATTGCTCGGGTCCAAACTAGAAGCTTTGCACAATCGCCGCGGCCTCCGTTCAAGACGTCGGCCCCGACACACGCCTCTTGCAGTTAATACGTCATTGCCTTACTAGAGAGCAATCTACGGTTGACGGCAACAAACATTGGATACTCGCCGAAGGGCAATTCAAAACAGTGCATCCATTTTCTTTCTGTCTTTTGCTTCTCTGCTCAACCCATATAGTAGAAGCACTGGACGGACTTCCTGGCAAGCACACGAAATTGAGCCAGCGTTGAGGTCTCCAGTCGCTTTCGCCACCGTCTTCGACCACGAAACCTTGGGCAACGCAGCTCCAAGGAATAAGCATCTCAACGACGCGAACCATGCCGAGAGCACAATTATAGTCGAGGCAAACAATGCGACGATATCGACGGCACCTAAGAAAGATCTTATGTCTCGAGACAATCGAATATGTCGGATCCTAAAATCAGATCCCACGGTACACAACCACCGCCGCCGCGACCACGACAGCAAAATCCATCTGGAGCTGGAGGACACCCGCTCCCGCGACGAACGACGCCTGAGAAGTCGATAACTCTTCGGCACCATCGCCGTGCCCGCGATGCGACCATCCGGACGAATCTGGCATCAGCCAATCGAGGAAATGTAGAGTCGGCGGGGCCACCGCCAGTAAGGAGGAACTCATCAGGAGACAGCCATGATACTGGCAACAGCGATGCCAAGAAGTGGTTCGATCAATCGAACCGCAACCCGTCGGCCACGTTTGGCGGACAGGCCATGGAAGGTGAGACTACAACTCGGTGGACATGTTTCTCTTGTTGTCCAATGGGCTACCGAAATGGGGGGCTGCATGGAGTGCATACCGCTAACGTGGCTCGGTTTTCATAGTTGATCCACCCTTCTTCCAGAAAGAGTCAGATTCCTCCAACGACAGCGGTCCGAAAGCAGCCTTCCGCTTCGACATCAACGCCGGACAGGCGGCGGGGCCGAAGCCCAAAAATACACACAGCAGTGCCGATGATTATCGCAGCGTCATCGATGACCTGACGGTGGAGATACAGAGGTTGAAGGACGAGCTGAAACGGTACAAACAGCTTGGGCCCGAGTCACTCAAAAAAGAAAAACTGTTCGAGATTAAAGTTCATGGTCTGCCAAAGAGGAAGAGGCTGGAACTGGAGGCTACCCTGCGCGACTTTGCCGCAAGCTTGGACGGCACCACGACGAGCAATTCGACGTCGCAACGCCAAAAATCGTCGCGCGTCATGTACTCGGATCGATCCATGTCCAAGCATGCCTCGTCATGTTCCGGCTCACATTCGCGGCCGGTGGATTCCGCCTACGCCTCCATGTCGACAGGGAACAATTCGTCAGGAAGGTCGTTGAGTCGGCCGTCGATGAGCTCACGACTGAGGTCTGCCGACCTCAAAGTGGAAAGTTATCTCAAGGATATTCCTGAGGGTCTGTATCCTCGACACATGACCCTGACGGACAAGGAGAAGAAGAAGCTGGTTGTGAGGCGCCTGGAGCAGCTATTCACGGGCAAAATCTCGGGTCGGGACCCACATCAACAACAGCACAGCCAGGGAACCGGCGGCTATCTCGCCCCTGTTGTAACGAAACCGCAGCAGTCGGTGGGGACTGTTCCTCCGCCGCTGCCGAACCCAGGTCCACACCCGGGGCCATCCCGTGAGGCCCGCATACTACCCCACGACACGTCCAACAAGAAGCCGCAATCGCGAGACAACGGCTCGACGTCGAATTCCAACGGTGACCAGACTGAGTCAGGCGGAACCGGGGGCAATGGAGGCAACACGTCCAGCGGTGCCAATGTGACGCCGCCCATTGCTCCTTTGCCCGAGCAACGGCCAACCCGCCCACGAGATCTCGACCCCGATCGTGTCCAGATTCCGTCGGAAAACATGGAGTACATTCGCCACTTGGGATTGCTGCCGCCAGAACTTATTGCCGACAAGAAGGCAGCCGAGAAGCACCACGTTTCGCCAGATGCTGACGGCTGGGTTTATCTAAACTTGCTTTGCAATCTCGCCCAGCTCCACATGATCAACGTGACTCCGGGCTTCATCCGCGGCGCTGTCAGCGAGAAGAGCACAAAATTCCAACTGTCTCCGGACGGCCGTAAGATTCGTTGGCGCGGTGGTTCGGAGGGCACCAAGTTTAGCAGTGACAGCTCGGGCGACAACTCGCAGACGAGTCCCTCGACGGACGACACCGACAGCTCCAACAAGGAGATTTCGCGGAAGCGGACCAAGACGAAACACTTGCCAGACGACAACTCGGCCTCTTCCAGCAAAAATCGAAAGTTCGATCCACATATGCCGGGCTCGGAGCATGACAGCTTCCACTACAAACCTCTCTTCATCCACCACACACCATCCAACGAACAAACGTCGCAGGACGATACGTGGTCGTCGTTCGGACCCGGAGAAAATAGCGACCCCTCGGGATGGCGTCAGTCGCGATCGGGTTCGTCCCAGCGGCGGAAGCGGAGACTAGATGGGGCCATCATCTATTACAGTGGCGCGCCTTTTTGTACTGATCTCTCGGGCGACCCTGGCGACTTGTCACCCACCACGTATCCCGACTCGAGCGGCCAAGGGTTGTCGTCCCGGACGCGGGGCACACTGGCAAATCCGCAGGGCATTCGCCCACCCCTGGGCCGTTCCGAATCCGGTTCAATGTTGCATTTCAGACCGCTAAGCCAAAAGACACCGGCCAACTTTGAGATGAACATTGAGCCGTCGGGCAGCCTGCAGGGGCTCGTCCGGGATTGCGTTGGCGATAGCGGTGGCGATGACGAAGAGCTGGAGGCTGATTTCTCGTGGTCTTCAGCTCGACAGAACCAACAGGTTGTGCGCGTCCTACCCCTTGAGCCGTCGGGTCTTGGCGGCGTTAGGCCCGAGGACCACTTCGTAGTGGTGGTAGCCACCAAACGTCCCAAGACCGACGATGGCGAGCAGGCGGCGTCGCCACCAAACTTGTTGCGCAAAACATCTGAGGAGACGGCCGATTCCATTGTCAGGCAGCTTGCCACCATGACAGCAAGATCTTCACAGGCTCCCCGCCGGCCTAAGCCCATCGCCATCGAGATTGAATACCTGACGGGACGCATCAAGCGACTTGCCCCGGTTCCACTGCCGCCACCGGCCGTCTTCTTTCCCCCCTTCAGCACCGACGGATCGAGCAACTCGGTTGACCTCGGCTCCGAGGCCGATGATGACTTAATTTCGAGCTCGGAGCTGACGAGCCGCCGCGTCAACCCACACCAGAGCGTGAATACATATCCAGACAACGTGGAGCTGAGTAGCGAGGACGAGGAGGGCGATGAGTTTGAGGATGATGCGGCAATGAACGTCGTCTGCGATGGGGACGAAGGGGATAGCGATGAGGCATTGGATCTGCGCCCGCCAGTTGGTCCCGCACTGAGCGGTCCGCCGGGACATGGAAGCTCTGCTGCGACGGCTGGTGGGCGAGAGAGCGGGTATAGCAGTACGGAGGAGAGAACCTCTTGAAGGTTTTGGGCGCTGTGGCTTGTCCTTGTATATGTCTAATTCGATTTCAAGTGTGGGTATTAAGGGCGTAAGCAGAGGACATGGCGAGTTCTTGATTATTTTAGGTCCGATTCCCCCCCCTTGCGTGCTTTGAGCTCGCAGGGCTGTTTTAGCGATATTTTCTCTTTATTGCGAAGGCGTCGAATTTCTTTCGGTCGTGAAGCTATGAGCCAGAGAATGCGATCTGAGTGGTATTTGGTTCACTTTGCGGGAAGAAAAAAAACCAAGATATAAACTAGTACTGAAGGATTTATGCTACGTTTTAACAGTGCAGATTCTCATACAACCCTGTTTCTCGATCGTGCAATTTGGATCGGTCATGTGAAAGATTTAGTGTCTCCTTGATGGTACATGCGTACACGCATACATCCAGAGCATTGGAGTACTAATTATATATAAGTTTGAGAGGACTCACTGTAGGACTTGAAACATGCAAGACAAGAATCAAGCTCAACCTGATATTTTAGGGTTGCGGTTCTTCCAGGCTACTGGATTGTGGTCCGTGCACCAGCAAGAATTGCCCCGCCAAAAAAAAGAGATCAATTCTCGTGGTTGATGAGGGTTGGAGATGAAAGGACCTGAAGATTTGAACTTGTTGGTCAAGCTGGCCTAGATCCCGTAACCGTTGCACTGACCTTCCTGCCGGTAAACCTTACAAAGCGAAAAACAGCCGAGTCTTCAGAAAGCTCCATAGCTAGCTCGTGGGAGGACCTCTCGCTAAGTAACGATGGCAACTGCAGAACCAGGGGCCGCGGAGCCGGCATCCTCCTTGTGGGTTTTGGTCTCCTTTACGCGCGTGAATTGACGGGGAGGAGAGGAGGGTTTCGATTGAGTCAAAGAAGTGGAAAAAGGTCTTCTTTGGGGGTTGAATGGACAGAGACAAGGAACTAGCTGCTAATAAGTTTGCACGAATACAGAACAGACCCGAAAGGAGCTACTGCAGCGACTAACCCCCGAGGAATACCATACGCGCCATTCGTAGATAAGGTGGAGGAATACTTGTCCGGGCGGGATGACGTGGAGCCGACGCTGCGGAGCTTCCAGGAGATGATCTCCAAGTATCAGTTCATGGAGGCCAGCCTGCAAAAGCGTGTGGCGGGGCTGAAGGAGAAGATTCCGGATATACAGAAGACACTGGATACAGTGCGGTTTTTGAAGACTAGGAAGGTAAGAGGGGGTCTCGGATATGTTTGGGTGGGCTGATATGTTCTGCGACCTGAGCTGCCAACCCCCCTTCACTAGAGCCGTCTTGACTGACATACGGCTGCAAATGCAGGACGAAACGGAACCCATAGAGACAACCTTTGAGCTCAACGATACACTACATGCGAAAGCTCGGATACCACCGACGGATGAAGTTTTTATATGGTTAGGGGTAGGATGCGCCACGACCTCTTAAGATGAATGGAAGCTAAATATACACCGGACCATCACAGGCTAACGTCATGCTCTCCTACCCTATTGACGAGGCCGAGGGGCTTCTTCAAGTCAAGCTATCAGCAGCCAAGCTATCTGTCGTCAACTGTGAGGAGGACCTGGACTTCCTTAGGGAGCAGATTACGGTCAGTACCTCCGCCCGTCGCTTTCCACGCGCTGCAGCCACTTCTGTTGCTTACAATTGCGTTTCTCTGCAGACGATGGAGGTCGCCACCGCACGGGTGTACAACTGGGATGTGGTGCAGAAGAGGAAGGAAAAGGCGGACGAGGAAAAGGCGAAGAAAACGGGCAAAGTTTCGGGAGAAGGGGATCGGGAGCCAAACGGCTGATACATCGGACGAGGAGATGTTTGTTGGCGGTAGAAATGCCGAGAAAAGAGAACCAACTGGCTAGCCAAGAGGCAAAGCACTCGAGATAAAAGGAGTCTATATTTTCATTACGCATATACCCAACCTTGAATGAGTCTAACATGAACATGGCCGAAACTACTGTGAGGATGAATGAATGCTCGGAGACATGGTCAGCGCCCGTACCTAGCACGCGCCGCAAACCCGTTCCCATTCGCGTTGAAGCGCCTCCCCACGGCATTATTCCACCCCGTCGCGCTCCACATGCGGGTCTCGGGGCCCACGCCCTTCCAGCTCTTGTCACCGGCCGTGAGGGCGCTCCACATTTCCCAGATGCCGGGGCGACGGGCCGGCAGCATGCTGTACTGCAGGCTGTAGAGGTTCTTGCGGTCAATGGGCGGAACGAACTTGCCCGTAACCAGGCAGAGGAGGACGCGCGGGGAGAGGTAGTGCTTGCGGATGCGCTGGGCCATCTGAAGATATTGGTGGAACATGGCGTCGAAGGTAAGGGGGATGGGCTTTAGAGTTATGAGGGACGTTGGCGGGCTGTTTGTCCTGTTTGGTAGGGACGGTACCTTCTGAGTGTCTCCCAATTCAAACCGAATACCGCCTGTCGCAATACAGTCAGCACATTTTCGGTGAAGGCATCAAAGGTGAGAGAGAATGTAACATACCAGGCAGCCGGCCGGGATCCTTTACCCTCAGCATGATGGCGAACAAGGGAAAGTGATTTAGGCACGAAAGTAAAGTGTCAAACACGGCCTTTAGGGAAATAATCATCATGCGTGCAATGGCAAAGTTGAGATAGAAGACCACAACGGTAGGCAGCAGGAAGAAAAGTAGGGTAAAGAGGATGGTGCCAACGAGCAGCTGGTCGAGGTCGTAGTCGCAGGAATCGATACGGTTTCGCAGGACATTGTGCTTCTTGCCGCGAAAGAGGTGAAAGAGGGAGATGAGGATGGTGAGCTGCCAGTTGAAGATACGAGCCGACGCGAGGTAAAACGAGTAGATGTGGATGGTGAGGGCCGAAAGGAGGTCCGAGAACATGGCGATCGGCATCGAGGCCCCGGCAAAAGAGGAGAAGCCAATGAACCAGATGATATGCGGGAGGAGCGGGTGGAGGAGGTCGATGCAACTTGACCAGTAGTCAATCACCCACAGGAAGAGGTCGCCGAGGAAGGCGGCAAGCTCACTGTTAAGCTTCAAGCCCGCCGGCCAGCCCATCAGCCACGAGATGGAGCTGTGCAGCGCCTCAACCGTGTAGCTTCTCAGCAGGATGCTGATCTGGGATGCCACCCAGTCTGAGTGCTCGATGATGTAGGAGCCGATGGCAATGCCTATGATGACATCGTTCGCCACGAGCCACAGACTGTTGAAGAAGCGGATGTAGTCCGGGTGGCTTGTGGTGACGCTTCCCCAGTCGTTTTTGCGTTGGCGAAGTGTCAGGTGCTGGATAGGCCAGTAGCAGAACTGCTGAAGACGAATCTCCACCTGCTGGGCCGTGGCCGAGATGTCCTTTAGGGCTGCGTAATGCGGGCGTGCCCGGAATTCTAGGACGCAAAGAAGCACTTCAGCGCACAGCCGGTGGCCGAAAAGCAGCAGAGCGAAGCCCCTCTTGACGACGGGAAATACGTATACAACGAAGACGCGCCACAGATACGTCAGAGCCGCATCTCGCATCGTCGTCGCCGACTCTACTACTCGTTCCGAGACACTCAAACTCCTCTTGGGCCGAGTTCCCACAAGCTGCACGTTCTTCTGCAGCAGCTGCTCCAACTCCCAAGCCCAGTTGATCTGGTTGACGATGCGCGGTAACGCTTTTTCCTTGGGAGACGGATGGCGCTTGACAATAGCATGTTGCTGCAACTTCTCCACCAGCCGGCGCTTCTCCTCTCGCTTCTCCTTTTCTTCCCGCTCGTTCTCGGCCTCCGGGCCGCTCGCGGGGACATAGTGAGGTCTCTCGTCGTCAATCTCAAGTGTGATGGGGTTGAGAGATATGTACTGCATGCGAAGCGGTTGTGGCCGCTTGTAGAGTATGAGCTGGATGCTTGATGCCCGTTGACAGCTGATTATCGGAACGTGCAGGCCGGGTCCGGTTGTCGCTTGGACCCATGCGGGGTCCAGGTTCGTGCTAGGCTCCGGCACATTGGATACACCAAGCACATGCATTTGCGAGTGGCCGCAGAGATCGTACATGCGGTTGATGGAGTGCGGCGCGTTTCGGAAGAGGCTGCCCATCTTCAGATGGAAGTCGACATTGTGCGCCTAGGTTGAGAACACGTTAGCAGATCAGCTCCCCGTCACGTTCCCGGAGAGTGAGGCTTACATCGGGGACGTCTAAGACTGCCACCACAGTAACGTCTAGAACTGAATTCCTCCATCCTACAATGACCCCTGGGAACTCTGATCTGGCAATATCTGCCGGCCAGAATATCCTCATCAGCCCGTCATACTCGGGCATGTCCACCAGCCACCCTTCGGTTGACAAACGACCGTACGCGATATGAGATCAGAAGGATCCTCGACGTCGCAGCTGTTCTTTGGCCGATATCCCGGCTCTTGGGCTTCGAGGGTGCTGCATAACAGGGAGGGGTTAGCCGCCTTGTCAACGGGGGTTCGTCCTCGGGGGTGAATCCATACCAAGCCAATCTCGTCCCTCGTCAGCCGTTCAATGGGAACGACTATCCCAACAAAGAAGAGTGTGAGAATGCCGAATGCTTTCGTGGCCCGGGCCTAGAATGCAAAGTCAACCGTTAGCGACACGAACCAGGTCAAGTTGGACTGCGACCCAACACCTACAACAACTCCGTATTCCCATGCAAATATGGCAAGGTCATAGAGACGCGTCACAAGATCCCAACGTGCGGTGATGTAGCCAGCAACAAATATGGCCAGGGTCAGAATCGAGAAGGCGTGCATCGAACTGCAGAGGGTGGAGGCGCCGTTCGCATCGCCTCAACAAGCAAAGCTTGGCAATAATCGCGGAACTCGGTCGGCACCAGAAGCCGTCTCTCGTCTCTCGGAGCAAACTTCCGAATTAGCGGCGAATTTTGAAGTGTAACACTTTGCGCATAGCTTCCCCCATCTTCAGAGACGTCACAATTCGTGTCTCCTATCTTTCACCGAGCATCGGTTGCTAAACAGGCGGTGCGTTCGCGAGATATTGCTCGGGTACTGACTGGCTCGAAGCTACTAGTTGAGAAAGGAGTCAAGTAGGATATTGAATTGCCGTTGAGTCGAGGCATTTGCAGCTGAGAGCAGCTGTAAAAAACTGACAGCTATGAATAAACCCTTACCCTAAACTACCACGTCTAAACGCAGATGTGAGGGCGAAATTCGTCGTCGTTTCTACAACACAAATTGATTTATTGGAGTGGTGTAATTCATTGACTATCATACACATAAATTCCACATCATGCAATCGAACAACAGAGCGTAGCAGAGGGGTGGGTACAGCGAACTTTACGTTCGCATCTGGCTATCATTTCGACTTGGCTGAGCATGCTATATCAGCGACTGAAAACACTGGTCGAAGGATCTAGAGGGTTATCGTACGTTTCCTTGAGCCATACATGGCGTCATTTTCCTTATTATCTTCCCTTGCTTCGTCCAAGAGTTTGTCAATCCCCCTGGCTTTGAGAGCGACCTGAGAAAGCTGTAAACAGGGTGTCCGCAGTCGATAGGAGGTGACAAGGGAGTACTTACGTTCAGGCATATTCGGTAGTCTTTGAAGAGTGCCGAACACTCGTTGTTATCTGTGCCAACTCCTCGAAGATACTCTGGATAACCCTTATTAGGGGCTGAAGTACGGAGGTAGTTTGAATGATCAAAGGAAGCTGACATACTGTCGCTATACCACTTAAGAAAACAAGTGTCGTACTTTCTAGGTAGACAATTCACGCCGTCAATAATGGGAACCATGTACATTTAAAACCAGAAGAACCTACTCTTTAAGCTCATTACATTCAGGAGCTAGCGAAGCTGACATGGTACATAGGTGAAACCTGATTGCGTAGAGTGCGTCGGGCGTTGAAAGCGAAGTCGCAGACTGCAGAGTGAAGATGAAATCGTGACGTTCTGAGGATGGTTGCGACCTGCAGGCACCGTGCATTTTCAAGTTCGGAGCCCCAGCAGCGAGCTCGTTATCGATAAGCTGCCACTTAAAAAAAATCGCCCCACATGCGAAAGGTGGTAGACCCAAACCACTGGAGAGCAACGCAGAAAAACAATCTGCCGTCAACACTGTCGCGATCTTCTGCAACTAGGAGAGTTCCAGCTTCGCGATAGCAGTTCGTAATTTTTTTTATGGTTAGAGACACATGGTTATAACCGGTCAATATGGAGTCTGCGCAGGACTTTAAGTCTCTGCAGGACAATGTTGAGAAGGCGTTAGTGTCGGCTGTGAAGTCAGTCAATCGCGTCTCCAACCACGACCTTGGCTTCCAGTCTCTCGCAAACCCCGAAGTTGGCACTAGGATCGAAGAAAGCAGGACTCGATTGCTCAAGATCGCGAATCGATTACTCAAAGCATCTGCCGAAGCCGGCCGCGTTTCCGCACCAAAACTCGAGACATTCGAGGACATCGAAACCAGATGGGGAGATATTGTCGACGTTTTGGACTCCAATTTCGCAAAGACAGACGCCGCCCTAGATGAGTTCCACGCCCAAGTAAAGAAAAAAGGCCACGCGATGGCCAAGCAGATTGAGGCCACGGTCACCGAGACGACCACGGCTACACCTGCCACGGTTCGTGCTCCAACATGCCGCGCACCTTTGGTCTACATCCTAACTTACCACGGGGAGCGCAGGTCAACTCGAAAGCCACGGCCTCTGCCCTCGACCCGTCGGTGCGACATGCTGCCTATGTTCCGAAGCCTCAACTCAAGTTCGAAAAGAAGGTGGACAACTTTCCAACGGAAGCTTGGAAGCCTATCCTCACCGGAAAACCTCATGCTCGGGTGCCGTTGGTTGAGAGCCTCGCTATGAGCGAGAGAAGTGGCGACGAAGATCAGTCGTACGTCTACAAGAAATCTTTGCGCAAAATAGCCAATTACTGACGAAATGTGGACACCACAGATTCAAGCATCCTTATGAGACCGAAATTCTCACGTTGCAGTTCCCCAATGCGACATACCAACGAGCCGATCCCATCATGTATAAGC
>Ga0247774_1000361_pt1 | contig 22371 bp, 11 predicted proteins | sample UWRJL001104B6_FD_179933 | JGI IMG/M metagenome (GOLD analysis project Ga0247774, IMG submission 179933) | Plant litter microbial communities from Arlington Agricultural Research Station in Wisconsin, United States - UWRJ-L001-104B-6 | ecosystem: Environmental > Terrestrial > Plant litter >... | reverse complement strand
TGTACCCACGCCCACGGTAGCTCATGAGACTCCGGCTTGACCCACCCCTCTATCCGCTGCCAGTTACCTGCAGGACAACATGCTGGAACTTGGAACAGACCCCTTGAACGGCTACGACGGGTTGAGTATAAATTCTACGTGGTGGGGCTACAAAAGACCAAGATCCACCTGCTTGGGATGTGCACCTGGTCTTGCTCGCAGCGCCACCGACGATCACCACTGTCGAACAGTCGAATAAAGTATTGCGCGGATCCCGACGCGACATGGAAATGACGAACGACTGCCTTCGAGTGTGGGAGCAGCTAAAGTGGGCCCGTACCTCAGAACAGTCAGAGCAGATGGCACATCGTAATTAACATGCTCCAGCTTCAGATGTCGGTGCTGGTTATGATATCGTCTGATTGGATCACCAGCGAGACCTAATACTGATGGTACAAGACGGTCGCAGTTCATCACAGAAAGATGCGTCCCCGGGACCGTCAAGTGGCCTGACCTGCAACCACCCTACTAAAACCGACTGCTGGCACACCACCTTGCTCGGTGGCCAGGGGGACGCTGTTGCCAGGCTGGCAGGACGCTCTCTTAGAGTCCTCCCACAAGGGCTGTGCGACGGACGGCTGGCCAAGCCATGTGTGCCTTTCAAGTTCGATGAGGGTGAAGGGATTCCAGGGGTTCGGCATTGGACAGCCACACCGACCTGCATGTTCTGGGTGATGGTGCTCGGGTGCGGGTGGCCTTCACGGCCGCTGCATAGAGTTGATAATATTGGGTGTGCTGGACGGGTTGTGAGTCCATGGACGGCGAGAAGGCGGATTACCCAATACCGCTGGACCGAGGTCGGTGCCAATACCGTCTCGTCGAGGCAGCTGCTGCAGCTGCAGCAACGTATCCAGTATCATATATGAGCCTGGTGCATCAATCATTGATTCGTTATATATGGGGAAGATGAACGGGAACAAATTGAATCGGCAAGTTCTGTGGCGCTGTTTCACTGCTTTGCTGTTCCGACGGGCCGGCGTCGATTTCCCATTCCAGAGGACAGGACTGGTTCGCTGCAACGATGGTGATGGCTGATAGTACACAGAGGGCTTTGGGTGGGAGGGCGTGTCGGCTCGTCGGACAAATGTCGATGGAGCAAGTGGGCGGGTACCGGGGACATGGCCTTGGGACCTTCAGCAGCCAGCAGAAAAGCTCTGGAAACTCGACAGGTCCGGGGACCCATCCATCAATGTGCCGGGCCTGAAACAACCTGTGCCTGTGCCCGTGGGTGGAGATGGACCGACACCACCTTGGGACTCAGCTAGGCTGCCGAGAGTCCATCCACAGTGCACAGGCGTACGAGAAAGTTCTTGGGGGCGCATGAACTGCTTGCACAAAGGTAGCAGTGCCACTCACCCCTAGTCGCGAGTCTGCCGCTTCTTTGTCCTTGGGGCTTGCCGAATGCTTTTTTCCCAACTTCCGCGGTACTTTCCTCCATGCCTGGCGAACCGTACCGAACAGGACAGAACAGCGCGGATATTTGGAACATTGCTAACAGTTGGGGCAGGCCATGGTCGAATATCACAGGCGTGGCTACCGGGACATAATTGCAACCAACCAACCGTCCCTGCAAAGAATTGGCACGGCACACGAATGACGCTGAAGGTGAAGCTAGCTAGGTATTAAGCAGTAGGTGGAAGAAACTGTTCTCCCGCTGCATCTTGGCTCGGTAGGCCTGGTTGGGAGTTCGCACTTGGCCATCCGTGATAAGTCCTATCTTTACCCTGTGCGCACCCAAACAGCGGCCACTTGGTCAATGATTGCACGTCACCAACCCGAGGAGGCTCCTAGCCATGTCTTTGACGGCGGGCGCACGAGACGCGAGCTGGGCGGTGTCCTGAAGGAAGTCGTAAGGGGTTTGCTAGTTGGTCGACTAACAGCGTCAGACCCACTTTCCGTTTGGCTGGTTACGGACTGTGTCGAGGGAGGGAGGTATCGAGACACTAGGTGAAGGAAAGAAGGGCAGCATGGATGGATGATAGTCGAAGCAGCTGTCTTTAAATTGGTCCAATCTCCCCGGCAGAAAAAATTTTCATGCTGGGACCATCATTTCACCTGGACGTCTTGACTTCTTCGCAGGTCCACATGTTGACAAGTTGACAGATATTGCTGCGAGGCAATTCTCCATCGTTCTTTCGTCTATTGGAGGCAACGCGCCTCCTTTGCCTAGCCCTTTGGTCAACCGGGCTAGCAGGAAGGGATGCAGTGGTCCTTTGATAATACTAGTGCCGAACTGACAGTGGGTGGAACGGTAGAACCAAAAGCTTGGTCGGTTAAGCTTGTGGTGCTAACCAGCTTTCCAGCTGCTCGGTACAAGTTCTTGGAGGGGTATTTGGAATCTTATGTTGCGAAGGTCGTCCCCCTGCCACCCGCTGCCGCCATCTTCTTGTGGTGTGTGGTGACTGGTGAACCTGAGGGACTGTCGGGCCTAATCCCTCGAGCCCCTCCATGCTTTCTCCCAGTCATGGGCAACAAGACAGCAGCGAGAAGTACTTGCTTCGTAGTACGGGTATGTGGTATCTGCCAGATTGGGCCGGGCCCGAAACCTGTCGCATTAAGCGGTGAGTTTCCCAGCATGCATTTCGCAAGCAAGCTAGATAGCCACAAGTCGGTTGATCGCTTAGAGCCCGCGGCAGGGTTGGTTTCCGTCCCAGCCGCTTGGGTAAGAACCGTGCTGGTATATGTTCTTACACTGTGCTGCTTGGTGCCCATAGTTTTGGCGATCTCGACATTCCCCTACACGACCACAGCTAAATATCGGATCGAAACGTCTACCTCCGACTCCTATGGAGGCAATCCATACCAACGAGTAGGAATCGGATGAAGCTCCCTGTTGTGGTTCAGCATCGCGACAACTAGAGACGAAGCTGATGTTAGATGAGATGGGCTCCGTAACAAAGATGCCGAGAACGAAACGTACTCTCCGGACCCACAGAAGCCAAAACAACGGATGGCCCCCAATTGCGCATCATCAACCCTAAGCCAAAAGCGGGCCAGCCCGTAACAAGGGTCTGCTGGAGCAATAAAGTGTTTCGCGGATTTCGCGTGTTCAATTCGCGTTACGCCATCATCCTTGTCAATTTACCTTGGCGGAGCTTGCGACAAAGAATCCCTGTCTCCAAGAAGGTTTAGCAGCGTTCGTTTGCGGCCACGACCTGGTTGAAATTTCACTTTCGTTGTTCCAAAAGAGTCTCGAAAACAGCGAAGAGCCATCGTTAAGGAAGCAGCGAATCCTGCTTGACGAAGGGAAGGAGAGCGCGGGTGGGACTCCCCGTTTACAATTGACATTAGACGAGACTCGCCTTCCAGGCTGTGGCGCCTTCTCGCCGGTTCTTCTGCCAGCCTTGGCCGAACACCTGGTGAACTATACCAACGCCGCAGATACGCAGTCTCGAGGTGAATACAGACAAAGGTACATGTTCGTACAAGTCTGCCAAGTGTAGTGCCGGCTTCGGTCGAATACTACGAAATATCATGCACAAAATGCTCCCCTGAAGACAGGGAACCCTTCAACCCTTGTCAGACGAGACCCCGGACTACAACACAAATCACCAAACAGCAATCCTTGAGACCTTCGCGCAAAAGGCCCATCATGTTTGCCTTCAGTGTCGCCTTTCGTAGTTCACATCGAGACCGACATTATGATTGCTTTTGCCCTTGCCGGAGAGGGGCCGACCAATGCATGCAATTCGGAAAGTTCACATCGTTCAACCTCTCTTGGAGTATCCAGGCTACCGGTACCTCTGGAGAAGTGTTCCGTTTCCCAGCTGCTCGGGTCATCATCTGCACCTCTATCGCCTACTTGCCCTGCCTCACCTCCCTCCCGTGCTTGGCTTGGTCCTGCCTCCGTGCGTCTCTTCCCTTCGTACATGAGACACCCGCTAGAAAGTACCAGTAGAACTTAAAGTACAGTGGACCATCTACCGGCCTCGAGCTCTATTCCTACGAATGCGGACCCGTCGGAACGGGAGTTGGGATGAGGCCAGTATTATGTTGTGGAGTCCATCACAATGCAAATCTTTCGGCCGACCATGCTTTGTTGGCCGCTTTCTGTTGCCGCACTTGCCGGGCCATTTGCCCTGGAGCCCCGGCTATCATGTCCAACATCAGCGCTTCATGTTCAAATGGAAATCCGTTCAAACGGAACAAACCAGTGCTTGGGGGTTCCATATTCCGCCTACGTGGTGAGTACTAAAAAAACAACTAACATATTTTTCCATTTTGCTAGCCAAAAAAAAAGGGCCGCCAACGGGGGGGGCCTGTCGCCATTTCTTTGCTCTTCTAGGGATACTCCCAAGTGTCTCTCGTGCTAGCTCAAACCGACTTTTGCATTGATAGCGTCATGTACGAGGTAGATTGGCTCTTGAGAAGGTTATCATGGGGAGGTGACGCTCCACTTGCGCATCAAATTATGACGTCGATGCAAAGACCCTCCAGAATTCACGAGACAAATATTAAGGGCTGTAGTTAGAAGCTGCTCCTTTTGGACCTCAAGCTCCTTTTCCGAGAACAGGCGAATGACCACCACCGTCACGAAACCCTTCTGCTAGCCTAATTACGTGTCCCACTGGGTATTATTGCTGTGGATATCGAAGCGTGCCGGGAAGAGCGCCTGGTTGAACACTCTGAGGCCGACTGCCACCGTCCGTCGCTCTGGCGCTGTGTGACGTCTGATTTCCTTTTCCAGCAAGTAGGCCCCTTGCCTTATGCAGTGACAGCGCACATGCCCGAGGTCTGGCCTCCACCTTCCTGGTCAGCGCCGGCCCAGCCGTGCCAAAATCCCGGGTTCGCGGGATGGCGGTCTTGAATCTAGCACATCACAGCATTTGTCTTGCGTGCTGCAATTTTTTTTGTATCGGGGTTGTATTGCGCCGGGTCCGTCGCCCCTTTTCCCCAACTAAGCTTGTATGAAGGAGTACGTACGTACGTAGTAACTAGAACTTTATTCTGAATGGCGAGTAGGTCTCGATTTCATTCTTTGCTTTTGCTTGTCTCCAGCTTAGGAGTGGTACCTACCCTTTCGGGAAGCAGCGACATGTGGCTTCTCGAGTTTGTCTTTCGAGGTAGGTAGATTGTCGAGAGTAACAAACCGGAGGAGTCCTCATATGTTTGCCTCCAAATTTATTCATTGCCGCCCTAATCTAGAAGGTATTTTGGCAACAGCACGAACATGGAGAAAAAGAGAAAATAACCGAGAAACCAAAACTGCAATTATCCTCCAGAAATACTCTCCGTGCAACGGCTCCGCCGAATTGACTTATTTTTTTATCTGCAAATCAAAAGCACTTACACATCCGGCCGGATATGCAAGCCCTGCAAAGCCACAACGCCCCCCTTCCCCCCCCCCAAAAAAAAAAATTACGAGAATCGTGCCATTCTCAAAACACACGGCTGGAACAAAATGGTCAAACCTCTCATACGAATGACTCCCACGAAGACAGGTCATAGATGGGAAACGTTCCGTCCAGGGCGGCCGACAGTAGCCTCGGTTCCCCGCCGATGTGCAAAGCGGCGTTCCCGCGATTAGCACCGAACGTGATGCGCCTCCTCAGTCTGGTAAGCTGGCAATAGTTTCGAGTACATATGTGGCTCCCTTTTGTCTCGGCCCGTGTCCAACCACGGCGGCTACAGGTCAACTTAGGGCAGTCATCACTGATTCAGAGTCGGGGCACTCGTGCCAACCGGGATCGATGCTGCATGAGAAAAAAACCGACGCAGATATGTCTATTTCTTTTCTGCACGAACACAAATCTGTTGGGAAACCGGCATGGCCAGCACAAAATGCCTCCGTCGCAGAAAATATGGATTACCATAAACCATCTGGTTCTCTCCTTTCTATGTATTCGCCTGTCTTTCCTGGTACGCCGGGCAGGAAATCTAGTTGTCAAGCTAAGGGGCCAAATCCCGAGCACGGCGAGTTGCACATCCGGAAAGCGCCCTTCTTCATCTCTCTTTCTCCGCGATACTATACAAATGGCCCGTACGACGTGACCTGTCAAATATCAGAATCTGCTGTTCTCAACCGCCCGCTGTCGCAGAGTTTGCTCGCTCAAGAGAGGGACATCCCATCTCGCTCCCGGATCTCGTGCCATATCGACCGTGAAAGAGGATCTCAGAGTCGGCAAGCCCATCATCTCTCCTGCCACACGGGAATCTGGGTTTCCACCCTTCCCTTTTCTGTATATTGCGCCGTGTATGATGTGGTTTCTAGTCATGCTTGCTACCTTCATCCCGTCCGTGGATGCAAGAAAAAAAAAAACCAAGCCGCGTAAAACCGTCCCCGTAAAAAGGGTGATGCGCGGGACTCTTCTGAACAGTACGCCACTGTTGGGAGGGGAGAAAGAAAACAGAGGGGTGGAGTTGATTTGAGAGATGCCGGACCAATAAGAAACGGGCGGCGAGCTCGAAAAAGAAACAAAGGCCGCCAGCGTACACTTTAGATACTAGATCTGCACCGAATCCAAATTCTGCAAGCCAAGGGTCCGGTTCAAAGACGTTCGTATTTGGTGTCTAAAGCGAAGACGAACCGTTTGCCGTGGGGTTGCCATGAGCATGATGCCGCAGAAAGGACGCGGGAAGGGGAGAAGAAATCCCAAGTAGCGAACCAAGTGGTACTATCCAAGGAATGTTTGACTAGCACCAGGTGAAAACAGGGTTTTTTGCCTTCACCATCTCTAGTCTCTCAATGATGACCTTTCGCTGGTTTCCTTCCATGCCTTCGGCGGCAGCGTAGCCAAGGTCGCCATCAACATCGTCGTCGTCCAGCATTCCGGCATACAGTTGCTGGGCTATGGTGTTGCTAGCCTTCCTGCCTGTCCCCGTGGCGAACGAGGATCGTCGCAAATGGCCGGGCTGACGTCCTGACGAGTAGAGATTTTTAGTCCGCAACGGACCTTGGTAGCTGGATCTGGGCGGAAGCTCCGATGGCCGTTGAGTGCTAGGCCCCGCCTTTTTTACGCTTGCTTGCCCCAGGATGCCCGACCCGTTCATCGATGTCTCGTCGGGGGACTGCGCACCTTCACCGGACGGAGAAAGCTCAAACCTTCCCGCATTCGGCATGTCGGCTGGCAGGCCGCCGAGTCCATAATGATCCGCGGCCGGCGTTTGCACCGGGGCTGACGCGGACGGCGTTGTACCAATGTCAACCTCATCGATGGAGGGGGGAATGTCTGAAGCTTGGCGGCGGAGTTCGGACGACGTAACCCGCATAGGAACTGCCACGGGAACGTGCACCAAGTCATCCCAGACGCAAACCTTTGCGCGCCGCGTCAGCTCGAGCGGGCCGTGGTCTGGCGTCTTGAGCGTTTCAACCACGTTCCAGGCTTGGCCCTTCATGACAGCCATTTGTTTTGCGAACATGCGTTCCTGGAAGTCTGGGTCGATCTGGAACACTTTCCGCAATGCGAAATGTGTCTGGCTCCACCACTTTGTCGATGTCAGGAGTGGTATAAAATGATTGCGTGTCTTCTCCGAAAAGGGGCGGCCGATCAGGTCCACGGGAAGGAAGAGCCAGCCGAAAGGAAAGCTAGACAAATCGAGGTTAGAAGAACGTCTACCGAAACGAGACGACATCGCTCACCTTCTCCATGCATCCGGGTGTTTCCAGGGCCATGACAGAGAATTGTCAATTGCTCCAATGGTCATCTTTGGGTCTCTCCTTGAACTGTGAGCTGGATATGATGGCTCCATCGGCAGCTGGGTCTTGTACGGGTTGTATGGCGATGAAGCGCGATCTGGCATGGCTGGCCGCTGATGGAGGTCGACTGGCCGTGGCCCTTCTTCGACTGGTGGCGTCATGGTCATCTGCATGGGTTCAGAAGTGATGGAGACTTGCTGGCTTTCCCAGTCCACCTTGATCATCCAGTTGTCTAGGCCACGGTCGGTATTCCGCATTATGTAGTCGAGAATGACGAGTTTCTCCAGCTCCTCCCTAAATGACTGCTTTAGAGTGTCCGTCCATACGAAATTGTTCGGCCCAGGCGGCGCATCCTCTTCTGCGTCAGCATCACTGTCCTGGTCGTTGGCCGGAGTAGATCGACTTGGCCGGCAGGTATCAGCCCATCTCCGTTTCCGCTTCCGATGAGGGTCGTTGGTCCGAAAACCGCTGAGATATTGATCGGGCCAGGGGTGCTCCCGAAGGAATATATTGGCATCCTTGAAGCCTTTGAGAAACACTTGGAAGCTTCCAGGCTTGGATGGTAGCGGTTTTCCCTTCCGGTAGAAGCTATGTCTGTCCCAAAAAGGGTAGTGGAACGACTTGGACGAAAGTTGGACAACGGCAGTGTAGGGGACCATGTGGGTGCGTAGTTGGCAATCCAGTGTGTACGCCGCCGCTTCGCTGACGTATGAGAGATTGGGAATAAGGCTGCCAGAAGAAGAAAATGTTAGCTCCCGCGAATCGAATCCAGATGCGCAAGCGAAGTCATACCATGCCCTGCCAAAGAAACAAGGGAACAAATTCCGATGGATCCACTTATTCCATTTGGGATTGCCGGCGGCATATGGCTCTTCATCCTTCGGCTTGAATACGCCAACTACCTTGCCGTCGGCGTTTCGTGCAAAATAGCTGCCAGAACTCCCCTGAGATATCATTCTCGGATGCACACCCTGCTCAATCGCCACGCGCACGCCTTCGATAATCTCTTCAAACTCCTCTTTGGTCATGACGGGCTGTATTTCGGCCAGGCCCTCGGTGGTAATAGGTCGGATGCCATCGGGCGCCTGGAAAACGGAGTGGTGGATCTCGAGCTGCTCGTCCTCGTCGCCGGCTTTCCTCCCTTTCCCCCGCTTGAACCTCGAGGCGATTTCCTCGGCCCATCGTTCTAGACGAGCATTGATGGCCTTTAGATCCACGCCTGAATTGCTCCCCAGTCTGCGGCGGAAACTCGGTCGACGAGACCCTGAAGCTTTGGGGGAAGACAGGCCTGATCTTGCTCGGGGTTGCTGAGAGATGGGGGCAAATCGTGGGCCAACGGGTGCATGTAGGGAGGCATAGCTGTACGACAGATCCTCCTCGTCAGAATCATCGCTGAATCTATCCGCCTGAGAAAGGCGCTCGTATCCCGTCGTGGGGGGCCGCGTTCGAGGCATTGGGACAGCTGGACACGATGCTCGGAGTTGCGGCAACTAGGTTGGCAATGTTCTGGCGCATTCCATCCCCATGTGGGGTTATAAGGTTGGCTTGTTCTTTGGAAGAAATGACGCGGTGGTATCAACACGTCTATAAAATTCAGGTGACAATAATGAGGCAGACGTTGCCTAGTGAGTGACGGGAACGAAGCGAACTGAAAGTCAAAGTCTGCACCGGAGCCCAACGGCATATGCCATCTATTAGTCTTTGTGACATCGCCAAGACCAAAGACGCGATAATTTAAAAACACTCACATGAAAGGAAGTAGGAATCGAAGAAGTCGAGGCGCCTCCAAGCAATGCCTAGTACTTGACTAGTTCATCGCCAAGATTGATGTAGCCAGAAACGGCGCATTCGAGATGGGAAGCCTCCACCATGACTGCCGTCGAATAGCTAGCTGTCGTGGTAGGTGCCTAATGACATTGGCCACAATCGTCATCCCCTGTTCCTTTACCCGACGATACCCCGGATGACTAAGTTCGATCGGGATCGCCACATGACGCTCTCTCTTCCCGATCTGTGGAACTGTTGTTATACATTCCGCCGTGTACTTTTTGCTTGTATTTCTAGAACGTCGAATTCCCCTTCTACTCTAACATCTTGACTACCTATGCAGGAATTGGCATATCTGCAATCTTCATCTCCGTTGTCGCAGCAAACTAACCCTCTTCTATTTCGGCGATGATGAGGCGAATGATCCCACCATGAGTTGGAGTCGAGGAAAGCATATGCAGCATATGACAGAAGACGAGCTCTGTCCGGCTGAAGCAGCACACCTGGAAACATCAACACTGGCTGGCTTGTACCATGTCGAGTAGTTCTTGGCTCTTTGTCGTGAGGCGTCTAAGCGTTTGGTCCTTTCCCCCGGTCGTCGTAGTTGCTCGCCTTTTATACTATTTATCAGGATGGGCATCTATTCCCATCCCCCTACCATGAATCCTATCTTAAATGCCAGTTGCTCGGTGTGTACACCGGCGGATTGTGATGCAGATGATGGCATAGTAGAAAATGGAGACCAGCCATGACGCTAGTATTTTTTGCCGCTTGCTCTACAGGTTGTCTTCAGGGTAGTGGTATGCTGGGCCATGCATTGCCGATGCATTCTGGCTGGCTGGTCTGTCACCCTTTGTTTGAGGGCGAATGCAGGTCTCGTGCCTCGTTTCGAAACAGGGTGACAATTCTTCCATGTGGAGGGTCGCTCGTCACCTATCGGGAACGCTGATCGTCTCGTGCGAATTATTGATGGCGACCAATTTGCCCATCCTAGCCGGAAGCGGAACGCGCCTTGTGGCTCCTGCACCGACCCGTCCTTAGCTGCGCCAAGTCGGATGATATATTTTGAAATTTAGGTGACAACTGGATACCAGTGGTTTATTCTACTAGTTTGCGCGGTGTGCTGGAATACGGGCTACCCCTCACTTACGGATTATCAATGATGGAGGGTCCCTTCTTTTGGCGAGTACAAAAGCGACCAACAGATCCATGGTTTCTCACCTACAACTTTGATCCTCCCCTTCAAGAAAACATTAACATATAAACGAGCCTATTTGGCTGCGACTTCCCCCCTCCGTAATGTTAGGCGACCAGTGAATCGCATCAATCACAATGACCGCCAAAAACGATGCTCGAGTCGCGGCTCTTGCTAAGGCTGGCGCGGCGGCCCGCTCGCCAACTCCCGAGTCGGAATCTCGACGGGGGCGAACAAGATACCGGAACTTATCTAGATTTAACTTGACGACCGTGAAGCAAGGCGGCACAGGCGAGTCGTGTACCTTCCGAGGCAGGTCGCGCCGCCGTTCGACATCCCCTTACACCCCGCCCTCATCACGCCAGAACTCTCGGGCGAAAGGCGCGAATGGCCGGCCAGCATCCTTGTCACCGACCAGGAACCTGCTCATAAGAGTAGTGCTAAAGAACCGACATCGAAGCCAAAGTCCGTCTCGCTCACGGTCACCGAATTCCAAAGCGCAGAGAGTACGGAGGAGGCAGCGGACATGCAGTAGAAGCCGTACCCACCATCCCGACCAGGTTCTGAGACGCGAACAGTCGTCAAGCCTAAACCCCGAAATCAAATCTTCTCAGGAGGAGAGAAGAGATCAGAGGCAATGAGAGGGTTGATTGGAGTGCGGTAGATTTCTCTCAGAAGTGGACTTTTGGTCGTTAAAGATCAAGAAAATTGGCTTCAATGGAGTTTTTAGGGTGGGGAGAAGAATGCTTTCCAAAGGAACGCAGACCTGAAGAGAAATACTTGTCATGATCGCCTAGGCTGCTGCCTGAGTATGTCGGAGAATCGTAGAAAGAATTAAGTCGTCCGCTATCTGATGAAGCATGCCTTGGCAATGAGGTATGAGTTCTATTCCCAGAGTATGCTGGTGTAGTGGAGTTCCTTGTAAACGATGGCCTGGTAGGTATACCCGTTGATGATGGTGTTATCTCTACCGTTAACTGGTGGAATTTGAGGAACTATGTGTTTTTGTCTTGAAACCCTCTCAAACTGTAATGGACAGTCGCGTCTTGAAGTTGACTATCCATCTTTTCTTTCTACGAGTCTTAGAGCCGGAGCCGTAGTTGTTGTAAGGGTGAATGTGGAGTCCTTGTCATTTTTGCTAGCTTTGCCGAGGCAACGGTAAGCTTCTTTTGCCAAGCGTAGTGCAACGAATCCCGTATAGATACATTGCTTTTCCTCTACCTTTTAAGTCTGCTAAATGTTCTGGGAAGAATATATGAGTATTTTAATTTGGATGTGACACTAGGCAAGTTGACCTCGTGATTCATGCCGTTTCGATCTTGGACAAGTTTTGATCGTGGGGTTATGCCCCACTGTGGAAGAGAGTGGGGTAGTGGGGTAAGCACTGCTGTGCGTTAATTATTGCTATTCCGCACAAGGTAGCAGCAGTTCAGAGTGTTGAAAAACTTGACAAAGTCCCATGACTCCACAGTGCGAGAACCCAATCCTTCTTTCCATCCAGCGCTAAATTAGGAACTTAGGGAAATCCAAATGTGTTTTAGCGTTTGCTCCCACTCGAATAGAAGTGTTTGCACAGTGCCTTTTGACACAGACCACTTGGCTGTTCCGGATTCCGGATTCCATGACCCCGCAGCATCCTGTGGTACGCGGCTGCCTACCATTCAAGCCACAGGACTTCTCGACGCGATCGCCCAATAATTCGGAACTGCGGACGACATCTCATATCTGTGGTAGTCAGCGACACTGAGAAAGAGCCATTCTTTGGTTCCGTATCTGTCGAGGACTCAATTCGGCATCTTTTTTTGGACTATTTCGCCTGTGTCAACCGATAATCAAGACAAATGCCAAACGGAACCCCATATTAACTGCAGATCCGGTCGCGATTTCCACACCCAGCGAGCCTTGGGCCAGGCTGGGTGCCTTGGTGCCTCTCTTCCTAACTCGCCTCCAGGTTCGTGACACGGCGCATTCACCAACAATTACTGCTAACACTGTAGGTGACTCAGGTGACCTCTACCTTCCGTTTCCCACCAAACCTCCAACACTGCGACCGGCCCATCCTCATATTTCGTCGGCATTCGAGACGTGGCAGAGCCCCCTGACGGCCTCGATATCTGCAGTGATCTTCAACGTCCTACCATCTCCGCTCCTTCTTCGTCTTGGTATTTGCTCGAGGAACGCAGCAATTTCTCGAGGGCACGTGCCAAAGTCAGCACCAGCACATCATCTATTCTCGAGCCTTTATCTATGCACCTTCTCTGCGAACAGCCTCTTCCCTAATCAGACTCCACTTCCAACTCTAAGAGTCTTTTTTGCAAGTCGTGGCGAAGGGCTGGGTGTGATCGCCATGGCCTCTGCAAGCAGTCAAGACGGTACTTGGCTAAATCCTCCTTTTAGCTGCGACTCGTATTCGCCAACTGCAACTTCTTCGGAGTTGACAAGCATCGCCTGCCCAACGCCGAATTCCACGTCCGACGTTCTCGAGGCTAATTCAGATGCCTCTGTTGCGGTCCGACAACGAATAGAGTCTTCGTATCAGGGATCAGGACCTACATGGAGCCCGGCCTCTCTCCTTGATCCTCGACGAGCCCAAGAGCAGCATAGGAACTTGGTGGTTACAGGTGGAAGTGCCGCGTATGACCCCTCGGTACTTATCGCAAATGGTGCCCTCGATTTCCACTTCTCAACACCGGCCGATCCCTTCGCAGAAACGGCAAGCGAGCCAACTGTAGCTGCCCCGCCTACAAAAGGTGGCAACGCCGATGACGATGTTATCATTCTCGCTGCTAATGCGTTTGGCTCCATATCCACTACGAACGACGAGACTCCCAGCTCCCTTGATACTAGTCGCACGACTCCTCAACCCATAGGTGCTCGTACACCAAATGGAACTCCTGCCACGAGGGCTACAGTTGGCCAGGGTGAAACGATCGAGCGACTGGCCCAGGCGCAGGATAGGCCCCTGGAGCCTGCACTCAAAAGAAGGAAGGTAGAAGGATTAGAGCCCTCTCTCAAGAAGCCTAACGGGTATCTTGGGAGTGGGGCTCTTGGCGACTTCACAGTACAAACAAACCAGGAACACCAACTTAAGCTCCCGGGCACATCAAAGCAGCCTGTTGATCTCACCATCGGTATGGGCCTACTTTGATTGGTTGAATTGCGTGTTGTATTTTTGAAGACTTCTAACGCTAATACATTGTAGAAGATGATGAGGACACACTGGCAGATCCGAGAAACACAGAGGTCTGTTACGGCATGCTTAAATCTCAGCTGGACTGCCACCTTGTGCCTTCTGCTAAGCCTGGCGCAATAACGCTTCTGGGGCAGGGATTCGCCCCAATTGTCAAGATCATGTTGCGCAGGCGTACGGGTGAAAAATCGCATAATATCGAAGCTTGCGACTGGACAAGGAAGATTGTGGGTAGAGTCGCGGCAAAAACAGCTAAGGGCCTATGTCCTATACTCGATAATCCCGTCTTGGGTGTTCGCACGGAATGCCGAATTCCCTCGCGACCTTTGCAGGCTGGCGAAACGGCGGGTCGGCCTACATCGACGACGTATGCGTTGGACATCAATATTTACGGCCCCAGGAAGTATGGTCCTCAGATCGGAAACCACTTGACGAAATACGACCTGAAGCTGGTGAGCGCTAACTTCCTCCCTCCGGGCATGGTCGTCGAGAATCCCCACGGCGTGCAGCACAGAAAGCCGGACGTAAAAAGATACTACCTAGCTCAGAACCAACCTCTTGCGGTGGGCCCATCTAGAACAACAGAGGAGGTTCGCCATGAGGTCATGAACGTCTTCGACTCGTTTGGCGACAGGCAGAACCTACCGGAGGCTGAAGCCGACCCTGCCATCCAGACTCCTCTTCTGACGCATCAGAAGCAAGGTCTCTACTTCATGCAGGATCGAGAGAGCGTGGGACTCGCCGGACGAGACGTAGACTCGGCGCGACCGTCAATCTGGAAGAAGCACCGGGCGCTCTTATCAGGAGGCGTAGAATACGTCAATGTCATCACTGGAAGTACAGAGTCGACGTTTCCCGAACCTCGAGCCGGCATCCTTGCCGACATGATGGGTTTGGGGAAGACTTTGAGCATCCTTTCCTTGGTGGTAGGGTCCAAGGCCGAGGCTCTTGAGTGGAGCACGAGGCAGCCCGACAATCCGGTAGCCCCGACACCAAAGACTTCCAAGGCCACGTCACTTGTTCAGGATCTCGCTCTGACAAAGCCTAAGCGGAACGCGAAGGCGACCTTGCTGGTTTGCCCACTGAGCACGGCGACCAACTGGGAGGAGCAGATCAAGCAGCATATCAAGCCAGGGTGTCTCAGCTACTACATTTATCATGGGGCTAATCGTATCAAGGACGCGGAGAAGTTGGCTCACTTTGATCTCGTCATCACAACGTATGGCTCCGTGTCAAGTGAGCTCAGCAGTCGTCATAGGCGAAAGCAAGGCTTGTACCCGCTGGAAGAGATTGGGTGGTTCCGAATCGTCCTAGACGAGGCCCACATGATCAGAGAGCAGACCACGCTGCAGTTCAAGGCCATCGTACGCCTTCAGGCTGATCGTAGGTGGGCCGTGACGGGGACACCAGTGCAGAATCGCCTCGATGACCTCGGTGCCCTCCTGGCCTTCATTCGGTTCAACCCGTTCCATGATCGGTCTCAATTCCTCAAACATATCGTGGATCCATTTAAGGCAGCCAACCCGGCAGTCGTGGAGAAGTTGCGAGTCCTTGTGGACACGGTGACCATTCGACGGCTCAAGGACAAGATTGATCTACCGCCTAGGTCCGACGAGGTTGTCAGGCTTGACTTCTCGCCAGACGAGCGAAAGATCTACGAGCTATTTAACAAGAACGCGAAAGACCGTGTCCAGGTTCTCTCGCGTCCTGGAGGAGAACGGGCTCTACGAGGCAACACCTTCATGCACATCCTGCGCTCGATCCTGCGTCTCCGCCTGATCTGCGCCCACGGCAAGGACCTCCTAAACGAGGAAGATCTTGCGGTCCTGGAAGGCATGACGGCCGAAACGGCTATCGATCTTGACAGTGATGATGATGATGTGCAAACCAAGTCGCAGCTTTCCGAGAGGAGAGCGTACGAGATGCTGCAGCTGATGCGGGAATCGAACAACGATGGCTGCAGCAATTGTCAGACCAAACTTGGGTCCAATGACTCAGCTAGTATCGAGTCGGAGGGACAGGAAGATTTGCTTGGGTTCATGAATCCTTGCTTCCATCTATTTTGCTGCACGTGCATCGCGCAGGCTAAAGGCCTATACCGGGCGAGCTTGGCAGAAGACGGGAAGACTGCAATGTGCTACATTTGCCACCAGAATGTGGCAATCGAATTTGTCCAACTCAAGCGAACCAAAGCCGAGGTTGAAACCGACGGTCTCTCTAAGCTCATGACCAAACCGTCTACCAATTCGTCCGGGAAGGGCTCGTGCTACAGCGGCCCCAGCACTAAGGCAAGGGCGCTCATACAAGACCTCCTCCGCCATAAGGAAGAAGGCCCAAAGCTGTATCCAAACGAGCCGCCCATCAAGTCGGTTGTCTTCTCAGCTTGGACGTCGCACCTAGATCTCCTCGAGAGGGCTCTGCATTCAGCCGGTATCCCATATACTCGACTGGATGGAACTATGACGCGCGTTGCTCGCACAGCAGCCATGGACGCGTTTCGCGAGGACGATGACGTTCACGTTATTCTTGTGTCAATCATGGCTGGCGGTTTAGGCCTGAATCTTACAGCGGGCAATAACGTCTATGTCATGGAACCGCAGTACAATCCCGCGGCCGAGGCGCAAGCCGTCGATCGAGTCCACCGGCTTGGTCAAAAGCGACCAGTCAAAACCGTCCGATACATTATGCGCAATAGCTTCGAAGAGAAGATGCTTGAGCTTCAAGACAAGAAGAGGAAGCTCGCGAGCCTGAGCATGGACAACCGGGAAAGGGCTCTAGACAAGGCCGAGGCCACTCGACAGAAGCTCCTAGATCTTCGAAGCCTGTTCAGGTAAACTAGTCGGGCCGCCAACCCTGTACGTGGGGTAAGACGTCGGGGGAAGTGACGAATGCTCTGTCATCATAATTGGAGTTATTTTCCATGTCAGATGCAGCTCGGAACATCCTCATCAAGACTGGGTTGTCAAAGGCTACCTGCTAAAGCCATGCAGGATTTTTTTGACGTTTATCATCAAGATTTACCTCACACGGAACAAACCCCGTCCATATGCACCTTGGGCTTGGGCTCTGTTGCCTTCTCGCAGGAGGCTCTAGACTACGAATACGGCATATCAACACGGCGTTGGCAGCCTTTTGGCATCATTACAGGAGGGAAGACGGCATCGGGTGCAGGCGTTGGCGGGTGATACCTTTGTGGTTTTCGCGGGGCGTCCATTTCTATGGCTTTTCTTAGGGCGCACTCTATCGGGGTAGCATTTATTACAGTAGACGCTTCGCAGAGCACCGGGGAGCATTTATGAGGCATAGATGGTCGGCACTGGCTATGCGGACAAAGACAGCATCCAATACAGAAATTTGCTTTTTTAGTATTCTATCCTTGGATCTCCTGATCGACGTGTTGCTTATCCACCGATCTTTAATATAGGTATATTCTACCCTATGATATCATATATTGTACTTTCTCGCCCTTCACGTCATGTTGTTCTCCAGTTGATTTCATAATGGGGGTAGGAAACGAGGAAGCATCAGCTAACTGCATCTCGAAGACAGTATTCTCTGTTAAGTCATGCATGATAACGCTGCGTAGCATCGGGGGCCCTTTGGGCCTCGGAATTGCTGACCCTGTAAATAGTTGATCCCAACGACTTCCCTTCCAGATACTATAGACAAAGGGACTCCGTATCCGACCAACACCGTAAACAAGACTTTACTTCAACCTGCTGGTAAGTACCAGCCAGCCGTGCTCCCAGCCCTCGTACCTCTCTCTCATCCAGCGGAATAATGAAACAAGTTACTTGCCCTTATTACTTTGAGTTCCTCATAGCCGCACAGAAGCACATGCCGACCAGAACCCGTCCCACAGCCATTTTACGATGCTCCATACACGAGGCAACCCTCTGCTCTCCCTCTCCCTCTCCTTCCCGTTATTCAGAGTCTAGAGAGCTTCTTCCACCATATCAAGAAGCAATATCCTCCTCGTGCCTCAGCCCCGCATATTCCGTCCCCTGGTTCGCCGTGCTCAACCTCGCGCAGAGACTCAGCAGCACCACCGTCTCGGTCGCGGCATAGTGGTTCAGCGCATCTAGCAAGATCTGGAGGTGCCTGCTGAAGTTGGTCTCCCACTTCTTGATGATCTCAAACAGTTCCGCCACGCGCTTGTCCGGATCCGGGTGGTGCTGGGATGCCGGGTCGGAGTGGCGGGATGCGTGTTGCTGGAGCTGCGCTTGGAAGAGACGCCACTGGTCGTCCGTCATGCCCGGGGGTTTGCGGGAGTGGGTGATGGCCACGGACAGGTCCGGGTCGGTCTGCTCGAGCTGGCGGGAGAGCCAGTTCGTGTAGGCGGCGAAGACGGTGCAGGTTTGCATGAGCTTGGAGTGGATCTGGAGAGGGGCAAATTCGTTAGTCACAGCAACCATGTACTAGGCAAGAGGAGAGGAGAGGAGGGGGAACGGTCAAAAAATGGAAATCGGGAGGCAGGCTTACTCGCAGGAGCTTGCTATTCGTCAGCATGCACTCTTTCAAGCATGTATCCAGAAAATCCACGTGATCCTGCATCAGCTCGTCCACAGTCCTCATCGCGCCGGCCTTGCCCTCGCCCCCAACTTCGAGCCGAGACATGAACTTGGTCCAGTTGGGCTCGATCACCTCGGCCGTGCAAAAGTACAGCAGCTGCTGGACAAAGACCAGCATCCTTGCCCGTAATGTCCAGATGCGACGCTTCCACGTTTCGAGCCTCACGTCACGCGACCGATAGCACCACGTAGGCCCCTTCGTCTGCGCCTGCCAGGTGTTACTCAGCTGCGATTCAAGGTAACGAAGCGACAGGAGGTAGCGGAACAAGGCTTGGTACCGCCAGACCGTCTTGCGGCTGATGACGAGCGAGACTGGGAACGGCACGGCGTAGTCGAGCTGCAGGCTCGTGTAGCCCGTTGCGTTCTTGTCGTTCTGGGCCGTCTCGTTGGCATTGGGCATCTGCAGCGCCTCCCCTTGCTCGATGCCCGTGATGTTGACAACCCGCTGCAGCGACTTGACGAGCGTGATTTCGTTCATTTCTACTTTGACGTCCTCCTTGAACGGGTCGAGTGAGACGGCGCTGCCTGGTTGACGGAGCACGAGATCGAGAAGGCTTTGCAGTTTTCCGGTGTTGACGGACTTGACACCCTTCTTGAGCTCTGACGCACCCAGCTCGAGGAAGTAGGAGAAGTAATCTGACGGGTCGAGGAAGAAGTAGTGCTTCAGACTACGCAGGCGGGCGGGGAGAGCGTGCGCCGTGAGCAAGAGCTGCATGAGGCTCTCGTTGGCGTGGGCGTAGGCGTTGTTGACATTTTCGAGAAAGCGCGCGTCATCAAACGAAGTTGGCACATCGCGCACCTCTTTGCTGACGTCGACGCCTCCGCACTCCCGCACCACATTGAGGTACTTGCCCGCCAGCAATACCTTGTCGCGGACGGCCTCGAGCTGCGGCGGGACATCGTGCTCGCGGATCGTGTACCTGCGCTCCCAGTATTCGTCCGTGTAGTCCTGCTCTAGTCGTTCTCGCCGGATCGACTTTTGCTCCTTGATGAGGAACTCCGCGTGCGGGTCCTTGATGCTGCCGTGGTGCAGCCACTCGTTCAGCATTACCATGTACGGCTTGCTGGAGTCCCGAAGGAGCGAGGTGAGAAGCGCCCTGGCCGACGGATCCCCCGACATTGTTTCCAGCCGTTTTGTTATAAGTCCAAGTACTACTCCTCCTTTGCAGATCTTCTTGCCAGTCATGTTTCCGGGAACGAGGTCGCCTCCTTCGCGGAGCGTCTCGAGAATGTTTTCAAAGTCGTCGCCACTATCGCTTGACTCGTCGGTCTCGTCATCATCGAGGAGGGCATTCCGCTTCAATAGGTCGTGGGCGAGCGAGTATAGTTGCTGCATCATCTGGTTGGTTGACAAGGTGTGGATGTTGAGGACATGGACGGTGAAGCTCTCACTTGTGAGGAACTGTGTCTCCAACTGAGCAATCAAGATGAGGTAGTCTTGTAGGTACTTCCGGATGGCAGCGCAGAGGGCATGGTTTACGGCACCGAACTCGTCGCGGCTCTGGACGTCGACAAAGGCTCCGAGCGCCGAGTAGTAGGTCGCCAATCTAAGCATTGATTGTGTAAGGTCCTGCAAGCTAGGATCCAGGCCGGGAAGTATCCTAAAGGTCGGCCCCGAGAGCCTGTCTCTTTCCTCATTGGGGTTATATCCTTTGGCGAAGCGGATGTACTGCCCTTCACAGCCCATGAAGACGAAAAGCAGGTCCTCCACCACCATTGCTTCTTGTTCCTCGAGTGACAATTCTCCGAGCGGTTTCGGTTGCTGCGCCTGCGGTGCTTGTGATGCCAGAGGCGGTATTGATATTCGAGATGCCAACGGCGCCGACGTATGCGGCAGGAGGGTCGCGACAGGGTTCCAAGGAGCTACAGAGGTCAGTCAAAGCTTCTCAGATGCACAGCAAGTATACAGCAGAACCTACCCTGAGGCTGCGTCTCTTTCCCCTCCTTTGGCCGAATTTCCACCGCCCTTTGCTTCCCATCCTGTCTCCTCAACTCTCTCTCCTTTCTCTCGGGGCTCCTCGTTCTTGGGAGGTCTTCCAGATGAGTGATGTATGTCCTTTCCGTTGTCGTTCGAATTTCCGTTCGCCGCTCGACCTCCTCCTTCTCATCCCCACCCCCTCTCCGCCCGATTCCGGCAGCCGAGTTTACATCCGTCGCCCGGCTCATTGGCCGAGGGTTCCCCGACGCGGACCGCTTGTGTGATGTGGACTGGAACTGTCGCGCTTGGTGCTCATGGTAGCTAGTCGGCGCCGGCTGCGGCGAGGGTACCGATCGCGGGTCCGAGCGATCCGACTTGAAGCTTCCTTGAGCCGTCACACGCGGTCGAGAGATATCGTCGTTGCGCCGCTCATGGTTGAGTCGCGACGAAGACATCGCGGCTGGGGCATCTGGGGATCTGCTCGCAAGCACGTTGGTGGGGTTGATGTTTGCTCTGCACGCGACTTGCCGAGTGTTACGTTCTGCTTCGCTTTTCAAACACGGCTTTTTGGACTCCTTTAGTATTGGGACTTTAGTAGGCTCCTAGGTCGGAGGTTAATCTCGAAAAAGGCGCCGCCGAAACCCCGTGCTAGTCGCTCTGCAACGGTCCTGCGTTTCGCGATCGCCAACTTCAATTGTGGTTATTTGGTGGGGCTTTGTCGTGGCGCGTCTTGCCGTGCCCGGGCGGCTTGGTGCACTAACAATTTGTGTGGCCAAGCGCAACTCGGTTCAGTGAGAGAATGCACCTTGTAGCGAGCCAATGACGGAGCTCAGAGGGCTTCGAGCGCAAGGGACCTTTCCCGCTCCCCACAGCCTGGCCGTCCAAGAGCTACGCGGCTGAGTGCTTGCCTAACCTCACCTTTCGAACCAAGCTCCAAAAAAATAGTCAACATCTTCGGAAAACGGCCTTGCTTCCCAGCCCGCGAGCTCTCCAACCCAACGACAAACCCTATCGCGAGTCCTGTGTCCGAAGGGAATCAATTACTCATTTTTTAGTATCTTTCATTGGAAGCCACCGCAAGGATGTTTATGTCACGATCCGAATATGGTAAGTAAATGCTTCGTTTGGCAACCCGAAAGCAGCAAAAGCAGACGATTGACTATGATACTAACTCTAATTCCTTAGATCGAGAGATCAAGTACGTACAGCACCTCTCGAGCTTTCGATATCTACCCATTCACGCTCTGTCCACAATAATAACACAGATTCCTCCCTACCATTGACAACGAGCTGACCAACATGTTTGAACAGCACCTTCTCCCCGGAAGGCCGTCTCTTCCAAGTTGAATACTCCCTTGAGGCGATCAAGCTAGGCTCCACCGCTATCGGCGTGTCGACTTCGGAGGGTATTATCCTCGGGGTTGAGAAGCGCGTTACGTCTACGCTGCTCGAGACGTCGTCAGTTGAGAAGATCGTCGAAATTGACCGCCATATCGGCTGCGCCATGAGCGGCCTGCAGGCCGATGCGAGGTCCATGATTGAGCACGCCCGAGTCGAGTGCCAGTCGCACGCCTTCAACTACGCCGAACCCTTGAGTGTTGAGTCGTGTACTCAGGCCATTTGCGACCTCGCGCTGCGCTTCGGCGAGGGTGCCGACGGCGAGTCGCAGGTCATGAGCCGACCCTTCGGCGTGGCACTCCTTATTGCGGGATTCGACGAGGAAGGCCCCCAGCTATTTCATGCGGAGCCGAGCGGGACATTTTACCGGTATGATGCCAAAGCGATCGGCAGCGGCAGCGAGGGTGCCCAGGCGGAGCTGCAGAATGAGTATCACAAGGTACGTCGTATATGACGTGACCGTCGTCGTTGAATATTTATTCCTCCCACAAATGGTTCAAGGGTTCCATATTTGAACCGGGCACTTCCAACCAGAGGCTGGAGTGAGAACTTGATGCTAATGACTTCACCGAACCAGTCGCTTACCATTACGGATGCCGAGACACTTGTCCTCAAGACGCTGAAGCAGGTGATGGAGGAAAAGCTCGACGCCAAGAA